>Ga0214473_10002071_pt1 | contig 25220 bp, 21 predicted proteins | sample RVTome_7_FD_203509 | JGI IMG/M metagenome (GOLD analysis project Ga0214473, IMG submission 203509) | Soil microbial communities from uranium-contaminated site in the Upper Colorado River Basin, Wyoming, United States - RVT98D197 | ecosystem: Environmental > Terrestrial > Soil > Contaminated >... | reverse complement strand
GCACCAGCCAGCCCGCCTCGGTCTCGATGGGCGATCCGCAGTTGCCGATCTGGATGAACTCCCATGGCTGCATCGGGGCATGGATCTTGCGGGCGTCGTTCCAGAAGTGGATGTTGTCCGAGCGCAGCAGGTAGATGTTCTCGCCGTCCAGTCGCGAGATCATCCAGTACTCGCCGTTGATCTTCCGGGGGAACAGGGCCTGCCCTTTGTTCTGCACGCACTGCCCGTTCAGCGTATAAATCTTGAAGAACCGAAAGTCCGTGGTCTCGAGGAACTGGGGCAGGGTCCGGAACCCGTTGTAGGCGGTGAAGGTGGCGTAATAGACAAACTCGCCGTGGTCCTCCGCGAACCGGACGAAGCGGGCGTCCTCGATGCCCCGGCTCTCATTCTCGGTCACCGGGAAGATGACCCGCTCGTCCAGCCGGGTGGACTCGGGGAATTTGAGGTGGTAGGTGGAGCGCACCAGCCACCACATCACGTCGGTCAGCTCGGCCAGGGTATCGCCGAACCCCTTCTCAGGCCGGAATGCCCCGATGGCCTCGGCCAGATTCTCCTTGGTGAACTGGGCGCCAAGCCGGTCGAGGATCCCGTCCGCCAGCGGGTTGTAGGCCCCCATCTCGATCAGCTTGCGTCGGAAGCGGGCCTTGTCGTAGAGCTTGTTGTCGACCGGCCGCTCGGTGACGGCGAAGCGCGGCCGCTCGTCGAAGCTGACCCCGTCGCCCGGGTGGATGATGCCCGTGCGGAACTCGACGGAGGAAATGTGGCCCTCGCCGCACGCCCGCAGGCTCATGATGAACCGCGCCTGCCCGTCGGCCAGACCGCTCTGGTCGGGATGCAGCACGATCGAGGGGTTGAACAGGGCCACCGACTCCAGCGAGTACTCCATGGTGAAGTACGCGCCGATCAGCAGGCGACGATCACGGGATACCGGCGTCCGCCCGTTCAGGCGGTGCCCGACGTAGTCGAAGTGCTGTTGGAAGGTGGTCTCGATATCCGGGTGGCGGGCAGCGTAGCTATGCAGCAGGCCGTCGAGCAAGGTCGAAACGTTGGCGTCGGACATGGCCAATACCCGATCGACCACGGCGATTACGCGGCTCTCCCCGCCGGGAATGAAGGGACGGGCGATGACCCGTGTGGGGTCGGGTGCCAGACGCACCGCGTTTTTCGACACCTTGAGGGATGTTCGTCTCATAACCCTGATGGCCACGCATGGCGCGGTTCATCGATTCGTGTCCGACCTTGGCCCTGCAACCGGGGCGGTCCCGGCGTTGCAGCGTCCATACTAACTGTAGGATTGATCTGCACCGGCAGTCCAGTAGTCCGCGAGCCGGGCCGGAATGTGCCCCGCCCCGCCGAATGCCCACCGCACCGATGCGGCGGCCCTCGCAGATGGCGAATACCGCTCGGAGCCCGACCGTGCTGCACCCTGGTTCAGGCGACCCGCTGGCCCGACCGCGGCGGTAATCGCCGCGTCCTTAAGCGGCCCCGGCCCGCATTTCACCTGCCCTCTGGAATGAAGCTAACCACCCGTCGGCGGATTGTCCACCGCGGATCTGGCGTCTACCGCCGCACGGCACCGCCGGGCGCGTCTCTTGCGGCATGGGGAATCTTCGGCACACCCGCAGGATAAGGCGAGCGGGCCCGCGGCGAGGGACACTGCCCGCCGGACATCGGCCGCCGAGGTAGGCGCTTGAGCCAACCGATGGTTGGGCTGCGCCCGGGCAACCCCAGCCTGCTGTCGTCCGATATTCCGTTCCGGGTGGCGAAGGAGAACACGTTTGTCTTCACTTGCTGGACGACTGCGGAAGGGGCTGGTGCAGTGAAGATCTTCTTGCACCGAGCAGACGAGGCGAGCGACGTCGGGGCGGCGAACAGTGAGGAGTTGGTGGCTCTACGGCACGCCGACAGCCCCACACTGATGTGGCCCGGCGGGCACCTCGGCCCCATGCTCGACGCCCAAATCCCGCGTCGGGCGGGGCCCGACCTGCCAGTTGAAGGTGCGGTCAACGGCAACCTGGAGCAATGGGACTTGAGTCCGGCACCGGCTCAGGCAAGCCGCCCGAGCTGTTCCGCCGACCAAGCATGAACGGCGCTACCGCGCGTCAACGTCTATCGGCGACATCGTAGAGGGCCCCTCCGGCGCGACCCGGCTTGGAAGGAGCCGCCCGACTCCGCTGGCGTCACCGCCGACGAGTCCGGCGATGAGCTTCAGCGCCTCGTCGGTCAAGGCCATCATCAGGCGGTAGTCCTTCTCGCCCTTGGGCTTGGCGATGAAGACCAAGTCGGCCACCTGGTGCGACGAACAGGGATGCTTGGCCGCCTTCACGGCTTTCTCGTTCCATCTCGGCCTCACCACGAATACGTCCGAGCCAGGTTCCGCGAGACGCACCATGAGCTTCATGTTCCCGTCCGGATCAAGCCGCCCGTGAAAGAACAGCAGGCCCGTGCCGGCAACCTCGGTAGGATGCTTGTGGTAGATGAACCGGTCGTCGGCATCGTCCAGAAGGCGCCGGTGCCAGCGCACCAGTTCACCGTCGGCGAAATCCAGCTCGAAGAACCCGAGGATCGACCGCTCGATGCCTCGGGCGAAGAAGTCGAAGCGGTGCCGCTTTCCGCCGAAGGTGGTGTGAAAGTAGATGCGCCGCCCGTCAGGCGACCAGGTGGGGTGCTTGTCGTGCCGGTCGCTCAGCCGGTAGTGCTGGCCGGTGCGCAGGTCCAGCAGGTAGACGCCCTGGGTGTGCTCGTGGACCCGCGTGTAAAAGGTCAGCCATCGTCCGTCCGGAGAGACGCGGGCGTGCTGGAGGAGCTCGGTCGGCTTCATGGCCCAGTCCCAATACTCCACAAGCGGCTCCGGCGTCCCGCCCTTCCAGGGAATCCGTTCCACCCAGGATCGCACCGACGGTCGCCAGGGAATGCGCAGAACACTGTCGAACTCGATCTGGGTCAGCACGATCCGTTCGCCGGTCTCGTCGAAGGACGGCTGGACGGGCATCTCCATGTGCCCAAGGAATCTGCGGTACACGCCTTTCCGGACGATCTCCACCGGCCGCCACGTGCCCGAGTCATCCTTTTCGGCTACGCCCAGCGAGTAGATCTCGTAGGGCAGCAGCGGGTCCTCGTAGACCTCGACTTGAACCGCCAGGCGATTGCCGTCCGCGGACAGGACCGGTGAATCGAGCACGCCGGTTCCGGGGAGGATCTCGACCGCCCCGGCGGCCAGATCGATGACCGGCACGTCTGGGAAACGCAGATCGCCCGTCCGGTGGGAGGCACAACCCAGGGCGAGCACCGCCAGCGCCAGCGGCAGAATCCCGACCCACCACGCGGACCGCCGAGGTCGTAGGCCGCAGCCAGAGGATGCCATGTAGGTGTCATTCCCTCCCCAAACGTTCGCGGGCCGTTCGCTACACCGGCGGAATCAGCCGCTCCCATCGAGTCCGAACGGGCCGTTGGCCGCCGCGTGACCATACTTGCTGAAGGACTGCAGCCGGAGCCGGTACTTGATGATCAGGCGGTGCAGCCAATACGGAACGGCGCGATCCACCTTGACCTCGAGGATGGTGCCCCCGGCCGGTATCAGCGGCCGCCCGCGGGGCATGGGTTGGAACAAGTCCCGGGCGCGGCAGGCGCTCAGTGCGTCGTCGAAGGTCACCCGCACAGTTCGATCATGCCGGGCGAAAAAGGCCCGCCGCCGAAACTGTACGTTCAGCACCGGGGTCAACCCGTCCAACTGCTTCAGGCGAAAGAAGGCCCGTAGCGGCTCAGGGGCCCCCGCCCAACGTCCGTCAAGCATCCACCGCCCTTGAAGCGCCGGCAGCAGCGCCTCGTAGGTGTCGCGCACGACCGGGGCGACGTCCTTGCTGATGAAGCCGTTCCAATGATGCTTGACCTCGAACTTCACCAACGACGAGCGGTCGTCGGGGTACGTACGGATGCGGAGCTTGTGCCGCCGGGCCACGCCGGCGGCCGTGTCGTGGAAGCATCGCCAGTCGGTGGCGTCGAGGTACAGGCTTCGAGCCGTATAGCATCCGTTCAGGCCGCCATGTCCGTCCGGCTCCACGAGGGGCAACAGATCGGCGATCAGCGGATGGCGCAGGTGCCGCGCGACCAGGTACTTGAGCTCGCGGCGCCATCGGCGGGGCGGCGTGCCGTCCTTGGAGGCGAAAAGTTCCTGCCGCGGCTGGGCCGGCGCCGGCGACCCTCGCGCCAAGTCGGTGAGCGTTTGAACCAGCGTCAACGGCACGTGGTCTGCTCCGGTGCCCGTTCGCCGCAGCGCAGGAGCCGTGCCGCGTCGTGCCGCGTCGCCCGCCCGTTGCCCGGGTGAGGATTCGGACGGGATTCGGTGAACACGCCCACGCCTGTTACCCTCCCGGCGAGTCGTTGAAGGTGTCCTCGGTGGGCTTGGGTAGGCCAACCGTCACGGGCCCACTCGTCGAACAGAGCGCGGCCGGGCATCAGACCGCCACCTGACTTTCCGGGCTGATTAACGAAGAGTCGTACAGTCCGTCGACGGCCCTCAGCCGGCTGATGAGCCGTTCGGGTGTCGCCGCCGCGGAGAGCTTGATGCGGTAGGTGTACTCGCACCCCCCCTCCGGACCCAGGTCCGCCGCACCGTGCAGCTTCCGCCAATCGACGAAGTCCGCCAGGGCCTCCTCGGCTTCGTCCGTACCCACCCCGCGCCGGCGGAACACCAGGATGTATTCTCGTTCACCGCCCTTGTTGCCGAGGAAATGAATGCCGGTGAGGACCGCCCCCACGAACACCGTCCCGACAATCGCCAGAGGGTAGACCCCGGCGCCACAGCACAGGCCGATGCCGATCATCAGGAACAGAAAGGCCATGTCCCGGGTGTCCTTGATCACCGTGCGGAAGCGAATGATGGACAGGGCCCCGACCAGCCCGATAGACATGGCCACGTTGCTGCCGATGGCCATCATGATCATCGTCACGACGATCGGCGTAACGATAAGGGTAACGAAGAACGAGGAAGAATACGCCGGCCCGGTGTACATCCGCCGGTACATGACGGCGGCCACCAGGGCCAACCCGAAGGAAAGACATAGGTTCAGCAGCACCCGGGTCAGCGTGAGACTGAACTCTTCCGATGCAAACGAGAACGGCATTCCAGGCTCCGATCGGCCGGTCCGCGCCGGCGGCGACTCGAAACATGTGAGCCTAGCATCGTCCCGCGATCCCGTCCATCAGCAGCGCGTCGACGCCGATCGGAACCGGTGCCATCCGCAGAGGAAGAACAAAGCGCTGAAAGCGACCAGCGCCGTACAGCAGGCCAGGATGCGACCCACATCGGGCCGCGTGTCGACAAGGATCTGGTCGTAGGCGATGAGGGCCCAGGCATGGGGGGTCGCCAGGCTCAGTTTGCGCAAGACCGCCGGCAGCCACTCCCGCGGCATGAGACACCCGCTGATCCCCGCCAGGGTAATGACCAGCAGGTTGGCGTAGGCGGAGACCTGCGCCTCCGTCCGCACCACCACCGCGGTGAGCAGCCCGAGCCCGGTCGCGGCCAGCGAGGTGCACACGATGACCGGCAGCAGCATCCACGGCACCGGCCCCCAGGACATGCCGAACAGCACCTTGCCGAAAAGAAAGAGGAGGATGCCCTGCACGCAGGAGAGCATCAGGAAGGGGACGGTTTTGCCGACGACGATCTGCCAGGCCCGTAGCGGAGCGGCGCGCAGACGCAACAACGTGCCGTCGCGGCGCTCACTGACGAAGGACCGCGCCATGATGTTGATGAGGAAGAACGCGAACATGACCGTGTACCCCGGCACGATGAGCCGGTACACCAGGCCGGCGTCGTCAACGTCGCTGCCGGCGTATTCGCCGAAGGTCGACGACGATGCCCGAGCGCCATCGGGGTCGGGCGGCGTCTCCTCGGCGGCGCGGGCGTTCAGATAGGCGCGGACGAGCGGGTCGCCCTCGGCCACGCGGGGCAGCAGCGCCCGAAGCGCCGCCGCGTAGACGAGCTGCTCGGTGAGGGCTCCCGCCATCGCCCGGGTCGGACGGACGTAGATGGAGATATCCAGGCTTGCCAGCCCATCGGCGAGCTGACCCCGCTCTGCGTCCAGGAAGTCGGCGAGGCCCAGCCGCTCGACGCGCCGGGCGAACGCGGATCCGATGACCACGGCGGCCACGCGGTCCCCGTCGTCCACCGCGGCGCAGGCGGCCTCAGGGCGCTCCGCGGTGATCACCTCAACGCCGCTCCGTTCGCCAAGGGCGGCGACAAGGTCCCGCGCAGCATCTTCTGCGGTCTGGTCCACGACCACGAGGCGCAGGGTGGCGTTCTCAGCCTGCCACCCGAGCATTCGGCCGGTGGAAAAGCCCAGGACGGCAATGAACACCAGCGGCATGGCCAGCAGGATGGCGAAGGCCCGGCGGTCCTTCATCAGCAGGCGGAGGTCTTTGCCGACGATGCATCCCGCCGTCATGAAGGTGCCCGCCGATGGGGAGCCCAGCCTGGAGCCCGCCGTCGGGTGGGATGCCGGTTTGAGGTGGACCCGATTCCTGCGTGCATCACGGACTCATCACCCAACCGCCCCCGCCGGCGGTCGTCCCCGCTTCAAGCTCCAGCCCCGATCAGCGCGTGATGAGCGATGACCACGCCGGCGGCGGCCGCCAGGCAGATCCGAACGTTGTCGTCGATGGGGGAGCGGACGGATTCGGCAATGGCCGCGGGCCCCACCGCCGTGGCTCCGCAGGTCACCGCCGTCCACCAGGCCACGTTCGGGCGGGCCTCCCCCCAGTACGCCACGATCGCCGGCGGGGCTGCCGCCAGCACGAAGCAAAGCATGCCCATCCACGTCTTGGCCGGGTTCCAGGGCAGCCGCCGTTTGCCCATGAGCCCGCCTCCCAGCGCCGCCCCGGCGTCGCCGAACGCCAGAACACAAAGGACCACGCTGGCGAACTCGGCGTTGGCGGGAAACAGGATCAGCGTCAGCAGCGGAACCGCCGCGTAGGTGACGCAGGTGCGCGCCCAAGGCTCGTCACGGCTTCGTTGGGCATCCCGGGCCCCGTGGATGGCCATCGCGGTCAGCAACGCGACGACGCCGGAGGCTACCGCCAGGTTCCACGCCGGCAACGGGTCTTCGTGATAGACGAACCACATGACAAACGGGATGAGCCCCGGAACGACATGGGTCAGCTTGCGCCGCCATTCCCAGGCGGGCGACGAGGAGCGTGCGGAGGCCGCCGCCTCCGACGCGGCCACTCCGCGCCGGGCCGCGGTCTCGACGGCGGATGATTCGCCGTCTCGCGTGCTTATGGCCGCCTGCGGTCGCAACGTGTTCTCCGTCAGCGAGTCGACGAACCCGGTTGATCGGCATGATACGGCCGGCATGGAGCGGTTCAAGCGAATCCGCCTTCCCCCCTTTTGAGGGGGGAACGAGGGGGGTCTGCGCGATGCGCGACAGCAGGATCTGCTCGAGCACCCATCCGATCGCAAGTGCGGTCCCCTGCGGCTCGCCATAGCCCCGCGCCATCGCCCGGTCAGCTTGACGAGCCGGCGCCGGGCTGATTCAATGGCCCTCTCGGCGCACCGCTAGCTCAGTTGGTAGAGCAGCTGACTCTTAATCAGCGGGTCCTAGGTTCGAGTCCTAGGCGGTGCAGTGGCCGCAAGTGCCCGCCTCTGTCGCTCCCGGCCCATGAGGTCGATCGCCGCCTTGGCCAACTCCCGAAAGGCATGGACCGCGAGGGTGCCGACTGTGGGCACCTCGCCTGCATCCCAGCGATCCGCGCCGCTTGTTCGGCGACCCGCCGGCCGGCCGCAAGAGGTTCAGGCCCTGCCTGCCGGTAGGCAGGCTCGGCACTTCGGGGCTTTCTTTCCTCAGCGTTCGGGCCTGGCTTTGGCCTGACGCCCCGCGAAGTGCCGCCTCGATCAGGCCCGCCGTCGCTGGATTCGCTTCCCGGCGGATTCGCATTCTCGGCGTTCGACGATCCCGTCACGGCGCTACCCGTGAAGCGTAACAAACGCCAATTCTGCTTGACGATACCATGGCGGCGGCGGAGCTTCCACGTTGGACATCGAAAGATAATACTGATAGTCTCTAGACTAATAGGGTATGCGGGTGTTGGATCGCCTGGATGGCGGGCACACCATCGCCGCTTGAGGCATTCGGCACGCGGCTTCGAAACCTGCGGAAGGCACGCGGGTGGAGCCAGGAGGAACTGGCTCGCCGAACGAACAGGCACTGGACGTATATCGGCGGACTCGAGCGCGGGGAACGCAACCCGACGCTCATCGTGATCTCGGACCTCGCTCGGGCGCTAGCTGTGTCGCCAGCCGCGCTCCTGGAGGACCGGTCGGATGCGGATGCGCATCCCATCACGACGAAGCTCGGCGCATCCGCGGTCGACATTTTGAGTGCAATTGAGCAGGGCTTTCGCGCACAGGTGGACGTGAAAGGCAAGCTCGCCGAGCTGTTCATGTGCCACGTTTTCCAGCGGTTGAAGACCGAGGGAAGAATAGACGGTCTTGCTTGGCGGGACGTTGATGGACAGCCCGATTTTCTGGTGACCTACCGTGGAAACGACTTACGAGTCGAATGCAAGAACATTCGCAACGAGACCTTCAAAAGGCCGCCATCGTACAAAGTCGAACTCCAGCGAACGCGAAACAGCATGGACGGTACGCAGACACGAGGATATAAGATCGATGACTTCGATGTGCTCGGCGTTTCGCTCTTCAACCAGACACGGGTCTGGAAGTTCGCCTACGTCGCCACGAGGCATCTTGAGCGGCGTCCAGAACTGCGTGACTTCTTGGTCATCATGCAACGCGTCCCAATCGAGATTCAGCAGCCCTGGACGGACGACCCGATTCGGGCCTTCGACGATGCCCTCGGGAGGACACCATGAATAAAGTGAAACTTTCACCACCAAGGAGCGCAAAGCCATTCTTCTCGACCGAGCTTGGAGCAGCCTACCAGGGCGACTCCCGGCATCTATTGAAGGGCGTGGGGGACTCCTCCGTTAACCTTATCATGACTTCGCCGCCGTACGCACTTCATTTCAAGAAGGAGTACGGCAACGCTTCTCAGTCGGAATACGTCGATTGGTTCCTGAATTTCGCGGGCGATTTTCGACGCGTGCTGACCGAAGACGGCAGCCTTGTGATTGATATCGGAGGAGCCTGGAAGCCCCGAAAACCGACTCGGTCTCTATACCATTACGAGCTATTGATTGCGCTTTGCCGCGACTATGGGTTCCACCTCGCTCAGGAATTCTACTGGTATAACCCCGCCAAACTTCCTTCACCGGCCGAATGGGTCACGGTGAGGAAGATCCGTGTTAAAGATGCGGTCAACTGTATCTGGTGGTTGTCCAAGACGACGGCCCCCAAGGCGGATAACCGCAACGTCCTCGTAGGCTATAGCCCCGACATGCGCCGCCTTTTGAAACGCGGCTATCGCGCCAAGGTGCGCCCGTCAGGGCACGTCATTACCCGGAAATTCGCCGACAAGGGCGGGGCAATTCCTCCGAACATCCTCATCTTCGGCAACAACGACGCCAACGGGCTATACATGAGCCGGTGCCAGCAAACGGGTCTGAAACCGCATCCCGCAAGGTTCCCGATTCACCTGCCGACGTTCTTCATCCGCTTTCTGACGGAGCCCAAGGACCTGGTGCTTGACCCATTCGCCGGTAGCAACACAACCGGGGAAGCCGCGGAACGCGAAGGTAGACGCTGGTTGAGTTTCGAACGCGAAAAAACGTACCTTCAGGGCAGCGCCTTTAGATTCGACCCGGCGGGGTGGGGAGAAGTAGACCTGTCCGTGCGGCACACCTTCCGTGGCTCCGCCACTCGCGCGGAAGTACAGCCGCTTCTATTCGGCAGTTGAGTTTCGTGCTCTGCCGGCCGGCCGGAGGGCCGCGTCCGGACGACCACCGTTTCAGCAGGTCGCGGGCACGATCATTGAACGAAGGACTCGCTTCCGGCGGTCCGATGACACCAATCGATCATCGCGCCTATCCCGGTCGCTGTCGGCTTGGAGTGCCCTGGCGTCGCGTCCCGAAGCGCCGGGACAGCTTCGGGGGATACGCAGCCCTAGCCCTCGCCGTTCTCGGGCCGATGAGCGATCCGGCCGAAGCGGAGATAGAGGGCGGGCATGAGCAGCAGGTTGAGCACAGTCGAGGTGCCGAGCCCGCCGAGGATGACCACGGCCATGGGAAACTCGATCTCATGTCCGGGCTTGTTGCCGGCGATGGCGAGCGGGAGCAGGCCAAGACCGGCGCACAACGCGGTCATGAGAATGGGCGCCAGCCGCTCCTGGGCACCCTGCACGACCAGGCCGGGGGCGAAGGGCTTGCCTTCTTCCTCGAGGTGTCGGAAGTGGCTCACCAGCATGATGCCGTTTCGCGCGGCGATGCCCAGGACGGTCACAAAGCCGATCAGCGAGCCCAACGACAGCACTCCCCCACCCGCGAAAGCGCCGATGACGCCGCCGATCAACGCGAACGGCAGCGACACGAAAACCAGCGTCGCCCGGCGAAGGGACTGGAAGTCAGCGTGCAGCAGCAGAAAAACGCCCACGAGCGCGAACCCCGCGAAGCCCAGAAGCCGATTCCGCGATTCCTTCCGGGCGGCGAACTCGCCGAGGAACTCCGGGTGACAGCCCTGGGGGAAGTCGATTCGTCGCACGCGGTCCTCGATCTCGCGGGCCACCTCGCCGAGGTCCCGGCCGCGGACGTTGCAGGTGACGTCGATCCGGCGGGACGCCCCTTCGCGATTGATGGTGTTGGGCGTCGGAGCGATTTCGACGGTGGCGATGTCGCCCAGTCGGACGTGCCCCCGGCCGGGGGTGTCGATCAGCATCTCCCGCAGGTCGGTCAAGTCCTGGCGGGTGTGCTCCTCTCCCCAAACGACGACGTCGTAGATCTTCTGGTCCTCGTAGACCTCGCCGACTTTCGACCCGCGGACCACGGTCTGCACCGCCCTCCGGACCTCCGCCTGGGTGAGACCGAACCGGCTGGGCGCCTCGGGGCGCAACCGAACGTCGATCTGCGGAACCAGGATCTGCGGCTCTACCTTCAGGTCCTCGACGCCTTCGACGTCGGAGATCGCCTTTCCGATCTCGGCGGCCTGCCGCCGAAGAACGTCCATATCCGGTCCGTACGTCCGTACCACGACGGTCGCGCTGGCCCCGGTGAGGACTTCCTTGATGCGTTCCTTGAGGTAGGTGAGCACGTCGCGGTAGAGGCCCGGATAGCCGGCCACGACTTCCTTGATGTGTTCGACCGTAGCCTCGTAGTCGACGCTTGGGTCGACGCTGATCCAGAGTTCGCTGAAGTTGGGGCCGACGACTTCGTCGGCGACTTCCGCCCGCCCGATGTGCGCCCCGAAGTGGCGCACGCCGGGAATGGAACGCAACTCCTGGCTCACCCGCGTTGTGATCCGCCGCATGGCCTCCAGCGACGTCCCCGGCTTCTCCACCCAGTGCATCAGGAAATCACGCTCCCGAAAATTCGGCATGAACTCTTCCCCCAGGTAGGGCAGCGCCGCCCCGGTCACGGCGAAGGCCACCACCAGAAAGGCGACCACCCCCAGGGGTCGTTGGAGCGTCGCGGGCAACAGCCGCCCATACCCTCGTTTCAGCAGCGCCACAACCGGCGCATCTCTGCGTCCGTCGACGGAGGAGGGAAGAAGCAACAGCGACAACGCGGGCGTCACGGTGAGGGCGACAATCAGGGACGCCGAAATCGCGAGCACGTACGACAGCCCCAGCGGCCGGAAGAACGAGCCGGCCAGGCCGTGCAGGAAGAAAACAGGCAGGAACACCAGGATCACGATCAGGCTGGCGAAGACCACGGCGCTGCGCACCTCCAGCGAGGCGTTCAACACCACCCGGAACGCAGACAGGGGATGGGGCAACTTTCGATTCAGACGCAGCCGTCGGGCGATGTTCTCCACGTCGATGATCGCGTCGTCGACGACCTCACCGACGGCGATCACCAGCCCCGCCAGGGTCATCGTGTTGATGGTTCCCCCCCGCAGGTGCAGGGCGATGGCGGCGGCCAGCAGCGACAGCGGAATCGCCACCATGCTGATGAGGGCCGTTCGCCAGTTGAACAGAAACACCACCAACACGAGTGCCACGATCAGGCACCCAAGCCCCATGGCATGCGTCAAGTTGTCCAGCGAAGCTTCGATAAACGTGGCCGGCCGGAAGATCGTGGGATCGATCGTGACGTCCTTGAGGGCAGGCCGCAACGCCTCGAGGGCGCCCTCTACCCGGCGGGTGACCTCCAGCGTGTTGCCCCAGGGCTGCTTTTCGACGATCAGCAGCAGCCCGGGAACGTCGTTGATCACCGCATCGCCGATCGGCGGCGGATGCCCCTCCGTCACTTCGGCAACGTCGCCCAACCGCACGGGAACGCCATCGCGCAGGGTGACGATGGAGCGGGCCAGGTCCTCGGTGGTGAACACGGGGGAGAGCTGTCGGACGGGCAGGCGTTGGTTCGGAGTATCGACGAAACCGCCTGCGCCGACGACCACGGCATCGCCGGCGGCGCGGACCACGGCGTCGAGGCTTACGCCGTGCAGGCGGAGTCGCTCCGGGTTCACCAGCACCTGGAACTGCCGGTCCCGCTGACCCCAGATGGCCACATTGGCCACGCCCGGTACGGCCATCAGTCGCGGCCGTAGGGTCCATTTGGCCAGCTCGGTCAGCTCCATCTGGGAGAGCTTCGGCGAGGAAATCCCGATCTTTAGGGCGCGGCTGGTCGAGGAGAGCGGTGACAGGATGACCGGTGGCCGCGCCGCGGCAGGCAGACGGCTCGCCTCGACGGCCAGGCGCTCCTGCACCATCTGTCGGGCGCGCATCAGGTCCGTGCCCGGCTCGAGGACTACCACGATCGAGGAGAGCCCCAGCACGGACTTGGACCGGATGGTCTGAAGCCAGGCGGTGCCGTTCAGGGCGTTCTCCAGCGGCACGGTGATCAAGCTCTCAACTTCCTCGGTCGACAACCCCGGCGCTTCGGTCTGGATCTCGACCAGTGGCGGGGCGAATTCTGGAAACACGTCGAGCGGAGCCGTTCGCGCGGTTTGGATGCCGATCACGATCACCGCGATCGCCAGGGCGACCACGATCATCCGGAATCGCAACGACGATGCCACCAGCCACTGCATCAAGACGGGCTACTCCCAACGAATCCGGCGCTTACTTGCCTACGCCGAACTCGGTGCCATACAGCTCCGCCACGGCCGAGGCGACGACCTGCGTCCCCACTGTCGGCCCCCGATGAAGCACCGCATGCCCCTCGTCGACCCGCTCGACCTCGACGCGACGCCGGGCGAAGACATTCGGTTCCGTGACTTCGTAGACCCAGCTTCCGCCGTTGATGTCGAAGACTACCGCGGACCAGGGGACCACCGGTCGCGAAACCGAGTCGCCGACACGCATGGACACGGCGACGCGCTCGCCCGGGTGCCAGGCTCCCTCCGGGTTGGCGAGCTCGAAGAAGAGATCCACGGTGTCGGTCTGCGAATTCGCCGAAGGCGGAGCGGAGATACGTCGTGCTACATACTGGGTCGGACCGGCCGGAGTCGCGAGATTGCCGATATAGGCCTCCGAAACGTCCTGAATAACCGAAAGCTCACCCGTAAAGACCGGAACGCGGATCCACACCGGGTTCGGCTGGAAAAGCTGAAACAGGGGCGCCCCCGCGCCCACGACCATGTCCGGGGCGACATGAATCTCACGGATCACGCCGCCGATCGGGGCACGAAGCTCCAGCGGGTGGGCCTCCTCGCCAAACGAGCCCGCCTCGATGGATCGCAGAACCGCCCGCAGTTTATTTGCTGCATCCAACGTGGCCACGGCGCCCGCCAGCTCCGCCTGAGCGTCGTCGTAGACGCGTTGACTTCCCACGTTCTCCTCGAGCAACTCCTTCGCCCGGTTCACCCGGATCCGCCCGGCATCGACCTGGACCTCGGCCCGGACGACTTGGCCGTCCGCGTCGGCCTGAGCGGCCGTCAGGTCGGCGTGAAGCTTCAGCCAGGTCAACCGGTCGCCCGTGGAGAAGACCTGGGGCTGTCCGTTGTCCACCACCGCCGGCTGCAGTAGGGCGAGGGGCTCCCCGGCGTTGACCATTCGACCGGCCGTAACCCAGTCCTGATGCGGGGGAAGGAGGACCCTTCCGGAGAAGGGCGCGGTGACCGTCAGCAGTTGACCCTGGGGGACGACGACCTCTCCCGCCCAGGTCCTCAGCCGCGACACAGGTTGCGCTTCGACCGTGGCGGTCGCGAGGCCCAGACGCGTCTGGGCTTCCGGCGTCAACCGCACCGTGCTGAGCGCGGCCTCGGGCATGGCCCCAGTGACGGTTGCGGGCGACGGGCCCGGCTTGGCCCCGCTCGCGTGGGTCCGCTCGCATCCGCAGCCCAACAACGTCAGCATCAGGCAGGACGCCGCAAACCCGCACCGCGCAGATTTACAGAAGCAGCGCGGCGGCCGCTTCGCGAAGAAAATCAACAGCGAATTGATGAAAGGACTGATCATCGGCAAAAGGCTCCGTCAGGTTCGCTGAGACCGGCACGCCGGGTGCCGCGCATCCCGACAGGCCTAAGGCGAGCGAGACCGCAACTCCCCAAAGCACATTCCGTCTGCATCTCTGCATCGTTCACTCCTCGGACTCCGGCGCCGATGACGGCCCCGACGGCGTGCCGGTCGCCTCCGGCAGCCGCCCGCCCACGGCAAGCTCCAGGTCGACCCTGGCGAGGGCGTAGTCCTGCAAGATGGAAACGGACCGCCGGCGCTGCTGGACCAGCATCTCCTGCGCTTCGAGCAGGGCGAGAACGCCCTGCTCGCCCGTCCGGTAGAGCGATCGCGCCCCCTCGACGTTTTGCGTCGCCTGCGGCAGTACTTCGTCCTCGAAAAACTCGGCAAGCTCCTGGGCGATCATGGCTCGTCGGAAGGCCTCCTTGACTTGGCGGGCGGCCCCGTCGTAGGCGGCGTCGAGGAGCTTCCTCCGCCGGATCACCTCGAACCGGGCCTTGGCGATATGCGCTTGATTCTGGTCCCAAATGGGTAAGGCGATCGCGACGGTGGCGCCCAACAGGGCATCGATGACCTGCCGCCTGGCCTGATCGCGCTGGGCACGGGATTGAATGCTGGGGGCGGTCGGCTTGCCGGCGGCGATGGATGATCTGGCCGTGTCCGCGAGGATGTCCCGGTCGGCCAGGCCGCGGCGTTCCGTGCGCTCGCCGGCAATGCCCACCACGATGGAGGGAAAGACATTCATGCACTCGCGCTCCAACTCATTCTCAGCGGCCGTGAGGGCAAGCCCGGCAGCGCGCAGGTCCAGGCGCCGTTCGTCTGCCAGAGTCAGCAGATCATCCTCGTTTTCGCGGATGGGCTGGGGTTTCGGAAGGGCACCGTCGAGCGTCACCGGTGCGTCGGACCGGCTCAGCCCGAGGGCGCCGGCCAGGGCCAGTTCCGCCATCATCAGGTCCTGCCGGACCGACTCCCGCTCCACCTGCGCGTCCAGCAGGTTCATGCGCACCAGGTTCACGTCGAGCGGACCGACGTCACCCGCGCGAAGCCGCGCCTGGGCCAGCTCGAGCGACTGTTCGATCAAATGGAGGTTCTCCGCCGCGAGTTCCTCAGCCCGCTGGCTCGCCAGCAGGCGGTAGTATTTGTCGCGAACGTCGGCGGCGAGGACCGTCGCCTGGGCGACGACCGAGGTGACGGTCCGCTCCAACTGCGCTTCTGCGATGCGCTTCCGCATCGGGATCTGCCAGAGGTCGACGATCTGCTGGGCCAGCCCCGCGGTCACCTCCGCACGCCCCCCGCCCTCCGGCAGCCGAAACCCCAGGGATAGCGTCGGATTGGACAGCAGGCCCGACTGCACCACGTCCGCACGAGACACGCCGATGTCCTGAAATATCGCTTGAAAGCTCGGATTGTTGAGCAGAGCCAAGGCGACGGCCTCGTCTACCGTCAGGCCACCCTCGCGCAGGTCCATCACTCGCTGTTCGATCGCCGCCTCCGTGTCGGGGTCGAAGCTGTCTTCGGCCCCGGTATGGTCGCGGACCTGTTCGGCGGAGCGTTGGAAATCCGCACGCGGATCGACGCTCGCGCACCCGCCCAGAGCGATCGCCAGGCAGGCGGCGAGCCCGACCGGTACGACTCGTGCGGCTTGAGGCGCAGGCGCTCGGACACCGCTTGAGCGAGAAGGCCCGGTTTGGCGGCGAGAGGACATCCTTCCTCGCAACGGTTGATCGCGTGTTCGGGCGGCAAACTGCGTCCTCACGCGAAAAACGGAGTCGATTGCCGGACATACGTCTAACATTCGCCGCGTTCTGGCCGCGCTGAATGGCCACACCGGGCGCGAGCCCCGTCAAAAGCACGCTTCCGAGGCGCTAAACCGTTACCCCCTTGCCAGTAGGCCGACGCCTCATACAACGCCGCGATGACAGGGCGCGAGGCACCGAGCGACTCGGCATTCGGCGGGCCCACCCGTCGGGGAAGCCGCACAGCCCAGCCATCCTGCCCGAAGGCGCCAACGCGGCATCATACAAAACGCGGGTTGGGCGCGGCGATTACACGAACATGACAATTCGTTCATCTTCCGGGCCGGTGGGCGCTTCCGGGGTTTTGCCGAAGGCGGCGGCAACTCTATACTCTGTCTCACCGCACACCCCCACGACCGGTGCGGATCCGCCGTGTTGAGGAACCCGATGCGCGCCTTGTTGATCGAGGATGACCCCGGCGTCGCCAGCTTCGTGAGAAAAGGGCTTCGCGAGGCCGCCTTCGCCAGCGACCTGGCGGACAACGGGGTCGACGGCAGCCACCTCGCTCGGACCGAAGGGTACGACGTGATCATCCTGGACCTGATGCTCCCCGGAAAAGACGGGTTCACCGTTCTTCGTGAACTCCGCGCCGCCGACGTGGCCACGCCGGTGATCTGCCTGACCGCCCGCGACAACGTCGACGACAAGGTCAGGGGCCTCGACCTCGGGGCGGATGATTACCTGTCCAAACCGTTCAGCTTCGTGGAGCTCCTGGCCCGAATCCGGGCCCTGTTGCGCCGGGGGCCCGCACTCACCAACAATCCCATGGTGGTGGCCGACCTGACCGTCGATGTGGTCACGCGGGTGGTGGCCCGCGCCGGCCGGCGCATCGACCTTTCCCCCAACGAGTTTGCCCTCATCGAGTATCTCGTCCGCAATGCCGGGACCGTGCTCTCGCGGACCATGATCCTGGCTCATGTCTGGGACATGAATCAGGATCCGATGACCAACGTCATCGACGTGCACATCAATCGCTTGCGGCGGAAGGTGGATGCCGGTTCCGAGAGGCCGCTCATCCACACCGTACGCGGGGTGGGCTATGTCCTCCGCGAACCGAACGCGTAGACGGGGGCTCCACACGATCGGGGCGCGGCTTACCCTGTGGGGCGCCCTGGTGACCTTCGCAACCAGCGCCGCGCTGTGTACCGCGCTGTACGCGGGCGTCTTCCTGACCCTGCGCCAGGAGATTGACACGTTTCTCGACGGAGAGGTCCGCGAGTTCCTGTCCACCGCAAACACCCACGAGGGCGACGATAGGTCATTGGAGCGAGAGTTCAGCCGTGAGCTGGGGGCGCGCATGCTGGGCGACCTGGCCTTCCGGCTCTACGATGCGAACGGTCGCCTGCTGATCACGAGTGAACGCGACGACGCCGTCGCCCGAGGCTGGCAACCCGATCGATCGCCGCCGAATCGATACCGCACCCTCGTATTCGAGACCGTTTCGACGTCGGAGCCGGGCCGTGCCTTCAGGATCTGCACGCTGCGGACCACGCTGAACGACGGGCGGACCTGCTTCGCCCAGGCGAGTTACACGCTGGAGCGCATGAACCAAGCCCTTGCTCAGTTCCGCAAGGTCTGCCTGGTCGCCCTGGTGCTCTCGGTGGTGATCGCGTTTGCGGTCGGCAGATTCCTGGCGACGCGCAGCTTGAAGCCCATCCGGGTCATCGCCGCACGGGCCCGGCGGATCGGCGCCGACCAGCTCGCCCGCCGGCTTCCCGTCTCCGGCTCGGGCGACGAGCTCGATCAATTGATCGTGACCCTCAACGACCTGCTCGCCCGGATCGAGCGATACGTCTCGCAGCTTCGCCAGTTTACCGCGGACGCCTCGCACGAGCTGCGCACCCCGCTCGCGGCCCTGCGCGGTTCCACGGAGGTCGCCCTCTCCCGCGAGCGCTCCGCCGGGGGCCTTCGCCGGGTGTTGGAAGAGCACATCACCCATTTCGAACGGATGCAGAGAATCGCCGAGGATCTGCTGCTGCTCTCCCGCCTGGACGCGGGTGAGAGCGTCCTGAAGAACGAAAACGTGGCGTTGCCTGAGGCGATCCTGGCCACGGTGGACCTCTATCGTCCGGTCGCCGAGGAACGCGCCATTCAGCTTTCGGTCAGCCCCATGCCACCGGTCGAGGTTGTCGGTGATTCCGGCCGCATCCGCCAGGTGTTGTGCAATCTCCTTGACAATGCGGTCAAGTTCACGGGCGAAGCCGGTCACATCTCCCTCTCGCTGGCCGAAGTCGACGGGAATGCCCGCATCTCCATCCGCGACGACGGGATGGGCATCACGGAAGTCGACCTGCCCCGGGTCTTCGACCGTTTCTATTGCGCCGACCGTGCCCGAGCGATTGCCAACGGCGCGGGTAGCGGGTTGGGGCTTTCCATCTGCCGGTCCATCGTCCGCGCCCACGGGGGGGACATCCATCTACGCAGCCAGGTCGGCGTCGGAACAACCGTCGCCGTGGACCTGCCGATCCTTGCCGCCGGAGAAATGGGTCCTCTGCGGACCGCGTGATCTGGGCGGGTCGGATTCCGAAGGCATGCTGCGACCGCGTCGGGATCAGCGACGGGCGACAGAGGCCAATCCCTGGCAGCTCCGGCGCGGAGGCCGAGGTCGAGGTCGAAGTCGGGTAGTGGGTCAGTTTCGATTCTTCTTGCTTCGCTGAGGGCCGTGCTATATCGCTTGCATGGGCAAGCAACGCAAAAAAACGAGACTGGATTTCGCCGAAATCGCCAGGTCCGTTGTCGAGCAAGCGATCGGTGAGAAGTTATCTGGCGAACCGTTAGAGAAACGCGCCGAACCGTGCAAACCGGATACCCGCAACCCCGCCGCCGTCGCGCTCAGCAAACTGGGCGCAAGCAAGGGCGGGAAGGCGCGAAGTGCGAAGCTCTCAGCCAAACGGCGGAAGGAAATCGCCAAGAAGGCCGCGCGGAAAAGGTGGAAAGGGCAAAATTAGCTGTAAGCAGCTCACTTGACAAGCCGATATACATCAGATTATACAACTTTTTTGTTGACAGCCGCTCGGAACTTTGTATAATATACAAAGATGAGTACCGTTCTCGGCAAACTGTCAACACGGAGGACAACCTTGGAACGAAAGCAGGTTAAAGTCGGACTTCACAAAGGCGCTGGGTTGCCGCCTGGTTATAAATGGTCGGTTTACTTTCTAACGGTTGCGGAATCAGAGGCAAAGGCCATTTGCGGTGAAGGAGCTGGGTATTCGCACCTCGTGGACCATGTGAAGGCGCTGGCCTCCGAGACCGACCCGGCGCGACCCCAGACGGTTGACGTCGAGAAGCTTGAGGATGTGTTCGAGTTGAAAGTTAAGGGTGGGCCGCTTGGCAAGAAGAGCGTGCGTGTGTTTTATGGGATTGAACCAGAGCGAATCATCTTGATTGTCGGCTGCAAGAAAAAGGACAAGGAAGGCCCGCTGTCGCCAGGCGTCAAGAAGCTGATGGCGATACGAAGGAGGAAGTATAGGGGGGGCGACTACGGGAAAGCGTAGGTTCCTCTTTTGGGAGTCCAAGAGGAGGTGTTGATGGTATGAGCGCGTCGCTGAAGAAAATACAGGACATACAGAGGCTGCCAGAAGAGCAACAGTCGTTCGTGTTGGCAATGAGCATCGTGCTTGGTCGAGTCAAGATGCTTTCGGAGGATGATCGGGACGACCTTTGCCAGATGTTCAAGCTATACTCGGATGCAGAAAACGAAGAGGATCGGAGTGCAGCCAATGAAGGCATCTGGGAGCTACTTTTGCAGGAAAAGTTCGGCGTGCATCAATTGGAGCTAGGTGATTCAGAAGAGCAGGCCGACGGAGACTTCGACAAGTGGAAACGATTCGTTGCTAATCGCGTAGCTGGCGCGAGGAAGCAAGCGAGGTTGACACAAGAGGAATTGGCGGAGAAATCGGGATTGCCGCAAAGCCACATCAGCCGGATCGAGTGCGGCAAGTTGAGTCCGTCAACTGGTACGCTGGAGAAGATTGCCAGTGCGCTCGGGGTTTCTCCGAGCAGCCTTGACCCCAGCCTCTAGGAACAAAAGAGGATTCGCGGCCGCGGGCTCCGTTCGCCTGCGGCCTTTTTTTTGTACTTGCCAATGCTTTGTCGCGCAAGTATAATCAGCATGAACCGGCTAGACATAGAAAAGCGGGCGGCGGTTGTTCGGTGCTTGGTCGAGGGAAACTCGATCCGGTCCACCGTACGCATGACTGGCGTTGCTAAGAACACCATCGTTAAGCTGTTGGTGGAACTCGGTACAGCGTGCGAGGTTTTCCACGACCGGACGACGCGCGGGCTGACTTGCAAGCGCGTCCAGGTCGACGAAATCTGGTCGTTTGTGTACTGCAAAAACCGGAACGTCCCGAACGATAAGCTCCTGCCGATCGGTAGCAGCCAATACCATCGCGGCGCTGGCGACGTACGGACCTGGACCACGATCGACGCGGATACCGAGCTGGCGGTTTCCTGGTTGATCGGTGGGCGCGACGCGGGTTACGGTCGGGCGTTTATGAACGACATAGCCTCGCGCCTTGCGAACCGCGTCCAGCTAACCAGCGACGGCCTAAATAGAAGCTCGCAAGACGGGAACTGGCCCATCGATTGGCGGCTCTTCGCGGGCGTTGGCGTCTACGCGGCAATGCTGGTTTTCCAGGCTCATAAAGCATTGCTGTACAATAAGTGCCCGCATTGAGCGCGGCGGCCACTTTCCCTATTGTGGGGAGCTATTAAGCGGCCTACTTGCTCGCTGTACCCGAAGCGTTCGGCGACGATTTCGACTTCGCAACCCTCCAAAAGACTTACGGGGCGGATGGGGTCAGGCAATCGCCAGAGCGCAAGTACAGCCCTGGGAAGATCAACGGGTCAAAGCGCCGCGCGCTGATCGGCGATCCCGATCCTCGGCACGTTGCAACCAGCTACGTCGAGCGTGCCAACCTGTCGATGCACATGGGCATGCGCCGGTTCACCCGGCTAACCAACGGCTTCTCGAAAAAAATGCGCAACCACGAATGCGCGGTCGCGGTCTACTTCGCCCATTACAATATGTGCCGAGTCCACCAAACGCTAAAGACCAGGCCATCGGTTGCGACGGGTGTCGCGGATGACGTTTGGACGGTCGAGGAATTGATCGGATTGCTAGGTGAGCAACCAAACTGACCCACTACCCGAAGTCGTACCCGACTAAAACCGAAACAAACTGAGCGTCCCGTTGCGCCAAGATTCGGGAAGCAGGTCAAGCGTTGGTTGGGCCGCGGTGGGCCCTCGCCGGCCGTTGTTGAACGAATCGGCAGACGGTCGCGTTGGCTGGGTCGTTTGTTGGCCATTGCCGACGGAAAACGGGGTCACCGGGGACGGCCGCCGCCGTTCTCAACGGTCTGTTACGACGCCAGCCGGACGGCCCGGTGGCGCTGGTGGGCGGCGGCGCGGGCCCGGCGGCGGAACTCCTCCAGGAGCCGTTTGGTCAGGGTGCCGACCCGCCCGTCAGCGATCCGCTTGCCATCGACCGACGTGACCCCCAGCACCTCCATGGTCGTGCTGGACATGAACACCTCGTCGGCGGCATACAGGGCCTCGACACGGAACCCGCGCTCCTCGACCGCCAGGCCGATGGCCTCGGCGCAGACCAGCAGATACCCCTGGGTGATCCCGTGCAGCACCGACTGGTTGCGCGGCGGAAACACCAATCGCCCGTCCTCGACGATGAAGATGTTCGCCGCGGTACACTCCCGGACCTCCCCGTCGTCGGTCACGAACACCGCGTCGTCGAACTCCAGGCGAAGGGCCTCGTCCTTGGCCAGCACGTTGGGCAGCAGGGTGGTCGCCTTGACGTAACAGTTGGCCCAGCGGTTGTCGCGGATGGTCATCAGCTTGGCCCCGCGCTTGCGGAGCTCTTGGGGGACGCGGGGCAGAGCCTTGAAGGTCATCACTACCGTCGGGGTGAGGTTGCAGGGGATGGAGTGGTGGCGCGGGGCGACACCGCGGGTGATCTGCACGTACACCATGGCGTCGGCGAAGCCGCTGCGCCGCAGCCCCTCCTCGATGAGGGGCTCGAGCGGGTTGGCGTCGAAGTCGTAGGCCAGGCGGATGGCGTCGCAGCTCAGCCGCAACCGGGCCATGTGTTCGGCCAGCAGGAACGGCTCGCCGCCATACACCACGGCGACCTCGTAGACGCCGTCGCCGAACTGGAAGCCGCGGTCCTCAATCGAGACCCGGGCGGAGGCGATATCGGAAAAGATCCCGTTGACGTAAGCGATCTCTGGCATACGTAGTGTTCCCTGGGTTTCAGCCGTCTCGGATTCTATGAAGCAAACCCCCACCTGTCCCCTTTGGCAAGGGGGGCTCGACCAACCATGAACGCACCCGGTCTAGTGCTCCGTGTCGCCGGAAGTCGCCCGGCGCGTCGGTGGGCGGACGACGACCGCCACGGGGAGTGGCCGCTTCCTCCTCACCAGGCTTTACGCCTCCGGCGCCGGCCGGCCCAGCGCCGCCCGCACGTCGGTAAGCCATTCGAGACATTGGGCACGCCGGGTCGGATCGTGCAATCCCTCCATAGACTGGGTCAGGTGCTCGTCCGCGATATCATATCGGCGCAAGTCCCTCGCGTAGATGATTCCAAGCAGCAATCGTACGTTTCCCACCTCGCGGCCGCGTGGATACGCGGCGAGGTATCGCTCGAAGGCGGCCGCCGCCTGCGGGAACCGGCCGGCGGCGCAGAACTCGCGGGCGACCTCCAACTGCCGGATCTCCGACAGGCACTGGGCGGGATCCTCGGCCACGAGTTGCTCGTACACCGCCGCCGCCTCGGCCGGCTTGCGCTCCTCCAGCAGCTCGCCGACGCGGGTGCGCAGCGCCGCCAGGGTGTCGACCTGCCGCGCCTCCACCTCGCGCTTCCGGGCGTCATCCGACGGAACCCGCGCCACCGTGCCGAACCGGGCCTGGGCCGCGGCTGATGGGTCGGTCATCGCCGCGGCGAACGCCCGCCGCTGGTGCCACCGCTTCCACAGGGCCAGCATGTCGAACTGGTCCCGCGGCAAAGCCCGCACCAGCAACAACCCCAGCGCTGCGACGAAGCCAAAAAGGTATCCGGCCAAGTGGGCGGTGTAGGCTACCTGGCCGCCCGGGCCGATGGACGGCGCCACGATGTTGTCCCAGGCGATGATCTTCACGCAGATCAACACCATCGCAGGCAGCTCGAAGAAATGGACGAAGAACACCCAGAGCAGCAGCGTCACCCGGCTGCGGGGGAACAGGGCCAGGTAGGCCGTGGTCACCGCCGCGATCGACCCGGAAGCGCCTAGCAGGTGGAACGGGCCGGGCTGCACCAGGGCGTACGTCCAGGCGGCGAACACCCCGCCCGCCAGGTAAAAGAACAGGTACGGCCCGTCTCCCATCTTCGCGTTGACGCTGTTGCCGAACACCCACAAGAACAGCATGTTCCCCAGCATGTGCCACACGTCCGCGTGGAAGAACTGGTAGCTGAAGAATTGGTGCAGCGACGGCTCCACCGAGCTGAAAACGAGATGCTGCTTACACCACGACTGCACCACTGGACCTGCGACGGTCAGATTGAGCAGGGCGAAGGCGAGCAGGTTTACACCGATCAAAAGGTAGTTGACGTGCGGGGGGCGGCGAATCGCCGTCTCGGTCCGGATGGGCAGAATCATGAACATCGGCGTTCGCCCCCCGGCGCGGCGGCTCACGGTTAAAGCCGTGGGCGGGTACCCCGTGGCTTCAGCCTTGGGGGAGCCGAATCGGGACTCGGTGCCCGACTTCCAAGTTCAACGAGGCGTGCCACCCGCTCCGGCAGACGGGTCTGCTCCGGGCCCGTGCGGCGGCGGGCCGCTGACCATATGGACGAACTGCATCCGCAACTCGTACAGCACGCTGTCGAGGACGCGCTTTTCCTCGTCCGTCAGGTTGCCCTTGGTTTTGTCGTTGAGCACGTCCAGAAGGTCGATGTGATGCTTGGCGGCCTGGAGATTGGGAGGGATGCGTTCCCCGCCGGGACCCTGCAAACCGCCGAGGCCCACCGCGGCCTGCATCGCCAGAACGTTGACCAGATCGAAGAACGACAGGGCCACTCCCGCGCTCTCCGCCGCACCCTGGCCGGCTCGCCGCGCCGCCGCCTCCTGGGCGGCGAGCTGCTCCTTCTCGCGGCGGGCCTCTTCCTTCCAGTCGCTGTCGATGTGCAAGCCGCCGCCCGATTGCTCTTCGCTCATGTCGGCCTCCCAAACAGCACCGACGCGCGAGGTCGGCGGGATGCCCCCTGGCGGCCAAGTGCCGATCCTCCTCCCGAAGGGCGAATCACCGCACCTCGACCGCCCGCGACCGGACTATACCCGAAAAGCGCGCTCCGCGGGAAGCGCCGCGAGCAACTGTTCCAGCCGCTCGCGCTTGTACAGCCCGAAGAAGTACTCCCTTCCGAGAGCGATCCGGTCGTCGGACCGTTCGCGCAGGGCCTCGGCCAGGCGGCGGCGTTTCCGCTCCAGCAGATCGTTCCGTTGCTCGAGCATCTCCTGGTTGCACGCGCGAATCCGCGCGAACGCGGCCCGGCGTTCGGCACGGACCGCTCTGCCGCGGCCGCGAAGCTCCTCCGCGTCCCGGACGGCCGCGGCCCGCCGGCCGGCGATCCGCTTGAACTCGCCCTCCCCGGGACCGTGCCGCTGTGGGTTCCAGAGGACGTCGCGAATCTCTCGCGTCATTGCCCGCACCGTCTCGTCGGTCGTTGCCGACACCGGCAGGCCAAGGTGAAGCGTTGCCGAGACGCAAACCATGTGCGGCGGGGCTACGTCGTAATATTCGGTCATAATCTTGTCGCTGATCCGGTCGTATTTCGCCCCGCCGATGCCGTGGATGAACAGATCGGCGAGGAGCAGTCGCGCCCAGGTGGTCACCGCCAGGGCCCGGGGTCGCAGCTCCCAGCCGCCCA
>Ga0214473_10002070_pt1 | contig 25228 bp, 22 predicted proteins | sample RVTome_7_FD_203509 | JGI IMG/M metagenome (GOLD analysis project Ga0214473, IMG submission 203509) | Soil microbial communities from uranium-contaminated site in the Upper Colorado River Basin, Wyoming, United States - RVT98D197 | ecosystem: Environmental > Terrestrial > Soil > Contaminated >... | reverse complement strand
GGCCTGGAGTTCGCCTCGCTCTACCGATCGTTCGGGGCCGAGGTAACCCTCCTGGAGGCGCTCCCCCGGCTGGCGCCTCTGGAGGACGAGGACGTCTCCCGCGAGATCGCGCGGGCGTTCAAGAAGCGCGGTATCACCACCGCACCCTCGGCGTCGGTGAACGAGGTCAAGGACACGGGCGAGATGGTCGAGGTCTCCTACGAGGTCGGTGGCGGCGCACAGACGGTCTCCGCGGAGATCTGCCTGGTGGCGACCGGGCGCGAACCGGTAACCGACGGCCTCGACCTAGCGAAGGCCGGGGTATCGATGCACGAGAAGGGGTTCGTGAACGTGGACGACCAGCTCCACACGAACATCGAGCACGTATGGGTCGTGGGCGACGTCGCTGCGACCCCGCTTCAACTGGCCCACGTCGCGTTCACCGAGGGCTTCGCCGTCGCCGAGCGCATCGCCGGCCTGCCCGTGCCGGCGATCGACTACGCGCAGATCCCGCGGGTCACCTACTGCACGCCCGAGATCGCCGGGGTAGGGCTCACCGAGGCGCAGGCTCGTCAGGCCGGACGTGCGGTCGTCGTCGAGAAGCTGGACCTTCGGGCGATCGGCAAGGCCAACATCGTCGGCGAGGGCGGCTTCGTGAAGGTGGTGGCCGAGGACGGCGGCGGCCCCGTGTTGGGGATCCACATGATCGGGCCCCATGCGACCGACCTGATCGCCGAGGGCATGCTGATCACGAGCTGGGAGGCCGGCGTCGACGACGTTGCCGCCATGATCCACCCGCATCCGACCCTGTCCGAAGGCCTCGGCGAAGCGATGCTCGCGCTCGCCGGCAAGGCCCTGCACACAGCCTGAGCCGAGGGTCAACGTGGCCACCAACGTACGCGAGCGCACCGAGGCGGATCGGCCGCTGCCCGACGAGCGGTTGCGCGAGGTCCTTCGGCTGCTGAAGCTCGCGCGCTACTTCGACGAGCGCATGGAGGCGCTGTATCGCCAAGGTCGCCTGCCCGGAGCCATCTACTCGGGACGCGGTCAGGAGGGAACGCACGTCGGCGTCGCCTACGCGCTCGAGCCGACGGACTCGCTGTTCCCGACCCACCGCGACCTCACCGCCCAGCTGACCAAGGGATTGGAGCTCAAGCGCGTCATGGCCCAGTACTGGGGGCGGATCGACGGCTATCTGCGCGGGCGCGACGGCAACAGTCATATCGGCGACTGGTACGGGAACCGCACGTTCGCCGTGATGTCACACCTGCCTATCGCCTACCCGGTGGCCTGCGGGGCGGCCCTCGCGTACCAGCGTGCCGGGGACCGGCGCGTCGCCATGGCGATCTGCGGCGACGGCGCCACCTCCAACGGACGCTGGCACGAGGCGATCAACACGTCGGCGATCTTCCGCCTGCCTGTCGTGTGGGTGGTCAACAACAATCGGTTCGCCTACTCAACGCCCAACCGCGGGGAGTTCCCGATCCCCACCATCGCCGAGCGCGGGGCCTCCTACGGCATCCCCGGTGTACGCGTGGACGGCGGGGAGGTCCTCGAGGTCTACGCGGCCACCAAGGAGGCCGTCGATCGCGCGCGCGACGGGGGCGGGCCGACGCTGATCGAATCCGTCAGCCTGCGCTGGCGCGGGCATGCCGGTCACGACCCTGCCAAGTACATGCCCGCCGAGATGCTCGAAGACGCGATGGCCAACCACGACCCGGTCCGTAACTTCCAGGAGCAGTTGCTGGGCTGGGGGGTGGTCTCGGAGCAGGACGTCGCGAAGCTGCAAGGGGACATCGAGCGCGAGTTCGACGAGGGGTACGAATACGCGCTGGCCAGTCCGTTCCCCGAGCCGGGCGACGTGACGAAGGGCTTGTGGGTCGAAGACGGCTACTGGACATCCCCGCCCGGGCGCGGCGGCGGAACGGAGGCAGGCTGATGTCCGGCGTGGCGGTCGAGGCCGGCGCCGCGGGTCACGGCGCGGAACCTCGCGGCAAGCGCGGCGACGACGGGCAGGCCACCTACCTGATCGCGATCGCCGAGGCGCTCTGGGAGGAGATGGAGCGCGACGAACGCGTGTTCATGTTGGGAGAGGACATCGGCGCCTACGGCGGCGCATTCAAGGTCACCGAAGGCTTCATCGAACGCTTCGGTCCCGAGCGCGTATTGGACACGCCGATCGTCGAGGAGACGATCGTCGGCATGGCCGTCGGGGCGGCCATGGAGGGCCTCCGGCCGGTCGCAGAGTTCCAGTACGCCGACTTCATGTCGAGCGGGTTCGACGAGATCACGACGGTGCTCTCCCGGTACCACTACCGCGCGGGGGTTCCACTTCCGGTGGTGCTGCGAGCGCCCTCGGGAGGCGGCGTACGGGCCTCCTCGTTCCATTCCACGAACCCCGAGCCGTACTTCGCGCATGCGGGCGGCATCAAGATCATGTGCCCCGCGTTCCCTTCCGACGCCAAGGGCCTGCTGAAGTCCGCGATCCGCGACGACAACCCGTCGCTGTTCCTCGAGCACAAGTGGATCTATCGCAGGATCAAGGAGCAGGTGCCGACGGAGCCCGACGTCCTCGTGCCGATCGGCAAGGCGGACGTCAAGCTCGAAGGCAGCGACGTCAGCGTCATCACGTACGGAGCGATGGTGCACAAGGCGCTGGAGGCGGCGGAGTCGCTGGCCCAACGCGGGATCTCGACGGAGGTCGTGGACCTGCGAACGGTGCACCCGTTCGATGAGGACACGGTGCTGCGTTCGATCGAGAAGACGTCCCGCGCGCTCGTGCTGTACGAATCGTTCAGGTTCCTGGGGATCGGGTCGGAGGTGGCGGCGACGATCGCCGAGCGGGCCTTCGAGCACCTGGACGCACCGGTGATGCGCCTCGCGCCGCCGAACATCCCGGTCCCGTTCTCCCCGACGCTCGAGGATGCGTTCCTGCCGCAGGTCGCCGACATCGAGGCGGCCGTAGAGCGGCTGTCGACATGGTGACCCGGGAGGGGTTCGAGTGACGTCGATCCAGATGCCGCAGCTGGGCGAGACCATCGTCGAGGGCACCATCTTGCGCTGGCTCAAGCACGAGGGGGAGGCGGTGGCTCGCGACGAGGCGCTGTTCGAGATCTCGACCGACAAGGTCGACACCGAGGTTCCCTCGCCGGTCGCCGGCACGGTGACCAGGCTACTGGTGGCCGAGGGCGACACCGTCGCCGTCGGCACCGCCGTCATGGAGATCGACGATGGCGCCGCGGGAGCGACCGAACCGGCAGCGCCGGCGGCCGCCGAAGCGCCTGCCCCTGCGGCCGTCCCGGCCGCCCCGGTGCCGCCCCCCGCGGAGCCCGCGCCGGTCGCACAGCCGGCGGCGTCGGTGGCCCCGGTCGCCTCCCTGCCCGACCGGGGGCCGCGATCGCAGATCGTGTCGCCCATCGTTCGCCGGCTGGCCAAGGAGAACGGTATCGACCTGGCCACGCTGGCCGGTTCGGGAACGGGCGGACGCATCACCAAGCGAGACGTTCTGGCCGCGATCGCCTCGGGAGGCCCACCAGGCGCTGCGATGCCGAGCGTCGGTGGGCCGACGGGACTCGCAGGGCCCGCACGGGTGGCGCCGCCCGCTCCCGCGGCGCCGGGCGCCGGCGAGGAACTCGTCCAGGTCACGCACATCCGCCGCGCGATCGCCCAGCACATGCTGGCGTCCCTGCAGACGTCCGCTCGCGCCTGGACGATGGTGGAGGTCAACGTCGAGCACCTGGTTCGGCTCCGCGATGCCGCCAGGTCCGCGTTCGAGCAGAAATACGGGGCCAAGTTGACCTATCTCCCGTTCGTGGTGCGCGCAACGTGTGACGCGCTGTTGACCTATCCGGTCGTGAACGCGGAGCTCCGGGGAGACGACCTCGCGATGCGCCGGTTCGTGCACATGGGCATCGCCGTCAGCTACGACCAGGGTCTGATCGTGCCGGTGGTCCGCAACGCCGACTCGCTGAACGTTCCGGGGATCGCCAGGGCCATCGCCGACCTGGCCGGTCGTGCCCGCTCGCACGAGCTGAAGCCCGACGAGGTCCAGGGTTCCACCTTCACCATCACGAACCCCGGACCCTACGGCTCGATCGCCAGCGTGCCGATCATCAACCAGCCCAACGCGGCCATCCTGTCGTTCGATGCGATCCAGAAGCGTCCGGTCGTGATCGATGACGCGATCGCGATCCGGCATATGGTGAACCTCTCGATGACGTGGGACCACCGCTCGATCGACGGTGAGCTGGCGACGCGGTTCCTGGCACGCATCAAGGAGAACCTGGAGACCTGGGACTTCTCCTCCGAGCTCGGGCTTTAGGAGGCGGACAGCGCTTGCCCCGCATCGCCTGGCTTTCCGAGCCGCAGGGACCGGTTCCGTACGACCTCGCGAACAAGGCCATGCATGCGCTCGCGGAACGGCGCCTCAGCCAAGAGATTCCAGACGTCGTGATCCTGCTCGAGCATCCGCCGGTCTTCACCGCCGGGCGTCGCGCCCACGACGACGAGCTGCTGTGGGACGAACCGGAGGTCGGAGCGCGTGGCGGGCTGGTGCGCCGGATCGACCGCGGAGGCTCGTTCACGTTCCACGGGCCCGGGCAGCTGGTGGGCTACCCGATCCTGCACCTGGGCTCCGGGCCGGACGCCGCCGCCTATCTCCGCCGTCTGGAGGAGATCGTGATCCGCACCGGTCGCGACCTCGGTATCGAGCTGGAACGACGCAACGACGTGCAGACCGGCGTTTGGCACGGCGACGACAAAGTCTGCGCGATCGGCGTGCGCCTGATGCGCACTCGGGTGACCCTGCACGGGTTCGCCCTGAACTGCGACACCGATCTGTCGTGGTTCGACGGGATCGTGCCGTGCGGCCTGCCGGATCACGGCGTGACCTCGCTCTCGCGGTTGTCGGGGCGGCGGATCACCGTGTCCGAGGTTCGACCGCTCGTTCGGTTGCACGCCGCATCGGTGCTGGGCCTGGACCTCGTGAGCGCGCCCGGGTGGCTGACGGAGACGTTCGCTCCGGCGCCGGCCGGCATCGCCCCTGGCGCTTGATGCTCGCCCGGCCCCCGGTTCGAAGTCAGAACAAGGCGGCGGTGAGCCGCTTTCGGTACTCCCCGACCAAGTCGTCCTCGCCCAGCACCGCGAAGACAGTGAGCATCGCCTGACGTGCCTCGTCGCGTTGATCCTGGAGCGCTCCCACCATGCCGTCGAGCGCCTCGCGCCACCGGCCGGCCGCCGCCAGTCGCTTGGCGGAAGCCAACGTGCCGGCCAGCGGCTCGTCGGCCCACTCCTTCACCTCGATCGTCGCGTGCAACCGCTCGGCCTCGGCGTCGGGCAGGTGCTTGGCCACCAGCGGCCGGGCTTCGTCGATCGCGCCGCGGCGGACGAGCACGTCGGCAAGGCCGAGGGCCGCCTCCCGACTGTCGGGATCCTTGGCCAGGGCGTCACGGAAGCCCGCTTCCGCGGCGTCCAGATCTCCGGCTTCGAGGGTCTCCTCGGCCTCGTGAGCCTCCATCTCGGCCTGCGTGGGCAGGATCGAATCGACGAAGGCGTTCACCTCGGACTCGGGATAGGCGCCGATGAACATGCTGACCGGCTCGCCGTCACGGAAGGCCACCACCGTGGGGATGCCCTGGCTGCGCACCGCCTGGAGCAGCGCCTGGCCGACGCCCTGACTGTCCACGTCGACCTTGGCTACCAGGATCGCGCCACCGCGCTCGGCGGCCACCTTCTCCAGGATCGGCCCCAGCGTCTTGCACGGCCCGCACCAGTCCGCCCACAGGTCGACAACGACGGGTCGCTCCTTCGAGCCTTCGACCACCACCTGCTCGAAGTCCGCATCCGTCACGTCGACGACGTGCTGCATGGTTGCGCTCATGTCCGTAGGTTCCTTCGTTCGAGGGATCTTCAGGCAGTCTGGGCGACGGCCTCGGGTGTGACAACGTTCGCCCGAGGACCGGTGTTCTGCCCGCCTCCCGCCCGGGCGAACCGACGCAGGCGAAGGGCGTTCAGGACCACGCTGACGCTCGAGAGCGCCATGGCGGCCGCGGCCCACGTGGCGTTCAGGGCCCCGAACACCGCCAATGGCACCATGACCACGTTGTAGGCGAACGCCCAGAACAGGTTCTGCACGATGACCCGGTACGTCCGGCGAGCCAGCTCCAGCGCGTCGGCCACGCCGTCGATCGAGCCGCCCAGGAGCGTCACGTCGGCGGCGGCCATGGCCACGTCGGTGCCGGTGCCCAGCGCCACGCCGACGTCGGCGGCGGCCAGGGCTGGCGCGTCGTTGAGCCCATCGCCGACGAAGACCACGTGGTGGCCCTGCTCCTTCAGCCGGGCGACCTCATCGACCTTGCCATCGGGATAGACTTCGGCCACGACGCCGGAGATGCCCGCGCGCGCGGCGATCGCTTCGGCGGTCGCGCGCCGGTCGCCCGTGACCATCGCCACGTCGAGCCCCAGGCCTTCCAGCCGCGAGACGGTCCCGGGCGCCTCGGGCTTCAGCGCGTCGGCGACCGCGACCAGCCCGTACGGAACGTCGTCGCGCCAGACCCCGAACGGGGTGAAGCCGTCGGCGGCAAGGCGCTCGACGTCGGCTTCCATCGCGGGCGGCAGGCCCAGCGGCCTGCCCACGCGAACCCACCCATCACCGACCGCGGCCGCGGCGCCGGCACCCGGCTCCACGCGGTGCTGGGTCGCGTCCGGCACCACGATGCCCCGGTCGAGGGCACCCTGCACGACGGCACGCGCGATGGGGTGCTCGGAGCCGACCTCGGTGGCCGCTGCCCACCCGAGCACCTGGTCGGGCGTGGCTCCGTTGACGGCGATGACGCGCTCCAGAGTCATGGTCCCCTCGGTGACGGTGCCGGTCTTGTCCAGCAGGACCACGTCGGCGCGGCGGGCACTCTCGAAGACCTCGCCCCCCTTGAACAGGACGCCGAGCTCGGCGGCCCGCCCGGTCCCCGCCATGATCGCGGCCGGCGTCGCCAGGCCCAGCGCGCAGGGGCAGGCGATCAGGAGGACCGCTGTCGCGTGCAGGAGCGCCCCGCCCGGCGTGGCGTCGGTCAGGAGCATCCAGCCGGCGAACGTGGCGGCGGCCACGGCCAGCACGATCGGGACGAACACCGACGAGATCCGGTCGGCCAGTCGCTGGATCGGAGCCTTCGAGCCCTGCGCGAGCTCTAGCAGGCGGACGATCTCGGCCAGCTTGGTGTTCGCCCCCACCTTCGTGACGAACACGACGAGCCGGCCTCGGCCGTTGATGGAGGCGCCCACGACCTCGTCGCCCGGCCCCACGTCGACGGGTACGGACTCGCCCGTCAACAACGACAGATCGACCCAGGACTCGCCCTCCTTGACCACGCCGTCGGCAGGGATCTTCTCGCCGGGGCGAACGACGGCCTTCATCCCGGGACGCAAGTCGTCGATGGGGAGGGTTCGCTCACGGTCACCCGGCTCCAGGATCGTCGCTCGCTTCGCGCCCCGCTCCAGCAGCGCCCTCGAGGCGTCGCTCGCCGAGCTGCGGGCTCGAGCTTCGAGGGTCTTGCCGATCAGGATCAGCGTGACGATGACCGCCGCGGTGTCGAAGTAGTGATCGACCCCCATGTCGAGGTTGGCGTAGACGCTGTATGCGTAGGCGGACAGCGCCCCCAGCGACACCAGCGTGTCCATCGTGGTGGACCCGTGACGGGCGGACCGGATCGCAGACCGGAAGAACGGCCAGCCTGCCCAGAACACGACCGGCGTCGACAGCGCCCAGGCCAGATCCTCGCTCCGGGCTAGATCCGGGAACACGAAGGTGAGCAGCAGCACGGCGACCGTCAAGGGGACGGCCACCGTCAGGCGGACCAGGTACGCGCGCGCCTCGGCGGCCGGGTCCCGTTCCGCCGAGTGCGGCTGGGCACCGTAGCCCACCGACGCGACGGCTCGCATCAGCGGTTCCAGCTCGCCGGACGAGGTGCGCACGGTCGCCGTGCGAGTGGCCAGGTTCACCGCCGCGGCGTCCACGCCTGCGACGTTCCCCAGCGCCCGCTCGACCTTCTGGACACACGACGCGCAGGTCATCCCCTGGATGTCCAGAACGACCTCGTGCCGATCGATCGCCACGGTACTCACTTCCCCGCGAACCGAGCCACGGCCGCCATGAGTTCTTGCACCTTCTGGTCTCCCTTGCCCTGCTCGATGCTCTCGGTCACGCAATGGCGGACGTGGCCGTCCAACAGCCCCATGCCGACGGCTCGTAGGGCGGCGGTCACGGAGTTGACCTGCGTCAGCACGTCGATGCAGTAGGTGTCCTGGTCGACCATCCGTTGGAGCCCGCGAACCTGTCCCTCGATCCTGCGGAGTCGATCCTGCAGATCCTTCTTGTTCATCGCGTAGCCAGCCATCCGCCGCCTCTCCTCCTCGTACCCCAGGGGGGTAGCATCACATCCCTCGCTCGGAGGGATCGCCGGTCAGGAACCGGGCGGGGTCCTGGCGGAACCGCTCCATGCACCCCACGGAGCAGAAGTAGTACGTCGATCCATCGTGCTCCCAGGCCGCCGCGGCGGTGTCGGGCTCGACGCTCATGCCGCACACCGGGTCGACCATGAAGCTTCCCCTTCCATCCGAGTTCCATGCCCGAGCACTATACCCCCTGGGGGTATTAGGTATCAAGTCCTCTCCCTCGGGCACGCGCCGAAGGGTCGAGCGGTAGACTTCGCGCGAGGTGCGAGGAGGCACGCGATGGCGCGACGGGTGACGGAGCGGCCCCACGAGGCCCTCGGCCTGGGTCCCGCCGACCTTGTTGCCATGCACCGCTTCATGCTCACCGCGCGGCTGATCGACGAGGCCTCGCTCCGATTGAACCGGATGGGGCGAGCGCCGTTCGTCGTTCCGGTCTCCGGCCACGAGGGCTGCCAGGTGGGGACGGCATGGCCGATGCGCCCCGGCACCGACATCTGGCTCCCCTACTACCGCGATCTGGGCGTCGTCCTGGTGGCCGGCATGACCCCGCTGGAGATCTTCCTCGGCCTGTTCGCCAAGGCCGACGACCCGTCCTCGGGAGGACGACAGATGCCGGCTCACTGGGGCTACCGACGGTTGGGCATCATCACCAGCTCTTCGCCGATCGCGACGCAGGTTCCGCATGCGGCCGGCATCGCGTACGCGGCCAAGCTCCGAGGGGAGGATACCGTGGTCACCTCGTGGTTCGGCGACGGCGCCACCAGCGAAGGTGACTGGCACGAAGGCCTGAACTTCGCGGGCATCCACCGCCTCCCCGTCGTGTTCATCTGCGAGAACAACGAGTACGCGATCAGCGTGCCCCAGTCCAAACAGATGGCCGTGCGCGACGTCGCCTCCCGCGCCGAGGGGTACGGGTTCCCGGGTGTCGTGGTCGACGGCAACGACGTGCTCGCGTGCTACGAGGCCATGCGGCGGGCGCACGAGCGGGCCCGGGCCGGGGACGGACCGACCCTGATCGAGTGCAAAACCTACCGTTACCTCCCCCACACCTCCGACGACGACGACAAGAGCTACCGGACACGGCGCGAGGTCGAGGAGCACAAGCACCACGACCCACTCGACCGCTTCGCCGGGTACCTGATCCGCCATGAGATGATCGAACACGACGGGATCCAGGCCATGCACGACGAGGTCAAGACCGAGATCGACGCCGCGATCCAGACGGCTTGGGAGGCCCCCGATCCCTCCCCCGCGACGCTCGCGCGATACGTCTTCGAGGAGCCCGATTGACCGAGAAGAACCTCGTCACGGCGATCCACGATGCGCTGCACGACGAGATGGCGGCCGACGAGCGGATCGTGCTGCTGGGCGAAGACGTCGGGGCGCGTGGAGGTGTGTTCCGTGTCTCGCAGGGCTTCGTCGATGAGTTCGGCGAAGGCCGGGTGATCGACGCGCCGCTCGCGGAATCGGGGATCGTGGGCGTGGCGATCGGGATGGCCATGCACGGCTTGCTGCCGGTCGCCGAGATCGAGTTCGCCGATTTCATCCACCCGGCCTTCGACCAGATCGTGTCCGAGGCGGCGCGACTGCGCTACCGGTCCAACGACGATTTCTCTTGCCCTCTCGTCGTGCGCACGCCTTGTGGCGGCGGCATCCACGGCGCGCTGTACCACTCCCAATGCATCGAGGCGACGTACGCACACATCCCTGGGCTGAAGGTCGTGATGCCCTCGACCCCTGCCGACGCTGCCGGGCTGCTCCGGTCGGCGATCCGCGACCCAGACCCCGTGCTGTTCCTGGAGCACAAGAAGTGCTATCGGCTGGTCAAAGGCGATGTGCCGGACACCGCGTTCACGGTTCCGATCGGACGGGCCGACGTCAAGCGCGAGGGCACCGATCTCACCTGCATCACCTACGGCTACGAACTGCACCGCTGCCTGGAGGCGGCCGAGCGGCTCCAGCAGGACGAGGGTGTGTCGGCCGAGGTCGTCGACGTGCGGTCCCTGGCGCCGCTCGATGCCGCCACGATCCTGGGTTCGGTCCGCAAGACCGCGCGTGCGATGGTGGTGTACGAGGACAACCGCACCTACGGGGCCGGCGCCGAGATCACGTCGACGATCGCCGAGGAGGCGATGTTCGACCTGGACGCCCCCATCGTGCGGATCGGCGGCCCCGACGTCCCCGCGATGCCCTACGCGGCCCCGCTCGAGCACGTCTTCATGGAGCCCGAGCCCGACCACATCTACGAGGCCATGCGCGGGCTCGCGCGCTTCTGAGGGCTGCACGACCGACCCGACCGGCCCGAACGGGCCCCCTCAACGCCACCCGGTCGGGGCGTCGGAAGCCCCAGATGACCCAGTTCAGAGGCCCCTGACCTGCGCCGATAATCGCAGGGACGTGACATCCGATGGTCGTTCGCCGAAGGAGCGACGGTCGTCCGGCTGGCGAGATCTGGTGACGATCCTGCTGGTCGTGACCGTCCTGTTCGCGCTGAGCGCGATGGTCCACCTCCCCGACCGCGTCGATGACGCCCTTCGGGGGTCGCAGCACCTGGACGAGATCCTGACCCTGGTGGTGCTGCTGACCGCCGGGATCGCGGTGTTCGCTGTCCGCCGCTGGCGTCAGGGGTTGCGCGAGCACGAGCTCCGCCGAGAGACCGAGGCGCGGTTCAGGGCCGTGGTCGAGGAATCCCCCGCCGTGTCGTACACGTGGTCCACGGCCGAACGCCGCGCCACGTACGTCAGCCCGCAGATCGTGCACCTGCTCGGGTACTCGATCCAGGAATGGACCGGTCCCGAGCTGTGGATCGACGCGCTGCATCCGGAGGATCGTGACCGCGTCCTGGAGGCCTCGTTCCTGGCCGACCGGACGGGTCGGCCCTTCATCCAGGAGTACCGGGTATCCACCCGAGACGGGCGGATCCTATGGTTGCACGATGAATCCAACTACGTGGCCTTCGACCAGGACGGGCGGCCCACCCTCGCGCAGGGCGTCATGTACGACGTGACCGCCCGCAAGGAGGCGGAGGCACGTTGGCAGGAGGCGGAGGCCAAGTTCCGGACCATCGTCGAGCACGTTCCGGCCGTGGCCTACGTATGGGATTCGTCGGTCGCGCCGGGAGCGGCGCCCGCCTCCTACATCAGCCCACAGATCGAGCGCCTGCTGGGGTACACGGCCGACGAGTGGCGGCGCGACCCGGACGCGTGGGCGCGTGCGTTGCACCCGGACGATCGCGACCTGGTCGTCCGCGCGTGGGAGGAGGCCGTCGCCGAGGGGAAGGCCTTCGCGGCCGAGTACCGGCTCCGGCGCAAGGACGGCGCCTGGGTGTGGCTGAGCGACGAAGCCAACCCGGTCGGTCCCGGCCCTGCGGGCCGACCCATGTACCAGGGCGTCATGTTCGACGTCACCGCGCGCAAGGAGGCCGAGGTCCGGCTGCAGGAACGGGAGACCAGATCGCGCACCTTGTTGGAGAACCTCCCCGTCGTCGCTTACATGTCGCAGGAAACGGGCGACGGAACGACCGTCGACCGGTGGGTCAGTCCGGGCATCGAGGCCTTGACCGGCTCGACGGTCGAGGAATGGCTCGCCGTGGAAGAGCCATGGCTCCAGGTGATCCACCCCGATGACCGGGCCCGAGTCACGGCCGCGTGGACCGAGCACGTCGAGAGCGAGGGCGGGCGCTTCACGATCGAATACCGGATCGAGCGCCGCGACGGAACGATCGTGTGGATCCGCGACGAGTCGGTCCTGATGCCCGGAACCAATACCTCGTACCTGGAGGGCGTCTTCATCGACATCACCGCCCTGCGGCAGGCCGAGATGGCGGCCAGTGAGGCGGAAGAGCGTTTCCGAACGCTCGTCGAGCACATCCCGGTAGTCACGTACGCCAGCACCGTGAACGCCGAGGGCGAGGACGTGTTCATCTACGTGGCACCCGGGATCACGGGACTCCTCGGCTACACGCCGCAGGAATGTGTGAACGACCCCGGTGCGTGGGCTCGGATGATCCATCCGGGGGATCGAGCGCGCGTCCTCCAGCATTCTCGTGAGGCGGATGAGATCGGAGGTCCCTTCGAGATCGAATACCGCATCATCGCTCGAGACGGGCGAGAGGTTTGGGTCCACGACAGCGCTGTCGTGCTCCATCGCACCGACTCCGGAGCGATCGTGTGGCAGGGGATCATCCAGGACGTCACCGGGCGGCGCGCCACCGATCAGCGCATGCGCGAAGCTGAGGAGCGCTACCGAACCCTGATCGAGCAGCTGCCGGCGATCACGTTCATCGAGGAGGCGGAGACGGGCGCGCCGGTCTACGTCAGCCCGCAGATCGAGTGGATGTACGGCTACACGCCACAGGAGTGGGCCGCGGATCCGCTGATGTGGGAACGGTGCCTGCATCCCGGCGACCGCGACTGGGTGGTCGCGGAGAGCGAACGTGAGGATGGCGACTCGTGGAGCGTGGACTACCGGACCATCACGAGGGACGGCCGCGTTCTGTGGGTCCACAACGAGTCCGTGCTGATCCGCGACGAGGACGGGCAGTCCGCGTACTGGCAGGGGGTCGTGTTCGACATCACCGCCCGCAAGGAGGCCGAGGAACGTCTGCGCGAAGCGGAGGAGCGGTACCGACTGTTGGTCGAGCAACTCCCGGTAGCCGTATACACCGACGCGGTCGACGACCTGAGCACTGCTTTGTACATCTCCCCTCAGTACGAGCACCTGACAGGGTATTCCCCCCAGCAGCGGTTGGCAGACCCGGGCTTGTGGATGCGCATGCTGCATCCCGACGACCGGGACCGCGTGCTGGCGGAATCCGAACGCACCAACCAGACGGGCGAGCCGTTCGACATCGAGTACCGGATCACCGGCGCGCTCGGTGACATCGTCTGGCTGCACGACCACGCCATCATGGTCGTCGGCCCCGATGGGGGGCGGGTGTGGCAGGGCGTCCTGACCGACGTCACCGAGCGCAAGCTGGCCCAGGACGCACTCTCGCGCCGCGACCGCATCCTGCAAGCAACCGGGTTCGCGGCCGAACGGTTCCTGCAGGCGGACTCCTGGGAAGAGGCCTTGGAACCGGTGCTGGCGCGTCTCGGCGATGCCGGCGACGCGACCAGGGCGTACGTCTACGCGAACGACCCCTCGACGGACGCGGTGCCTACCACCGTGTCCCTCGTCTGTGGGTGGTCGACCCCCGGGTGGCCCACCCCCGTCGACGACCAGCAGAGCCGAAGCTTCCCGTGGGAGGAGGGGGGCTTCGGTCGGTGGGCGGAGACGCTCCGTGCGGGTCGCGTGATCCAGGGACCGCTGGAGGAGTTCCCCGAGCCCGAGCGCCTCGTCCTCGATCGCCCCGGTAGGCCCGTTCGCTCCCTGCTGGTGGTGCCGATCTTCGTGCGCAACGGATGGTGGGGCTACATCGGGTTCGATCACGCTCGAGACGCGCGGATCTGGCACGAAGCCGAGATCGAGGCATTGACGGTGACGGCCAACACCCTCGGTGCGGCGATCGCGCGAGCCATGGCCCAGCGAGAGCTGGCCGAGACCCAGCGTCGCTACCAGACCCTCGTGGAGCAGATCCCGGCGATGACCTATGTCGAGCGAGCCAACGAAGGCGGCGCCCTGTACTACAGCCCGCAGACGCTGGAGGTCCTTGGGTTCGGACCCCAAGAATGGGGCGAGTACGAGCACTGGGTGAACGCGCTCCACCCCGAGGATCGCGACCGCGTGATCGCCGAGGACCGGCGGACCAACGAGACCGGAGAGCCGTACCGCATGGAGTATCGCCTGATCGCCAAGGGCGGCAGGATCGTGTGGGTACGCGACCAGGCCGTGCTGGTTCGCGACGACGACGGGAGCCCGGTGTACTGGCAGGGCGTGCGATTCGACATCACCGCCGAGAAAGAGGCCGAAGAGCAGTTGCGATCGGCCGAGGAACGGTACCGCGGCATCGTCGAGCACGTGCCCGCCGCGATCTACCTGGATCGGACCGGTGCCTCCATGGAGACGGTCTACATCAGTCCGCAGATCGAATCGATCACGGGCATCACTCCCGAGCAGTGGGTGAGCGATCCGCAGGTGTGGGTCAAGGCGATGGACCCGGAGGACCGCGATGCGATCGTGGCCCAGTACACGGCCGCTGCGAACGAGGGCAGGCCGTGGAGCGCCGAATACCGGATGCGTACGCCCGACGGCCGGACGATCTGGGTGCACGACGAGACGACCTTCTTGCACGACGACCAAGGGCGAGCCGTATACCTGCAGGGCGTGCTGTTCGACGTGACCGAGCGCAAGCTTGCCGAGCAGGCGCTACGGGAGAGTGAGCAGCGGGAGCGCGAGGCCGCCGAGCGTCTGCGCGCCGTCGACGAGATGAAGAACACCTTCTTGGCCGCCGTCTCGCACGAGCTGCGGAGCCCTCTCACCTCTATCCTGGGCCTGTCCCTGACCTTGGAGCGGGCGCCGGATATCGAGGAGCGCGACCGCGAGGATCTGCTGCAGCGGCTGGCTTCGAACGCACGCAAGCTCGACCGCCTCCTGAAGGACCTGCTCGACATCGACCGTCTGAACCGGGGCATCGTGGAGCCGCAGTACCGCGTGACCGACGTCGGGGCGCTCGCGCGGCGAACGGTGGAGAGCCTCGACGCGTTGACGGGGCGCGACGTGATCACCCAGACCGACGCGATCGTGCTGTCCGTCGACCCTCCCAAGCTGGAGCGCATCATCGAGAACCTGCTGGTGAACGCCGTCCGCCACACGACGCCCGATCGCCACATCTGGCTCCGCGTCCGTCCCCACGAGAGCGGCGTGTTGATCGTCGTCGAGGACGACGGGCCGGGTGTCCCTCCCGAGATCCGCGGTTCGATCTTCGAGCCCTTCCACCAGGGCCCGACCGCGTCTGCCCACAGCCCGGGGACCGGGATCGGGTTGTCGCTCGTCGCCAGGTTCGCCGAGCTGCACGGTGGGCGCGCATGGGTCGATGAACGGGAAGGCGGGGGGGCATCGTTCCGTGTGTACATCCCCGGCATGAAGCACGACGCCGGGTTCGCGCTGGCGCCCGAACCCTTACCCCGAGCCGCCAAGGCCAACTGACGAGCTCAGCCCCCCCGACGGAACCGTTCCGAGATCGACCGCAGCGGACCGCGATCCCACCTTCCCACCGACGGGGGGGCCTCAGCCTCGGGCTCCTCACGCGTCAGATCCGTGTCCATGACCTCGTGCCGGTGCACGTAGGACGAGACCACGGCCTGGAGGATGGCCGCGGCAGGCAGAGCCAGGAACGCTCCCACGACCCCGCCGATACTGACTCCCGCGATCGCCGCGCCGAACGCGAGGGCGGGATGCAGCTCCATGGTCCGAGCCGTGACGCGCGGCGCGATCAGGTAGTTCTCGATCTGTTGGTACAGGGTGAAGAACCCGAGCAGGACGAGCGCGTCACCGGTGCTGCGGGTGACGGCCACGAGCAGCGGGAGCGACATCGCGATGTACGTGCCGACGGTGGGGATGAACTGGGAGACCAGCCCCATCCACACCGACAGCGGAACAGCGAACGGCACACCGAGGATCCGCAGCATCACGAACGTCGAGATCCCCGAGAACAGCGCGAGCAACAGCCGTGAGTAGAGGTAGGCGCCGGTCTTGTCGATCGCGACCTCCCAGGTCCACAGGACCGTCCGCTGTCGTTTGGGACTGATCAGCGAGCACACCGCCCGGCGTAAACGCGGTCCTTCGGCGACGGCGTAAAAGGTGAACAAGCCGATCGACAGCAGCCGGAAGAGCCCCCCGGCGACGGCCGCGCCGGCGCCCAGGAGGGTCCCCAACACGTTCGAGGCATACTGCCCCAGGTTCTCCCCCGTCGCGTCGAGCGACTGCGTGATCTTATCGACCGAGAGCTCCAGACCCAGCCAGCGACGCGTGAACCTGCTGACGTCCTCCAGGATGCCCGGGGCGTCCGCGATGAGCTCCTGCAGCTGCTGCACGATCAGGGGCACCATGAGCGCCAGCATCGCGAGGGCGGCGACACCGACCCCGAACAGGATCAGGAACGTGGCCAGCCCTCGACGCATGCCCTTGGCGGCCAACCATCCCACCGCCGGCTCCAGCGCGAACGACGCGAACAGGGACACGACGACGAGACCGATCAGCCCCTCAAGCGCACGGATCACGTTCAGCGCCAGGAGGGCCATGAACCCCACGAGGACGATCAACCACAGGAGCTTCCAGATCCAGCTCCAGGGCGGGAGGCGCAGAGACAGCTCGCCGTCGGAGGCATCTGGAGCGGCGGTGTCGTCGGCCATGGTCGTCTCGCCCGGCCCGCGGACCGGCGGGCCAAGACTAGCCCGGGAACTCGGGACGACCGCGCAGCCGACCGGTTCTTACGCCGCGCCTGAAAGGAGCTGGGCGCAGTTCAGGGATGCCACGATGGCCTGGTAGGCGGCGCCCAGACTCGTCCCATGCCCTGCGACGTCGATCCGAGCGGCCACGATCGTCTCGTCGTCGCCCACGCCGTCGATGGCTGCCCGGTAGCCGTCTTCGGCCCGGAAGAAGTCCGCCTGGAGCCGGTCGGTCACCACGGAAGCCCCGAGCGTGTTCGACGTCGGTCCGAGCTTCTCGAGCGCTTCGCGGATCTCCCCCACGCGCATCTCGAGCCCGGGATCGATGAGGAGCTCGACCGTCGCCCGAAGGTGGACGAGATCCCTGCACAGGTCAAGGGCGGCGTCCGACGGCGAGGATCCCGAGCATGCCACCCACGTCAGCGGCGCAACGATCGCGACGACGAGGCCGGCGCGGGCGATGCGCAGAGGCCGTCGCATCATCCGAGCGTACACTCGCTCCGATGCCCGAACGCGACCACAATCCCGCCAAGCGGCGACTGCACCTGCCCATCGTCGGGGTCACGAACGGCCCGGGCGTCAACGCGCCCGGCACGCGGAAGCCCCCATGGCTCAAGGTCCGATTGGCCGGCGGGCCGAACTACACCGAGCTCAAGGCCCTCATGCGCGACCGAGACCTGCACACCGTGTGCGAGGAGGCTATGTGCCCCAACATCGGCGAGTGCTGGGAGGAGCGAGAGGCCACGTTCCTGATCCTGGGCGCCAAGTGCACGCGCCGGTGCGGCTTCTGCGACGTCATGACCGCCAGGCCCCACCCGGTCGACGACGACGAACCGGAGCGGATCGCCCGAACCGTGCGGGACATGGGGCTTCGCTACGTTGTGCTCACCGGCGTCGCCCGCGACGACCTGGCCGACGGTGGCGCGGCCATCTGGGGTCGGACCGTGCGCGCCTGCAGGGACGCCGCCCCCGGCATCGGCGTCGAGGTCCTGCCCAGCGATTTCAAGGGCGGGCGCACGGACATCGCGACCGTCCTGGCGGCCGAACCCGACGTGTTCGCCCACAACCTGGAGACGGTGCCCAGGCTGCACGAACGGATCCGCCCGGCGTTCGGGTACGAGCGCTCGCTCGAGGTGTTGCGGTACGCGAAGGGGTTCCGCTCGGGGCAAGTGACGAAGTCCAACCTGATCCTCGGCATGGGCGAGAACCCGGACGAGATCGAGGGCTCGCTACGCGACCTGGCCGATGCCGGCTGCGACATCGTGACCATGGGCCAGTACCTGCAGCCCACGCCCTTCCACCTGGCGGTGGACCGCTGGGTGACGCCCGCAGAATTCGCCCGACATGGGGCCGCGGGCGAGGCGATGGGGATCGCCCACGTCGAGGCGGGGCCGTTGGTGCGGAGCTCGTATCACGCGGGCAAGCAGCTTCGGCGGGCACGCGCCGCGCGGTCGTCGGATCCCGTGACCGCGGAGCGCTGAGCCGACCGAGCGCGTCCGGCCGTGAGATGTGGAGGAGCCGGCCTGTAAGCCGGATCCTGTGCGCCGCGCTCACGCGCGGCCGGCGACCATCTGTCTCGTCGGCGCCGAAGCGCCGCCGCCGGCCCGTTCGCCGGGCCGGTGCGGTCCACCCGGCAGCTCGGGCGGGCCACCCTCGAACGCTGCCTGCTCGACCTTGCTCCGGACGGGGGTTGCCGAGCCGCGTCGGTCGCCCGACGCGCTGGTGGGCTCTTACCCCACCGTTTCACCCTTACCCGCTCGCGCGGGCGGTCTACTCTCTGTTGCCCCTTCGCGAGGTCGCCCCCGCCTGGCTCGCGCCAGCGTCCTGCCCTGCGGAGTCCGGACTTTCCTCGATCAGCGCGAACGCTGCCCGCGGTCGCCCGGCCGGCTCCTCCGCAACCACGGTACTCCCCTACACTCGATGGCGTCGATGCGGCGCCGCCTCGTTCTCGTGTTGGCTTCGGTCCTGCTGGGGACCGCGTGCCAACCGGGCCCGGAAGGCGCCCGTGAACCGAGCCGGCCCCAGGACCTGGGCGCCCTCGACGCCTCGGACGACGCGGCAGCGCGCGGGGCGATCGCGACGTTCCTGCGCGCCTACGTCGATGCCCCGCGCGACGGCACGGCGCCCCTCGCAGCCTTGGGAGCCTCGCGCTGGCTCGAGCACTGGGTGCACTGGCTGGGCGTGCAGATCGACGCCTTCCCGGGAACCCAGACCGCCGAGCTGCAGCTGACCTCGATCAGCGGAACGGAGCCCGTCGCGATCCCCGATCAGCCGGGCGACCTGATCCGCCAGATGGAGCTGACCGCGAGCGCCCGGTTCCACTTCCAACCCGACCAGGGGGACCCCTTCGACGTGACCCGTGTCCTGGACGGCCCGGTGCGGGTGTTCCAGGCGGCGCCGGATCATTGGCTCGTCGTGGATTTCACGCGCGAGGGCGTGCCGATGAGTCGGGCGTTCCAGGTCCTGCCCAAGGATGCGTCCTGGGAGGCCGGGGACTACCTGACCGTCAGGATGGATTCGTTCGTCTCTGTCCCCGCATGGCAGTTCGACCTGGTCGTGCAGGTCCATCGCGGATCGCCAGCCTCGCTCACCCCCGCGGGAGCACAGCTGATCGACGCGGACGGGAAGGTCGTTGAGCCGAAAGCCGCGATCACGGACGCGTTCGGCTCGATCGAGGTAGGCGCCAAGGTCGAAGGCATCGTGTCGTTCGACCTCCAGCCAAGCGTGAAGGGCCTGACGCTGCGGCTGAGCTTTTCGTCCCGGACGCCGGTGGCTCCGCTGGACATCCCGCTCGAGGACCTGATCGAGCCCGTGCCGATCGCTCCGGCGCCGACGGCCGCACCGAGCGGTTAACGCGGAGCCTCAGCCGCCCCCGTACGCCAGCCAGTCGTCGACGCCCTGGTTGGCCAACCGGTCGGCCTCCACGTTTCGCTCGCGCGGCACATGCTCGTAGCGCACCCGCGCGAACCCAGCCGCGAGCTGGCGCACCCGCGCGTTCAGGGGTTTCAGGTGCGAGGTCTTGACGCGGAAGCGCCCGAGCAGCTGCTGCACCAGCAACAGGGAATCGGACCGCAGGAGCACGTCGGTGGCGCCAAGGTCCCGACAGCGTTCCAGCCCCAGGATCGCGGCGGTGTATTCGGCCACGTTGTTCGTGGTCACCCCCAGGCCCTGGGCGATCTCGGCCAGCACCTCTCCTTGGGGCGTGGTGATGAACGCCCCGGCCCCGGCGGGCCCCGGGTTGCCGCGCGCCGCGCCGTCGCAGTGCAGGACGACGGCGGTCACAGGATCAGGATGCGCCGACAGTGCTCGCAGCGCGGCACGCCGTCGACCCTCTTCAGCTTGTCGACCTCCACCGCCGAGAGCTGCTCGTGACATCCCTGGCACACGCCGTCGGTCAGCGCTGCCGCGCCGACGCCCTTCTTCTGACGGCGGAGATCCTCGTACAGCTCCAGGAGCTCGGGGTCGATCGAGGGCACGACCGCCTCGCGCTCGGCCCGGCGTTCGGTGAGCTCGGCGGCGACGCGGGCCAGCTCTTCGGTCGCGTCGCCGGTCGCGTCGTCGGCGACCCTTCGGAGCTCGGTGGCCTCGCGCTGGGACTGCGCGGCGCTGCGCTCGACCTCTTCGCGCTGCTCCATCAGGATCAGCAGCTCGTCCTCGCGGTCGGCTTTGCGCTTGCGCAGGTTCTCGACCTCTCGCTGCAGGGACTCGAGCTCCTTGGCGTTGGCGATGGAGCCGTCGAACAAGCGTCGCTCTTCGGCGGCGGCCTTCTGGCTGATCGAGTCGATCTCGTGCTCGAACCGCGACGCGTCGCGATCGAACACGTCGAGCCGGAGCCGAAGCTCGCCGTAGGCGTTCTCGGCAGCGTCGGCGCGGGCGCGGGCGTCGGCCAGGGCATCCCCCGCCTCGAGGGCTCGGCGTCTGCCCTCGAGCCGGTCGATCGCCGAGTCGATCGCCTGCAGCTCCAGGAGTCTCGCCGTGGCCACCATCGGACGCGAAGCCTAGCCGATGGGACCGACGGCGCCCCGACCGGTTACGGCGCGGAGAACTGGACGTTGTCGAACTGCGCGGACGTCGTGGTGCCCAAGAACGCGACCGCCGTGATGACCACGACCGCGATGAGCGAGATCATGAGCGCGTACTCGATCGCCGTCGCCCCTCGCTCCTCGGAGCCCACGCGCACGTACCAGCGGAGCATCCGTTCGGAGAACCTGCGCAAAGACGTCACCCCCTCAGGTGAACCCCCTTCGGTCGTGGGGACCGCCCGCCTCACGGGGCGGGCGGCCCGCCGCGCCCTCTTACCACTAGGTATCGGCAACGGTGGGCGAGGAACTTGACCGCCGCCGGGTAGGCTTCGCAACCATGGAAGGAGAGGCGAGGGGCCGCGTCGCGCTGATCACCGGCGCCGGCTCACCCGACGGGATCGGGTTCGCCACGGCGAAAGCGCTCGGTCGTGAGGGCGCCGCACTGGCCGTGACCTCTACCACCGACCGGATCCACGATCGGGCCGGCGAGCTGGAGGCGCTCGGCCTGCAGGCAGCCGGGTTCGTGGCCGAACTCACCGACCGCGCGCAGGTTCGGACGATGGTCGACGCCGTGGTCGAGACGTTCGGCCGGGTCGACATCCTGATCAACAACGCCGGGATGTTGAGCGTCGGCATGCGTGAGCAGAGCGGAGGCGAGTTCGTCGAGCTGCCCGATGCCGACTGGGACCTCGACCTCGCCGTGAACCTGCAGACCGCCTACAACGTCACGCGCGCGGTCCTACCCGCGATGGTCGAGCGCGGATGGGGCCGCGTGGTGATGGTGTCCTCGGTAACGGGTCCTTCGGTCACCATCCCGGGCTCGGTCGGGTACGGCGCAGCCAAGGCCGGCATGGATGGCCTGATGCGTGGGATCGCCGTCGAGGTCGGACGTGCCGGCGTAACGGTCAACTCGGTGGCTCCCGGGTGGATCGCCACGGCCTCGCAGCTCCCCGAGGAGGCCTTGGCGGGCACGTACACGCCGCTGGGGCGCAGCGGTACCCCCGACGAGGTCGCCGACGTCTGCGCGTTCCTGGCCGGCGACCGCGCCGGCTACGTCACCGGCGCGGTCGTCGTGGTGGACGGCGGCAACACGATCCAGGAGATGAAAGGGCCGTAGGGGTCTGCGGAGTCGGCGGATCGTCCTGCTGGTCGTGGCCGTGGGGATCGCCGCGGTGTGCGTGCGGTTGGGCATCTGGCAGCTCCATCGGTTGGGTGAGCGCCGCGCCTACAACGCCGCCGCCCGCGCGGGCCTGTCACTGCCGCCGTTGGGGAACGACGAACTCCTGGACGGGTCTACGACGCCCACCGAGGTCTCGTCCTACCGTCGGGCCGAGGTCACCGGCAGCTACGACGTGACCCACGAGATCGTTCTCTACGGCCGAGCCCTGGATGGCGCCCCGGGGAACCACCTGCTCACCCCGTTGCTCCTCGACGACGGAACCGCCGTCCTGGTCGACCGCGGATGGGTGCCGCAGGAGGTGGACACGCTGCCCGTGTCCGGACACGCCGCCGCCCCGGACGTCAGGGTGCGGATCACGGGGGTGCTGATCCCCGGCCAGCCCGCCGCCGATACCCCAGCATCGCCGGCGCTCCCCTCGCTGGTCCGCTCGATCGATCCCGACGCCCTGGCTACGGGCCTTCCGTATCGGTTGCTCCCCACCTACCTGCTGCTCGACACCCAGGATCCGCCCCAGGCCGAGGATCTTCCGCGGCCCGGGGCGCTCCCCGATCTCACCGAAGGCCCCCACCTGTCGTACGCGATCCAATGGTTCGTGTTCGCCACGATCGCGCTCGTGGGCTACGGTGTGCTGTCGGTGCGCGACCGGCGTGAGGGACGTGCCTCGGCGGGCGGGGCCGGCATCGGAACGCACGAAGGAGAACGCTGAGATGGGCTGCCTGTTCGTGATCCTGTCGCTCATCACGCCGCGCCTGGTCGTGTTCGTGCTGTGGGCCTTCACCGACTACCTGACGATGGCGTTCACGACCTGGCTGTGGCCCACGATCGGGTTCTTCTTCGCGCCGACGACGACCCTGGCGTATGCCGTTGCCAAGAACGACCTCAGCACCTCCACCGGCGCGATCACCGCGGCCGGCGTCGTCGTCATCGTGGTCGGCTTGCTGATCGACGCCGGGCTCATCGGCGCTGGGGCGCGCTCCCGTCGCTCCTCGTGACGGATCAGGCGGCGGGCGACCAGGCGACGAAGGTTCCGCGACCCACGGGGAACGGATCCGTGTCGGGCTCCGCCGGCTGCACCCAGATCACCGGCGGACCCACCGCGACGTCCGCCGGATAGGCGAACGCGCTGCCGTCGGGAGCCCACATCGACACGCTCTGCGCGTACTGGCTGAAGAACGGCGCGTAGGCCTGCAGCAGGGCGAGCGCCGGCGAGAACGCCGCGGTCGTGAACGCGTCCGTGCCGTCCCACACGACCCACCGGAAGAAGATGGTTCCGGTCGGCTGGTAGATGGGCTCGAGGACGGCCAGGCGGGAGCCGTCGGGGCTCCACGAGAAGGCGACCGCCGGCTGGGTGGTGAGCTGGAGGCGTTCGCCCGTCCTGAGGTCCGCGATCGTCACGCCCACATTGGTGGCTCGCTGCGGCAGGTCGCGGTCGTACAGGTCGAGCTCGTCCGGCCCCAAGGCCTGGTAGGCGACCTGACGCCCGTCGCTCGAGACCACGAAGGACACGACTCCGTCGACGTGGTCGATCGAAGTCGTCGGCCCGCCGGCCGCGGCGCGGGTCACGAGCGTCTGCATCCCCTCCCCGGAGCGCACGGGGTACACGAAGGTCGAGCCGTCGCGACTCCACACGGGCGCCTGGAACACGCCCGGTGCTCGCTCGACGACCCGGCGGGATCCGTCCACGCCGAGCTCGTCCAACCGCTGCGGCCCGACGTGGACGAGCATCCGTTCGCCGTTGGGAGACCAAGAGAAGTAGTAGGTGGGACCGGCATCCAGGCGGTGGGCGACCGGGTGCTTCCCGCCTCCGGTCGCGTCGAGGAGGCTCAGACGGAGACCGTTGGGACCGGCGCCGAGGAAGGCGACCCTCGACGACGTCGGATCCCACGAGAGATAGATGATGGGGACGTGCAGGATCGTGTCCCGGCGCCCGGTGCCTTCCGACGTCGTGGTCACGAGGCGCGACGACGTCCCTTTCTCGCCTCGATCGACCTGGGCCCACACGACGCGCTCGCCGTCGGGGGCCCAGGCGGCCCCGGTCACGTCCAGGACCCCCGGTGTACCCCGCGCCAGTTGAACCCGATCGCTGCCGTCGGGGCGCAGCGTGACGAGGCCGCCCCCGCCGTCAAGGACCAAGAGCCGCCCAGGAAGGGAGGAGGCCGAGACGGGCACCGGGGGAAGCACGACCTGGTCGACCGACGTCGGCGAAACGGGATCGGTCGACGTCCCCGTGCAGGCGGCGACGATCGAGGCGGCCAGGAGCACCGCGGTCACACGACCCGGTGCGGCGAGCCGACGGGGGCGACCGGACATCTCCGCGACCGTACTCGCAGAGCGAGCCGGGGGCAAACCGGGATCCCCTCTCGCTAGGCTCGATGGACGACCTGGCCGCCGACCACGGTCGCCACGACGGAGGTCTCCAGCATCTGGCGTGCATCACTCGACGCGAACAGGTCGTGGGACAGGACCACGGCGTCGGCGTACATCCCCGGAGCCAGGGTTCCCCGGTTGGATTCGGCGAAATTCGCGTAGGCGCTTCCGAAGGTCGAGGCGCGCACGGCCGTGGCGATATCGACGCACTCCTCGGTGGTCCACGCACCTCCGCCGTGCGGATCGGCGCGGGTCACCGCCGTGTACAGCCAGTACATCGGGTCCATCTCGGCGACGTTCCAATCGCTGGAGAACGCGAGCACGCCACCGTGCTCGGCGATCGACCGGAAGGGCCACGCGTGGCGTTCGCGCTCGGGACCGACGTTGGCGCGCCACTCCCCCGTGATGTCCGGGGCGCAGTGCCGCGGCTGCATGCAAGCCACGACTCCCAGCTCGGCGAACCGACCGAGATCCCGTGGGTGCACGCATTCGACGTGGACGATCTGATGGCGGGCGTCGCGAGGACCGAGCTCCCGCCGGCAGCGCTGTACGGCGTCGAGCACGGTGCGGATCCCCCGGTCTCCGGTCGCGTGGGTGAAGGTCTGGAACCCGCGTCGCTCCAGCTCCACCAGGAACGCTGCGAACTCGTGCGGCTCCCAGAAGGTCTCGCCCCGCGTCTCGCGGTTCGCGTAAGGCTCGAGCATGGCCGCGGTGTGCGGTTCGATCACATCATCGATGTAGAGCTTGATCGGTGCCACGCGCAGCCGGTCGTCGTCGAAGCGCGCGCGGGCCTCCTCCAGGGCATCCAACCGCGCGGCGTCGGTCCCGGGCAGGCACAGCAGCGCGGCGATCAGCCGCGAGCGCAGGGCCCCTTCCCGGCGGGCGCGCTCGAACAGCCCGAGGTCCGG
>Ga0214473_10002069_pt1 | contig 25233 bp, 21 predicted proteins | sample RVTome_7_FD_203509 | JGI IMG/M metagenome (GOLD analysis project Ga0214473, IMG submission 203509) | Soil microbial communities from uranium-contaminated site in the Upper Colorado River Basin, Wyoming, United States - RVT98D197 | ecosystem: Environmental > Terrestrial > Soil > Contaminated >... | reverse complement strand
GATCTTCTTGCCCCGCCGCTTCGCCTCTAGCGCAGCCTCAACCCTATGCTCCTCGCTAATACGAGTCGCCAACCTCTTCAATATCTCTTCTGCCTTTCCACCGCCCGCTCTCACCATCATTATCCTCCTTACCCCTCTATTCTTTACCTGCCCCACGCTCTGGAATAGCTCATTTCAGGAAATAGAACTTGTTCGTCTCAAAGAAAAGATACTGGCGTAATACGGATAGTTTCTCCGAGATGGGGTTGTTAGCTGGGTGATATCCTAGTTGCCATTAACCGGATGATCTGCTCTGCTTCAATCACAATCCTTTCCACCAATTCTCTGCAAGTCGGAAGGTCGGATATTCTGCCCACGACTTGACCTGAGACGAAATTTCCTCTTTGTGTATCGCCTTCCCAGCTGGCCCTGCGAGACATTTCACCCCCGACCAAAAATTGGAGAGTCAAAGCTTTAAAGGTACGCTTTGCTTCGATAAGCTCCTTGGTGCTAGCCCCAAACGCTTTCTTAATGTTCAAAAAACTTGGCAAAACCTCCCACGGTCGGGTCCACCACCCCCGATAATGCCTTATTTTTTCCCCCTTTATGCTCCTCAATCGATTACCGTCATAATGAAGATCGATCGTGGCATGAGTATCTTTGGCATTGAGGTAAAATTGCTTTGCATCGGGGTGGATAGGGGACTCCTGCGTAAGAGCGAATCTTGTTCCCATACAGATACCACCAGCACCTAAGGCTATGGCTGCAGCCAGCCCTTTGCCATCACAGAATCCCCCCGCCGCTATCACTGGAATCTTAACACTCTCCACGACCTCAGGAATCAAAACCATCGTGCTGATGTGACCCACATGTCCTCCTCCCTCCCATCCACAGACTACCAGAGCATCAGCTCCCTCCTGTTCCATGACTTGGGCCTGCCTTACACTGCCCACCAGGGGCACAAAGACCACACCTTTCGGCTTCTTTATCCCCAGCAACTTAAAAGGGTTGCCGAACCCATGGGTCAATACCTGGACATTTTCCTCAAGAACTATCTCTGCCATCCGATGGTATTTTGGAAACCATGGCACAAGGTTCACTGCAAAGGGCTTAGGAGTCAGTTCCCTGATCTTTCTGATCGTTTGTCTTAATCCCTCAGGCGATTGCTCCCCAGCAGTTAGAGTGCCCAGAGCACCCGCTTCAGAAACAGCTACAGGTAGGGGAAGTTTAGAAACATAAACCATCCCACTCTGTACAATTGGATGTTCTACCCCCAGCAATTCGGTTACTCTTGTCCTGAATACTGGGCCCATAGGTTCCTTGTGTTGTTTAAGGATAAGAATATGGTTTTGATGTAAAATTGAGATACTGATTTTCCGTAATTAGGTCCTGGATTCCTGCATTTGCCGCTCAGCCAGGCTGGGCATTAGGTGGGCAGCAGAGATCACTACTTCATTATTATTTTCTGCAGTTCCTTTGCTCTTTGAACAACACTTTGTCCCACTCTGCGTGCCAAGTATACACCCGTCTCATCCTTCATCACTCCCTCATCGGCGTACTGCATTGGATATTTTCCCCACGCACCGGTGCTGGATACACCTGTTGCTACGTAATCTGCTGGAACCATTCCCATGCCTCGCTGTAGCCAGAACTCCAACCTCTGGATACAAAGCTCCGTTCCCTGATTCCTGAACCAGCCAACCACCACGATTCCACTAGCTTTGTGCATCGTGATATTTTTTTTGAAAAAAAGAAAAACCCTGCTCCTATCTATTACCGACTCTAACTTACCGGGAACACTTCCAACATAGATGGGGCTACCCACAATCAAGCCATCAGCCGCCTCGATCTCATCATATATCATCGCCACGTCATCATCGATGGCACACCACTTGACCTTTTTCTCAATGCATTTCTGGCAATGGCGGCAATATTCGATCCGCTTATCAGCGATGGTAATCAGCTTCGTTTTAACGTCACCTGTGTCCTCAGCTGCCTTTAGAGCTACCTTAAGCAGTTGCTCAGAATTGCCATTCTTAATCGGACTACCGCATAAACCCAGGATGTTTACAGCCATTCTAAATACCCCTTTCACTATTAAAATTTTTTAACCCACGCTTATCTTACCTAACAATGACCTGTATGAGCCGTAGCCTGAAGTGGGATCTCGAATTGCATCATCAGTCAGGGTATTGATTCCATTTGGCCATCCATGATAGATGTGAGCTACCCCTGGGATAATATTGTTGGTTACCACAGCTTTAACTTTAATGCTACCTCTCGGGGAGGATACAGTCACCCAATCTCCGTTTTTGATTCCGTACCTCTCAGCGTCTTTGGGGTTAATCTCGACCTCTGGGTCTCGGAGTTTGCGAAGCTTTTCTACATAGCGAAATCTTGTGTGGGTATAGATCTTAGTCCTGCCCCCCGAAGTGATAACCAATGGATATTCTTTGATTAGGTCTGGTCTGCTCACTGGGCTCTCAGCCGGCTCGACAAATGCGGGTAATGGATTATAGCCATACTTCTCCATTAACGACGAGCGGAGTTCAACCTTCCCAGAGGGGGTATTGAAACCATCCTCCTTGTACCTCTGCCAGCGTCTGGGGGCATAGAAGAAGCCCTTTGGTCCGAGCCTTTTCGCTTCATCAAGGGTTTTCCCCATTTGCTTCATCATATCCTCGTGGAATTCCTCCTCACGCTCCCAAGGAAAGTATTCATTATAGCCCATTCTCCTCCCCAAGCGAATCCAAAATCTCTCGTCTGGCCAGCAATCGTCTGGGGGTTCAAGTATTTTGTCGTTCAATGTCAGGAGATTCATTGCGGCATAAACATTGTGCCATGTATACCACTGCTGCTCGAGGAAGCTTGTTGTTGGTAAAAATATGTGAGCAAGCTCTCTTGCTCCCTCTATCATGTAGAAGTCCTTGACTACCAAGAGGTCCAGCTTATTAAATGCTTTCCTCACATTGTTGCTATTAGGCCATGTTACGAGTGGATTGTTTGCAAATACTATTAACGCCTTGATCGGATATGGTTTTCCGGTAAGTATCTGGTTAGTCGGATATGGTTTTCCGGTAAGTATCTGGTTAGGAAGAACTACAGCCTGGGCTTCCTTACTCTCCTGGACATACTGGACACACTCCACCCAGAGGGGGTGTTCTTGTTCGCCTACCGCTTTAATAGTAGGGACGTCCTTGACCTTCCAAGTAAAAGCTATTTTGGGCTGTTCTGCTTCTATATTGCCCCCTGGAATTGCAATATTACCGCATATGGCGATAAGGGATAAGACAGCCCGAGTGTTGTCAAATCCATTGACATGGTGATCTATCCCGTTACCCACTCTGATAGTCGCTGGCTTTGAGGTGGCGTAGATTCTGGCAAATTTTCGGATTTCATCAGCCGACACCCATGTTATCTTCTCTACCTTTTCGGGTGGGTAGTCCTTAACAAGGTCTGTCAACTCACCGAAGCCAATAGTCCAATTTTCTACAAAATCCTTGTCATAGAGCCCCTCTGATATGACCACATTAATCAAGCCTAAAGCGAAGGCACCATCAGTCCCGGGTCTAATCTTGGCATGTACATCAGCCCGAGGAGCATAACCAACTGTTCTAGGATCCACGACCAGGAGCTTAGCTCCCTCTTTTAAGGGACGTTCGATAACATGATGAATCGTAGGCGCTGATTGGGATGGATCTGTACCCCAGAGTACTAAACACTTGGTTGGGGGTATGTTCGGTAGTGGCAAATAACCAAACATTACATACCCTGCAACTTGCTTGCATATTTCGCAAAATGAGCCGTCGGTCATATAATTGGGCGTACCATAAACGTTGGCAAACCGCCTTGCCAAGAAGTCAGCCCCTGTATGAATATTTTGGCCATCCATTATAGCAACAGCTTGCTCTCCGAATTCTTTCCTAATACTTTCCAGCTTTCTTGCGATAGCGTCAAGCGCTTCCTCCCATGTAATCGTTTTCCATTCGTTATTAACCCTTTTCATAGGATGTGTAATTCTCTCCTTCGAGTAGAGCCAGTCAGGTATTGCACCGGCCCTTATACATATGTTAGGAAAGAAGTGATCTTTTAATGGTCCCACCTTGACTAACTTATTTCCACGTACAGTAACCTCGAGACCACATTGGGTTCCACACATATAACATAGCCCTTGTGCTTTCCTTTCTTCAGGCATCTTAATTTACCTCCTTCTGCGTATTTGGGACGGCTTATTGGCGAACCTCCTTATTTTTGTTCGTATTTTGTTGGAAGTTCTGGCTGATGTTATAAACCTATTCACAACGGGACCCATAGGTTCCTCCCCCCTCATTCATCTTTTTCAAATCGTTTTCTCTCTTCCGCTCTTATCTCACGCCTTAAGAGCTTCCCAACTTTCGACTTTGGAAGCGTATCCCTAAATTCGATATATTGTGGAACTTTATAAGAGGCCAGTCTCCCACGGCACCATTTGATCAAATCATAGCCGGTAACCCCCTTAACATCCTCTTTGAGGACCACAAAAGCCTTAATCCGCTCTCCGACATCCGAGTCTGGAACTCCCACGGTACATACTCCAATCACGGCTGGATGATCCTGCAATACGGATTCAATCTCTGAAGAGGAGATCCGATAACCTTTATGTTTGATAATATCAACGGTCCGGTCCACAAAATATAGGTAGCCCTGACCATCCATGGAGACAATATCACTCGTGCGATACCACGTTCGATCCTCCAACTCAATAAATGAAGCTGCTGTCTCATCCGGTTTATTCCAATAACTGGTCACCATATTCTCAAACGAAACAAGCAATTCCCCTGCCTCGCCCAAAGGAACCGGTTCTAAGGTATCTGGGTCGACAATTTTAATCTTTCTCGACGGAAAGAGAAGACCCATACTTTTTGGAGGATATTCCCTTCCAACAGGAGTTGCCGCTATACCGCCACAAGTCTCCGTGGCCCCATAACCCTGGTAGATCGGTTGCTTGAATTTATCGAACCATCGCCTTGCCACTTCCAATGGGAGGGCATCGCCCCCGGTAAAACAGTACTGGAGGGAACGAAGATCATAAGTGTCAACACGATCATGTTCCAGGATCATCCGATAGAGGGTGGGGACGCCAAGGAGTGTCTTTACCCCAAATCGCTGTATCATCTCCATGAGGCCATCCAGATTCATCCTTGGCAGCAAAACGAGGGTCCCGCCCAGACACAAGATGTAAAGCCCACAGGCCTGACCTAAAAGGAAAAACAGGGATGCTCCACTTACCATGATATTCTCATCGTTTGGAAACAGAGGACTACTATTAGAACTTTGCTCATAAGCATAATCTAAGAGAACACGATGGGTGATGGGAACCCCCTTTGGATATTTTGTGGTTCCGCCCGTGTAGACTATTTCCAGAAGACCGCCATTACCTCCGGCCCTTTTTACAGCCGGAGGGTCAGTAGCAGATCCACGAATCAATCTCTTAAAAATAAATGTATTCTTATCTCTTGAAACTCTGCCAGTGGGTACCTTATCAAAGGCATGCCCGAAAAGCACCTTCCACCATGGGAGAAGATCGACCACATTTGTAACAATCACCCTTTTTAGCTTGGTTTCAGATATCACCCTTTTGACATAGCCAAGATTGGCATCCGTACAGATAACGGTCTCCGCTCCACTATCATTGGCAATGTATTGGAGGTCATAAGAAGTATAGATGGGATTGATGGGAACAGAAATACCTCCGATCTTTTGAATTCCAAACCAGGCAATCACCCACTGGGGGCAGTTCGGAAGATACATGATCACTTTATCCCCTTCCCTCACCCCCAACTCATACAGAGCGGCCGCAAATCTCTTCACCCACTTCCCTATCTGAGAGTAGGAATACCTTGTCCCAAGAAAGACGACACCTGTTTTATGGGGATGCTTCTCAACCTCCGATTCAAAAACCTCGACAACGGTTTCAAAATGGGAAAACGGAAAATTCGAATTGGTCATTTTACATTCTCCAATTACATTTTGCATGGAGCTTATCCTATACCCCAAAATAGGCTGCATGGATCTCGGGGTTCTCCATCAGCTCTTTCCCTGTTCCAGAAAGCACGAGCATCCCATTTTCGATGACATAACCATAATCGATCATTGGAAGGATAGGCCTCGCAAATTGTTCACTGATGAGCATAGTAATGCTCATTTCTTTCTGGATGTTCTTGATAGCCTCGACCAGTTTGGCCTGCATGGCGATACTCAATCCCAGCAAGGGTTCGTCTAGCAATAGCAATACAGGCTTAACGACCAACGCCATGCCAATGGCTAGCATTTGTTGTTCCCCACCGCTTAAAAGACCGGCGCTTCGTTTTTTTAGCTCAAACAGAACAGGAAAAAGATCGAAAGCAAAATCGATCCGTTCTTGCATCTCAGATCTTTTTCTCAGGTACCCCGCGATCCTTAGGTTTTCCAGCACATTGCTCTCTGGAAAGATGGGGTGCCTCTCTCTGCAGAGGGTAATCCCCTTTTTGACCCGATCCCAGGGGCTCATCTCTGTAATATCCATCTCATTGAACTTGACCTCCCCAAGGACCGTAATCCTCTGTCCTCCTTTTCGTTTCTCTTTGATCTTCATATCGATCATGAGACCTGAAATTGTATTCATCAGCGAAGTCTTCCCAGCACTATTCGATCCAATCAACCCCACAATTTGCCCCTGACCCACCTGGAGGCTTAAATCGTTGATTGCCAATGCATTCTCATAAAAAACCATCAAATTTTTAACCTCTAACATTTTTAACCCCGATTGCTTTGAGGGTTCACCCCAAAGCTCATATCGTATTTCACGGATGGTTGGTTTTTAATATAAAATTTTTCTTTCTATCAATAAGTAAACCTGAGTTCCTTTTCGTAATTCAGGTTTATGTAACCTCTGTGCCCAGATAGGCCTTTTTCACTTCCTCACTCTTCATCACGTCCTTCGGGATGTCCTCAGCAATCTTCGTCCCATGATTGAGGACGATCACACGATTGGCAATCCTGAAAAGTTCTTTTAGCCGATGCTCAACCATAATGATCGTTATGCCTTCCGATATCATTTTTTCGATGATCGGAAGCATGCTGGCCAGTTCTGCCATGCTTAAACCAGAAAAGAGTTCATCGAGAATTACCAGTTCAGGTCTCATGGCAATAGACCGGGCCAGCTCCATTTTTTTCAGGTATCCATGGGGAAGAGCACTGGTGATTTTATACGGCACAAGCGATTCCCGTTCAAATCCCACTTCTTCTAAAAGGTCGATGGCGATCGCATCTCGATCCCCATATTTCCCCCCTGCCAATCGCTTCACTCTTGGGGAGTAGAGGGGGATGATGAGATTTTTAAAAGCGGGAAGTTGATAAAAAGGCCTGACCATCTGAAAGGTTCTGACAATTCCAAGGTCAGCAATCTTATAGGGCATCAGCCCCGTAATATCTTTTCCTTGATACAAAACCTTGCCAGCGTTCGGTTTGTAAAATCCGGTGATCAGGTTAATGAGCGTCGTCTTCCCGGAGCCATTGGGTCCTATGATTCCCAACATTTCGCCTTGCCGCAATTCAAAACTGACAGAATCGACCGCCTGCACTCCTCCGAACCGTTTGCTTAGATTCGATACCTGAAGAAAGGGACCGTTGTCTTTCATTCTTCCACCTTCACCCATCTCTCAAATTGGTGGTATTTCCTCTGCAAATAGTGAAATATCCCTTCAGGAAGCACCACAATAAAAATGACTAAGAAGACACTATAGAAAACAATTCTTACCCCACCAACGCCTCTCAGGATTTCAGACAACGTCACTAAAATGAAGGCCCCTAACATCGAGCCTGCAAATGTCCCTGTTCCACCCACCACCCCGGCGGCTATCGGCAATATAGAATAATCCAATTCAAACGCAGGCATTCCTACAAACATATAAGCATGAGTCATGAAGGCACCTGCAAATGCTCCGATTGCACTCGCCACAAATACGGCCTGCATTTTATACCAATAAATGTTGATGCCACTACTTAGGACGGACCGGTCATTATCCCGGATGCCACTCAATACCAAACCATAATCCGTATTGATCAACCTCCTAAGGAAGAAGAGAACAGCGATAACCATACCCAGGCTAAGATACAATTCGAGCCAGACACCTGGAAGAGGTGCCAACCCATGGAGTCCCTCCGTCCCCCCGAAGATCTTCGTGGCCTCGATAATTCTCATAAGCATCAGCGGCATTGCCAAAGTTACCATTGCAAAGTAGACGCCCCTCAATCGGAGGACAGGGGCCAATAAAATCGAGCAGATCGCCCCTCCTCCAAGGGTAGCGATGGGTATGGTAAACAGGGGTGACCACTTCAACGAATCGTTTAATATGCCGGCAATATAGGCGCCGACACCAAAAAAGAGTGCCTGGCCTAAGGAGACCATCCCGACGGAGATGAGAAAATCCCAACTCATGGCCAGCAAGGCAAAGACAGCTGTGTTGATCAAGACTTTTTTCCCATACATCCCCAAAAACAAGGGTGTTATAAACACGGCTAAGAGCAGGATCGCCCTCGGGGCCAACAAATAGAGCATCTCTCGAAAAGAGAGGAGGGCAAAGATATCCTCTGTTCGGGCTTTGATACCACGATCAATTCTCTCTTTCCGGTATTTCATACCAATAGCAGGTTTCATTTTAGACCTTCTCTTCTATCTCTTTTTGTTTGCCATAAAGACCAGATGGTTTTATGACAAGAATGAGAATAATGGCTAACAAACTGACGATCATCGTCCAGTGCGATCCTAAGTAAGTGGCGGTAAATGTCTGAGCATATCCTATGATGAAACTTGCAACGACAGCTCCTCCTGGGCTGCCCAACCCACCCACAATACATACGGCCACGGCGTTAAGTAACACAGTATATCCACCTTCCCCGGCGATAATTCCTAATGGGAGGATAACCGCCGCGGCTATCGCCGCTAATCCGGAACCAAAAGCCACGCTTAAAGTAGCCATTTTATCCGAGTTGATTCCAAGGACCAAGGCTGTTCGTTCTTCCTGAGCGATTCCCCTGAAAGCCAAGCCCGTCTTTGTATAACGGGTAAAAATCCAAAGAAAGAGTGCTAACACCATTCCAATGCCAACGATGAAAAGGCGTTGAGCATCGACCAGGGTTTCACCAATGGGGACACTACCGGAGATAAATCCGGGTAAAGTATATTCAAAACCAATAAATCCTGCAACCCGAAACATCTCCAAAATGATCACACCTACTGCAAGTGATGCGATCACTTCTAAATTAGTTAACCCTCTCAAACGGAGGAGGATAAATCTATACATCAGGCCGCCAATGAATGCAGTGAAAAGAATAGAGAGGACGATAGCAACTAAATAGGGAATCTTTAATAGATTAAATAAAATCCATATGGTGTACCCGGCCAGAATATATAAACCACCATAACCAAAATTGGCCACCCCACTAATCCCGAAAGTGAGGTTAAAACCCAATGTGACGAGAGCCAATATCACACTATTGATGAGCCCATAGATGAGCATTCCCTGAAACATTGAACCTCCCGCTATCGTCCCCCGGTGTTCTACAACACCACTAAACGATGTCTTTATAAACTTTCTTCCTAACCCACACGGAGTTTATTTTACGGGTTTCATACCAGGGGGAAGCTGAATCTTTCCCTCGGCGACTGTCTCTGGATAGACGATCACCCTCTTTCCCGGCTTCTGCCATTGGAACCCAATATTGACTGCTGTCTCATTTGGATTGACACCATATACGATCTCATGGTTCTTATCAAACCTCATTCTTCCGTTGACCCCCGCGTAGTCTGTTTTTTCGAGCGCGATCACCAAGGCATCTGGATCAACAGAACCTGCACGTTCAATCGCTGCAGCTAAGATATACACCGAATCATAAGCAGGTGCGACCCCATGCTGTATCGTGATTTCCCTTCCCCACCTTTTCCTAAAGGCTTCATGAAATATTAAGGTCTTGGGCATTGCTTTAACAGGAATGTTGCCAGCCTCATAGATTGTATTTAAACAACCTTCAATCTGGTCCCCAAACATCTTCCATGCTTCAGGATGGGCCAGTTCGACAATATTCCCAGCTGTCACAGCCTGGACCTTCATTGCATTTCTTTGTTTTAGAAGGATTCCAGCTTCGGGCATATCGAACATAGGAATAACTACCTGGGCCCCAGTGCTCTTAGCCTTCATTAAGCTGGCAGAAAAATCTGAAGCGCCTGTAGGAAAGAAATCCTTTCCCAAAACCTCCCACCCCTCTTTTTGGAGCCAACTCTCCACAAAAGCAGATGAGGCACGGGACCATAGGACATCTTGCACCATGAGGTATGCCTTTTTAAATCCAAATTCCTTGTTTAAAAATGCTGCCATGCCTGTCACAATTCCTGCCATGTGCATTGAATTGATGCCCACTCTAAACACATACTTGTATTTATTGTACTCTTCTGATATCTTCTTTGCCACGACCGGAGTCATAGAGTGGCATGCCATCATAGGTACTTTATATTTTGCGGCCAAATCCATACTTGCCAAAAATGCTTCAGACCTCGAAGGTCCTACAGCGATCGCATGCGCCTTCTTTTCTAAGATGACCTTCTCTACGGCCAGTAGAGCCTCAGACACTGGAACTCCTGGTAAAATATCCCTTGTATCTTGGGATTCAATCTTAAGGGGGTGTTTTACCCCTTTGATGGAAACGCCTCCTTTGGCATTGATCTCCTCGAGAGCCATGGTCGCTACTTTCAGAGCGTCCGCTGATTCAAGCTGCGCTGCGAAAGGGGCGGTAACCCCCAAGATGACAGGTTCACCGGGTTTAAGCTGCGCATAAGCGGAATGAGGAAAAGTGAAAAAGATCCCTAACACAAAGAATCCGACCATTAGAATAACTTTCTGTTTCATAAACTTGATCTCCTTTCTAAAGTCTACTCCTTCCTTCTTAATGCCAGCGTTTGCAGTCTTCCCTATTTTCTGCTACAAGCCGATATGCTTTGCTCCAAAACCTACAAGAATTCTAATCACCGAGCTAATGAAAGTTTACTTTGCAGGTTTCAAACCAGGTGGAAGTTGAATCTTCCCCTCCGCGATGGCCTGCGGATAGACTACCACCCTCTTTCCCGGCTTCTGCCATTGGAACATACAAGTCATTGCTGTCTCCTTGGGATCGAGACCATATATGGCCTGGTGGCTCTTCTTATCAAACCTAATTCTCCCAATAGCACCCATGTGGTCTGTCTTTTCGAGCTCAACCACCAATGCATCTGGATCGACAGAACCTGCACGTTCAATCGCTTTAGCCAAAATATACACCGAATCATAAGAAGGTGAAACCCCATGCTCTATGTCAATTTCCTTTCCCCACCTTTTCTTAAAGGCTTCATAAAATTCTACCGACTTGGGAATTGCTTTAACAGGAATATTCCCAACTTCATGGACTGACTGCAGGAAACCGTCAACCTTGCCCTCAAAGGTGTCCCATGCTCCAGGATGGGCTAGGGGCGAAATATTCCCAGCCATTACAGCCTGGACCTCCATTGCACTCCATTGTTTTACAAGGATTCCGCCTTCGGGCATATCGAAGATGGGAATAATCACCTGAGCCTTAGTACCCTTAACCTTCATCAAACTAGTAGAAAAATCTGAAGCGCCTGTGGGAAAAAAATCCTTTCCTGAAATCTCCCACCCCCCTTTTTTTAACCATTCCTCCAACAAAGTAATGGTTCCACGAGCCCATAGAACATCTTGCGCCGAAAGGTAAGCCTTCTTAAATCCAAATTCCTTGTTAAAAAATCCTGCGATGCCCGAAACATTGTCCGCGAAGTGGCCTGAATTGATGCACACTCTAAACACATACTTATATTTATCGTAATTTTCTAATACCTTCTTTTCCACGACCGGGGTCATGGCGATTGCTGACAACATAGGAACCTTATATTTTGCAACCAAATCCATACTTGCCACAAAGGCCTCAGACCTCTGAGGTGATACAACGATCGCATGTGCCTTCTTTTCTAAAATGATCTTTTCTACCCCTAGTAAAGCCTCAGACACAGGAACCCCTGGTAACATGTCCCTTGTATCCTGGGACTCAATCTTAAGAGGGTGTTTTGCCCCTTTGATAGAAACACCCCCTTTGGCATTGATCTCCTCGACAGCCATGATCGCTGCTTGTAGTCCCTCTGCAGAATTCTTAAACCCCAAAGCCGCGGGGGCCCCCAAGATAATAGGGTCACCAGGTTTAAGTTGAGAGTGAGCGGAATGAGGAAAAACAATTAAGATCCCTAACACAAAAAGTGCACCCGTCAAAAACAACTTCTTTCTCATTAGCCTTTCCTCCTTTCATAATTTATACGTTAAGAATCAGCATCATTATTATAATCTCAACAAGAATGGTCGAGATTCGTTAGAAAAATCATTGGTTAATTTCCCTTTATTCGCTCTATTTGTCCCTTCACTCAAGAAGGATATGCTGGATCTAAACTCATGACTTTTTTGCAATCTCAAGTGCTTCATTTATGGCATTTTTCGTCAGTACCCTCACCATATCCCTTCGGTATCGAGGTGACGATGCAGTATTATCCACCGGGTGAGCTCTCTTTTGGGCTATCCCAGAGACTTCCTCGACAGTTTCTGGGTCAATCTCCTTCCCTTGCATGAATTTAGACGCATCCTCAACGATAATGGGAGAAGGTCCAACAGCCCCTAACACTATACGAATATTGCGACATCTGCCATTTCTCTCGTCCAAATTCAGAAATACAGCTACGCCTGCAAGAGGAAAATCAATAGTGTCACGAAGTCTCAGCTTTTGGTAGGAAAGTCCTGAAAGTTTAGGCATTCTTGGGATAACAATTTCTGTCACAATCTCCTTCATTTTTAGAACATTCGCTTTAATCCCCGAACCAGTGAAAAAGTTTTGCAACTCTATATCTTTCCTATGTTTTGGCCCTTCGACTTTTACTTTGGCCCCCAGTGCTATAAAGGGTACGGACATATCTCCTGAATAGACCGCATAGCAGGTTTCCCCTTTTACAACGTGGCAGGTTTTTCCACCCATCTTGAAACATGGCTTCCACCTCTTTTTCAGAAGAAAGGGCTGATTAAAGTAATAACATCGGGTGTCCAAACATAAATTGCCACCAATGGTCCCCATATTCCTGAGTTGGGGAGTGCTCACCACAGAGATTATTTGACTCAGAATTGGAATGTGTTCTTGGACGATGGAGTCCTCTTTGAGCTGTGAAAGTGTGGTTAAGGCTCCAATTCGCAGTCCTTTTTTCTTATCCCATTTTATTCCTTTCATTTTGAAAATCGCGTTGAGGTCAATGAGCAGCTCAGGAAGGCAGATTTTTTGTTTCACAGCTACTAAGAGATCGGTACCGCCCGCAAGAAACATCCCCCCTTCTTTTCTTAGGGAGATTGCTTCAGCAACTGTCTTTGGCGCAGCATATTCGAACTTAGGTGGACTCATCTCTCCCCCTTTTTTAAAGATTTTTCTTTTAAAGCATCTAATACCATCAAAGGGGTAACGGGAATCCTTTTGAAAGGCACATCAATCGCATCGTAGATCGCATTAACAATCGCTGGCACTGTAGCTACCTGGACACCTTCTCCGGCTTCCTTGGCTCCAAAAGGTCCTATCTCATCATGAGTGTCTGTATGCACGACCTCTACATCACAGGCGTCAAGGATACTGGACATCCTATATTCAAGAAAAGAAGGGTTAATTGTCTGTCCATCTTTGCGAATAATTTCTTCCATAAGCGCTTGCCCTGCTGCAGTTATTGCGGTTCCCTCCAACTGTCCTTCCATGAGCATTGTATTGATGGGTTGACCGCAATCATGGACCATCGCCATTCGATTAACCTTTATGCGTCCTGTCTCAATATTCACCTCTACTTCAGCAATTTGGGTTCCAAAAGAGTAAGTAGCCGAAAAATTTCCCTTTCCAGTGTCAAAATTCACTACCTCCAACCCCTCGGGAGCCCAATATCCTCTTCCCAATATGGTTTTTCCTGTTCCAGAATATTGAGCAGTTTTTACCAATTTGTCGAATGGCAAATACCGCTTTGGATCATCAGCCACAAAGACTTTTCGATCTCTGAAGACAACATCTTTTGGATTCGCTTTCAAAGAACTGGCAGCAACCTCCGCAAGCTGATTCCTTACATCTTCCGCAGCAAGCCTGACTGCATTTCCTGTAATAAATGTCACCCTGCCTCCATAGGTCCCTGGGTCCACAGGGGTTATATCCGAATCAACCATTCCATACCGAATATCCTCCAGGTGTACCCCCAAAACCTCACTCGCGATTTGAGAAAGAACCGTATCGGATCCTTGGCCGGCATCCGTGGAGCCTGTCATCAAAGAGACACCACCATCTTCATGTACTTTAATCACCGCACCTGCTGTATTATGACCGGCCACCCTCGGCCCAGAAACATATCCGTAGCAGCCAACCCCAATCCCTCGCTTAATCTTTCCATCGCAATCTTTTTGTCTCTCTTTAGTCCATCTATTGAGGATCCTCTTACCTTCTGTAAGAGAATCCTCAATGCCACAACTTGTAATTTTCAACCCATTGGGGGTGATCTCCCCTGGTTTCACAACATTCTTTAAACGGATATCTATGGGGTCAAGTCCCATCTCCTTGGCCGCAACATCCAATTGCACCTCGGCAGCAAACCGGGTTTGGGGAACTCCATGTCCCCGCATAGCACAAGAGGGTTGTGTGTTTGTGTAGACGCGATATCCTTTGGCCTTCATATTAGGTAATCTGTAGGGGAAAGTAATGAATGAACACATGAGATAAAGACTCATTGCTCCAATACTAAGATAAGCCCCTCCGTCCGCAACAATATTTGCTTCAAGAGCCATCATGGTACCATCCCCTTTCAAACCTATTTTGATATCAATGATGGCTGGGTGCCTTTGTCGGTATGCAAAAAGAACTTCTTCTTGGCTGACTACAATCTTGACTGGCTTTCCCGTCTTCTGGGATAATAGTGCAGCACAAAAATCTACATTAAACATTTCGTTCTTGCCACCAAAGCCGCCCCCGATGTAGGGCTGTATCACTCGAACGCGGCTTAAGGGAACATTTAGAGCTTTAGCCATATTTCGGTAGGTAAAATATGGACTCTGTTTAGAGCCCCAGAAAGTCAACTTGCCGGAATTATCCCAGCTTGCCAAAGCTGCATGAGGCTCTATAAACCCGTGCCGTATGGGTGCCGTTTCAAATCGATCGTGCCTTACATAGTCACATTCTTTAAAAGCCTTATCCACATCCCCATAAGAAAGATCTGTTTTGAACGATATGTTTCTTGCTGCGTGATCATGAACTAAAGGAGCTCCCTCATTCATGGCACTCAACGGGTCCGTTACCGCAGGAAGCTTTTCATATTCCACATCAATCAAGTCCAGTGCTTCCTCTGCTATTTCCTCGTCGATAGCCGCCACACCCGCCACACCGTCTCCGATGAAACGAACTTTTTCCAAGGCAAGGTAAGGCTCGTCTCCTTTCGTTGCAATACCTCCCGCCTTAAAGCCGAGCGTATCCTTTCCGGTGACCACAGCACGAACTCCCGGGAGCTTCGTTGCCTTGGTAGTATTAATATTTAAGATTCGAGCATGAGGATATGGGCTTCTCAAGATTTTCCCGTGCAGCATCCCCGGCAAAAATAGATCGGCGGCATATTTCGCCTCGCCCGTAGCCTTTACAATCCCATCTATACGAGGGAGTCTTTTCCCAATATTTACATAATCCGCTTCCATTAGGTCACCCCTTCCGTTGAAACCTTCTGAACAGCTTCAATAATTTTCACATATCCAGTGCAGCGGCAGAGGTTGCCAGATAGACCTTTCTTTATTTCCTCTGTCGATGGACGGGGTATTTTATTCAGCAGGGCCCGCGAGGTCATAATCATCCCGGGAGTGCAGAACCCACATTGTATGGCACCGTACTTCACAAAGGCATCTTGAATAGGATCCAGCTTCTTGCCCTGGGAGAGGCCTTCTATCGTTAGGATGTTCTTTTCCTGGGCCTGTATGGCCAAAGTCATACACGAAAGTATGGCCTCCCCGTTCATGATTATTGTGCAGGCACCACATTCGCCTTTGTCACACCCTTTTTTTGTTCCGGTTAGACCTAATTCCTCTCGTAACACGGTCAACAAAGTCCAATGTGGTCTTATAGCGATTTCATATTCAAGCCCATTGATCTTAAGTCTAATTTGTTTTTTCAAGAACCACGCCTCCATTTATTGGTCTTTTTCCAACCATCAGCCCTGCAGCGCCGTACCCCCACACGCTTGCTTAAAAAGTAAATAAATGAATCCCTCCAGTGACGTAGATTTCACTCCCAGTAATGTAGCGAGCCTGTTCTGAGGCCAAGAACAGGATGGCAGCAATTACCTCTTCCGTTTGGGCCGCACGTCCCAGAACCGTGCGTCTCTCAATCCGCTCCCGCATCTTGGGACTCACATACTCGTAAGCTTCAGTTCGCACCAAGCCCGCCACCACGCTATTGGCAGTGATGTTGAATTTCCCTCCCTCCAAGGCAACAGATCTCATAAATGCCAAGATCCCGCCCTTACTAGCCGCATAGCTTGTCTGGCCAAATCCCCCCAAAACTCCAGCCACAGAGGACATACTGATAATACGCCCCCAATTTTGCTTTTTCATGCCTTCAAAACAGACCTTCGTAACATTATAGGTGCCTGTCAGATTGACATTGATGTCTCGGACCCACATCGCATCTTCCATCTTCTCCAACATCTGGATGTTATCAAGCAAAGCGGCATTATTAATCAGAATATCCACCGGCTTCCAGGACGTTTCAATATCATTCAACATCTGTTGTATCTGCTCCGGCTTGGAGATGTCGCAGACGTACGGCCGGGCTATTCCACCTGCCCTTCCAATCTCCCCAGCGACTTTCTGGATTGCCTCAGCATTGATGTCACAAAGTGCTACCCGACAACCTTCAGCAGCAAATTGAAGCGCATCTACCCTCCCCAAACCCCTGGCACCCCCGGTAACCAGAACAACCTTATCTTTGATTCCTAAATCCATCATTAACCCTCCTTCTCAGTTATCGGTCCTTAAATCGAGGCGACCGTTTCTCTAAAAAGGCTGCTACCCCCTCTACCTTATCCTCTGTGCCCAGAAGCTCCGCAAAAAGCCTCTGCTCCAATTCCAAGGCCTGTACTAACGGTAATTCAATTCCATCCATAATGCTCCGTTTGGCAGCAAGTACGGCCACAGCGCTTTTTTCAGCGATGGTTCGAGCCATCTTTAAGGTCTCCTCCATAAGGTGTTCAGAGGAGACCACCTGCTCGACAATACCAAGCTCAAGAGCCTCGGTGGCTATAATCGATCTCCCAGTGAGAATAAGTTCCTTGGCCCGGCCAGCCCCCACGATACGGGGTAGACGCTGTGTGCCTCCTGCCCCTGGGATCAAACCTAAGTTGATTTCTGGAAACCCAAACTTTGCCACTTCCACAGCTATCCTGATATCACAGGCTAAGGCCAGTTCCAATCCCCCGCCAAATGCCATGCCGTTTATTGCGCAAATCACCGGTTTGGGAGAATGGGTCAGAGTGCCTAATACGTGGGTGGTTATTCCATTGAACTCAGCCGTTTTTTCGGGCGTAAGTTCTTGAAGTTCATTAATATCGGCCCCTGCAACAAAAAACTTTCCTTTACCGGTTATCACGAAGACCTTTACCTCAGAGGCTTTTAGGAAGAATTCTACCGCCTCATCCAGTTCTTTCATGGTCTGATAACCCAGAACATTTGCAGGCGGATAATTGATTGTGATAATGCCAATTTTGTCAATTGTTTCAATCTGGATTCTTTGCCAGGCCATAAATCAGTTTTCCACAGAGAAAAACTATTTAAATAATCAATCTCGTTTGCCCACAATAATTACAGCCGCTGTACTAGACTCGATCGGGGTACCACCAACTCCGTGGATTAGACCAGTCCTTGGATTTTCTAACTGTCTTCCACCAGCCTTACCCTGGAGCTGTTTGTAGATCTCATACAGCATCCTGAGGCCACTAGCCCCCACCGGGTGGCCAAAACATTTAAGGCCTCCATCCGTATTAACTGGTAACTCCCCTCTCAAATCGAAAGTCCCTGCGATCACATCATCCTTAGCCTTACCCCGAGCGCTAAAACCTAAGTCCTCATAGATTATTAGCTCAGTAATGGTGAAGCAATCATGGACATTCGCTAGATCTATCTCCTTACGAGGGTTTTTAATTCCGGCTCTGGCGTAAGCCTGTTTGGCTGCTCTAACATTTTCTTCAAAATGGATATAACTCCAATCGTCCCTAACTTGGGCTTGATAGTGCCCCGTGCTTACCCCAAAACCTTTGACTAAGATAAAATCATTTCGATACTTTTTAGCTAGATCAGAGCGGGTAATGATCGCTGCCGCGCCTCCGTCACTTACACCGCAGCAATCATAAAGCCCTAAAGGCGGCGAAACCATAGGGGCCGTCAGAGCTTGCTCAATCGTTATCGCATTCTGAAAGTGGGCTTTAGGGTTCAGTGCTCCATTGTGATGATTCTTGACAGCAATCCGAGCTAAAACCTCCTTGCCCTCCACAGGATCTATTCGATAATGGTGAAAATATCTCTGTGCAAGCTGGGCAAAGGCTGTTGGAGGGACAATCAAGCTGTCAACGCGGCTGGTATATGGGGTAGTAGGATCCACGCCTGCAGCTGGAACACCGGAATCTTTCAGCTTTTCGGCTCCGCAGACCAAAACCATATCATAAACTCCGGCGGCAACTGAAAAACAGGCGTTCACAAAAGCATCCTGTGCACCAGCACATCTGTTCTCAACTCTAGTAATTGGAATATAGTCGGTTTTGAGAGGGTAGGCGAGAGATCTGCCCAGTTCGCCAGAAATCATTGACGACCACCAAGCAGCCTGGATTTCCTTCGGCTCGATCCTTGCGTCCTCAAATGCCTCATAACAAGCATCTATAATTAGATCTTTGACATCTTTGTCCCAAAGTTCGCCAAACTTAGTACAGCCCATTCCAATTATGGCAACTTCATTTTTAAATCCTGACATATTAATTAATCCTCCTCAGATCCTGTTGCGTAACGGGACTGCCTTCCAAAAATAGCTGCTAGTAGTATCACTTGGAAGCAATTCCAATTTCCTAAAGCTCATTTCGACTGGGGTATCTATTCTAAATTCTGACAGGTCACCATCGGTCAAGCCACAAAAGATTCGACCTCCACCTTCAAAATTGACAAGACCAACTAACTCACCAGTTATGGGATCCTTCGCCGAGGTAAATATTTTCCCCTTCTTGTCGTATAATGTGACCGATTGAAAGTTATCTTTGGCTTGACATTTGGCACATATTCGCTGGGGAGGATATTGAATCGCTCCACAGGCAACGCACTTACTTCCACGGAGAGATAAGATTCGGTCCCTCTCTCTGTAAATCGCAGGGGCTGATGCATGGGTAACAGTATAAAGGACTCGGGGATCCTTCTGGGTTACCAGCCCACGCCATTTTAAGTAGGTCACATAATCGGGAACCATCCTTTTTGATTTAAGAAGAATCTTGAGTCTCGATCTATCACTAACTTTGCCTATACCTTCATTTACCCTGAGAAGTAGGGCGTCGCTACCATTGCCATAACTAGCTAGAAGGATATTGTCCCCAGATTTGGCTTCTTCAAGAGCTAGAACTAGCAGCAGCAATGGAGAGGCCGTGCCGGTGTTACCAAGAACCCCGAAGAGAGGGGATTGGAGTTGGGTTTTGGAATCAAACCCCAACTCTTTGGCGAGAATGGTTGAGGTCCGGCCATCCGGACAGTAAAAAACTACCTTGGCGAAATCCTTAGTGGTCAAGTCTGCTTTCTTGACCAGTGCGATAATTGCCTCCCGCATTGACCTCATATAACCATCGATTAAATCAAACCGATTTTCCCATGAGTTGATAAAAGTATCTTTTGGCCGCCGCCAGACATCGAATATTTCATTAGACACTGACGCATTTGACTCCAAGCTAAGTACTACATTTTGGCTTCCGACAAGGAACGCCGCGGATCCATGTCCACCATTTCGTTCATGGTCTGAACCAGATGCACCCAAACGGCAATCAGCAGCAACAACCATAATTTGCCTGGCTGAGCCAGCCTTAACCGCATCAGCAGCCAAGTTGAGGGCGGTAGTCCCGGCCTTCAACGAGCCAGCCAAATCGGCGGTCAAAATGTATTCATGCAAATCAGCCGCCTTAGCGATTAAGGTTGCCATTTGTTTTTCAGCAAAGGGTGATGTTGTAGAGGCAAAAAATAAACCGTCAATCTGGTTTCGATCTAAACCTTTTAGACAATCCAGGACAGCCGCCACCGCCATGGTAACGCTATCCTCATCGGGTCCTGCTACAGGTCTTTCGCCCGACATACCCTTGGCAACCAGATCAAGAGGCATTCTCCACTTGGGAATGTAGACCCCGTAGGATACTATTCCAACCATTGCTTACCTCCATCGTTGGTTTCTTCCTCGTTTATTAATTGCAGCCGACTAGATCTGAGAAAAAAAAGGGAATACCAGGAATAGCAGAAAAGAGGGTCTCTCTGGATTGGCTCAATGTTAATATTACCTACCCCCTGGAAGCCTAGCATAGACAGAAAATCTGGCCGCTTACTGTATGCGCCTAGCATTTGTAACCTCATTAGCGCAACCCTCGCAGCTAAGGCTCGAGGGTTTATCCAGACCCCTTTTGCTTAACAGCCAAATTGTTATACACTCTATACACTATTGTTTGATAGAGTCCTTTAATTATCTAAACTCCTTATTCAAGAATTAAAACACTGCTTTTTATGTATCGATAATGATCCAAGGCTTCGATGAATCGGATGATTGAGTCGCTAGCATCCGATAAAAAATATCAGAAATCTCTTCAATTGTTAATGGTCCGTTCGGCCTAAACCATCTGGTTACCCAATTAACCATTCCTAAGATTCCGAAAGTAACAATCTTTGGATCTAGCCCTTTGAAAAATCCCTCTTTCTTCATTCCCCTTACAATTTCTTCAAAATCTTCCTCATATTTCTTTATTTTCGCCAAATGTATTTTTCGATTCTTTTCTGACAAACTTTTCAAATCATTCAAGAAAATACTCACATTATCATCGTATTCCATCAGTAACTCGAGGTGGCCATAAATGGCCTTCCTTAACTTTTCTTCAGGTTTTAATTCTTTATCGCCAATTATTTTCTGAAAATCATGATAGAATTGATCGAAAGGTTTTTCCAAAATTCGAAGCAGCAACTCCTCCTTATTATTGAAATAATGGAAAAGGCTACTTTTATGGAGCCCGATTTTATCAGCAATTTGTTGTAACGATACTCCTTTAAACCCCATCTGGCTCATCAGGCTTGCAGAGGCCAATAGAATCCTTTCGTACTGATTTTGTTTCCTTTTTAGCGGGGCGACACCGAGCGCTTTTCGCCTGTTAGATTTTTGGAGAAGAATAGGGCTTCTTCGTGCTGAGTCTTTTGCCATAAAAAGAATCCAGAACCAACCGATTGGTTTTACAACCAACCGGTTGGTTTGGTGTATAGCACACGCAAAAAAGTATGTCAAGAAAAAAATGTGAGACTTTGTAATCCCTCGGTTACGGGGGGTTTAAAAAGAGCTTGCGTTCTGATTCTCCATGTGTTAAACATGAATCATGAACGAAGCGATCAGGTATCGTGGCAAGGTTTTTGGCCCAAGAGAGATCGATGAGATCAGGGAAGTCATAGCAGCCCATCGCAAGAGAAGCCGATGGTTCATCTCCAGAGAGCTATGCCGAAGATGGGGTTGGACTCAACCCAACGGCGTTCTCAAGGATATGATCTGCCGGGGATTATTGGTACGATTAGAGGCTCAAGGGTTGATTGAGCTTCCTCCTCGTGGAAAGATTCCTCCCTATCATTTTTTGTCTCGGTCTAAAAAGCCTACAAACGTTCAAGTCGATCAGACTCCGATGGAAGGCAAGTTATCGGAGCTTCGACCCGTTGAACTTCTTCAAGTCAGACGAACTCCTCTCCAAAAGTTCTATAACGGCTTAATCGAGCAATATCACTATTTGGGGTACGCTCGGCCCGTGGGAGAGCATCTGGAGTATCTTGCCCTGGCCCAGGGTCGCGTGGTTGCCTGCCTGGGGTGGTGTTCCGCTCCCCGTCACCTTGGGTGTCGAGATCGTTATTTGGGGTGGACGAAGGAGCAGCGGCTCAAGAATCTTTGTCGAGTGGTCATCAATACCCGGTTTCTCATCTTACCTTGGGTGAAGGTCCCTCATTTAGCCTCTCATCTTTTAGGACGGATGGCTCGAAGGATTTCACGGGACTGGCAGGAGATTTATCATCATGAGGTGGTCTGGCTGGAGACGTTTGTGGACCCGGAGCGGGGTTTTTCTGGGACCTGCTATAAAGCAGCCAATTGGATTTCTCTGGGGCAGACGACCGGACGAGGCAAGAACGACCAGACCCATCGCGCCAACCGGAGTCTGAAGGAGGTCCTAGGGTATCCCTTAAAAGGAGATTTCCGAGAGGCCCTTTATGGTCAATAACTGCGAAGGGTGCCTTGAGAAGCAGCGCAAGATCGACCAACTCCTTGAAGAGATCCAACGCTTAAAGGCAAAGCTACGATATCAAGAAAGGAAGGATAAAGAGGGATTCTTTGGCGCCTCGACCCCTTCCTCCCAACTCTCCCTTAAAGCCAATACCGATCAAGAAAACAGAAATCGCAAGGGAGGAGCCCGTCCAGGCCACAAGGGCCATGGGCGAAGCGCTCATTCCCAAGAGACGGCCGATGAGATCATCCCGATCGACGTCGGGGAGATCTGTCCGGATTGTGGGGGACGGCTGAAGTTGAAAGAAGTAAGAGATCGGACCGTGATCGAAAGTGAGCCGATCAAACCTAAGAAGGTTCTCTATCATCTCTCCCATAAGGAGTGCACTCATTGTCACCATGTTTTCCGGGCGAAGGCCCCTGGCGTGCTTCCCAAAGCTCTCTATGGCAACCAAATCACGGCTCAAACGGTGGTGATGCACTATTTTCATGGCATCCCGATGGGGCGAATCTGTGAAATGACCGACATCCCGTTGGGTAGTTTAGTAGACATGTTTCATCGCCTCTCTGGCTATTTTGCACCCGTGATGGACCTCCTCAAGGAACAATACCGGCTCTCTCCTGTCAAACATGCAGATGAGACCGGTTGGAGAAATGACGGCCAAAGCGGTTATGCGTGGCTATTTTGTACCCCTGAGACCAGTTTGTTCTCCTTCCAAAACACCCGATCCGCCAGTGTGCCCCGTAGTATCTTCGGAGAGAAAAAACTCCCAGGCGTGTTGGTCGTGGACCGCTATAATGCTTACAATAAAGCCCCGGTTCAGATCCAGTATTGTTATGCACATCTGCTCCGGGATGTGGAGAAGTTGGAAAAAGACTTCCCAGACTCCTCAGAAGTCAAATTCTTTGTGAGCATCCTTGCTCCGCTCCTCTCCCAGGCCATGCATTTAAGATCGCAGCCTTTAACCGAAGAACAATATTATCGGGAAGCAACAGAGATTCAAAAGAAAATCATGGAGGTCAATAAAAACCCAGCTCAACATCTGGCTATCCGGGCCATGCAGGATCTCTTTCATACCAATGAACACCGATTGTATCATTGGGTTCAGGACCGACGGGTCCCTCCAGATAATAACTTGGCCGAAAGGGATCTACGTCCTACTGTGATTGCCAGAAAGGTGAGCTTTGGAAGCAGTTCTGATGCCGGATCTAAAACCCGTTCTGTCTTAATGTCCGTTCTTCACACCCTAAATAAACGCCGAGCAGGTCAATCTCTCGAATCGATCTTCAAGAACCTCCTCGACGAAATCGCCAAGAATCCAAAAGTTCAGATAGCTTCCCTTTTCCCTCTGCCCAAGTCCATACCCCGTAACTGAGGGATTACGAGACTTTCTCGAATTTTCGGCTAGAAACGATTCCTTGTTTTTTAGAATCAAGAGGTTGTTAACTTTCTCGATTTTTCGGTTAAGTTACCGTTTAGGTAATTTTTGATCTGACAGAGTCTGAGATGATTCTGTCTCCCCTTTTCCGTTTTGAAACCATGGCACGCTTTTTCCATCTGTCGCCAGATGGCAATAAGGTTTTCCATGTCCCCTGAACGGGGGGGTGCGCTAACTACCAGATCGTGAGACAAAAAAAGAGGGGAAATGGGTGACACTCCAGAGAGAGAAAAAGGAGTGTCGCTATGGAGAATGTAGAAGAAGTCAAAAAGAAAAGCAAGGGAAAAGAGAGTCGGTATGGGAAGCGGTATGGGATTGAGTACAAGCTTCGCTGTGTGAAACTGCGATTGGAAGAAGGGATCCCAATTTCTTTGTTATCGAAGGAAGTGGGAGCCAGTAAAGACGTCATTCGACGTTGGGCGGAGGCGTATCAGGAGCAGGGAGAAGCGGGGTTACGCAACCCAATTGGCCTTAAGAGGAATCGACGGAAGCTACCTGGTCCGGTACGAGACAAGATCGTCGAGATCAAGAAGCGTGCCCCTTTCTTTGGTGTCAAGCGGATATCTCAGCTTTTAAAGCGTGCGTTCTTCCTCAGCGCCAGCCCCGAGACAGTGCGTCGGACGCTGCGGGCCGAATCGTTGATTGTTCCCTCCAGAAAGAAACCTCAGCACAACATAACCCGTCCCCGGTTCTTTGAGCGGTCCACACCGAATCAACTGTGGCAGTCCGACATCTTTACCTTTCGTCTGGGAGGCCGGTATGCCTACTTGATCGGGTTTATCGATGATTACTCGCGGTATATGGTGGGATTGGAGCTATACCGGAGCCAGACGGCGGATCAAGTTCTGGAGGTGTATCGTCTCGAGCGATTGGGGAGTATGGGGTAGCCAAGGAGGTACTGATGGACCGTGGGCGGCAATATACGAACTGGCGGGGATCGACGCGCTTTGAACGGGAGTTAAGGAAGGACCGGGCCAGGCACATTAAATCGCAGCCGCATCATCCAATGACGTTGGGCAAGATCGAGCGGTTTTGGAAGACGATCTATGAGGAGTTCTTGGTCCGGGCTCAGTTTGGGAGTTTTGAAGAAGCCCGGGAGAGGATCCGGCAATGGGAGAGAGGGAGTGCTCGGGAAGACGCATTTAGACAAGCTTCAATAGATCCCCCTTTCTTACAAACTTCACAGGCACCCTTCCCG
>Ga0214473_10002068_pt1 | contig 25242 bp, 23 predicted proteins | sample RVTome_7_FD_203509 | JGI IMG/M metagenome (GOLD analysis project Ga0214473, IMG submission 203509) | Soil microbial communities from uranium-contaminated site in the Upper Colorado River Basin, Wyoming, United States - RVT98D197 | ecosystem: Environmental > Terrestrial > Soil > Contaminated >... | reverse complement strand
TCGCGATACCTTGATGCCATCCGCAATGCTCCGGAGCGTCGGGGGCCCCTTCCGGGGCTGGGTTGTACCTGGTTTCCAGGGTCGCGGCTACGGCGCCTGGGCCAGAGGCGAGGCCAGGACCGGCGGGCGGCTCTGCCCGTGGGTGCGTTTTTCGATCTCGAGGGTCGAAACGAGGATGCTGGGGGAAACGGCGGAGACCGGCACCCACCCCGACTCGGCGCCGCACGAGCCGTTGAACACGGCGGGATCGTCGGCCGCGTGGGTGATCTTCTCAAACGCGGTGAGGGGCGTGCCGACGATATCGGCTCCGCGGATGAGCTCGTCCGGGCGACCATCCGCGTAGACCCGATAGACCACGATAGGCAGCACCTTGAAGGACTGCGGCCCGCGCCGCCCGGTCATGGTGAACCCGCCGGAGATGTCTTCGAACAGCAGCCCGTAGAGCTTGTCCTGCCGCCGGCACTCTTCCAGCAGCTTCGCCCGGAGCTCGTCGAAGGAGACGGTCCGGGACGACTCTACGATGAGATTGGCCTGCCGCGCGGCGACGGCCTGGCCTGACTGCCGCCGGCCGTGTCCGTTGGATTGGGGAAAGCCCTCGACGGGCCGTCGGCACATCAGGAAATTCTTGAGCACACCGTCCTCGACGAGCAGTACGTTGCGTGCCTTCACACCCTCGTCATCGAAGGGGTAGAAGCCGCGCAGGTCGACGTCGCCGAAGCGGGCCCGGGTGGGGTCGTCGTACACGTTGATGAACGGCGGCAGGATCGCCTCGTTGATCTTCTTGGTGAACGTCTGCCCTTCGGTGACATCCTTCTGGCGGTGCCCCTCGATGCGGTGGCCGAAGATCTCGTGGAAGAACACGGCGCTGGCCCGGTTGCGGAGAATGGCCGGACCGATGTAGGGCTCGGCGATCGGGGCGGCGCGCAGGGCCAGGACCTGGCCGATGACCGCGCGGAATGCGGACTCGATCTCGGCGTCCGCGGGCAGGCCGGCCTCGCTTTCCGCGTTGAAGGTGACCTGCTGGGCAAGGTCCATGCCGTCTTCGGCCCGAGTCTCGGCGCTGAGGGTGATGCGAAAGCGCCGGCTGGAGGTCTGCAACCGGGCCCCCTCGCTGGAGACCAAGTAGCGCGTCCCCGCGTAGCTGCCCAGGGTGACGCTCGATTCGTACACCAAGGGAAAGTCGCGGGCGACGGACGAAATCTTGCGAAGCCGCTCGGCCCAGGTGTCGGAGTCGAGGGCCAGCCGGACCCGCGGCTCGTAATACAGGTGCGCTTCCTCCCGGCTGAAGTCGTCGGACTGGTCCTCCTCCTCGACTTTGACCTTGAGATTGGTCTTGATCTGGTCGAGGCGTTTAGCGGCGCTCTTGAACATGCGATCGGTGGAGAGCCACAGCTCGTGGCGGATGGCGTCGGGGTCGTCGTCCATGGCCAGGGGGATGCTGCCACTGCCGGCAGCGTGCCCGCCGCCCCCGCCGCCGCGCAACTGGCGGGTGTTGTCCAGGGCGTAGTCGCCGACGCGCACGTCGATGTTGAGGTTGCGGGTGCGGTCCAAGGCGTTCTGCTGGATGGCCCCGAGGGACGCGGTGAGCACGGCGACGTCCTCATCGTACACTGCGTAGCACAAGTAATACGGCCTGGTGCCGTCGGGGGCGACCAGGTGCTCCATCGAGTAGACCAGTTCGCCCTCCAGAAGGGCCATCAACGGGTGCGACTGGGCCTGCGTTTCGACGACGGCGCGGTCCGAGAAGGACTTGGTCGGCGCGGTCGAGTCCGCCCATAGGCTCAACGGGGCGGCTGCCGCCCAGCCGGCCGCGATCATCGCCAGCCTGCGTACCCATCCGTTCATGGAGGATCGCCCCACCATCCGAAGAGGCTTCCGGCCGGCCCTTTGCGCCATGCCGACGACACGTTCAGCGGTCACCCGCCGAGGTCGTCTTCATACTATCGGCCGCCCGCTGCCGTTCCGCAACGTCCGCCGCGCAGGCGGCTGACGCGAAAATCGTCGTTGATTCTCCGGACCGGCGGTATACATTCCCAAGTGACGGACGTAGGATGCCGACCGGCGCGGCAGGGGGCCGGGCAGCCTTCCCAGCGCGTATCGACCCGGAACGAAGCAGGAGCGGACCCGTGTCGGATTCGATACAAGCCGCCTCGATCGAGCCGTATGCGGCGATCGGCGTGACCATCCTGGTGGTGGCCGGGCTGGTGGCGGCCATGCTCATCGTGGCGCACGCCATCAGCCCGAAGAAACACCACGGGCCGGTCAAGGACAGCCCCTACGAATCCGGCGTGCCGGTCATCATGGACACCCGCCGCCGGTTCAACGTGCCATTCTACGTCGTCGCGGTGCTGTTCCTGCTGTTCGACGTGGAGATCATCTTCATGTGGCCGTGGGCCCGGGTGTATCATCACGCCGCCACCACCGGGGCCACGCTGGCCCTGGAGGACGGCACTCCGGTGGGCAAGGGGTTTTTGGCCGTCGCCATGGGCATCTTCTTTGCCCTGCTGGTGTTCGGCCTGCTCTACGAGTGGAAGAAGGGAGCGTTCCGATGGGTGTAGCCGTGCCGGCCGCTTCCTACCAGGCGAGCAAGGAGGACTTCCTCACCACCCGGATCGACTACCTGGTTGATCTTTTTCGGGAGAAGGGGATCAACTGGTGCCGGAAGAACTCCCTTTGGCCGCTGCCTTTCGCGACCGCCTGCTGCGGCATCGAACTGATGGCCACGGGGGCCAGCCGGTACGACATCGCCCGCTTCGGGGCCGAGGTCATGCGCTTCACCCCGCGGCAGTGCGACCTGCTGATCTGCGCCGGCCGGGTGGCGATCAAGAACATGACCGTTCTGCAAACCATGTACAAGCAAATGGCCGAGCCCAAGTGGGTCATCAGCATGGGGGCGTGCGCCAGCAGCGGCGGCGTCTTCGACACCTACGCGGTGGTTCAGGGCATCGACCAGTTCCTCCCCGTGGACGTGTACGTGCCGGGCTGCCCGCCACGGCCGGAGACGCTCATCGAGGGGATCATGTGCATCCAGCGGATCATCGAGAAGGAGGGGCTCAAGGGCAGCGCCGACCGCCCCCGGGGTCTCGGCCTGGTGGTCCAGCCGACCGTGCACATCGAGGTCGGCGGCGAGGATGCGAGCCGGCGTGAGTAACCCAAGCCACCCCATCGTCGAGCTGCTCGCCGTCCGGTTTCCCGACATCGACTTTACGCCCGGACCGCTCATGAAACGGGATCGCCCGCAGGACGAGCAAGTCTGCGTACGGGTCCCGGCGGACCGGCTGATCGAGGTGATGACGTTTCTGCGCCACGACGAGCGCTGCCGGTTCGAGCAGCTCGCCGATCTCGGCGGGATCGATTACCTCAACTTTCCCGGGGCCCGCGACCGGTTCGCGGTGGTCTACAACTTGCTCTCGGTGAGCCTGGGGCATCGGTTCTGGGTGAAGTGCTTGGTCAATGATCCCGAGCCCGAGGTGCCGTCGGTGGTGGGCATCTGGAAGGGCGCGGACTGGATGGAGCGGGAGGTCTGGGACATGTTCGGCATCAAGTTCCCGGGGCATCCCGACCTGCGGCGCATTCTGACCTGGGAGGGTTTCGGGGCCCACCCGCTGCGGAAGGACTACCCGCTGCGCGGGCGAGGGGAGCGGGAGAACTTCGAGGTGGTAACGCGGGACAGCGCGTAAGAAGCACCGACCCTGTTTGATGAAGGTATTACGATGAAAGAGCTTCGGGGACATATTGACGGTGATCGCGTAGTGCTGGATGACCCAGTCCCGAACGATCTTCCACCCCTGGCGCCGGTCAGGGTCGTGCTTGAGGACCCATCGTCGGAAACGGTCCTGGATCGACTCGCCAAGCTCGCCGAGACGGATGACCTCCCTGCCGATTATTCGGAGCAGCACGATCATTACGTTAAGGGAACACCTTGCCGATGAGCGCGACGTTTCTTGATACGTCATTCCTCATCGCTGTGATTCGAACAAAGGATCAGAATCACGCGGCTGCGCTTCGATGGCGGAGCGAGCTGCGCGGGGCCTTTGTAACCACGGAATATGTGCTGATCGAGTTTCTTGACGCTTCGGGACCCGTGGCGCTTCGGCAGCGGGGTCTAGACGCGGTCAGGATTCTGCAACAGGATCGTCGGGTTGAACTCGTTTCGGCATCGACTCAATGGCTGGAGGATGGGTTGCGGTTGTTTGAGCAACATGACGACAAAGAGTGGGGTCTGACAGATTGTATTTCGTTCGCCGTTATGCGCCAGAGGGGGCTCCACGACGCGCTGACAACTGATCGGCACTTTGAGCAAGCTGGATTCCGGGCTCTGCTCCGAATTGCAGAGAAGTGAGAGGAAGAGCCCGTTCGCATGCGACTTGCGCATCGGGGGTCACGCGCTCAGGACGGGTTTCGTCGCCGCAAAACACGGCTTTTTGCGGAACTGAGTTTGCCGGTGCACGGCTTTATCGCCCGGTTTCGCTGCCCGGATAGGACGCGATCATGACATCCCAGCCAAGGACGACTGAATATGGCGGCGCGACTTATGCTCCGATCGAACCGGGAGGCGACGTCTGGGCCTTGAACCTAGGCCCGCAGCACCCGGCGACGCACACCACCCTGCGCCACGTCCTGGAGTTGGACGGCGAGCGCATCCTGGCCTGCACCGTGCACATCGGCTACCTGCACAGCGGCTTCGAGAAGCTCGCCGAGCACCTCAACTACAACCAGTACGTGGTGGTTACCGACCGGATGAACTACGTCTCGCCAATGGCCAACAACATCTGCTGGCACCATGCCTGCGAGAAGCTCTTCGGCATCGAGATCACCCCGCGGTGCAAGGCCATCCGCACGATCATCGCGGAGCTGGCCCGCACCCAGGACCACCTGCTCAGCGTGGCCGCCGCCGGGCTGGACCTGGGCGGCTTCACCGCGTTCATGTATCCGTTCAACGCCCGCGAGGGCATTTACGATCTCTTCGAGGAAATCTGCGGGGCCCGGTTCACCACCAGCTACACGCGGGTCGGGGGACTCATGCAGGACATCACCGCGGACTGGCATGGCAAGGTCAAGCGGTTCTGCAACGAGACCCTGCCGCCGGCCATCGTCGACCTGGAAAAGCTGCTGACCCGCAACCGCATCTTCATCGAGCGGACCAAGGGGATCGGCTACATCAGCCGCGAGGACGCCATCAACTGGGGCTGGACCGGCCCGCACGCCCGAGCCAGCGGCGTCCGCCGCGACCTGCGCAAGGACGAGCCGTATCTGTGCTATGCCAACGACTGGGACGGCCGGGGCACGGCGGGCGTAGAGTTCAAGGTGCCGGTGGCCCAGGGCGGCGACTGCCTGGCCCGCTACCTGGTACGCCTGGCGGAGATCCGCGAGGCGGTCAGGATTATCCTGCAGCTCGTGGACAACATCCCTCAAGGCGCGATCAACGTGCTGCCGGACGACAAGAAAACCTTGCCGGACAAGGGCGAAGTGTACTTCAGCATCGAGGGACTGATCCATCACTTCGAGCAGATCATGACCAACCGCGGCCACGAGCCGCCGATCGGGGAAGCGTACGGGGCCAATGAGACGGCCAACGGGGAACTGGGCTTCCACCTGGTCAGCGACGGCGGGAACATGCCCTACCGGGCGCGCTGCCGTCCGCCGTCGTTCATCAACTATCAGTGCTTCGACAAGCTTGTGGTGGGGCACCGGATCAGCGACGTGATGGCGGTACTGGGCAGTTTGAACATCATTGCCGCGGAATTGGATCGTTGACGTGATGCGTCGGGTTCCAAGCCGTCCCAATTTCGAGTGGCAGGTGGAAGCGATGAATCGAGTGGATCGCCTGTTGAAGACGGTGACGGAGGCGCTCGATTCGGCGAGCGTTCCGTACGCTGTCATCGGCGGAAACGCCGTCGCCACTTGGGTCGCGACGCGCGACGTGGGCGCCGTTCGGGCGACGAAGGACGTGGACCTCTTGCTGAGACGCCACGATCTGGACCGGGCCGAAGGGGCGTTGAGTGCCATCGGGATGATTCGCGACGAAGTTCTCGGTGTGCCTGTCTTCATGGATGCCGACGACCCGCTTCCCAGCCAGGGCGTGCACGTCATCGCGGCGAATGAGAAGGTGCGGGCCAACGCCAACTATCCTGCGCCGGACGTCACCCGCGTTGAACGGGCGCTCAGTGGTTTTCTGGTCCTTGAGCTGCCCGAGCTGGTCGCGATGAAGCTGGACGCGAACCGTCGGGTGGATCAGGTCCATATCGAGGACCTGCTACGCGTCGGGTTGATCGACGCGGAACTGGCGGCCCGATTGCCGGCCGATCTGCTGGATCGCCTGCGGTATGTTCGTGACACGATGGAGTGGTTTACGGCGCCGCCGGAATTCTGAGGCGGGATGAGCGATGATAGCTATAGTTCCGAAGCCATATGGTGAGGGTTGGTCCAGACAATCCACCTCGCCGGGAAAACATGATCGCAGGAGATGGCAATCATGAAGCTCAAAGTTGTCATCCATGACGCGGACGAGGGCGGTTACTGGGCCGAGGTGCCGGCCATTCCCGGCTGTGCAACGCAGGGAGATACGTTTGAGGACCTGTTGAAGAACATCTATGAAGCTGTCGAAGCATGCCTGGCCGTTGAAATCCAGCCGGCCAAGCGCTCGCGCAGGCGGAGAGTGCTGGAAATCGTAGTGTGAAGCCACTCACCGGTAGGGCGCTGATCCAGATCCTGAAACGGCGTGGCTGGAAGCTATTGCGCGTTCACGGGAGCCACCATGTACTCGGCAAGATGGGCAGCATCGTACGATTATCCGTACCTGTGCATGGGAGCAAGCCTCTCAAAATGGGTCTGGCCAAGCACCTACTGAAGGTAGCCGGGCTATCGGAAGAGGATCTTTGACCGGAATGGGCGTATTGGATCGCTTGTGGCTGTGGTACCTACACAGATGACCGGCGAATCGACGCTGTTATCGATTTCACAGATTGGCCTTGGGTTTGGTGGCTTTGTGGGTATCATTCTTGCATTGCGTTATGACCCTGCTAAACCGTAGCAACTGAATGAAAGGTGCGGCTTGCTTCTTGTTTTTGCCTACTCATTCTGGGTGACTGTGGCCGGTTTGCTGCCCACCGTGCTGATTGTTTTGATGCCGGACGGAAAAGTATGGCCCTTTGACCACTTAACGATTCTTTCCGGCAAGGCGATCAGCCGATGACGTCTTGGATTGTGGCAGATTATGGCTTGGAAAACACTCGATCGCCGTGAACCCGTGGCACCGCCCGGCGCAACGCCGCTGTTGACCGAGGCGGTGCGGGACAAGATCTGCACCTTCTTCGGGCGGTACGAAACCAAGCGGGCGGCGCTGCTGCCGGCGCTGCAGATCGTCCAGAGCGCCCTCGGGCATGTCCCCTACGCGGCCATGATCGAGGTGGCGGAGTTGTTGGAGATTCATCCCTCGGCGGTGCTCGACACGATCTCCTTTTACACCCACTTCTGGACGCACCCCAAAGGCAAGAAGGTGATCGTGGCGTGCCGCAGCATCACTTGCGAGGTGATGGGGGGCGGCGCCGTGCTCGAGGCGCTCAAGCAGCAACTCGGCATCGACGAACATGGCACCACCGCGGACGGGGCGTACAGCCTGGTCACGGAGGAATGCCTGGCCGGCTGCGACCACGGACCGTGCCTGCTGATCAACGAGCGGTTGCACAAGCGGGTGAAACCGGAGGACGTCGCCGGGATTCTGGCCGATCCCGACAACGATCGCCCCGAGGTGACCCGCAGCACCCTGTTTGATGCCCCGGCCACGCCCGAGGCGGCCCGGGAGGCGGCGGATGAAGCGAAGGAACTCGCGGCCGCACCGGCCGATGACGTCGGCGAAAAGCCCGCATAGACGGCGCGATCGTCGCGGCGCCGTGCCGGTGACAGCCCGGCGTCACCCGCGCGGTGGCGAGCCGAAGTCGTAGTCCGATGACCGAAAGGGGCTCGCGGCAATCGAGAAACGACGCGGAGCATCCCGCTTCCGCCTCGACAAGAACGGTCCGAAGGCGCGACTTTTGGCTAGGGCTGGGTGTCGTGTACCTGGCGTTCTTCGGGCTGAACGAGGCGCGGCTCTGGCAGCCGGACACGCTGTTCGATGGAAGCCATCAGCCGCAGATTGCGGAGGCTCGAGCGTGGTGGAACGGCCACCTGCACCTGCCCGAGCGACGGCACGACACGGCCGTGGTGGACGGCCGGGCCTACAGCCATTTCCCGGTGATGTTCTCGATCATCGCCGCGACGCTCGTACCGCTGTTCGGAGGGGTGCCCCATTGGTTCGTGGTCGCGGCGCTGGTCCTCCCGGTGCCGTGGCTCGCCTACCTCTTGCTTCATCGGCTGACGGCCTCGCCCTGGCGAGGGGCGGCCGCCGCAATCGGACTGGTCGCCGGCACGTCGTTATGGCCGGTGCTGGACAAGACCCTCCGCGGGGCGAGCCCGTACTTTGTCAATCACACCCTGGCGACGATCGGCCTGCTGATCTTCCTGCAGGAGTTCTTCGGTCGCAGGCGGGTGCTGGTGGCGGGCGTCGGCCTGGTCGTGGCCACGATGGCCCGGCAACTCACCGCCGCGTTCGCGCTGCCGCTGGCGTGGATGGCCTGGAGCGGCGGAGAGGGACCACGGCGACGCTCTCGTTTATGCGAACTGGCCTTGGTGGGTGCGGTGGTCGCGGGTGCACCCCTGGCGATGAACACGCTGAAGTTCGGACACCCGCTGACCACCGGCTATCGGCTGATCTACGCCGAGCGCAGCGACGATCCGTTTGCCCGGGACGCGAAGACCTACGGCCTGTTCTCCTGGCACTTTGTGCGCCGAAACTTCTGGCATGCGAACTTCGGATTGCCCAAGCTGCACCGCATCGAGATGGCGGGGAAGCCCGAGTACCACCTTCGCCCCGATTTCGAGGGGACGGGCATCTGGTGGATCACGCCGTTGCTGCTCTGGCTCTTCGCCGATTTTCGGCGTATCTTGGCCGATCCTGCGGCGCGGGTCTTGCTCGTGGCTTCGGGACTGGTGTACGCGGCGCTGCTGTTTTTTCATGCGACCGGCGCGGAGCAGCGCGGCTTCAACCGGTTCTCGCTGGATTACCTGCCGGCTGTGTTCGCGGTGCTGGCCCCGGGCTGCTTTACGGGGCGGCGCCGATGGATCACCGCGGTCATGGTGGCGTGGAGCGTGGTGTACTTCCGCTGGCTGATCTGACGGCGGCTGGAACCTGACGGGCGACCTGGATGGCGAAGTTCGAACCGGTCCTGCTGAGAAACCTGGGCGTGCCGCACTCGACCACGCTCCCGGTCTATGAGTCGCGCGGGGGATACCAGGCGGTCCGCCGAGCCCTGAAGATGTCGCCCGACGACGTGGTCGAGGAGGTCAAGAAGGCGAACTTGCGCGGACGCGGAGGAGCGGGATTTCCGGCCGGCGTCAAATGGAGCTTTCTGCCCAAGGACCGGACCCGGACGCTGCTGTGCGTCAACGCCGATGAGTCCGAGCCGCCCACCTTCGCCAACCGCGTGCTGATGGAGAACGACCCCCACCAGCTTCTCGAGGGCACGATCATCGCCGCGTACGCGACCAAGGCGCAGATCGCGTACATCTACATGCGGGTCGAGTTCCACGAGCAATTCCACATCCTGCAGCGGGCCATCGACGAGGCCTACGCGGCGGGCTACCTCGGCCGGGACATTCTCGGGAGCGGGTACGCATTGGACTGCTACATCCACCGCGGCGCCGGCGCCTATGTCTGCGGCGAGGAAACCGGGCTGATCGAGTCGCTGGAGGGCAAGCGGGGGTGGCCTCGGATCAAGCCGCCCTTCCCCGCGGTGGCGGGGCTGTTCGGGCGTCCCACCGTGGTCAACAACGTGGAGACGCTCTGTTGCGTCCCTCACATTATCGAGCGCGGGGCGGAGTGGTTCACGAGCATCGGGCCTGAGCACAGCACCGGACCGAAGCTGTTCTGCATCAGCGGCCCGGTGAACCGGCCGGGCTGCTATGAGGCGGCCATGGACATCACCGTCCGCGAGCTGATCGAGCGGGAGGACCTGGGCGGCGGAATGCGGCCGGGCAAGAGCGTCAAGGGCGTGCTGCCCGGCGGCGTTTCCATGGGCATCCTGACCGCGGCCGAGTTGAACATGACCCTGGATTTCGAGGCCCCGCGCAACTACGGGCTGCTGGGGCTGGGAACGGCCGCTGCAGTGGTCATCGACGCGGATACCGACATCCGCATCGTCCTGCGAAACATGGCCCGGTTCTACGGGACGGAATCGTGCGGGCAATGCACCCAGTGCCGCGAGGGCACGGCGTGGATGCACAAGATCGCCACCCGGATCGCCGACGGCGCCGGGCGGCTCGAAGACCTGGACATCCTGCTTGAAACGGCGCGGAACATGGGCATGATGCCTGGCCTGAGTATCTGTGGTCTGCCCGACGGGGCCACGTACCCGATCGAGACGATCGTGAAGAAGTTCCGGGGCGAGCTGGAGGAAGCGATTCGCTCCCAGCCGGCCGGTGTCGCCGAGCGAGTGTTGAGGGTGCTAAACTGACAAGGCGCGTTGGTCTGACGGCTTATCGATGTTCAAGGCTTTTTGCTGGCAAGCTGCAGCATCATCCGAGGCAACAACGTTTTGCGATGAAGTCACCGCTGACGATTGTACACTTGTGCTCTGCTGCAAATGTATTCGCCGATGCGCAGTCTCGCTTCGACGAACCGAAACTGTATGGTGTAACGGATGGGAAGGCCGTCGGTACGTATCTTGAGGGCAAGTTCATTACGTCGCTGGCACAACAATACTCATTCCAGACCGGCAGCGCCGCAAAGGGCATAGACCTTCCCGAATTGCAGGTTGACATCAAGACAACAAGCATCAAACAGCCTCAATCGTCATCGCCATTCGCATCAGCGAGGCAGAAAGTCTACGGTCTCGGATACGCGCTTCTCGTCTTCGTTTACGAAAAGCGTGACAACAAAGCCCGATCAAGCGCACGGCTTGTCATTCGGCATGTCGTCTTCGTTGGGAAGGAGCGCACCGCCGACTACCAGACGTCGCGAGGGCTGTTGCAAATCCTTGGCAATGACGGCAGTGAGGAGGATCTTGTTGCTTTCATGCAGGATAAAATGCTGCCTGCCGACGAAATCGAGCTATGTCGGATCGCTCGAGACCTGCTCAGGCGGCGCCCGGTCCAGGGGTATCTAACCATATCCAACGCTTTGCAATGGCGGCTCCAGTATAAACGCGTGATCCACAATGCGGGAACAGTCGAGGGGATACTCCGCGTCCGATGAGTATATCGTTCATGCGCCGCACGAACACACAGCTTGAGTTCGGTGATTTTCAGACGCCGCGGCGGCTGGCGGATCGAGTGTGCGCGTATCTTGCGGGCGAGGGGATCCGGCCGGTCTCCATTGTCGAGCCGACCTGCGGAACGGGTACGTTTATCCTCTCGGCTCTCAAGGCTTTTCCCGATACCAGATCGGTGTTGGGTGTTGAAATCAATCCTGCGTACTTGGCGACTGCGAAGGCACGGATCAGAGAATCGGAGCTTGATCGGCGAGTGGAGCTATTAGGCCAAGATTTTTTCGATCTTGATTGGCCGCGGGCTTTGGGCGCGCTTCTCGATCCAATCCTGGTCATAGGCAATCCGCCGTGGATCACGATAGCGCGCGTCGCTTCGCTGGCCGGATCCAACGTTCCAACGAAGTCGAACTTCATGGGATTGAGTGGCATGGATGCCAAAACAGGGAAGAGTAATTTCGACATTACGGAGTGGATGCTCCTACGGCTGTGGGAATGCCTGAAAGACCGCGATGCCTGCTTCGCGTTGTTGATGAAGACCTCAGTGGCACGACGGATTCTACAGTATATTTGGTCAACCTCGGCTTCGGGTTGCGAGGCGCGGCTGCTGCCGATCAACGCCAAGGAGCTGTTTGATGCAGGCGCCGACGCCGCCTTGCTCCTCTTGCGAACGCAATCGAAAGGCAAGGAGGTATGCTGCAGCGTCTCGAGCCTAGAGGATTGGCGAATCACTCGGACCACGTTCGGTATGCGCGGCAACACTCTGGCGGCCGACGTTGCTGCGTTTGACCGGACGCACCATCTGCGGTCGGCGCATCCGCTTCAACAGGCGCTACGTTGGCGGTCGGGCGTTAAGCACGATTGCGCACGGGTGCTGCAACTTACAAAGAACGGCTCAGATCTCTTCAACCAATTGGGCGAAACCGTCGACGTTGAGCGCGAGTGGGTCTTTCCGTTGTTGAAGGGCTCTTCCATTGCCAACGGAAATGTAGATATAGGAGCGGCTTCGGGCAGATTTGTAATTGTTCCACAGCGTTCCACCGGCGAAGACACAACGAAGCTGGCGGGTGTCGCGCCCCGGTTGTGGTGTTACCTGACAAACCACCGCGAAATCTTCGCAAAGCGGCGAAGTTCGATATACAAGGAACGTCCTCCCTTTGCCGTTTTCGGAATCGGTTCATATACGTTTCAGCCATGGAAGGTCGCGATTTGCGGGCTATACAAACATCTCACCTTTGCGCTCGTCGCCCCGCATGGAAGCCGTCCCGTCGTTCTTGACGATACTTCGTACCACTTGTCCTTCGACTGCGAGGACGAGGCTCGATTTGTACTTGAGCTGTTAAATTCCACACAGGCACGCGACTTCTACTCGGCACGCGTGTTTTGGGACGCCAAGAGACCTATCACGGCAGGATTGCTACAACAACTGGACTTGCTACGATTGGCCCATGAATTGGGCCGAATCAAGGAGTGGGATCGCCTGACTAGGCACGACACGCTTTTCGATGCTATCGCAAGCTGCGCAGATGCCAAAGATCATCATCGATAACCAGGAGATCGTGTGCCGCGAGGGGGTCTCGGTGCTTCAGGCGGCGCTGGAGGCGGGCAGGGACGTCCCGCACTACTGCTATCATCCCGGGCTCAGCGTGGTGGCTTCATGCCGGTTGTGCCTCATGGAAATGCAGATGCCCCACCCCAGGACCCGGGAGATGGACTGGTCACCCAAGCTGGTCCCCTCCTGCCAGACGCCGGTGCGGGACGGCATGGTGGTCCGCTTCGACTCGGCCAAGGTGCGCGACAATCAACGGGACTGCATGGAGTTCTTCCTGCTCAACCACCCCCTGGACTGCCCGGTGTGCGACCAGGCCGGGGAGTGCTATCTACAGGACTACAGCTTCAAGTTCGGCCACGCCGAGTCGCGCATGGTCGACGAGAAGCTCAAGAACCCCAAAAAGGACATCGGCCCCAAAACGCTGCTCTACCAGGACCGGTGCGTGATGTGCACCCGCTGCGTGCGTTTCACTACGGAGATCTCCGGGACGCACGAGCTGTGCGTGGTCAACCGCGGGAGCGGGACGGAGATCGACGTGTTTCCGGGCCTGCCCCTGGACAACGCCTTGCAGGGCAACGTCGTGGACCTCTGCCCGGTGGGCTCGCTGCTGGACAAGGACTTTCTGTTCAAGCGCCGCGTCTGGGAATTGAAGGGCACGCCGTCGATCTGTCCGGGCTGCGCCACTGGCTGCTCGATCCAGATCGATCACGCCGACAACACCGTCTACCGGCTCAAGCCCCGGTACAACCCTCGGGTCAACGACTGGTGGATGTGCGACGACGGAAGGTTCGGGTTCAAGTACGTTCACGACCGCACCCGGCTAAGCACCCCGACGGTTCGTCGCGGGCTGGAGCCGACCACCCCGGATTGGAAGGACGTGCCGGGCATCGTCAGGTTCCGGTTCGAGGAGCAGGTGCGCGAGCACGGGGCGGACCGCGTCGCCGCGGTGCTTTCGCCGTTCATGGCCTGCGAAGAAGCCTGGCTGCTCATCCAGTTCATCCGTGCCGTCGCCCCAGGCGCCGCTTTGGCCGTGGGGCCCGCGCCAACGGAGGGCAAGGCCCAGCGCTTTCCGGTGGGCGCCGGCGGCGACGTGGTCAAGTTCACGATCGAGGCGGAGAAGTGCCCCAACCGGCCCGGCGTGGAGATGCTGGTCAAGTCGGCGAGCGGGGCGGTCCTGACCTTCGAGCAGTTCATCGGGCGGGCCGCCGCCGGAGACCTGACCGCCGCCTGGATCACCGGCGGCTACCCCAAGCCGTGGGTCCAGAAGGACCTGGTTGAGGCGTGCAGAAAGCTCGACCTGCTCGTGGTGCAGGATCTGTTTCACAGCGATCTGGCCGAGGCGGCTACCATTGTCCTGCCCGCCTGCGCCTGGGTTGAGCGGGAGGGGAGCTTCGTCAATGCGGACGGGCTGGTGCAGCCGTTCGAGCGGGCCATCAACCCGCCGGAGGGAGCCCAGCGCGACGGGCAATACCTCTACGAGATCGCGGGTTATGCGGGGTTGTTCTCGGCCGCAGCCGTTCGCGGGCTGATGGCCAGGACGATGCCCAGCTTTGCGGAGTTGGTTGACGCGCCGGCCGTGCCGGTGCATGCCCACTGACGCACCGGATGCGGAGTATCGGCGGCGGAACGGCGATCCACGGACCCATGGGCGAGTTTCTGACCAGTCAGTTCGGCGTCAGCGTCAGCCTGGCGGTGATCATCATCGCCGCCCTGACGGGCATCAGCGCGTACTGCATCTACTTCGAGCGTAAGATCGCCGGGGGCATTCAGGACCGGCCGGGGCCCAACCGGGTCGGCCCCTGGGGATTGTTCCAGCTCGTCGCCGACGGGCTGAAGTTCGTGTTCAAGGAGGACATCATCCCCGGCCACGTGGACAAGGTCCTGTTCCTGGTGGCGCCGTCGGTCCTGTTTCTGGTGGCCTTCATCGGCTTTGCCGCGATTCCCTGGGGCGGTCAATGGATGCTCGGCGGGCGGCTGGTCAACATCCAGGTGGCGAATCCGGACATCGGCCTGCTGTACATCCTCGGGGTGGGCTCCATGGGCGTGTACGGCGTGGTGCTCGGCGGCTGGGCGAGCAACAACAAGTACTCGCTCTACGGGGCCATTCGGGCCACGGCCCAGATGCTCAGCTACGAGATCCCCCTGGGCGTCTGCGTGCTGGTCGTGGTGCTTACCATGGGCGCGATCCGCCTCGAGGATATCACCCTGAAGCAGGCGTCCGAGTATTGGCTGGGGTTCATCCCCCAGTGGAACGTCTTTCTTCACCCGGTGGCGTTCGTGATCCTCTTCATCACTGCCCTGGCGGAGGCGAATCGCACACCCTTCGACCTGGCCGAGGCCGAGCAGGAACTGGTCGGCGGCTACCACACGGAATACAACGCCCTGAAATTCGGCATGTTCTTCCTGGGCGAGTACGCTCACATGATCACCTCCAGCGCCCTGATCGCCGTGCTCTTTCTGGGAGGGTGGCACTTCCCCTGGATCCCCTGGACCCAGCCGGAGGCCACGAGCTGGTTTGCGGTGCTGGTCAAGATCACAGTGCTCAGCGCCAAAGTGGCGTGCTTCATCTTCCTGATGATGTGGATCCGGTGGACGTTGCCGCGTTTCCGATTTGACCAGTTGATGCGCCTCGCCTGGCAGGGGCTGATCCCGATCACGCTGGGGCTGTTCACCCTCGCCGCCGTCCTTGTTTACTTCGGACTCGAACGGACGGTGTGGGCGACGATCGGCAATGTCGTGATCGTGGCGGTCAGCCTGACGGTGGCAGGCAGATCGAAACGGGAGGTAACCGGGCGTACGGCCAATCTCCCACCGATTCAGATCGAGCCTGCTTCTGGACGAGGCCTGGCCGCGGGAGCCGCGCCATGATCGAGGACAAGGACATACTCGATATCGAGGAGCCGCGGCTCAGCGCCGCCGAGCGCCTCTACCTGCCCCAGATTGTCGAGGGCATGGGAACGACCCTCCGGCACCTGGGTAAAACGTTGTTCCAGGGGTCGGTGACCGTGCAGTACCCCGAGCAGAAACGCACCCTGCGGGTGGAGAACTACCGCGGCGTGCACCGCCTCAACCGGGACGAGGACGGCCGGGTCGCGTGCGTGGCGTGTTTCATGTGCTCGACGGCCTGCCCGGCCCACTGCATTCACATCGAGGCGGGCGACTCGCCCTGGGAAGACCGCGAGAAGTACCCGATCAAGTTCGACATCGACGAGCTGCGCTGCATCTTCTGCGGCATGTGCGAAGAGGCCTGCCCGGTCGACGCCATCGAGCTGACTCATCTCTACGACATGGTCGGGCGCACCCGGGAGGAGATGATCCTGGACAAGGAAGAGCTGTTGGCGATCTACGACGACACCAAAAGCGCCAAGCCGCGGAAGAACCCGCGGATCACCGGATATCCAGGGACCGGCAACCGGCCCCACGGCGGCGTCCTGGGAAGCGAGGATCAGTCGAAGTGAGCCCGGCCACGGCGTATCTGCTGTACTTCGTCTTCGCCCTCGGGGGGATCGGGGTGTACTTCCTGATGCCCCAGGGGGGGCGGCCGAAACGCGCCGTCGCCGCCGTCTTCGGTGTGTCGGCGCTGGTGGCCTTGCTGCTGGTGCTGGGAACCCGAGTCGTTTCGCCGGACGCGCCGGCCGGGTATTTCTACCTGTTCGCCACCGTCGCGGTGCTGGCCGCGGCTCGGGTGGTGACCCATCCGCGCCCGGTCTACAGCGCTTTGTACTTCGTGCTGGTGGTCGTGGCCGTGGCGGCGCTGCTGGTGCTGCAAGGGGCGGAGTTCCTGGCCATCGCCCTGGTCATCATCTACGCGGGGGCGATCCTCGTCACCTACCTGTTTGTCATCATGCTGGCCCAGCAGAGCAGCGTGCCCACCTATGACACCCGGGCGCGGGAGCCGTTTCTCGCCGTGCTGGCGGGATTCGTGCTCATGGCCGCCGTCGCGGGGCGGGCGGGCGACCTGCCGTCTCCCGCGGAGCGGGCCACCGTCCCGGTGGCGCAGCCGGAGGGCGGCGAGCCGGTGCGGTCCGCCCCCGAGGGCAACACCGCGGCGATCGGAGTCGCCCTGGTTACGAAGTACGTCATCGTCCTGGAGCTGTCCGGGGTGCTGCTGCTGGTGGCCATGATCGGGGCCATTGCCCTGGCTCGAAAGTGCGTGCCCGTGGAAGGATACCGCCCGCCCCCGCAGCCGCTCGGCAAAGTCGGCAAGGAGGTGGCCCCGTTTTGATGACCTCGGTGGGCCAATACGTCGTGGTGGGCGCGATCCTCTTCGCCCTCGGGCTGGTCGGGTTTCTGGCCCGCCGAAACCTGATCGTCATGTTCCTTTCAACGGAAGTGATGTTTCAGGGCGTGGTCCTCAATGCCGTGGCGTACGCCCGGTTGCACCGGCACCTGGACGGCCAGGCGTTTGGCCTGTTTTTGCTGGTGATCGCCGCGGTGGAGGCGGGGCTGGCCCTCGGCCTGATCGTGATGCTGTACCGCCGGCGGGGCACGCTGGACGCGGAAGCCTGGTCGACGATGCGCGGATAGGGGGAGCAGCCGGAAGATCAGCCGGCGCGGTTCACGATCGCGGTAGGACATGATGTCAATCGAGACGCTGCACATCTGCGGCTTGGTGATCCTGCTGGCCCCCCTGGCCGGCGCCGTCCTGTCGGGCGGGCTGGGCCCGATCCTGCTGCGCGGCCGCTCGCACTGGCCGGCGATCCTGGGTGTGGCCGCAGCCCTGGCGGCCGCGGTCTGCGTCTTCGTCCACCTGCAGGGCGCCGCCGCAGGGGCGGAGAGCGCGGTCGTCCCTGTGTACGACTGGATCCTGTCAGGCTCCGGGGGAGCCTTCCGGGTGGAATTCCTGATCGACCCGCTGACCTCGATCATGCTGCTCACCGTGACGGGCGTGTCTCTGCTGGTGGTGATCTACTCGCGCGATTACATGCGGGAGCACGGGGCGCCGGTCCGAGGCTACGAGCGGTTCTTCGCGTTCATGGCCCTGTTCGTCTTTTCGATGTGCGCCCTGGTCCTGGGCGGCAACTTCCTGCTGCTGTACCTCGGTTGGGAGGCGGTGGGGCTGTGCAGCTATCTGCTGATCGGGTTCTACTACAGCCGGCCCGCGGCGGCCGCGGCGGCGAAGAAGGCCTTTCTGGTCAACCGGGTGGGCGACTTCGGCTTCGGGCTGGGTATCTTCCTCATCTACCTCAGCTTCGGCTCGCTTCAGTACGACCTGGTGTTCGACATGGTGCAGCGCGGCGTGCTGGCCTCGGGAGACCCGCTGACCCACGGCCGGGTGACCGCCATCGCCCTGCTGCTGTTCTGCGGAGCGTGCGGCAAGAGCGCCCAGCTTCCGCTGCACGTGTGGCTGCCGGACGCAATGGAAGGCCCCTCGCCGGTCTCGGCCCTGATCCACGCCGCGACCATGGTGACGGCGGGCGTCTTCATGGTCGCCCGATGCGGGGCGATCTTCACCGCTTCGCCGACCGCCATGACCGTCGTCGCCGTGGTTGGGGCCCTCACCGCCCTGTTCGCCGCCACCATCGCCCTGGCCCAGACGGACATGAAGCGCATCCTGGCCTACTCCACGATCAGCCAACTGGGCTACATGTTTCTGGGCGTCGGGGTGTATGCGGCGGACTCCGCGTTGTTCCACCTCTTCACCCACGCGTTCTTCAAGGCCCTGCTCTTCCTGGCCGCGGGCAGCGTCATGCACGCCCTGGGCGGGATCATCGACGTGCGCCGATTCAGCGGGCTGCGGAAGATTCTGCCGTACACATTTATCACCTTCGTAGTGGGTGCGCTGGCCCTGTCCGGGTTTCCGATGTTCAGCGGCTTCTTCAGCAAGGACGAGATCATCCACCATGCCCTCTCGGCCCACTGGCTGCTGGGCGGCATCGGGCTGATCACCGCGGGGTTCACGGCCTTCTATACCTTCCGCATGGTCTTCCTCGCGTTCTACGGGCGGGAACGCGTGCCGGAGGGTGTGCATCCCCATGAGTCCGGGCGGTGGATGCTGGTCCCGCTGTTCGTCCTGGCGCTCGGGGCGTTCGGGGCAGGGTACCTGGGGGTCGCCGGCCAGCCGTTTCACCATTTTCTTTCGCCGGTGTTCGCCCAGACGTTCGTCGCCCACGGCCCTTCGGGGCATGGGACCCACGCCGTCGTGGCGCATGCAGGCTTCTGGGCTTCTTATGGGCTGATGATCCTGTCCGGCGGGCTGTCCATCGTCGCCATCCTGGTGGCGTATTTCTGCTACGTCAGCCAGCCGTGGATTCCGCCGCTGGTCCGGGCATCCGTGACCCGGGTCCATGACGTGCTGTGGAACAAGTACTACGTCGACGAGGCGTATGATGCCGGACTCGTCGAGCCGGCGCGACAGACGGGTCGGCTGTGCGTGGGGCTGGACGATTACCTGATCGATGGCCTGATCTGGTTCGTGACCGCGGTGCCGCGCGGTCTGGCGTACGGCCTGCGCGGGATGCACTCCGGGTTCATGCAGGGCTACGGGCTGAGCATGGTCGCCGGCATCGCCGTCATCGTGCTGCTGGTGTTCTGGAGATAGGTTGGATTCCATGCCGCATCCCATGGACATGTGGCTGCTGACGGTGGTGGTCTTCTCACCGTTGCTCAGCGCCCTGCTGCTGTGGATGCCGCCGCGCGGCGACGACGTGGGGACCCGGCGGAGCGCGTTCTTCTGCTCGCTGGTGACGCTCGCCCTGGCCGTGCTCGCAGCGCTCCGGTTCTACGACGTCGCCCCGGACACGCCCATGGGCGGCCGAGACTTCCTGCTGGTCCAGCACGTTCCCTGGATTGCGGCCGGCGCCGAGACTCCCGTGGACATCGCTTACCGCGTCGGCGTGGACGGCATCAGCATCTGGCTGCTGCTGCTCGCCGCGTTGCTCATGCCCTTGGCCATCTGGTCCAGTTTCACCGGCATTCGCCAACGGGTACGGGAGTACTACACGCTTCTGCTGCTGTTGCAGGCGGGCCTGTTGGGCGTGTTCTGCGCCCAAGACCTGCTGCTGTTCTACGTCTTCTTCGAGTTCACGCTGGTGCCGCTGTACTTCCTCATCGGCATCTGGGGCGGGCCGGAGCGGCGACAGGCGGCCAACAAGTTCTTCCTGTACACCCTCGCCGGAAGCGTGTTCACCTTCGCGGGGGTCATCTACCTGGCGTACTACAGCTTCACCATCACCGGCGCTGTCACGCTCAACATGGCCGAGCTGACCCGCCTGGCCCAGGACGGGTTCATTTCCTTCAACGTGCAATGGTGGCTGTTCCTGGCGTTCGCCGCGGGCTTTGCCATCAAGGTGCCGCTGTTTCCGCTGCACACCTGGCTGCCGCTGGCCCACACCGAGGCCCCGACCGCGGGCAGCGTGATCCTGGCGGGCGTGCTGCTCAAGCTGGGCACCTATGGGTTCTGCCGGCTGAGCATCCCCATGCTGCCCGATGCGTCCCGGCACTTCGCCCCGCTGGTCGCGGTGGTGGCCATCATCGGGATCATCTACGCCGCTCTGGCGGCGTGGGTGCAGCGGGACGTCAAGAAGCTGGTGGCCTACTCCTCGGTCTCGCACCTCGGGTTCTGCATGCTGGGTTTGTTCAGCCTCAAGGCGGCGGGCGTGTCCGGGGGCGTGCTGTACATGGTCAATCACGGCCTGTCCACGGGGGCGTTGTTTCTCGTCGTCGGCTGCATCTACGAGCGCTACCACACGCGGAACATCGATGAGATCGGCGGGCTGGCTCGGCCCATGCCCTGGCTGGCGTTCTTCCTGGTGTTCTTCACCCTCAGCAGCATCGGATTGCCCGGCCTGAACGGCTTCGTCGGCGAATTCCTCGTCCTGCTCGGCACGGCGGTCTCCGACACGACCAACGACATGCTGGCAGCGGGACCGCTCGGCTACGGCTACGTCATCCCCGCCGCGATCGGCATCATCCTGAGCGCGGTGTACATGTTGTGGATGTGCCAGCGGGTCCTGTTCGGACCGCTGAAGGAGCCGGTGAAGACACCCGACACCTCGACCGGGTTGACCAACGACCTCACCAAACGGGAGATCGGCTTCCTCGCCCCCATCGCGGTCTGCTGCGTCGTGCTCGGCGTCTGGCCGGCCCCGGTGCTCAGAACCCTCGATGTAGCCGTGCGGCAGCACATTTTGCTGAACGGGGCCACTTCGTTGACGGAGCACACCTCGGAGCCGGAGGCGGTGGGCCTGCAGAGCGACGAGAACGGCAGTGTTCCGCGGCCGGCAGAGGGGGGCATCGTCCTCGCCGCGGGCGTCGAGCACCGACCGACCCCGTTGGCGGAGGCCCCCGATCGCCGCATCGGGGATAGAGAGGGCGAGCATGAACGTTGAAGGCTACTGGGGCGCTCTGTCGCCGGAGCTGATCCTGCTGGTCGGCGCTTGCGCCGCGCTGATCGTCGGCGCCCTGCGGTCGCCGGCGCAGCGGCGGTGGGTCTCTCCGGTCACGGCGCTGGTCGTGCTCCTGGCGATCGCCGCGACGATTCGCAACGGGGTCCCGGACGGAGCGGCGGCTCCCTTCGGCCTGTGGCTGACTTCGTTGACCTACTACACCCGACTGATCGCCCTGGGCCTTGGGGTGATGATCGTCCTGGTGAACTGGTCGCAGCCCGCCGCGGAGGAGCGCGGCGAGTACATGTCCATGATCCTCTTCTCGCTGCTCGGGGTGCTGCTCACCGCATCGGCGAACGATTGGGTGGTCCTGTTCTTCGCCATCGAGCTGGTCAGCGTGCCGACCTACGTGCTCATCGCCCTGAGTCGTCTGGACGGCCGCGCCGCGGAGGCGACGGTCAAGTACTTCTTCCTTGGGGCGATGTCCGCGGCCATCCTGGCGTACGGCCTGAGCTTCCTGTACGGCGTCGGAGGAACCACCACCATCCACCGGGTGACGGAGGGCGTCGCCACTGCTCCTCTGGCCGCGGCGACGGAGGCCCGAGCGCAGATGCTTCTCGGCTTCCTGCTGGTGTTCGCCGGGCTCTCCTTCAAGATCGCCGCCGTCCCCCTGCACGTGTACGCTCCCGACGTGTATGAAGGCGCCGCCTCACCGGTGACGGGCCTGTTGGGCTTCGTGCCCAAGTTCGCGGGCTTCGTCGCCCTCATCAAGGTGTTCACCGCCTGCAACTGGGACTTGCCGGTGACGATCCTGTGGGTGGTGTGGGCGGTGGCCGTGCTTACCATGACCATGGGCAACGTGCTGGCTTTGCTGCAGCGAAACGCCAAGCGCATCCTGGCGTACTCCAGCATTGCCCACACCGGATACATGCTGATCGCCTTGCTGGTGGGGCCGATCGCCGGCGAAGGACCGATGCGCGACGGCGTGGTGGCGCTGCTGTTCTACGTCGCCGTCTACGGAGCGATGAACCTGGGGGCCTTCGCCCTGCTGGCCGCGTACGAGCGCCGCGGTCAGTCCCTGGAGACGCTGGAGGATCTAGCGGGCATGGCCCGGCGGGCGCCTGCCGCCACTCTCGCCCTGGCGATTTGCCTGTTCAGCCTGATGGGCTTTCCACCGACCGCCGGGTTCCTGGGGAAGCTCTACATCTTCAGCAGCGCGTTTTCCGTGCCGACGACCCACCCTTTTCACGGTCCGCTCCTCGCCCTGGCGATCATCGGCGTGATCAACTCCGTCATCGGGGCAGCGTATTACCTGCGGATCACCTCCGCGGCGTACATCGGAGAGTCGGTGGAGCCGCCCGTCCCCGTCGGCGGCGTGCCGGTCCGACTGGGGTTGGCCCTGTGCAGCATTCCCATGCTGGTGGTGTTCGTCTGGCCGGGTGGCCTAGTGTCGCAGGCGCGCCTGGCCACCGGCGTGGTGCATCGATCCCTCCGGCATACCACGGCGCAGCTCACGGAACGAAGTGAATCCGCGGACCGCCCGCCGTCCGACTCCGTCGCGCCCGCCGCAGCGGTGCAGACAACGCGGCTTTCTCGCGATTGACCGCGCGGGGTACAATCTCGGCATGTTTCTCATGCTCACCCGTGAGCAGGTGCGCCGCGTCGATGGACTGGCGGTGGAGCGCTACGGCATCTCCGGGCTGGTCCTGATGGAGAACGCCGGGCGGAACGCCGCGTCGATCATCACGGGCGAGTACGGACCGACGGGAAGGGCCCTGATCTGTTGCGGCACCGGCAACAACGGCGGCGACGGGTGCGTCATTGCCCGCCACCTGCACAACGCGGGGTGGTCGGTGCGGCTGCTCGTCACCGGCGACGAAGCCCAGATGACCCCGGACATGCTGGCCAACTTCCGGATCGTCCGCTGCATGGGCCTTGAGCCGCGCGTCGCCTGCGACTCGACGGAGTTGGCGGGTGCCCTCGCGTCGGTCCGGCCCGATGATGTCGTCATCGACGCCCTGCTCGGCACGGGCTTTCGCGGCGCGGTCCGTCCTCCCACCGACCGGCTGATCGAGGGGATCAACGCGGCGCCCGCCCGCGCCCTGGTCGCCATCGACGTGCCCTCCGGGCTGGACTGCGACAGCGGCGAGCCCTCCAATGCCACCGTCCGCGCCGACCTGACCATCACCTTCGTCGCCGCCAAGACCGGGTTCGCGGCGGCAGCGGCGGCGCCGTTCGTGGGCCGGGTGCGGGTGGCCGACATCGGCGCCCCGCGGGAATTGATCGCGGAGGTCGCCGGGGGCGCCCGATGAACGCTGCCGGCGCCGCCTGGATCGCCGTCGCCCTGGCGGGATGCCGGGCGGGTGTCACCCATCCATTGGACGATTCAACGCCTGCGACCCATGGCTTTGCGGTTCATCGGACGGAGCACTTCGCCGTGCGCCATGACACCACCCCGGCGAAGGCCGCCTGGGTCGCCGAACGCCTGGAGGCGGCCTACCGCGCCGTGTGGCAGTTCTGCCGTCGGTTTCGCCTGGAGGTCCGGCCGCCCGCCGGGCCGCTCGAGGTGATCCTCTTCGCGCGTCGGGACGACTACGAACGGTTTCGGACTCGGGCTGGGCCGGCGTTCGAGGATGCCGTAGGGTTCTACTCTTCCAAGCTCAACGTGGCGGCGTTCTACGACCTGCACCAGCACCCGGAGATTCGCCTGATTGACGAGGCGATTCGCCGGATCGAGCTCGTGCCAGACGGAGATTCCACCGGCGGGGACATCGGCCAAGAGCCGACTTCGGCGAAGACGATCGACGGCCTACGTGCGGGCCGCGACGCCATGGTCGAGGAATTTAACCGTCTCGTTCTACGGCACGAGGCCGTGCACCAAGTGGTCCATAACGCCGGCGTATTCGGGCAGGACGGATGCCGTCCGCCGTGGCTGGTCGAGGGGCTGGCCTGTCTGCTCGAGGTCGATCAACCCGACGACGCCGTCCTTCCGAACGCCTACCGGCTGGCGGACTTTCGCGAGGCCGTTCACGCGGAGTCTAACGAGGGTGATGCCAGGGTGGCTCATGCCCCGCCAACGGTGCCGGCGAGTCTGTCCGTATCCCTGGTCGAGCTCCTTCATGACTTCGGGGCACCTCAGCACAACAGGGCTCATCTCTACGCGGAGGCGTGGGCGATCCTCTACTACCTGACTCGGATGCGACCCGACTCTCTGCCCGGGTTCATCCGCGCCCTCGCCGTATGCCCGGCGGACGCAGGAGCAACCCGAGCCGCCGAATCGGCCGCCTTCGAAGCCGCGTTCGGCCGGCCCGATGGTCCCTGGGAGGCCGCCTGGATCGCGTTCATGCTTGATTTGCCGGTCGAGGAGCCCCGTCAACCGCCTCGCCTGAACCTGCCCCCGCCGCAATGATGGGCCACGTTTCCGATGACGGCTGGTTCATTAAACGGGTTGCCGCCAAGGGAAGTCATCGCGAACTCGCTCAATACGCCCAGCCGAACACGAACCGACGAACGATCCGATCAACTCTGATCCTGCACGAACGCTTTGAACGCCGCCGCGGCCACGACGGCGCCGGCAATCTCGGCGACCAGGTGGATCCAGATGTCCGACCAGTTGAGCAGCCCCATGACGCCGAGCCCGACGACCACGGCCGGGTTGAACGCGCCTCCCGAGACAGACCCGACGGAGTACGCCCCGATGAGCACGGTAAAACCGATGGCCAGGCCGTAGTGCGAATTGCCCGCATTGGCCTTGGCGGTGGCGGTGTTCAGCACCACGTAGCACAACGCAAACGTGAACAGAAACTCCGCGAGCAGCGAAGGCCCCACCGCGGGGGCCAGAGGCGTGATCGTCTCGCCGGTTTTCAGATACAACACGGCCGCGCCGGCTGCCACCGCGGCGAGGCACTGCCCCAAGACATAGGGCACCATGTCGGCGGGCGAGCACTTGCCCCGGATCACCACCGCCAGCGTCACTGACGGGTTGTAGTGTCCTCCGGAAACGTGACCGCCGGCGTAGACCATCACCATCAACGCGGAGCCGATCGCCAGCGGGGCCATAGCG
>Ga0214473_10002067_pt1 | contig 25243 bp, 38 predicted proteins | sample RVTome_7_FD_203509 | JGI IMG/M metagenome (GOLD analysis project Ga0214473, IMG submission 203509) | Soil microbial communities from uranium-contaminated site in the Upper Colorado River Basin, Wyoming, United States - RVT98D197 | ecosystem: Environmental > Terrestrial > Soil > Contaminated >... | reverse complement strand
AGTCGCCGTCGGCCCGCATATAACAAGTAATTTACGCTTCATATCGTATAATATCTTAGTATGGTATCAACACAAGTTTACCCCAAACATCTCTACGAACCAATTCGAGAAGAAATTGTAGTTTCTTATATAAAACATGAATTCAGAAAACTTTTATGGCGTGTTCCGGAGAAATATTTCAATGCAATAGATAAGGATATTTCGGATTGGATGAACTCTCCTGAATTTGCCAATCCAAGAGATTTCTGGAATTTATTTCATGGAATAAGCATGGGTTTCAAACTAAAGATCGGTCTTATATATCTGGTAACTGCAAAAAACATCAAATGGTCTAAAAGTAAATTTGCGGTTTTAGATCTGCAGTTTGGTGTTGAGCAAAGAGAAACTAAAAAAATAAGAGACGGAAAACTTGCTGCTACAGAAGTTGCGGAATTTTATACAAAAAAAGGAAATCAAGCTTTAAAAGCGGAGTTTCTGAAACTTAATCAAAAACTCTCTAATGAAACTCCTCCACGGGATCAGCATCCAATAATAGCTATACAAACAAAGGAAGGGGAACAGCTAGTTTATTCTGTCCATGATGGTAACAGAAGGTTAGCAAAAGCTATATTAGAAGGAAAAAATATAATACCTGCTTATATAGGTAAATATTCGACAAAAGACAAATTACCTAAAAATTATTGGATTCCGACGAGCATTTTAATGGACAATTTATTTTTTGCCAAAAGAGCATACGACCAAAAAGATAAAGGATTGTTCGACTTTTATGTGAAGATATTGAAAGATATGCTTTCTAAATCAGAAAGTGCCGTTTATGAAATGAAGGAACGGGCATTAGCTTCCCAACAACCTTTCCGAAACGACGTATTAAAAGCGCTCGGACTATTTAACAATAATTAATGGCTAGTCAAATTACACACATACCGTACGGAGAAAAAGTGTTAAGTTTATTTTTGAAAGATAAACAAGTTGACGAGAGAAAATTTTACATAGGAACTGTTTTTCCTGATATACGCTACCTGAAAGTAATAGACAGAGATAAAACTCACATTAATAACCCATCAATTGAGGGTTTAAAAGAAATAACCAATTCTTTCGATATAGGCACCTACACCCACACCTTGATAGACCAGGAAAGAGAAAGGACAATAACAAAACTCGGGTTCTATAACGACCTACCTAATGACTCCATAACCATTTATGCTACTAAGTTTTTGGAAGACGTAATTACTTACCCACTCTTTAAAGAGTGGCCGAAAGTAGTGTCATATCTCAATGACACACTCGAGGAGGAGGCTGAGTTGGTACCAAAGGAAGCTGCAACTAAATGGCATAAAATGTTACAAGATTACTTCGAAAGTCCCCCAAATAAAACCTCTGTGGCGAGACTCGCCGTAGCTTTAGGTTTCGACAATAAACTAATTCAAGCAGTTACAAATAGAGTCGAAGAATTAAGGGGGAATTCTAAAGCAATGAATATAATTCAGTTAACAGATGAGTATCTTTTTTCAGCTTGAGGCGCTGGTGTATTGTTTTAGGGCGTAATTCCAAAAACGCAGTGAAGAAAATATGAGCACTCCTCCAAGAATAAAAGAAAGAAAGATACCGGTAGTTGTCAAAAGTCCCATTAAAGCTTTTGCCGGAAAAGAAATCATAATACCTACCGGAATTAGATATGTCAGCACTCCTCTTAAAGGCTCCTTATAAATATCAATAGGCAGTCTTCCCAGAGAAAGTATGTCCCGATAAATCATAATCGAATTATCAATTTCCAAAGTAATAATTCCCAAAGAAATTACGGCAATATGGAAGGCAGCTGCAATTAAAAGTCCGTTTATAAGTAGCAGTATGTAATAAAAAGTATCCAGTAATGAGGGATTTAGCTGACTGCCGAGATAAAATACACCGAATATAAGTGGAGGAAGAGTAATTAAATCATAAAGGTCTGCTCCTCCCATTAAAGACCTAAATAGTGCATTAATGGGTTTAACGAGTACCAGGTCGAATCCTCCTGAAATAATTAGAGGTCTGAAACGATATACTTCCCTAAATAAAAACTGAGCAAACACATCAACTACATTAAATGTGACAAAGAAAAAAAGTGCTTGATTCAGTGAATAACCCGCTAAATTTCCTGTATTTTTTAATATATAAAATAAAAATCCTAAAAAAAAGAAAAAGCGTATAGTTTTTGCGAACAAAAAAATCGAAGCTCCAACTCTGCTTTGCAAATAAGTAATAAAAGAGTTCCTGCTCATCATAAGCCAAATTCTAAAGTAGTAAGAAAGTCTCTTAATTACATAAGAAAAGTCCGAGGCCTGAAGTCTGAGGACTGAATGTTTTTGTATTTCTTTCATTTGAAATTTCCCGCCAAAAATTCACTTCACGAAGTGAAGTATTTAGGCGGGTTATCTTCCTTCTGCTCTATAAACCAAAAGTCCCTTATACCACAATCTCTTCATTGAATAAAACAGGATAAGAGACCACGAGATTGATATTAATATTCCTTTGATTAATGCTAAACCTGTAACTTTTCCTAAAAAAACCTGAAGGGGGAAAAATATTAGGTAAGGAAAAGGAGTTAGATATAAAAATCCTTGAATACCAGATGGCAGTATATCTAATGGAAATAAACCGCCAGACAAAAACTCTGTGGCAACAACAATTATAAGAAACTGTGCTCCCCATCCAAGTTCCGGTGCCCAAAAGGGAACGAAAGAAACAATAAAAAGAAGTACAAAAAATAAAAAAATTGCTAATAAAGTAATTATTGAAAACCCGGCTAATTGAATGATATCTGTTTGGAAATACAGTGAGGGTTTTAGTACCAAATAAAGTAATAAAAACTCAAATACGGCAAAGCCTAGATTGAGTGCTTTGCTGGATAAGTCTCGTGTAAGCCAGTATTTAAAATAGTTGACGGGTTTTAATAGGTAATTAGTTAAATCTCCCCTTGAAATCTCTCCCGAAACATCCACCACTTTTGAAGATAAAACGAGTGACTTCATAATCAAAATACCAAATACATAAGTGAGTATTTTATCTCTGTTGTAACCGAAAATAATATCATTCGGGTCGGAAAAAACAGTACTCCATAAAAAAAATACCAAAAAAATTTGGAGTACGTTTCTCACCCTCCACATTATAAAATTAACACGGTAAGCAAACTCCTGGGCGAAAGATATCTTAAAAACTTGTAAGTATTTATTCACTTTTTCCTCTTCCTCATCTCTCCCTTAAACACCCTCCTTATAATTTCCTCAATGGGTTCTTCCTCAATGGTTAAATCGGAAACCGCAAATTGCTGAAGAAGCTCAGCTGCGGCAACAGCGGTTGTCTCTCTGGAAACGGATAAAATTGCTTGTGGAAATTCAAATTTTTTAAGTTTGCCTATTTTTTCAAGACCTTTTATGTCATCTTCTCTCGATAAATACACTTTTATAATCTTTTCTTTGGCAAATTGCTTAACAAGTTCCCCCAAATCTCCGTCGAATAATATTTCACCGTGGTCTATAACAATTACCCGCTTGGCGAGATCTATTAAATCATCCATATTGTGAGAAGTAATAATAATTGTTGCGCCGTGGCGGCGATTATATTCATAAATAAAATCTCTCACTTTTTGCTGCGCAACAAGGTCAAGCCCTATCGTCGGCTCGTCTAAAAAAAGTATTTGGGGGGTATGAAGCAAAGCTGCGACTAGCTCTAATCGCATTCTTTGACCCAAAGAAAGTCTTCTTACGGCAACATTTAATAGTTTTTTAACATCTAAAATTGATACTAATTCGCTGAGCGTCTCTTCATATTCCCTTTTAGGAATTTCGTAAATCGCCCGATTTAATTCTAAGGTATCTATCGCCGGCAAATCCCACCAAAGCTGGTTTTTCTGACCCATGACTAGCGCGATTTTTTTTAAGTAATCCGGGCGCCTTTCCCATGGGTCGAATCCCAAAACCTGAGTAAAACCGGCTGTCGGATACAACAGTCCCGAAAGAATTTTTAGGGTTGTAGTTTTCCCTGCACCGTTAGGGCCGATAAAACCAATGAGTTCTCCTGGCTTTATGGTAAAGGAAATATTTTTAAGTGCCCGGACTGTTTTTTTCTTCGGAGAAAACAAAGAAGAAATCGAACCTTTTAATCCTTTTTCCCTTACATTAACTTCAAAATTTTTTGTTAAGTGTTCAACAATAATGGCTTTTTCTTCTGTTTTACTCATTAGCGTAAGTATACAAAAAACTCGACACGAATTACACGAATTAAAACACGAATGACTCGAATTATAGTTATTAGCCTACAATTTGCTAAACTAATTATATTCCTCATTAACGATTCTTTTAGGTTTTAAATAAGTATTACGAAAATTTACAATCAGACCTAAATGAAGATTGGCACTTTTTAGATATCTAAGCATCTGATAATAGTCCTCTTTTGTAATGAACTTTTTCGCTTTAACCTCTAAAATTATTTTATTATCGATAATAAAATCGGCCTTATTGCCTTTTGGAGAAACTGTCAGGTTACTTATTTCAACTTCTCTCAAATAATCAATTTTCACTTCTTGCAATAACTCCTCAAGTTTATCGGCATATTGTTTTTCTCGACAAAACCTTCCGAGCTCTCGATGAACCTTAAAACATACACCGTTAATTTTATAAGACAACTCCTTGAAAATTATTATTATTTGCATTAAGACACTAAAAATCTATAAATTCATTTTACTATTCGTGTCATTCGCGTGGAATTAGCGTATTTGTGTCGCCTAGCGACTAACTTGCCGCTTAAGCTTTTTGCCTGGAGTGAAGCGGGGAGAACGATGGGCTTTTATAGTTACCATTTTTTCGGTATTTGGAATTTTAACGGTTTTTCCTTTCATTGAAATTACTCGGAAAGTACCAAATCCCGAAAGTACAACTTTTTCACCTTTGGCAAGTACTCGTCCTATTTCATTAAGAAAAACCTCAATAGATTCCTCAGCACCGCGTTTTGTCAGATGAGCTTTTCGGGAAACTAGATCGACCAATTGCCTCTTAGTCATATCTGGGAAGAAGAATAGATTATCTCATAAAAAAAGTCAAGCACTTGGGCATTTTTTACTTTGCTGCTGTTGTATCTACCGCTCTGACTTCTCTTATTGCAGTCACCTTTATTTGCCCCGCATAATCAGTTTCTTTTTCGAGCCTTTTTGCAATATCCCTAGCAAGCACTGTTAATTTGTCATCGTCTATTTCCTCAGGTTTAACAATCACCCTCACATCGCGTCCTGCTTGAAATGCATAAACTGTATCAACTCCGTCAAAACTCCCGGCAATTTCTTCAATCTTCTCCATCCTTTTTACGTATTCTTCGTGCGGTTCATAACGCGCTCCGGGGCGTGAACCGGAGATTGCATCTGCTATCCAGACAACTACCGATTCAACGGATGAAAACGGTTTATCTTCGTGATGTTCGGCAATTGCATTTACTACCTCCTTCGCGAAACCGTATTTTTTTGCAACTGCCACACCCGCCTCTACGTGAGTTCCTTCCTCATCAGATACCACCTTGCCGATATCATGAAGCAAACAACCGAGTCTAACGGTTTCCACATCAGCTCCTATTTCATTGGCTATTGAAATTCCGATTTTTGTTTCTTCTATGGTATGAATTCCAAGATTCTGACCGTAGCTGGTTCTGAATTTATAGCGGCCAATCAGTTTTATAATATCTGTCGCTAAATTATAAACTCCGCATGCCTCAGCGATTATCTTTCCTTCCTCCAAAAGTACGTCTTCCATTTGAGTTTTTATTTGTTTTACGACTTCCTCGATTCTTGAAGGTTGGATTCTTGTATCTTTTATCAATAGATCAAGCGCTCGTCTTGCAATTTCCCGTCTAATTGAATCAAAAGAAGAAAGACGAATTTCATTGGAGTCTCCTAACTCCATTTCAACACCTGTTGCTCTCTCAAATGCCCGAATGTTTCGTCCTTCGCGACCGATTATTCTTCCTTTCACTTCTTCATCGGGAACTGAAACTGTTGACACTGTGTACTCTGCTACATATTCTGTTGCCCCATGTTTCATGGCATCAACCAAAATCTCTTTAGCCTTTTCTTTCGCGTCTTGTTTAATCCTTTCTTCTCCCATTCGGACTTTTTTAGCAATATCAGCTTGAAGTTCACTTTGGACCTCTTCTAAAAGGATTTTCTTAGCCTCATCGACCGTCATTTTAGAAGCTTTCTCCAAACGGTCTTTAAGCTCATCTTCACGGGCTTTCATTTTCGCCTCACGCTTATCGAGTGCTGCACGCTCCCTCCTCAAATCTTCGACTAGTATTTTCAGCTCATCAGCTTTAACCATATTTTCCAAACCCTAAATTCTAATTTCTAAATCCTAAACAAATTACAATTTTCAAAATTCAAAATTCTAAACTTTTGAGCATTTGATTTTTAATATTTGATATTATTTAGAATTTGGTATTTTATACTTAGGATTTCTCCAACGGAGTAATAGGAAGTCCGACCGCATCAAACTTGCGGTGTAATTGCAGAAGAAACTGACAATTGAGTTCTTCCCAACATAAATTCCTTTACTCCTTAGTATGTATTTTAATCTTATTTATAAATACCGTCAATTACATTCTTAATTACTTCCCAATCGAATCCTTTTGTTCCTAAAAATTCAGTCATTTTCTTTTTTGCTACAAGTTTTGGAAGTTTATCCCACCTATATCTTTTCTTTTCTAAAAGCGCTTTCGCAAGTTTTTCCTCATCTATATTAACCTCTGAAAAAACATCTTCTATTGTATTTCTATCTATTCCTTTATTTTTTAATTCGTATTCTAATTCTCTCTTAGACTTAAACTTAAACTGCAATCTTTGTCCCACCCACCACTTTGCAAACTTTTTATCGTCAAAAAGTTCGAGACGCTTCAATCTATTAAACAGTCGTTTATGAAGAGTTAAGTGTACCTTATGTTTTCTTAGCCAATTTCTAAATTCTTTCTCGCTTCTGGGTCTGAGAGTTGCAAATCTTAAGAGTTTACCTAGTGTAATTTGAAACTCAGCTTTTTTTAATATTTCTTCAATTTCTCCATCAGAAATCTCTTGTTCGACCTTCAAACCAAGCTTCATAAAATTCTCTAGGTCCAATCCGAATCCAAATTTTCCATCCAGGTGTATATTGACTCTTTTTTGATTCTTTTGGGGTTTAATGGAAGTAATGGTAGGCATGGAGTATAGAAATTAGCTTATGGAAATTAGATATAAGTAATCGAAATTAGAAAATAGATATTGGATTAAATACTAATTTCCACTTTCCATTTTCCATTACTACTTTCCATTTTCCTACAACCAATTTCCTATTTCTACTTCTTCGGTTCTCCAACTTCTTTAGGTATTTTTTTACCAGAAGCAGCTGCCTCGCGAATCTTCTTTTCCAATTCTTCCGCAAATTTTTTATTCTCTGAAATATAAGATTTTGCACCTTCTCTTCCTTGAGCTAACGGCTTCCCGTTATAGTTAAAAAACGAACCCTTTTTCTCGATAAGAGCAAGGTCAACCGCAACATCCAGAAGGCCACCTGAGCGCGATATTCCCTCTTCAGCCATAATATCCAGCTCAGCTATTCTCAATGGTGGTGCAACTTTGTTTTTAACTACCCTTATTCTGTGCCTTGAACCGATAACTAAATCTCCGTCTTTCAGAACTTCAATTCTTCTTATATCGAGTCTCACCGAAGAATAGAACTTAAGAGCAAGTCCTCCAGGGGTAGTTTCCGGATTCCCAAACATAACACCGATTTTCTGGCGAATCTGATTAGTAAATATCAATATTGTTTTTGACTTCGATATTGCTCCCGTTAACTTTCTTAATGCCTGGCTCATAAGACGCGCTTGCATTCCCATTACAGCATCGCCCATTTCTCCCTCAAGTTCCGCTCTGGGAACAAGCGCCGCAACCGAGTCAACAACAATAACATCGAGTGCGCCTGAACGAATTAAAGTTTCTGTTATCTCCAAAGCCTGCTCACCTGTATCGGGCTGGGACATAAGTAAGTCATCCAAACTGACACCTATAACTTCAGCCCAAGCAGGGTCAAGTGCGTGCTCTGCGTCAACAAATGCACATTGTCCTCCCCGCCTTTGTGCCTCAGCAACGATAGATAAAGCAATAGTTGTTTTTCCCGATGCTTCAGGTCCGTATATTTCAATGATACGGCCCCGCGGTACTCCTCCAACACCCAGTGCCAAATCAAGCGCAATAGAACCTGTCGGAAGAGCTTCGACTTTAAACCTACCGTCGGACTTTTCTCCTAATCTCATAATAGAACCGCGACCGTACTGCTTTTCTATTTGTTCCATAGCCAGTTTTATCGCGGCTAATTTTCCCGTAGATTCTTTTTGATGTACAGGAATCTTAACTTCTTTTTTTCCTTTTGGTCGTCCTCTTGCCATCGCGACTACTTTTTACCATAGACCTATAAAAAACGCAAGGACTTTTTTACAAACTTTGTTTATTAAAATTACAAGAATGCGTTTTTTAATTACAAGTTAATAGAGTTTTTGCTAAAATACTAATACGGGGCGTAGTTTACCGGCAGAATACGCGCATGGGGTGCGTGTGGACCCAGTTCAATTCTGGGCGCCCCGACATAAAGACGCTAAACAAAAACAGATTATAAATAAAATTATTGAAATTGAATGAGTGAAGTTATTAAGCCAGTTGAAACAAAACCTAATTTTAAGCTTTTCGTTATTTTATTAATTGTTTTAATCGCACTTGTGGTTTTAGCGTTATTTATTCGCAGGTCGTGAAGAATTCAGGCAACCCTCTCCTTAAGCGCTCTGTAGAATTTTTCGAGATAATCTTCCGCACGCACCCAATGATGTTCGCCATAGCCTCTTTCCGCCATATTTCTTTCTATTGTCGCCAACACTCTTAAGTGCGCAAGTTTTGCTGCTTGAAAAATAGAAATCCTATACACTTCGGCATAGAGCTTCCTTGCTGTATCTTCCGCATTGTCTCCAACTTCAGTTTTGCTTTTCCCATTAGTGTCGCGCCAAAGTTTTACTTGTAAATTCGCAGCAAGCGACGGTTCTAGAGTAAGTTTTATTTCATCGCGGATAAGTTTATAAAACTTCTTTGTTGCTTTCATGGATTTATCCCATTTGTTTTCCCGACCTTCAATAATAGCTTGAATCAAATATACTGCAGCTTGGGTTGCAAGTTTTTTCGAAAGTCCGTATTGTTCTTTAATATGACCAATTGCATAGTCACGGAATCTTGTTCCTTCAGGAATATTTTGAAGTCTCCACCATCCAAGCTCTAATTCTGCTGTTACTTGGGGTTTGAACTTAAAATGAGTCACCCTGTCTTTTGCCCCAAATCTGCGGCGGCGCCTACTATAATCCAGTATGGCCGATTTTAATTTATCTGGAGTCATGTCAGGCAAGTGGTCTTCTTCAAAATAAAATTCTGTATAAACCATTTGCCAGGGCAGAAATCCGCTGGTTCTTTGTTCACCGGATGTTCTGATAAATAGGTCAGGATAAGGATAAGGTTGTCCGGCCGTATCCAGATATGAAGCAAAAAGTTCTTCGTCTATTTTTTTTGCAGGGACTTTATCATTAACAATTTTCTTCACTGCTCTTACTATTTCGTCTCTTCCTCCATAATCAAGGGCTATATTTATAATAAACTTCGTATTATCTTTCGTCTCTTCCTCAACTTTTATAATCCACTTTAATAGATCTTTTGGAAGTCTATCGCGCTTTCCTAAATGATAAAATCGTACGCCTTCCTTCTTTGCGTTCCTCAATTCCTTTTTTAAATAGGCTTTAACTAATCCTAAAATCTTTTGAACTTCGGCGGGTGATCTTTTCCAATTTTCGGTAGAGAAACCCCATAAAGTAAAGGTATGAACACCCAAACCGCGGGCCGTGTCTAAAATAGCATTCACAGCAACAGCTCCGGCTTCATGTCCTTTGGTTGCAGGAAGTCCCCGGGAACGTGCCCAACGACCGTTTCCATCAAGAACTATTGCTATGTGGTCCGGAACTTTTGTGCCTTTGGGAAGAGTAATATTCGTGTTCTGGGACATTGTAAAATTATACTATTGCACTAGGCAGAAAGCTATTCTATTTAATTTGTCCTGTCGATCATAAAATCGCTTAGACTTAACAGTGTAAGCTGTTGTTTCTTATCACCAGTTATCCCGGGAATATATTTTTTTCCTTTTTCAACTAATTCTTTAGCTAATATTTGAGAGTATTCTTGCGCACCTGAATTTTTAATAATGGTGCGAATATTTTTTATATTTGCACCAGTTAACCCATCTGCTCCATACCACCTTAATAGAAAATCTTTTTCTTTATTTCTCGATAATTCCAGTGCTTTTGCATATAGAAAAGTTTTTTTACCGTCCTTAATATCGCTTTCGTTACTTTTACCAGTTAACTTAGGAGTGCCAAACACACCCAACACATCATCTATTAACTGAAAGGCTATACCTACCGAGATACCATATTTCATGATTGAGTTAAGCGTCGTTTTTTTAGCACCCCCTAATATTGCACCAACCGTTAATGGCATCACTAGTGTGTAAAATGCAGTTTTATAAGTTCTAACTTTCAAGATTTCTTCCCAGCTGACTTTATTTCTTAAATCTAAGTCTACATCGAACATTTCCCCATACGTAGTTTTTAATAAAAAATCATTGAGCGAGGATATTGCTTTCACAATCCTCTCTTTGGGAAAATTTGAATTTACTATCAGGTCAAGACCTAAAAATGCACCAATATCTCCAATCACTATCGCCTTTGAAACGCCAAAATGTTCACCATTTTTTCCTGAATATAATTCATGTATAGTAATTTTTCCACGACGTTTTTTGTCCCTGTCTATAATGTCATCGTGAACAAGAAGAAAGCTATGAAGAAGCTCAATACCACAAGAAACAGGCAGTATCGCCCCCTGATTTCTTCCACCCGCGATTTGGTAACCCAATTCCGTTAAAGCTCCCCTTAATTTCTTACCGCCTTTTGAATAATCCTCAAATACACCCAATCCTTCGGCGGTAGTTTTATCAATCGTTTTTCCGAATCTTTTCTTTCTCGCAAAAAATTTTATTAAATAATTGTCCGATTTTTTGGAATAATTAATTAAGTATTGTAATGCTTTCACAATATGAGGATTATATCATTAAGAGGTTATCGCTTTGGACTCTGCTTTTTCCTTCTGGCCTTCCCACCGGTACCTACTTTTCTTCTCTCGCGTATTCTTGCATCTCTTGTTAAAAGTCCGGCGGTCTTAAGCGGGACTCTGTACTTTTCAGGATTTAACTTCCCTAGCGCACGAGATATACCGTGAACTACTGCATCCAGTTGTCCCTGAAGCCCACCGCCTGTTACTTTTACAGTTACAAAATAATTGTCTTTTAAATCCAATATTTTAAAAGGCAGAAGCCAACGCGCTTTACTCAAGGAATCCGTAAAGTATTTCTCTACCGGCTTGCCATTTATTATATTCTCACCTTTTCCCTTAAATAAACGCACACGGGCTGACGCTTTTCTTCGTCTCCCGACTGCGTATGTATAATTTATTTTCTTCTTTTTAGGCATAACTCGCTTTGCTCAAATTACAAAATAATGTTTTGAATTTTGTGCTTTTTTCATTTGAATTTATTTAGGATTTGGTGCTTTGAATTTGTCGCTATATGGATTTTTATCTCCTACAACTATTTTTAATCTACTCATCCTTTTATCTCTAAGACGATTGGCCGGCAACATCCTTTTAACAGCCAGTTCAATTATCTTTTGAGGCTGTTCCGCCTTTAATTTCATATATGAAACTTCTCTAAATCCTCCAGGATACCCTGAATGTCGAAAATATTTCTTTTGTTTTTCCTTTTTGCCGCTTACCTTAACTTTCTCGGAATTAAGCAAGACCACATAATCTCCCATATCAAGATGAGGAACGTATGTTACCTTATTTTTACCCATTAAATATCTGCTTATCTCGCTCGACAATCTTCCCAATATCTTCTCTTTGGCATCGATAAGGTGCCAATTTCTTACAATTTCCTTAGCTTTTGGTTGGTAAGTCTTCATATCGGTATTCAGTCTTAGTATAAGTATAAGATTATCTCTCTTTTATTCTTCTTAAAATTCCTTTTCTCTTTGGTTTAGTCTCTTCGATTTTGCTATCTGATTTCGCTGATTTCCTTTTGATACTCTTGGTACCCTTAATACTCGTGTTACTCTCCATCTCTTTCACCCACTCAATACGAGCCATACGGGCTGAATCACCCCGTCTTTGAGGTAAATTAATTATGCGAGTATAACCTCCGCGTCTATCTGAAAAAAGAGGTGCTATAACATTACTTAATCTGTCTGACGTGCTTCTTTTGTTTCCTAGAATTTTATACAATCTCCTTTTTCCAGAAACGCTGGTTTCCTTTGATAAATTTACTATTTTATCAATTCCCCTTGAAATAAATTTAGCTTTCGCTTTTGTAGTAACTATCCTGCCGTTTACAACAAGCGCATTAATTAACGACCGATAAAGCGCACGCCTCGCGCCCTGACCCCTTGATAATTTTATACCTTTAATTCTTTTTCTCATCTCATTAAATCACCAACCCCACATTAGCTATGCTTAGGTGTTAGAATTGAACAGTTCTGTCTAAAGACGATTATTCACCTAATTTCAATCCTTTTTCTCCTAATGCTGCTTCAATTATTTTTACCGATTTTTCTCCCAGGTTTCTCACTTTAACTAAATCATTCTTTTTCGCTTTAACCAAGTCGGCAACGGTTTCATATCCAGCTTTGACTAGTGCGTTTGCAACTCTTGTCGGTAAACCAATCTCTTCTGCGGAAAGGTTGCCTAAAAGACCCAATCCGTCATCCTTTTTCTCGGCCTTTTTTTCAACTTTTTTAGGCGATACTATTTGGTTAAAGTATGAAACCAATATTTCTGCTGCCTTAAGGAGTGCTGCTTTAGGTGCAATCGTTTCGTCTGTCCATATTTCCAGGATTAATTTGTCGTAATTTGTAAGTCTACCTACACGCGTCTCTTCAACTTTATAATTAACTCTTTTTACTGGTGAAAATGACGCGTCAAGCGGAATCAGACCTACCTCTCCTGTCGCCCTTTCATCTCCCGGGGAGTAACCGGAACCTACTTCAATTTCCATTTTGGCATCTAATTTTGCTCCCTTATCCAACGTCGCCAATACTAGCTCCGGGTTAGTAATATTTACCGTCGGGTCTACCTCTATATCTTTTGCTCTTACTTCACCGGCTCCTTTCACTGAAAGTTTAGCCGAAACAGGCTTTTCACCGGAATATATACACCTAACCTTCTTAAGATTTAAGACAAATTCCACTATATCTTCCTTCATACCGCGAAGGGTAGAGAACTGATGTTTAATACTTGATATGTGTACTGTAGTAATCGCAGCTCCAGGTAAACTAGTCAATAGAACTCTTCTTAAAGAGTTACCTAATGTATTACCGTATCCTTGTTCTAAAGGAGTAATAATAAATTTACCGTAATCTGCAGACTTTTTTTCTTCTTTTATTTCAAATAAAGGTTTTTTCATCAAATTCACCTCCTCCAGTGAAGTAGTCCCTATTCTATCGGGACACTTCACGGAGTCACGTTGGATGTGTTTCACACTATCCAACTGTGACCACTCTTATCTCACGGGGCCCCGTTTGATGCGCTTAGCGCTATTTTGAGCTTGCGAAAAACAAGCTCAGCTTATCTAACTGGGGCATTTTTTACCTCGAATAGTATTCTACTATATCTTGCTCTGATATTGGTTCGATTATATCTTCTCTTTTAGGAAATTTTGCTACTTGTCCGACAGCGGCCTTCCTTTTCAACCAAGCCGGGTACTTTACATTTTTTTCAGCTAATAACTTCTTAATAACAGGAGTATTCATTGCTTTTGAACCCAAACTTATCGTATCACCCACTCTAACTTGATAAGACGGAATGTTTACCCTTTTGCCGTTTACAAAAACATGTTTGTGACTAACCATCTGTCTGGCAGATGCTCTGGTGGGGACAAATCCCAAACGATATACTACATTATCTAATCGTCTTTCTAGGGACACCAATAAGGTTTCTCCCGTGTTGCCTTTTGATTTTAGAGCTTTGTCAATATATCTTTTAAATTGTCTCTCTAAAATTCCATACATTCTTCTGACTTTCTGTTTTTCTCTCAATTGTTTGCCGTATTGAGACTGCCTTCCTACACCTTTAGGTCCATGTATCCCGGGCGGGACGCTAAGCCTTGTGAGTTTAGTCCCTTTGCCAAATAAATCATAACCCTCACGTCTTGATAATCTATCTTTAGGTCCGGTATATCTAGCCATGCTCCTCCCTTCGGTCGTCAAGTGAAAAGTGAAAAGTGAAAAGTGAAAAATTAAATTTCAGAGAATGAAAATTAATGACTTTTAGTCTAGCTTGACAATTTTGAATTTTGAATTTTGAATTTTGAACTAACATCATACTCTCCTTTTCTTCCTCGGTCTTGGGCCGTTGTGAGGAATCGGTGTTACATCAGCAATCAAAGCAATCTTTAATCCTGCTGCTCTAATTGCACGAAGAGATGCATCCCTGCCCGGTCCCGGTCCTTTAACGTAAACCTCGGCCTCCTTTAAACCAAACTTATCCTTTGCTTCCTTTAATGCTTTATCAACCGCTGTCGTCGCAGCATAAGGAGTGGATTTTCTCGTGCCTTTAAAGCCTGCTGCGCCTGATGAACTCCAAGAAAGTGTTTTTCCATCACTATCTGTGATTGTTACTATCGTATTATTGAATGTAGCCGAAATAAAAATTTTACCATATTCTATACTTCTCTTTCCTTTCTTAGCTTTAGTTTTTAATACTTTCTTATCTTCAGCCATATTACTCCACTTTTTTAGTCGGTTGTACTTTAGTCATTGCTTCTTTTTTAAAAGCGCCGACTGTCTTTCTTTTTCCTCGTTTAGTCCTGGCATTACTTTTGGTTCTTTGACCTCGAACAGGAAGGCCTTTGGTATGTCTTATGCCTACGTATGATCCAATCGCAGTTAACCTTGAAATGTTTGCCCTTACTTTTCTAATTAACTCGCCTTCCGTGGGATACTCTTCAATTTTTCCCGCTATTTTAGCTATTTCATCATTTGTCAATTCTGATACTCTCTTTCCCCTATTCAACTTCAATTCGTCTAATATTTTTTTTGATAACGACATCCCTATACCCTTAATGTTTGTTAGGGCATATTCAACTCTCCAATTATCTTGTAATTCTACTCCTGCTATTCTTGCCATTGTAATAACTAAAAAACTAAAAGACTAAAGAACTTAAGAACATTTTTCTGTTTTTCTGTTTTTTGATTCTTTAGTTCACCCTTGACGCTGTTTGTGCCTAGGATTTTTGCAAATTATATAAATTACGCCTTTACGCCTAACTAATTTGCAGTCTTTACATCTTTTTTTAATTGACGATTGAACCTTCATATCGCTTCGCTTAGAGCATGAGAGTGAAAGAGTGAAAGAGTAAAAATTAATTCTTGCTCTCCCGCTCTTCCACTCTTCTACTCTAAAATTTGTATACTATTCTTCCGCGCTCGGCATCATATGGTGTCATTTCAACCTTAACCTTATCTCCCGGAAATATTCTCACGTAACGCCTTCTCATAATACCTTTTAAAGTTGCAAGAATTACCTTTCCGCCTTCAAGTTCAACTTTGAACATTGTATTGGGCAGCGATTCTTTTACTTCTCCTATGACTTGTATGTTTTTGCTGTCTTTACCCATAAAAATAAGCTAATTTAGAAATTAGCTTTTTTCCTTAATTAGTTAATACTACAGGACCTCTATAAGTCACTGCTACTGTGTCTTCAAAAAGCCCTGCTATTTTACCATCCTTAGTTTTAATTGTCCAACCGTCTTCTCCTACATAAATATCAGATTTACCTTGTGCGTACATCACTTCGATTGCCAAAACCCATCCTTCAATAATTTTCGGACTTTCTTTATAGCCATTTTCGACAAAACAAGGTATATGCGGTGCCTCGTGTAATTTTGTACCAATTCCGTGACCCACTAACGCCTTAATGGGAGAATATCCTGCTTTCTCAATTGTCGTTTGGATTGCTTCGGAAATATCATAAATTCTGTTACCTACCTTCGCTTTTTCTATCGCCTTTTTCAATGCTTTCTGCCCAACTGATAAAAAAGTATTTTTATCAGGGCTTCCTTCAATAACAACAGAAAATGACGTATCAGTATGAAATCCTTTGTAATATATTCCTACATCTACGCTAACAACATCACCTTTAGCAAAAACTACAGATTTTTTAGGTATACCGTGTACTACTCCGTCATTTAAATTAATGCATGTCGCCCAAGAATAACCTTTGACCATTTTAAATGAAGATTTTGCCCCTTCTTTTTTTATTAGCTTATTTGCCAAATTCTCAATATTTTCGGCGTTTTCGTGAACGGCAATATTAGCCATAAGTTCTTTCTTTATTCTCCCCAACTTCCGACCCCCCACAGCCATCAATTTAATTTCTTCCTCGTTTTTGATTTTAATCGTATTATTGTTCATTTTTGTTTTCAATTTTCGCCATTATGTCCGCAATAATTTTATCGATAGGTTTCTCACCGTCTACTTTTATTAATATTCTTTCCTTTGCTAACAATTCGATGAGGGGGTGAGTGGTTTTTTTATACTCTTTTAGTCTCTTAATTATCGCACTTTCTGTATCGTCGGTCCTTTGAATCAATTCTCCACCACACTCGCAGCTATCACTCGGCGGAGGATTCGTAATTAGGTTATAAACATTACCGCACTTTATACAAATACGCCTTGCCGACAGACGTCTAATTGACTCCTTTTCTCTGATATCAATAAAAATTGAAAAATTAATTTTTGTCCCGGATTCACTTAGCCAATCTTTAAGTAAATCGTACTGTTTAATAGACCGGGGGTATCCATCAAACAAAATATTATCTCGAGTCGGTACTTTTTGCTCAAGAAATTCACTCACCAACGAAAAAACTACACCATCCGGTAATAATACCCCTTTCTGGTTTATTAAACTGTCAATCATAGAATTTGATTTGGCAACTTCTCTTAAAAATTCTCCGCTTTCAAAATTATAAAGGCCTAATTTATCGACCAATAACTTAGCCTGCGTGCCTTTTCCTGACCCCTGTGGACCTAAAATTATGATATTCATAATTTATTGGAAATTAGTTATTTGGAAAGTGGAAATTAGTAATGGAAATTGGAAACTAGAGAATAGTTAATATTACCTAATTTCTAATATCTAATCTCCATAACCAAGTTCTATTTTCTAACAGCCAATTTCTATCTCCTTTATCTGATAAAAGAGTCATATCTCTTCATTACAAGCTGAGATTCGAGTTCGCGAGTTACTTCCAAAACCACAGACACAACAATTAATATCCCAGTTCCCCCTATTGCTAAATTGGCAACCCCGACTGCGTTTTGAAAAAAGGATGGTAATATAGCGATTAATCCTAAAAATATTGCTCCAATCAAAGTAATCCTGTTTAAAATACTATTTAGGTATTTAGTTGTATGACTTCCCGGGCGGATACCTGGTATGAAACCCCCATTTTTTTGCAAATTCTCAGAAATCTTTTCAGGATTAAATACAACTGACGTATAAAAATAAGTAAAACCGAAAACCAGTAAAAAATAAAAGACATTATAAATTAATGATTGGGGATTAAAAGAAACTGCGATTTTTGTTGCAATTTCAGCTACTTTTTGATTCGGCACACCAGATAAAAACTGGCTCAATAAAGACGGGAGTAAAACCAAAGATACCGCAAAAATAATCGGAATAACTCCTGCCTGGTTGAGTCTCAAAGGAAGATATGAATTTGAAACGCCTGCACGTCCTACCCTCCTGGCATAATTTACAGGTATCTGCCTTGTAGCTTCATTCATAAGAACTATAAGACCTATTATGGCAACGGCAAATACAAGAAATACTCCTGTTTTAATTAAATCATCGGGGCTAATTACAGATATTGATTGTCCTAAGGTTACCGGAAGCCTTGATACTATTCCTGCAAATATTAGAAAGGAAATACCGTTTGATAAACCGTATTCGGAAATTAATTCTCCTAACCAAACAGCCAACATCGCACCTCCCGTCATTGATATAACCAAAGCTATTAAGGACAAAGGGGAGAGATTTGGGATTATGTTTTGCCCTTTTAACAGAGAATACATTCCAAAAGCCTGAAGAGCTGCAAGCGGTACTGTTAAAAATCTTGTATATTGGTTTATTTTTTCCTGCCCGTATTCGCCTTCTTTGCTAAGTTCCTCTAAGCGAGGAATTACATATGTCATTAATTGTAAAATTATTGAAGCATTAATATAAGGTGCAAGCCCAAGCGCCATAATGGAAAAATTGGCTAAAGTTCCCCCTGAAAATACATCCAAAAGTGACAAGAGCGGACTACCGGAAAAAAGGGCTGCGAGAGACGTTCTATCTATTCCTGCAGCGGGTATGTGGGCTATCAATCGATATACAACCAAAATTGCCGCTGTTATTAATAGCTTTTTCCTCAAATCGGGTGAACTTACAACTTTAGAAAAAAAATGAAGTATTGATTTAAGCATTTTTAACGACTTTACCGCCCGCCTTCTCAATCTTTTTTGCTGAGGCGTTTGATATAGGAACTAAAACTGTAAGTTTTTTGTTAATTTCTCCATTTCCTAAAATTTTAACTCCATATGCCTTTGCATCTTTTTCCCTCACGACACCTGCTTTTACAAGTAACTCAATATCTACTCTTGAGGCGGACGGTAAAATATTTAAGTATCCGATTTTTATAATAATTGGCTTATCCTTTCCTTTAAACCTTCCTTTGCCACGAGATAAAGGAAGCCTTTTTATAAAAGACTTCTTCATTTTTAACCCCTCAAAAAGCGCCCCAGGTTTATTTCTTGCTTTTTGACCTTTTTGTCCACGTCCAACAGTGTGACCTCCACGACCGCTTCCGTAACCACGACCGAGTCTTTTAGCTTTTTTTACTTTTATTTTGGGTAATTTATCTGCCATGTTCACTTTTTACGGTTATTTCGCCAGAAACAAGCTTCTGCTTACTTTTTCCGCTTATCTATTTTAGAAATTGTCTTTAAAGCAGCTATGGTTGCATAAACATTAGAAATCTTATTTTTAGTACCTAATATTTTACCAACCGCGTCACGAACACCTGCTGCTTCTAATACTACCCTCATCGGCCCTCCCGCGATAATACCGCTCCCAGGGGGTGCGGGTTTTAATAAAACTTTCGCAGCAGAAAATTTTTCTTCTACCGAATAGGGTATAGTTCTCCCATGAAGGGGTACTATAATAAATCTTTTTTTAGCAGCCTCGATTGATTTTTTAATTGCGCTCCTTACATCAGGTGCCTTTGCTATGGCAACTCCTACTCGACCTTTTTTATCTCCGACTACAACCAGTGCTGAGAATCTAATTGTATTACCACCTTTAGTCTTTTTCGAAACACGCCTAATATCAACAACTGTCTCTTCAAATTCTTTCTCAAAGTAAGAATATTGCATTAAAATTTCAACCCTCCCTTTCTTGCTCCTTCAGCTAGTGCCTTAACTCTTCCGTGGTATTTATACCCCGACCTGTCGAATACGACTTTTGAAATTTTTTTAACCTTTGCATGCTTCGCCAACTCTTCCCCTAAAAGTTCTGCTTTTTCAACCTTAGACTTTTTTTCTAGCTTACCTTTAATACTTTTTTCAGATAAACCCATTAAAGTATGTGCTTTAGAATCATCAATAAGCTGAACATAAATGTGTTTGTTTGAACGAAAAACTGATATCCTGGGTCTTTTTGGTAAACCCATAATTTTATCTTTCATCCTTTTTTTTCTCACAATTCTTTTTTGTTTTTTGTTCATTTTATCTTAAGCAGCTGCCCCTTGGGCTTTGGCGGCTTTACCGGGTTTCCTTCTGACTACTTCATCTTTATACATAATTCCTTTACCTTTATATGGTTCAGGAGGCCTGATATCCCGAATTTTCGCCGCGACTTGCCCAACTAAGTGTTTGTCGGCACCCAAGACTGTAATTTTTGATTTTTCGACCTCAAACTTAATTCCCTCTGGGGGATTAACCTCAACTGGATGCGAGTATCCGATAGTCACAATAAGTTTAGGACCAGACAATTCAGCGCGATAACCGGTACCGACCAATTCGAGTGATTTTTGCCAACCCTGGGTTACTCCTTTAACCATGTTGGCAATTATAGAACGGTAAGTTCCCTGAACCGACTTGGCCTCTTTACTTTTACCTTTAGTCAAAATCGACGCTGAATTTCCGTCCTTCTTGACTTCTAAAAAACGAGTAAACTTCTTAGTTAAGACTCCAGTCGGTCCAGATATAGTAACTGTCCCACCGGATACTTCAAGATTTACTCCTTCGGGTAAAATTATTGGCATTTTTCCTATTTTAGACATATTAGTTTTCTAACTTCATTAATTACAATATTTCAGCAATGATTTCTCCACCAAGACGTTTTTTAACAGCATCTTTCAAAATCATTACACCCTTAGGTGTAGATATAATAAATGTCGACGGACCTCTCACTGCTTCTAATTCTCGAACCCCTTTATAAACTCGCAGTCCCGGCGAAGAAACTAATTTAATATTTAAAATTACCGGTTCTTTCCTCCTTATGGCAAGTTTTACCACAAGCTTTTCATCATTTATCTTAACCTCCTCGAAATAGCCTTCTTTTTCTAATAATTTGGCGACTTCTAAAATCAACTTTGATTTGTCAACTTCAACTATGTTATTTTTCGCCAATAAGGCATTTTTTACTCTAATAAGAAAATCTCCAATAGGATAATTAATCTTTATTGATCTCCCTTTCTTTTTAATATTTAGTTTTTTTACTTTTTCTTTTAACATTTATTTAGCGGTTACCAACTGGATTTTTTCACCCCCGGTATTTCACCTTTATGAGCAAGCTCTCTGAAACAAAGTCTACACAACCCGAATTTTCTCATATATCCGCGAGGTCTCCCACATAAACGGCATCTATTTCGATATCTAACTTTAAACTTTAATTTTTTTGTTTCTCTTGCAATTTTTGATTTTTTAGCCACGTTCCTCCCTTCGGTCGTCAAGTGAAAAGTGTAAAGTGTAAAGTGCAAAGTTTTTATTTATATTATTTTTGAATTTTGGATTGTAATTTTGCATTTTTAATTTTTAACTTTGAACTTTCTCAAAAGGCATTCCCAAAAGCTCCAAAAGTAACTTAGCATTTTTTTTGTTTTTCGCATTAGTGACAATAGTAATCTCCAATCCCTTGATTACAATTTTAGCCGAATCAACTTCAGGAAAAACCGAGATATCCTCAATCCCCAAATTATAATTTCCGCTCTTATCAAAAGATTTTTCAGGAACTCCCCGAAAATCTCTCAGGCGGGGGAGAACTATAGAAAACAACCGGTCTAAAAAATCATACATTCTAACTCCCCTCAGAGTTAGCTTTAAACCTACAACCATGCCACGACGAATACCGAAACTCGCAACTGATACTTTGGCTTGGCGAACAGCTGGAATCTGGCCTGATATTCCCGCTAGTGCCTGTTTTGCTTGCTCCAGCAATTCTTTATTTTTTATTACCCCAATGCCTTGGTTAATAACAACCTTTTCAACTTTGGGTACGCCTATTTCATTTTTTATACCAATCTCAGTAGCCAATCGCTTGACTATTTCTGTTTCGTATTTTTGTTTAAGTCTTCCCATAAGTACTAAGCTTTCTTTGTGCTTTTGTGTGCTTTTTGCACTTTTGCGTCTATCTCTCTGCCACATTTTCTACAAACTCTCACTTTTTCTTTTGCCAAAACTCTAAACCCTACCCTGGTAGTTTTTTTACACTTTGGACAAATCAAAGCGACTTTTGATATAAGCAAGGGACGAGGTACCTCATAAATACCACCGCGTTTACCCGATACACCCTTAACATGTTTTTTATAAATATTAATACCAGGAACTAAGACGAGCTTCTTTTTTAAAAAAATCTTTTCAATTTTGCCTTCACGACCCTCGTCTTTTCCCTGCAATATTTTTACCGTATCACCAATTTTTAGTTTAAGCATAAACAACAATTTTGAATTCTGAATTATAAATTTTAAATTCATTTGTAATTTGTAATTTGTAATTTGTAATTTTCATACGACCTCCCTCGCCAGCGAGGCTATTTTTGTATATCCTACTTCCTTAACCTCTCTTGCAATAGGACCTAATATTCTGGTCCCTCTCGGCATACCATTTTTATCTATTGCCACTCCCGCGTTATCGTCAAACCGAACATAACTTCCGTCTCTTCTTCTTATTTCTTTTCTCGTTCTCACAATTAGCACTTTTACTTTTTCTTTATTTGCTACGACTCCGTTCGGGTCAGCACCTTTAACAACACAACTTATAACATCACCCACCGTAGCTTTTTTACCGATTTTAGTCGATATTCCCATAACCATAAACCTCTTCGCCCCTGAATTATCTGCGGGCGTAAGCATTGAACGTAGTTGTATCATGAGTTTGTACCTTTCTCACTCTCTCCCGGGTGATTCTTTTTTTTAGGTTTCCCTTTTCTTTCAGTTAATATTTCTGTTATCTTCCACCTTTTAAGTTTGCTGTAAGGCTTACTGGCTACAAATCTAACTAAGTCTCCAACTTTTACTCCAAAAATATCATGAACATGGTACTTTTTACTTCTCCTATATCTTTTTCCATAAAAAGAATGTTTAACCACACGATCAACCACAACTGTTGCTGTCTTGTTCATTTTTACCGACACTACTTTTCCTCTAAATATTTTCATTTTATTTTTTCAATAAGTTTTTTCTCTTTAATTATCGTGAGCATTTGTGAAATCTCGTGACTTAACAACTTGACTTTTTTTAAATTTTTTTCTCGTTTAGCTTTTAGATTAGTTTTTGCTCTAATAAATTCCAGCTTTTTAATCTTCAATATATCCTCAATTTCTGTTAATTTTCTTCCTCTAAGTTTTAGCAAATCATTTCTTCTCATATTAATATATTTATACAACTCTTTTTATAACTTTAGTTTTAAAAGGTATTTTTGCAGCTGCGCGGGAAAAAGCTGTTGCGACTATATCATCCGTGAGTCCTGCAACCTCAAAAAGTACCCTACCCGGTGTCACAACACAAACGTACCTGTCTATATCACCTTTACCTCCGCCCATACGCTGTCCCGCAGGCCGTGATGTAACTGGTTTGGCAGGAAACACTCTTACCCAAACCTTTCCACCCCTTTTTACAGAATGCGTTATTGCACGTCTTGCTGCCTCGATCTGACTGGCTGACAACCAACCTCTGCCTAAACTTTTTAGACCGTATTCGCCAAATGCTAAGGTTGACCCCCTCATCGACTTGCCTCGCATTCTTCCTCTAAAATCTTTTCTGTATTTTCTTCTTTTAGGTTCTAACATGTTATTCCTCGGGCTTCTTGTGAATATAAACTTTCACCCCTACATATCCTTTTTTCAAAAGCGCTGGCACTTGCGCATAGTCAATTATTTCCCTTAACGTTTGTGCGGGAACAGACCCCAAATGGTATTTTTCAACTCTTGATATATCCGCCCCTCCAATTCTACCCGAAAGTACAACCTTTATACCTAATGCACCAGATTGCATGACACGCTCCATTGAGCGGTTCACAACTCTCCTCTGGGGAAGTCTTCTTTCCAATTCAGCAACGATGCGGGTAGCAACCAGCTGGGCAGACAGCTCGGAATTCTTAATCTCAACAACTTTAGGCTCAATTTTAATATCATCCACACCTTCCTTGCGGTACTCTTTAATAATTTTTAGAATTATTTTTTTAACTTCTTCTATACCGGACCCGCCTCTACCAATTACTACTCCCGGCCTTGATACCTGTAAAATAACCACCATACTGTTTGGTAGCCTTTCAATTTCTACATTATTTATCCCGGCTAACTTAAATTTGTCCATTAGAGCACGTCTTATTTTTATATCTTCCAAAAGATAATCCTTATAACGGCTATTATCAGCAAACCATCTGGATTTCCATGGTAAAAACGAACCTATTCTGAAACCTGTTGGATTAATCTTTTGTCCCACCTTTTATTTTCCCCCTTTCTTTATACTCTCAGTTGCCTGTTTACTTTTCAGCATTTTACGAGCATTGAGTTTTTTACTGCCAGCTATAATCTTTTTTGTTTCGGATTTGGGATTTAGGATTTGGGATTTCGTCGTTAAAACGACGCGGATGTGGCTCATTTCTCGCTTATAGGGTTTTGCCATTCCGCGCGCTCCTGCATGATATCTTTTGAGCCTAGGCCCTTCACCCACTTGTATTTCCTTAAAGACCAAGTCGTTTTCGCTCAATTTTTTCTCTTTGGCATTAGCAATTGCCGACATTATTACTTTCATAAGCGGTTTGGCCGCTCTTTTACCAATATGGGGTAATACTTCAACAGCCATCATTGGCGAAATATTTTTTACCAACGGGACAACTAGCCTTAACTTTCTAGGCGCCATTCTTATGAATTTCTGTGTTGCTATAATCTGCATAATATTTAGAGCAAGAGAGTGAAAGAGTAGAAGAGTAAAAGTTATTTTAATTCTTGCTCTCCTGCTCTCTCGCTCTTTTACTCTGTCCTAAGTCTTCTCAATAATTCTTTTTACAACCTGTCCGTGTCCCCGAAATGTACGTGTTGGTGCAAATTCGCCTAAACGATGCCCGACCATATCTTCGGTAATAAATACATCTATAAAATTTTTCCCGTTGTGTACTTTAAAATATCTATTTACAAACTGCGGAGGAATTTGAGAATTTCTCGCCCAGGTTTTTATGGGTTTTCCTTTTTCCCCCATACCAGCCCCCACCTTTTTCGCAAGGTTAAAATCTACATACGGTCCTTTTTTTGAACTCCTACTCATATTTTCATTCTTTAGTTATTAGTTCTAAGTTGTTAGTTCTTAGTTACCTAACCTACGTGCGGTCCTTTCTTTCTTGGTTTAACAATAAGATTGTTCGAATATTTCTTTTTATTTCTGGTCTTTCCAACTGCCGGCTTCCCGTAAGGAGTTTTCGGATATTTAAGCCCCACACCGCTTCTTCCTTCTCCGCCACCGTGCGGGTGGGAACGAGGGTCCTGAGCTGTTCCTCGAACCGTCGGCCTTATCCCCATCCACCTTTT
>Ga0214473_10002066_pt1 | contig 25275 bp, 27 predicted proteins | sample RVTome_7_FD_203509 | JGI IMG/M metagenome (GOLD analysis project Ga0214473, IMG submission 203509) | Soil microbial communities from uranium-contaminated site in the Upper Colorado River Basin, Wyoming, United States - RVT98D197 | ecosystem: Environmental > Terrestrial > Soil > Contaminated >... | reverse complement strand
CGCGGAGCGTGGCCGGTGCCCGCCGAATTCCGGGCCGTGGCCGAACACGGCGGCATCGGCGAGGACGAGATGATGCGCACCTTCAACATGGGGGTGGGCATGATCCTCGTGGTGGAGCGCTCGGTCGGGGATTCTCTCCTGGCTCGGCTGCGCGAGAGCGGAGAGCGGGCCTGGACCATCGGTTCCGTGGACGAGGGAGCAAGCCCCGTCGTCGTCACCTGAAGCGGGAGAACGGGCATGGCACGAACGAGCTCGGCCGTCGGTCTGGCGGGATTGGCCCTGATGGCGGCAGGAGCCGCACCCCTGGCGGCACAGGAGGGCCACTGGTCGGAAGGGTGCTATGGCATCCTGGCGCAAGACTACTGCATTCGCGTCGTGGAGGCCGTGGAGATTCTGCAGCCGCGCGTAGGGATGGCCATGACGGGCGGCAATCCGGTGCAGGGGACGGCCAGCACGCTGGGGCTCCGCCTGGGCGCGCTGCCGCGCATCGGCCTCGGGCTGCGGGCCACGGCCGTCCGTACCGAACTTCCCCCCATCGCCGAAGTCGGCGCCAGCCAGGAGTTGAACTTCTTCCTGCCCGCCCTCGCGGCCGACGCTTCGGTGGGCCTGTTCTCGGGGTTCTCCCTGGCTCCCACCGTGGGTGGCGTCGGCGCCCTGGATCTGCTCGGCAGCGTGGCGCTCGTGCCGGTGCCTGAGGGGGAAGGCTTTGCGGACGCGTCTCCCTCCTCCTGGTCGGTGGGTGCGCGCCTGGGCATCCTGAACGAGTCCTTCACCGTACCCGGCCTCTCGGTGTCGGGCAGCTACCGGCGTGTGGGGGACATGGTATATGGTGACCCTGCCTTCGCGGACGAGGACGCCTATTTCGCGTTCACCGACGCCAGCGTGCTGAGTCTTCGCGCGGCCGTGGGCAAGCGCCTGTTGATGCTCGGTGCCACCGCCGGCGTGGGGTGGGATCGATCCAGCGCCAGCGTGGACATGCGCGTGAGCAACCCGGGCGGCGGCATTGAGCAACTGCAGAACGAGGATTTGCAGACCGACCGTCTGACCTATTTCGGCAATCTCAGCATGACCTTCGTCATACTGCACCTGGTGGCTGAGGCCGGCTGGCAGGAGGGCGGGGAGTCCTTCGCCGGCGCGCTGTCACCGGAGCTGCTGGAGCAGGGGAGCCTCTACGGCGGCCTGTCGATCCGACTGACGCTCTAGCGCCGGCATGGACGACCCCGAGCGCGCGGCCATGCGGCGGGCACTGGAGCTTGCCGAGCGGGGCTGGGGGCGGGTTTCCCCGAATCCCATGGTGGGCGCCGTGGTGGTGCGCGACGGCCGTGTCCTCGCGGAGGGCTGGCACGCCGAGATCGGCGGTCCACACGCCGAAGTGGCGGCGCTCGACCGGGCGGGGCCCGCGGCTCGCGGCGCCACGCTCGTGGTTACGCTGGAGCCCTGCACCCACCACGGCCGCACCCCGCCGTGCACCGACGCCATCATCGCCGCCGGCATCGCGCGCGTGGTCTTTGCCTGCGCCGACCCGAACCGCGCGGCGGCGGGCGGCGCGGAGCGCCTCCGGGATGCGGGAATCGAGGTAGCCGACGGCATCGAAGCAGAGGCGGCCCGGGCGCTGAACGCCCCGTTCTTCCACGTGCACGAGGGCGCGCGGCCGTTCGTGGCGTTGAAGCTGGCGCTGTCGCTGGACGCCCGTATCTCGGACCGGATGGACGCTCCGGCCGTGGTCACCGGTCCCGCGGCGCGCGCGTTCGCGCAGCGGCTGCGCGCCGGTTACGACGCGGTGTTGGTGGGCATCGGCACCGTACTGGCGGACGATCCGCTGCTCACCGTGCGCGAGGCGGCCGCGCCGCGCGTCCCCCCACGGCGGGTGGTGCTGGACTCGCGGGCGCGGCTGCCGGAGGGCGCGCGCCTCGTACGCACTGCGAGCGACAGCCCGGTGTGGCTCTTCCACACGGCCGCCGCGCCGGGTCAGTCGGTCGCGACGCTGGCCGGGCACGGGGTGCGGACGCGGGCGGTGGCAGGTGGACCGGCCGGCGTCGCCTGGAACGGGGTGCTGGCGGCGCTCGCGGAGGATGGCGCCCACGCGGTGCTCGTGGAGGGCGGCGGGCGCGTTGCCGCTTCCCTCCTGGCGGAGGACCGCGTGCAGCGCATGCACCTCTTCTACGCGCCGCACCTCTATGGCCAGCACGGTGCGGCCGGCTTTCCCGGCACGGCGTTCCCGACCGGCTGGAGGCTGGTGGACGTACGGCGCCTGGAAGGCGATGTTCTCCTGACGCTGGATCGCGCACCGGATGGCTCCGCCAGGGAGGGGAAGGGGTAACATGTTCGCGGGGATCGTGGAGGAGGTGGGCCGCGTTCATTCCGTAGCGCCCACCGGCCAGGGAGGACGACGCCTGCGGGTGGCCGCCACGCACGTGGTCGAGGACGCCGTCATCGGTGCTTCCATTGCCGTGGATGGGGTGTGCCTCACGGTGGTGGAGCTGCCGGGGGACGGTTTTGCGGTGGACGTCATCGGCACCACCCTGTCGCGCAGCACCCTGGGCGGGCTGGAGGCGGGGGACCCGGTCAACCTGGAACGCGCCCTGGCGTTCGGTGAGCGTCTGGGAGGGCACCTCGTGCAGGGCCACGTGGATGGCGTGGGGGAGGTGGAGGCCGTGCGGACCGTGGGTGAACACGTGCTCGTGGACGTGCGCATGCCGCCCGAAGTGGCGGAGGTGACGGTGCTGCACGGCTCGGTGGCGGTGGCCGGCGTGAGCCTTACGGTGAACGCCCTGCCGGCGCCCGACGTGATGCAGGTGGCGCTCATCCCGCATACGCTCGAAGTGACGAATTTCGGTACCCTGGCGGCCGGAGCCCTGGTGAACCTCGAAGGTGATATGCTCGGACGATTCGTGGTGGAGTACCTGCGCCGGCGTGAGCCTGCCGCGGGCCCGTCGTGAGCGAGCCGGGCGGGGAGGCGGCCATGCCATTCGACAGCGTGGAAGACGCCATTCGCGACATCCGCGAAGGTCGGCTGGTCATCGTGGCGGATGACGAGGACCGGGAGAACGAGGGAGACCTGGTGGGCGGCGCCGCCCGGGTGACCCCCGAAATGGTCAACGTGATGACCAAGTACGGGCGCGGGCTCATCTGCGTGGCGCTGACCGGGGAGCGCGCGGAGCTGCTGGGCCTGCCGCCCATGACGGAGCAGAACCAGGACTTCATGGGCACGGCGTTCACGGTTTCCGTGGACGCCCACCCCCGGTTCGGGGTGAGCACGGGCATCAGCGCCTTCGATCGCGCCACGACCATCAAGATGCTGGCGGAGGGGGACACGAAGCCGGGGGATCTGCGGCGGCCCGGCCACGTCTTCCCGCTGCGCGCGGTACCGGGCGGCGTGCTGCGCCGCGTGGGCCAGACGGAGGCCTCGGTGGATCTGGCCCGTCTGGCGGGACTGCCGCCGGCGGGGGTGATCTGCGAGATCCTCAACGAAGATGGCAGCATGGCGCGCCGGCCCGAGCTGGAGGTGTTCGCGCGGGAGCACAACCTGCGCTTCATCACCGTGGCCCAGATCGTGGCCTACCGCCTGCGCCACGAACGTCTGGTCCGCCGCGTCGCGGAGGCGGTCATCCCCACGCCGCATGGGGACTTCAATGTGATCGTCTTCGAGAACCAGGTGGATCATCGCGAGCATGTGGCACTGGTGAAGGGGGACATCGCCGGCCAGCGCAACGTCCTCGTGCGCATGCATTCGGAGTGCCTCACCGGGGACGTCTTCCACTCCATGCGCTGTGATTGCGGCGAGCAACTCCATGCGGCGCTCCGGCGCATCGGGCAGGAGGGACTCGGCGCCGTCATCTACCTGCGCCAGGAGGGCCGTGGCATCGGCCTGGCCAACAAGATCCGCGCCTATGCGCTGCAGGACGGCGGCCAGGACACGGTGGAGGCCAACGAGTCGCTCGGCTTCAAGCCGGACCTGCGGGACTACGGTGTGGGTGCCCAGATCCTGCTGGACCTGGGTCTCAGTTCGGTACGCATCCTCACCAACAATCCGCGCAAGATCGTGGGCCTGGAGGGCTACGGCCTGCGTATCGCGGGGCGCGAACCCATCCAGATGAATCCCACCGCGTACAACCGGGGCTACCTGGACACCAAGCGGAGCAAACTCGGTCATCTTCTCACAAGCGACGATGGGGCGTCCGGCTCCGCCGCGCCCCCCGACGGCGCCGCCACTTCCGGTGCCGCGGCCAGCCACGTTGCCGACGGCGCGACCGCCGGGGAGGATGACGTCCGTGCGTGACGGGCCTGGCGCCGGGCCCGGCGGCCCGGCCGACGTGCCGCACGCCCCGGAGGGAAGGACGCCCGTGGCCACGTCCATGCGCGGTGAGCTACGCGGGCGTGGACGCCGCTTCGCCATCGTGGTCAGCCGCTTCAACGAGCTCGTCACCGAGCGGCTGCTGGCCGGGGCGCGAGCGTGCTTCGAGCAGCATGGCGTGAGCGCCGACGCGGTGCTCGTGGTGTCCGTACCGGGCGCATGGGAGTTGCCGGTGGCGGCCCGCGCACTGGCCCTGCGGAGTGACGTGGACGCCGTGGTGGCGCTCGGCTGCGTGATCCGGGGTGACACGCCGCATTTCGACTACGTGGCGGGTGGCGCGGCGCAGGGCCTCATGGCCGTGGCCAACGAGACCGGCGTTCCGGTGGCGTTCGGCGTGCTCACCACCGAAGACCCCGACCAGGCGCTGGCGCGCGCGGGGGGCAAGCTGGGCAACAAGGGGTGGGAGGCCGCCCAGACGGCGCTGGAGATGACGGACCTCCTGGCCCGGCTCGAGGAGCACCGTGCTGGAGCGTAGCCGCGCCCGCGGTTGGGCCCTCCAGGTCCTTTACGTCTGGGAATCGCGCGGCATCACCACGCCGCTGGAGACGCTCGGCCAGTTCGAGCGCGAACGACGCATCCGGCCCACGGTCCGGCCCTATCTGCGCCGACTGGTGGAACTCGTGGAGATGCACCGCCACACGCTGGACGCGGAGATCGCGCAGGGGCTCACCAACTGGCGGCTGGAGCGCCTGTCCGCCATCGACCGCAACATTCTTCGCCTGGCCGCCGCGGAACTCCGCCACGCCCCGGACGTACCGCCCAAGGTGACCCTGAAGGAGGCCCTGCGCCTGGCGGATCGCTACGGCACCACGGAGAGCCCCCGCTTCGTGAACGGCGTGCTGGACGCGCTCATGCGCGCCGGCAACCCGGAAAACGGTGGAGCGGAGTCCTGAACCTCCTCGTGGCGAACTGGCAGGACCGGGAGAATCCCCGAGCGGGCGGCGCGGAGATCCACCTCCACGAGGTCTTCGGCCGGCTGGCGGGACTGGGGCACCGCGTCACGCTGCTCGCGTCCGGCTACCCGGGTAGTGTGCCGCGCGTCGAGCTGGACGGCATGGAGGTGCGGCGTACCGGGGGAAGGCATACATTCTCGGTGGCGGCGCCGGCCTATTACCGCCGGCACCTGGCTGGAGCGGGGATCGACCTGCTGGTCGAGGATCTGAACAAGGTCCCGCTTTTCGCTCCCCTCTGGGCCCGGAAGCGCTGCGTGCTACTGGTCCACCACCTCTTCGGGCGGACGGCCTTCCAGGAAGCCGCGGTGCCGTTCGCGGCGGCCACGTGGTTGCTGGAGCGTCCTCTGGCACGAGTCTACCGTGGCGTGCCCGTGCAGGCTGTTTCCCGGAGCACCGCCGAGGATCTGCAGACGCGAGGCTTCTCCGCCGATGCCATCACGGTGATCCCGAACGGCGTGGACCTGTCGTTCTATACGCCCGCGCCGGACACGCCGCGCTTCGCGGATCCGACGGTGCTGTACCTGGGCCGCCTGAAGCGCTACAAGCGCGTGGATCTGGTGCTCCGCGCGGTGGCTCGCCTGCGCGCGGGTGGTGTGCCGGCCCGCCTCGTGGTGGCCGGGCGCGGCAACGCCGAGCGCGCGCTGCGCACGCTGGCCGACCGGCTGAAGCTCGGCGAGGCTGTGCGCTTCGCCGGCTACGTGAGTGAGGAAGAGAAGCGTACACTCCTGCGGCGCGCCTGGGTGCACACGCTGACCTCACCCAAGGAGGGGTGGGGCATCAGCAACCTGGAGGCGGCCGCGTGCGGCACGGCCACCGTGGCCAGCGACGCCCCGGGGCTGCGCGACTCGGTGGTGCATGAGCATACCGGCTTCCTGGTGCCGCACGGGGACGTGCCTGCGCTGGCCGAGCGCCTCGGCGCCATCCTGCGCGACCCCGCCCTGCGGGATCGGCTCGGCGCCGGGGCCCGCGCGTTCGCGCGCGGTTTCTCGTGGGACCGGGCCGCGCGCGACACCGTCGCGCACCTGGAGGCGGTCCTCCAGGGGCCGTACGCACCCGCTGCATGAGGATGCTCGCCTGCGGGATCCGATCCACCTCTCGAGAGGAGATTCGCCATGCAGATCACCTTCAGCGCTCGCCACTGCACGGTTTCGGAGAGCATCCGTGAACACGCCGCCCGCCGGGTGGGCAAGCTGCGCCGCATCGAGCAGAGACCCGCGGAGGTCACCCTGAATTTCCAGGAGGATCACGGGGAGAAGAGCGCCGAGGTCCTGCTGCACATTGCCGGCGGCGGCGCACACGCGGCTCGGGGCAAGGCGCCGACCTTCCGCACGGCCGTGGACCGCGCCGTGGAGCGGCTGGAGCGCCAGGTCAAGCGAGATCGCGCCCGGGCCCGCACCCGGCGCTCCGCGGCCTCGCCGGCATGAGCCAGGCAGAAGCCGCGTGACGCCGCTGACCGTCGAGGAGTTCTTCCGCAGCAAGCGGGAGCCGCTGCAACTCGAGCTGCTCAATCCGGATTGCGCGCTGGAACGTGTCATCGAGAGCCCCACGATCTCCAATCCCGGGCTCGTGCTGACCGGATATCCGCCGCGTTATACCGGACGCCGGGTGCAGGTTCTCGGTGAGACGGAGATGGAGTACCTGGCCAGTCTACCGGACGGCGATATGCGCACGCGCGTCGAAGCGTTTCTCGAGCTGGACATGCCGGCGGTGGTGGTCACCAAGGGTCAGGAAGTGCCCGTTCCCCTCCTCGATGCCGCCTGTAAGCGGCGCGTACCGCTCTTCCGCTCACAGCTCAAGACGGGCGATTTCTATCGCCGGCTGCAGCCCTACCTGGAGGAGGCCTTCGCTCCCACGACGACCATGCACGGCTCGCTGGCCGACGTGTACGGTGTGGGGCTGCTCTACGTGGGGCGCAGCGGTATAGGCAAGAGCGAGTGCGTGCTCGACCTGGTGGAGCGCGGGCACCGGCTCGTGGCCGACGACGTGGTGCGCATCACCCGTCGCGGCAATGACATCCTCATCGGCCGCGCGCTGGACCTGCAGGGGCACCATATGGAGATCCGGGGCATTGGCATCGTGGACATCCGTGCCCTGTTCGGCATTCGCGCCATTCGTCAGCAGAAGCGCATCGAGGTGGTGGTGCAGCTCGAAGACTGGGATACCGAGGCCACCTACAACCGGACGGGATTGGTGGTGGAGAAGGTGGAAGTCCTGGGTGTGGAAATCCCCAAGGTGGTGGTACCCCTGAACCCCGGGAAGAACATCACGGTGGTCTCGGAGGTGGTGGCCATGGACCACCTCCTCAAGTACGCCGGCACCCATTCCGCCGAACTCTTCGATCGGCGCCTGCGGGAGGCCATGCAGCCCGTGCGTGATTACCTGGAGGAGGACTATGAGTGAGCCGCGGCCGCGGGTCGGCGTCCTGCTCGCCCACGGGCACATGGCGGCGGGCGTCGTGGATGCCGTCCGCGCCATCACCGGCGTGGGCGAGGACGTCCTCCTCCCGCTCAGCAATCGGGGCATGAATCCCGAAAGTCTGGCTCAGGCCGTGCGTGAACTGGTGGCCGGCCGGCCCGCCCTGCTCTTCACCGACCTGCAGAGCGGGAGCTGCGGGATCGCCGCCCGCCGCCTGGCGCACGAGCTTCCCGAGTTGCTCGTCATATCCGGTGTGAATCTCCCGGTGTTGCTGGAGTTCGTGCTCCACCGGGAGGAACCCCTCGAGGAACTCGTGCCGCGCCTGCTCGACAAGGGACGTGCCGGCATCGGCTGCTCCCAGACCAACATGAATGCGCATGGCAGTCCTGCTGTATCGGATCGATGAGCGGCTGATCCACGGCCAGGTCGTGGTGGGCTGGGGCAATACGCTCCACCCCGACCTGATCGTGGTGGCCGATGACGAGTTGGCCGCTTCCGCCTGGGAGCAGGAACTCTACGCGCTCGGCCTGCCAGAGGGCCTGGAGGCGGTCTTCCGCGACGTGCGGACCGCGCGGGAGGAATTGCCCGCTCTCCAGGCCGGAACGCGCCGCGTCATCGTCCTCACGCGGGACGTGGATTCCATGCTGCGGCTTGCCAGCGATGGCGCGCTGGCGGGCGCGGAGGTCAACCTGGGGGGCATCCATCACGGGGCGGGCCGGCAGCAGGTGCTGCCCTATCTCTATCTGAGCCCCGCCGAGCGGGCGGGTCTGCGGGAGCTGGCCGGCACCGGCGCGCTCATCAGCGCCCGTGATCTGCCGAGCGCCCGCAGGGTGCCGCTGGACCGCATGCTCGAGCAGGGGACAGAGTGACGGGGTGGATCCTGCTGGCGCTCGTGGGTGCCATGGTGGCGATCGATGGCACCTCCTTCCCACAGGTCATGATCTCGCGGCCGCTCGTCTCCGGCGCACTCGGTGGGTTGGTATTCGGACGTCCGCTCGAGGGGGCCGTCGTGGGAGTGATCCTGGAGGTCTACCATGTGGGCACGCTGCCCATCGGCGCGGCTCGCCACCCCGAGGGTGGCACGGCGGCGTGCGCCGCGGCTGGCGGACTCGCGGTCGCCGGCCTGCCGGCGGCCGCTCCGGAGGTCCTGGTGACGGTGCTGCTGGCTCTGCTGTGGGAGCGTTTCACGGGCAGGACGGTGGACCTGGGACGTCGCCTGAACGAGCGCATCGTACAGGTATGGCGGCCCGGCCCGGATCCCGGCCGCGAACTCGAGCGGCGCCATCTGGCCGCGGCGGGGGTGGACGGCGTGCGCGGGATGGTGGTCACGGTAAGCGGTGCGCTCACCACGTTCCTGGCGGTCCGCCTGGCGGCGGCGTGGCCCGCCGAGAGCACGGTGGCCGCCGCGGCGCTCGGCATTGCCGGAGCGGCGGTGCTCGGCGGCACCCTGGGGGTGTTCGGCGGCTGGCGGGAAAAGGGACGCACCTTCCTGCTGGGCGTGGCGTGCGGCCTGATCCTCCTGGCGGTGACCTGATGCGACTGACCCGGGGGGCCGGCCTGGCCATGCTGTTGCGCTCCTTCGCCGTGCAGGCCAGCTGGAACTACCGCACCCTGATCGGCACCGGCTTCTGCTTCGTGCTGTTGCCGGTGTTGCGGGCGGTGTACGGTGGCGGGGAGCACCTGCACGACGCGGTGCGGCGGCACAGCGGGATCTTCAACAGCCACCCCTATCTGGTGGGGATCGCGGCGGGGGCGGTGGCACGCCTCGAGGCGGAGGGGGCCGAGCCGCAGCTCGTGGAGCGCTTCAAGTCCGCGGTGCGTGGTTCGCTCGGGTCACTCGGTGATCGTCTGGTGTGGGCGGGATGGCGGCCGGTGTGCGCGCTCCTCGGCGTGGCGGGAGCGCTGGCGGGGGCCTCGTGGTGGCTGGCGGCGCTCCTCTTCCTGGTGCTCTACAACGCCGGGCACCTGGTCATCCGCGTGGGTGCCTTTCAGCTCGGGCTGCGCTACGGCAGGAACGTGGCGGAGCATCTGCGCACACTGCCCCTGGATCGCGTGCAGCGTTCCCTGTGGCATGCCGGCGCGTTCCTCGTGGGTGTGCTGGCTCCGCTCGTCGCGGCGGGCGAATTGCTGGCCGATCGTCTGCCCATCGCCTGGATTTTCGCGGGCGCGGTGGCTACCGCGGTGGGCGTGCGCTTCGGCACGGCTGTACGGCTACCCGCCGTGGTGGTACTCATGCTAGGAGTAGTAGTGGCCTACGCGCTGGGGGGCGCCTGATGACCGACGGTGAGCGCCGGGTCAGGATACGGATCAGCAATCCGCACGGCCTGCACGCGCGGCCCGCCGCGGAGTTCGTGAAGCTGGCCGGTCGCTATCAGGCGGACGTCTGGGTGGCCAAGGACGACCTCGAAGTCAACGGCAAGAGCATCATGGGCATGATGATGCTGGCGGCGGAGTGCGGGAGCGAGCTCGTGATCCGCATCCGGGGGACGGACGCCGAGGCCGCGGCCACCGCGCTGTCGGCGTTGATCGAGAACGGGTTCGGGGAAACATGACCTCGGCGGTACGGCAGCACCCTGTTGTACTCCGTCACGGCAGAGGAGGCGCTTGAGAATTGTACGTGACGGCATCGCCGTCTCGCCCGGGATCGTGATCGGTCCGGCGCACGTGCTCCGGGTGGAGGTGCCGCGTGTGCCGCACGTGACCATTCCCGCCGAGGAGGTGGAAGGTGAAGTGGCGGCCTTCCACGACGCGCGCGGCTGGGCGCAGGACCGGCTACGGGATATTCAGGAGCGCACGGCCGAGCGGCTCGGTACGGTGGAGGCACAGATCTTCGAGCCCCAGATCCTCATGCTCGATGACGGTGACCTCGTGGCGGGAACGGTGGAATACATCCGGTCGAACCACCTGTCCGCCGCGCGGGCGTTCGAGCTGCGCATGCTCGAATTCGAATCCGCCTGGTCACGCACTGGCCATCCCATGGTGATGGACCGGTTGAATGATCTACTGGACATCGAGATGCGGGTCGTGCGTCGCCTGCTGGATCTGCCCGACCCCGACTATTCACTCGGCAGCCTGCCGGAGCCGGTCGTCCTCGTGGCCCGGGACCTGACGCCGTCCGTGACCGTGCAGCTGGATCGCAACGCCATCCTGGGCGTGGCAACGGACGCGGGCACCCGCACGTCGCATTCCGCCATCCTGGCGCGTTCGCTCCACCTGCCGGCCGTGGTGAGCCTCGGGGATCTCTCCGAACAGGTGGAGGACGGAGCCACCGTGGTGCTGGATGGGCGCTCCGGACGCGTGATCGTGGAGCCGTCGCACGAGGAGCGGAGCCGTTACGCGGAACGGGACGTGAAGGTGCGCGAGTGGGAGCAGGAACTCGTACTCCTGGCCCATCTGGATTCCGTGACGCCCGATCACCAGCCCGTGCTGCTGCGCGCCAACATCGATCTCCCCGGTGAGGCACCGGACGCGCTCATCCACGGAGCCCAGGGCATCGGCCTCTATCGCACGGAATTCCTGGTCGTGGGGCGCAGCGCGCCGCCCGAGGAAGAGGAGCAGTACCGTTGCTATCGGCAGGTGGCGGAGGTCTTTCCCGACGACGCGGTCTACATACGCACATTCGATCTGGGCGGCGACAAATTTCCCCTGTTCCTGAACATGCCCGCCGAGGAGAACCCGTTCCTCGGCTGGCGCGCCATCCGCGTCTGCCTGGACATGCCGGAGCTCTTCCGCAAGCAGCTGCGGGCGCTGCTGCGGGCCACGGCGCACGGGGACGTGCGCATCATGATCCCCATGGTGAACCAGGTGGAGGAGGTGCAGCGCACGCGCGCGCTGCTCGAGGAGGAAGCCGACAACCTGAAGCGGGACGGGGTGGCCTTCAATCCGGGCTACAAACTGGGCATCATGATCGAGACACCGGCGGCCGTCCTGGTGGCGCACGAACTGGCGCGCTATGCCGATTTCTTCTCGATCGGCACCAACGACCTGGTGCAGTACACCCTGGCCGTGGACCGCGGGAACGCGCGCCTGGCGCCCCTCTACGACCCCTTCCACCCGGCGATCGTGCGTCTGCTGGACATGACCGGCGCCGCCGGTCGCGCCGCGGGCATCGAGGTGTGCGTCTGTGGTGAGATGGCGGGCAATCCGCTGGCTGTCTTCCTGCTCCTGGGGCTGAGCATCCCCTCCCTCAGCGTGGGCCCCGGCTCCTTGCCCGAAATCAAGAAGATCATCCGTAGCGTTCCCGCCTCCGCGGCACACGCGGCCGCGCACGAGGCCTTGCGTGCCTCCACCGGCCGCGAGGTGGTGGCCATCCTCGAGCGGGGGATCGCGGAGCATCTGGATCTATCCTATTTCCCCGGCCGCTGGAACCACACCCCAACGGAATAGCTCCCCCGGCGCGCCGGTGAACGCTTGTCGAGGTGCCGCACGCCGGCTAAGTTCGCGCCCCTGATCCGAGTCCCGATCCGCAAACCGGAGAACACTTTGAGCCGCCGCCTTTTCACCTCGGAATCCGTCACCGAGGGCCATCCCGACAAGATCGCGGACCAGACGAGCGATGCCATCCTGGACGCCATCATGACCGATGACCCCGCCGGCCGCGTGGCGTGCGAGGTGCTCGTCACCACCGGCCTGACCATGGTGGCGGGGGAGATCACGACCCAGACCTACGTGGACATCCCGGGTGTGGTGCGCGGCACGCTCCGCTCCATCGGGTACACGGATTCCAGCTACGGCATCGACGGCGAGACCTGCGCGGTCCTGGTATCCATCGATCGGCAGTCGCCGGACATTGCCCAGGGCGTGGACACGGGTGGGGCCGGCGATCAGGGCATGATGTTCGGGTACGCGGTGGACGAGACGGACGAGCTCATGCCGATGCCGCTCCAGCTGGCGCACCGGGTGACGCGGCGGCTCTCGCAGCAGCGCAAGGACGGAGCCTTGCCGTGGCTGCGCCCCGACGGCAAGGCACAGGTGACGCTCGAGTACGAAGGGGATCGACCCGTCAGGGTGCACACGGTGGTGGTGAGCACCCAGCATTCCCCCGACGTGACGCTCGACGAATTGCGCGCCGAGGTCGTGAAGCGGGTCATCACTCCGGTGATGCCCGAGGATCTCTACGATCCGGACGATTGCATCGTGCACATCAATCCCACCGGACGTTTCGTGGTGGGCGGCCCGCACGGGGACGCGGGTCTCACCGGGCGCAAGATCATCGTGGATACGTACGGCGGCTCGGCGCCGCACGGTGGCGGCGCGTTCAGTGGCAAGGACCCCTCGAAGGTGGACCGCTCCGCCGCCTACGCCGCGCGCTGGGCCGCCAGGAACATCGTGGCCGCCAGGTTGGCCCGGCGTTGCGAAGTGCACCTTGCCTACGCCATCGGGGTGGTCGATCCCGTGAGTGTTCACGTGGACTCGTTCGGCACGGCCGAAGTTGGTGACGAAGCCCTGGCGCGCGCCCTGCGCCAGGTCTTCGACTTCAGTCCGGCCGGCATCATCGAGGCGCTCGGCCTGCGCACCCCCATCTACAAGCGCACCGCGGCCTACGGGCATTTCGGGCGCGAGCCGGTGGTCGAGACCGTGGACGGCACCCAGCTCCAGTTCTTCCCGTGGGAGCGGGCGGACCGGATCGAGGAACTGCGCAAGGCAGTGGGCGCATAGGGCCGCAGTGAACCAGGGAGCACCCATGACCGAGGTACGCGTGCAGAGCCTGGGGCTCGATCGGACCTCCAATACGCCCGTGGTGATCCTGCAGGAGCAGGGGGGCGCCCGGGTGCTTCCCATCTGGATCGGTCCGGGTGAGGCCAGCGCGATCGCCATGGAACTGGCGGGCATGAAGTTCGCCCGGCCGCTCACCCATGATCTCTTCCGCTCGGTCATTCGCGGATTGGGCGGCCGGCTGGAGCAGGTTTCCATCACCCGGGTGGAGGAGAATACCTACTACGCCGAACTCCGTATCCGCCGGGGCGCCGAGGTCTTCACCGTGGATGCCCGACCGTCCGATTCCATTGCCATCGCACTGCGCCTCGAGGCGCCCATCTACGCCTCCGACGAACTCCTCGAGGAGACCTCCATCGAGATCGCGGATGCGGGTGACGAGCCTGATTATCTCGAGTCCACGGAGGAAGAGGCGGAGGGGGAGAAGCGCGGTTCGCTCACCCCTGAGGAACTGCGTGATCACCTGCGCCGCATGAACCCCGAAGACTTCGGTCGCTTCAACCCCTGAGACGGGTCGTTATGAATCGCATACCCATGCCGGCGGCAACCGCGCTGGCGCTGGCCCTCCTGCAGGCATCCGCCGTTGCGGGGCAGACGCCGGATTCGCTGCGGGGTCGGGTGATCGGCGCCGCGGCGGAGGCGCTCGCCGACGTGGAGGTGGTCCTGCACCGGGTCACGGACGGAGGCGGCGCCTCCATTGCCTGGGACACCACCGGGGTCGGGGGCGTTTTCGCGCTGCCGGCCCCGGCCGCCGACGGTCCCGACGCCCTCTACTTCGTGGCGGCACGTTGGGAGGGGGATCTCTACATCGCCGAGCCCTTCGCCAGCGCCGCCGAGGCGGATCCTGACATCGTGCTTCAGGTGGGGGTGCCCGGCACCGCCGCCATGAGCGCCGCCGCGGACGCCGGCACCACCGCGCTGCCCAGGGGCAGCGGACCGGTCCAGGTGCGCCCGCTGGTGAGCTGGCGCCGCTGGGGGATTGCCCTGGTGGTCGGCCTGGCGCTCATGGGCTTTCTGATCTACCTGGCGCTCAGGCGCCTGGGCGGGAGAGTGCCGGAGCGCAACCAGCTGCTCCTGCGGGTGGCTCTCCTGGAGGAGGAGCTGGACGCTGCCCGGGCCGCTGAGGAGGAAGTGGCGGATCTCCAGCGCGAGCACGCCGAGGCGGTGGCCCGCCTGCGCGCCGCCTCGGCCGGTTAGTCCGGAGCGCGCGGCCCGTGGCCGCCATCACCACCCCCGCCCTGATCCTGCAGTCGTTTCCCTACGGTGAAACGAGCCGTATCCTGCGCCTGCTCACGCCGGAGCTGGGCGTCCAATCCGTCATCGCCAAGGGGGCCAACCGGCCGCGCAGCCACTTCGGCGGCGTGCTCGATCCGTTCACGCATGGGCTGGCGACGCTTCACATACGGGCGCAGCGCGACTTGCAGACGCTGGCCGGGTTCGACCTGCTGCGCACCCGGCACCGTCTGGGGGCGGACCTGGTCCGTTTCGGTGGTGCCTCGCTGCTGGCGGAGCTGACGCTGCGCACGGGGAGTGAAGCGGCCCACCCCGAGCTCTTCGATGCGCTCTCGGGCGCGCTGGATCATCTCGAGGACGTGCCCGTGGAGGCGCTGGAGGCAACCATTCTGGCGCGCGCCTGGCAGCTGGTCGCGCTGCTGGGCTTTGCTCCCGCCCTGGACTTCTGCCTGGCGTGCGGGCAGGAAATCCAGCCGGACGAGGAGGCCGCGCTCGATTACGGCGCTGGCGGCGTGCGCTGCGGCGCATGCGCACATGGGCACCCGGGGCGCGCCCTGCCGCCCCACGCCCGGGCCGCCCTGGGCAGCATGAGCGCGGGCCAGGTGGTGGAGCTGCCGCGCACCGAGGGACACTGGCTGGTGCTGGAGCGTTTCCTGGCGCACCACGTGCTGGAGGGCGCCACCCTGCGCTCGTTCACCTTCCTGGCGGAGGCCCTGGGCCGATGAGCGGCGGCGGCGCAACGGATCGGCGGCTCATCCTGGGCACCGCCGGCCACATCGATCATGGCAAGACGGCGCTGGTGCGCGCCCTCACCGGCGTGGACACGGACCGCCTGCCTGACGAGAAGCGGCGCGGCATCACCATCGATCTCGGCTTTGCCCGGCTGACCCTACCGGACGGCCTGGAATTCGGTGTGGTCGACGTGCCGGGGCACGAGGCCTTCGTCCGCAATATGGTGGCCGGCGCCGCCGGGGTGGACGTGGCGCTCCTCGTGGTGGCGGCCGACGAGGGTGTGATGCCGCAGACCCGGGAGCATCTGGCCATCCTGGAGCTGCTCGGTGTGCGGCGGCTCGTGGTGGCGCTCACCAAGGCGGAGCTGGTGGAGGAGGCCTGGCTCGCACTCGTGCGGGAGGAAGTGAGCGGCGTGCTGGAGGGGACCGCGCACGCCGCCGCACCGCTCGCGGCGGTCTCCGCCCGGACGGGCCAGGGTCTGGACCAGCTCCGCGCCCATCTGGCCGCCGCCGGCGCGGCCGTGCGGCGCCGCGATGACCGGGACCTCTTCCGCCTGCCGGTGGACCGTGCGTTCACGGTGCGCGGTACGGGCACGGTGGTGACCGGCACCGTCTGGTCCGGCACGGTGGCCGCGGACGCCGCCCTGCAGCTGCAGCCACAGGGCCGGGCGGTGCGCGCGCGCGGGGCACAGGTGCATGGGCAGGAGCGCCGGGAGGTCACGGCCGGAGAGCGGGCCGCGCTGGCGCTGGCGGGGGTCGACCGGGAGGCGGTCCGCCGGGGTGACACGCTGGTGGCGCCCGATGCCGGCTGGCGGCGCTCCAGCATCCTGACCGTCCGGCTGGCCGTCCTGGCCGACGCGTCGGCTCCCCTGCGCCAGCGGCAGCGCGTGCGTCTCCATCTGGGCACGGCGGAGGTGCTGGCCCGCGTCCGCCTCCTGGAGGGCACGGCCATCCAACCCGGCCAGGCCGCGTGGGCCCAGTTGCGCCTCGAAACCCCGGTGCTGGCGCGGGGACGCGACCGCTTCGTCCTGCGCCATTATTCCCCCGTGATCACGCTCGGTGGGGGGGTGGTCGCGGAGGTGGACGCTCCCAAGCGCCGGCGCTTGCCGGCTGACGTTTCGGACCACCTGAGCGCGCTGCTGGACGGCCAGGCGGAGGCGGCCGTGCGGGCGCTCGTCGAGCTCACGGGACCGGCCGGAGTACCGGTGGCGGAGCTCGCCGTGCGCACCGGGCTGCCGCCAGGTGCCGTAGCCGGCGCCCTGGCGGCGGACGCGGCGACCGACGCGGTTACGGCCGGCGTGGCCCGGGTCGGCGAGCGCCTTGTTCCGGCCGCGGCGCTGGCCGATGCGGCGGAGCGGATCCTGGCCGCGGTGCACGGCTGGCACGCGGCCCGCCCCCTCCACCCCGGCGTTCCGGTCGAGACACTCCGTCCCATGGCCCCCGACGACGCCGCGCCGGGCCTGGTCGATGCCGCCATCGGGGCGCTCGTCCTCGGGGAGAAGCTGCACCAGGTCGGGCCGCACGTCCGCAGGCCGGAGTTCGTGCCCGCCCCCACCGCCGCTCAGCGGGAAGCGCTGGACGGCCTCCGGAAAGTCTATGGAGCCGCCGCGCTGGCGCCGCCCGGAACCGCGGAGCTGGCCGGCGAACCCGGTGCGCGTCCGGACCTGGAAGATCTGCTGGCGTATCTGGAAGGGGCGGGGGAACTGGTCCAGCTCCGGCCGGGCCTGCTCGTGGACGCCCGGGCGCTGCAGGATGCGGTGGCCCGCCTGCGCGGGGCGCTGCCCCTGGATGAGCCGCTCGCCGCGGCCAACTTCAAGGCGCCCCTCGGACTCACCAGGAAACACCTGATCCCATTGCTGGAGTATATGGATCGGATCGGGGTGACGCGCCGCGAGGGGGATCGCCGCCGCCTCCTGCCCACCGCCCCGGAGCGGTGAGTGGCCCGCGCCCGCCCGATCCGGCCCGCACCCCGCACGCCGGCGCACCGGCTCGAACCGGTCAGCCATCTTGACAGGGGGGAGCGCGAACCGTATCGTGGGAATACCGGAGGAAATCGGGCAGCACAGGCAATTCCCTTTCGACGGAGGGACATCCGCAAACTCTGCTACTGCACAGAAGTGATTGTGCGGAGGTGACGATGAGACGCATATTAGGCGTCACAATCGTCCTCCTTCTCGCGCTCGTTTGCCTGCCCGCGGACTCATACGCCCAGACGGCGGGAACGGGCGGCCGAGATCGTGGCTTTCAGTTGGGAGCCGCCTTCCCCAATCCCTTCAATCCGGAGACGAAGATCCCCTTCACACTCGGGGAGTCGCTCTTCGAGGGAGGGAAGACGGTGAAGGTGACCATGGTGATCTACAACACGCTTATGATGCGTGTGGCGATCCCCACGGCACTCGATACCGAGCAGGGGAACGCAGCCAGGCTGGAAAACCTGGAGTACAGTACGCCGGGCCGGAAAGTGGCCCACTTTGACGGGCTCGACCGGAACGGCAATCAGGTAGCCAGCGGGATTTATCTGTACCAGCTGATCGTCAATGGAGTGGCTTCACCATTCCAGAGGATGGTCGTAGCGAAGTAAGCCGAGCGCCGGCTCCCGCAAGGGGGCCGGCGCCGGTGTTTTCAGGGGGGTAGGGGTGCGCTCAGGCGGCCTGGGACTCCAGCAGGCCCAGGAACTCGTCGGCGCTCTCGATACGGTTCAGGCTGCCCGACACCTCCACGTTCTTGGCGAACTGCGCCAGCTTGCCGAGCACCGGCAGGTACTGGTTGCTCACCTCGAGCGGGGGCGCCACGATCAGGAAGAAGTGGTGCACCGGCTGACTGTCGATCGCGCCGAAATCTACGCCTTCCGGCTTGCGCCCGAAGGCCACCCGGAGTTCGTCGACCACCAGCGAACGGCAGTGGGGAATGGCAATGCCGCGCCCGATCCCGGTGGATCCCAGGTTCTCCCGGCGCTTGAGCATCTTGTAGAGGATGCCTTCGCTCTTCTCGTCCAGTCCGAGCAGGGAGATGAGTTCCTTGAGGATCTCGTCCTTGGATCCTCCCTCGAGCTGCAGTCGAATGGCTTCTCTATCGAAAAAATCACGCAATTCCATGGTACCTCCAACGGGGTGTCACCGCCGTAGGGGCGGGACGCCGCGAATTATAGGCCTGCCGCAGAAGTGTGTCAAAGCGCCCCGGGCGATTGATCGGCGGCCGCCGGGCCTGTAACTTTGTACATGTTCGAGATTCTCATGGCTCGCCTGCGGGACGGCTACGTCCCGCTCTATCTGGCGCCCCAGGCGGGCGTCAGCGAATCACCCTTCCGCCGGCTGTGCCGCGGTTTCGGGGCCGACGTGGTGGTCAGCGAATTCGTCAGCGCCGAGGGCTTGCGGCGCGGCAGCGAGCGCACGCACGACTACCTGCGCTTCGACCCCGCGGAGCGTCCCATCGGGGTGCAGATCTTCGGTGGTGAGGCCGCCGCCATGGCGGAAGCGGCAGCGCTCGTGGAGGAGCTGTACGCGCCCGACTTCCTGGACCTCAACTTCGGCTGTCCGGTGAAGAAGGTGGTCAAGCGCAACGGCGGCTCCGGGTGCCTGCGGGACCTGGGCCTGGTCGAGGACATCATCCGCGCCGTGGCGGGCGCCATCTCCATCCCCACGACGGTGAAGATCCGCAGCGGCTGGAGTGAGGAGCAGCGCAATCCCGTGGAGATCGGCCTGCGCTGCCAGGACGCCGGCGCGCGCGTGCTTACGCTCCACGCCCGCACGCGCACGCAGATGTACTCGGGCCAGGCCGACTGGGACGAAATCGGCGCAGTGGTGCAAGCCCTGGAGATCCCGGTCGTCGGCAACGGGGACGTCTGGACCGGAGAGGATGCCCGGCGCATGCGCGAGCATACCGGCTGCGCGGGCATCATGATCGCGCGCGGCTCGCATGGCGCGCCGTGGATCTTCTCCCAGGCCCGCGCGGCGCTGGAAGGCCGACCCGTGCCGGTGGCGCCCGGCGTGGCCGAGCGGTTTCGTGTGGTCCTGGAGCATGCCAGGAACGCCATTGCCTTCGAGCGGGATGAGGAGCGGGCCATGCTCGAGTTTCGCAAGCACCTCGGCTGGTACACCAAGGGCCTGCCCGACGGCCGCACGCTCCGCCAGGAGCTCTTCCAGGTGCGCACGCTCGGCGAAGCCGAGGCGCGCCTGGAGGCCTACCGCCTCCAGTGGTCGAAAGTGGCGGCGTGAGCCCGGCGGAACTGCACCGCCTGCTGGCGGCCGTGGCGGAGGGCGGCGCCACGGTGGAGGAGGCGGCCCGCCGCCTGGCCGGCCTGGGCACCGAGCACGTGGCGGGGGAGGACGGCGTGGCCGCCTGGGCCCGCCTGGACCACCATCGCGGTCTACGTGTGGGCATGCCGGAGGTGGTTTTCGGCCAGGGCAAGACCACCCTCCAGGTGGTGGAGATCTGCGCGCGGCTGGCCGCACGGGACGGGGGATTCCTGGCCACGCGCGTGACGCCGGCAACCGCCGCCACGCTGCGCGAGCGGTTCCCGGCGGTCGAGGTGAACGACCTGGCTCGCACGGTGTGGCTGGCGGGCACGGCGCCGCCCCCCGCCGGCCTCGGACCGGTCCTGGTGGCCTCGGCGGGCACGGCGGACATGCCCGTGGCCGAGGAGGCCGCCGTGAGCGCCGCTGCCTTCGGCAATCCCGTGGAGCGGCTCTACGATGTGGGTGTGGCCGGGATTCACCGCTTGCTGGCCCATGAGGAAACGCTGCGCCGCGCCGCCGTGATCATCGTGGTGGCGGGCATGGAAGGCGCCCTGCCGTCGGTGGTCGGTGGGCTGGTGGCGGCGCCGGTGGTGGCGGTCCCCACCAGCGTGGGTTACGGCGCCTCGTTCGGCGGCGTAGCCGCCCTCCTCTCCATGCTGAACAGCTGCGCGGCGGGCGTCACGGTGGTGAACATCGACAACGGCTTCGGCGCGGCGTGCGCCGCCACGCGCATCAACGGTCTGCGGGCCCGGGTCTCGTGAGCCGGGGCACGCGCCCCATCCTCCTCGGGGGTGGCGTGCTCGTACTCGTCCTGCTGGGCACCGGCGGGGTGCGCTCGCCCCTCCTTCCCCTGGCCGCCGGCTGGTTCGCGCTGGCCGCCGCGCGCGGGGCGCGCCATGTGGCGGTGGCCCTCACCCTGACCTTCCTCATGCTGCTTCTCGTAAGCGACGGTCTCCTCTTCGGGTTCGGTGCGTATGGCCTGGCTGCCGGCGCGGCCAGCCTCGCGGTGGGCGGCGGCGCCGCCCTGGCCTGGCGGGCCGGCCGGCGCGCCGACGAGGCCATGCGGGACCGCCTGGGCCGCATAGAGGCCGAGCTGGACGCGGGGCTGGCCGCCAGCGTGGAGGCGGACGCCGCCGCCCGGGCGCACGAGCTGGAAGATGCCCTGGAAGACCTGCGCGTGCGGGCGGGCGCCCGCCGGGTGGTGCTCTGGTGGGTGGACGAGGACGCCGCGCACGCCCGCCCGCGGAGCGCCGTGGGCGGGCCGGCGCCCCGTGCGGTGGACCTGCGGGGCGACCCGCTGGGCTGGGTCTGGCAGGAGGGCAGGGGCACGGCCTTCGACTCCACGCCGTACTGGGGCCTGGCCGGCACGCGCCCCATTGTGCTCCGCGTGCGGGCCGCTCCCGGCGGCATGCTGCTGAGCTACGAATTCGGCCCGGAGGGCGCCGCGCCGGAACCCATGGCGCTGGAGGGCGCCGCCGGAGGGCTGGAGGGACGCCTGGCGCTGCTGGACGCGCTGGCCGGTGCCGCACACCAGCGCCGGCGCCTGGAGGCGTTGAGCCACGCCCTGCGGGAGCTGCCGGCTCAGCGGGAGCTGCCCGCCTTCGCCAGGGTCGTGCTCACCCTTGCCGTGGACCTCGCGGGGGGTACCGGCGGGGCCCTGGCCACGTGGGACGGGGAGCGGGGCCAGGTGGTCGGCAGCGTCGGGGAGGACGGCGGACCGGCGCTGGACGCCGCCTTCCACTCACTGGAGTCGGAGGCCGCGCTGGCCGTGCGCGCGCGCGCCACCCTCCTGCGCGAGGGCTACCGAGGGCGCCGCAGGGGTCCCGCCGTGGTGGCCCGGGGCGAACTCTGGGCGGCCCGGCCGCGCGCCGTGCTCGCGCTGCCCCTCAACACGGCGGATGGCGTGGCCGGCGTGCTCACGGTCTGGTCGAGTGCCGCGGACCATTTCTCCCCCGGCAGCGTGGACCTCCTGGAAGCGCTTGCCCCGCATGCGGGGCTGCAGCTGGCGAGCGTCCTGGATTACGGGCGGATGCGCGAGCGCTCGGAACGCGATCCCTTGACCAACCTGCGCAATCGCCGCGCACTGGACGCGGCTCTGGAGCAGGAGGGGCCGCGCGCCCGCCGCTACGCCCGGTCGCTGGCCGTCGTAGCGCTGGACGTGGACCATTTCAAGCCGGTGAACGATCGCTACGGGCACGCCGCCGGTGACGCCGTGCTGCGCCGCCTGGCGGAGGTGCTGTCGGAGGGTGTGCGGGACGTGGACGTAGCTGCGCGCGTGGGTGGGGAGGAGTTCGTGCTGGTCCTGCCGGAGACATCCGCGGCGGCGGCCCGGGAGGTGGCGGAGCGGCTCCGGGCGGCCATCGCGTCCGCCGTGGTGGAGCACGACGGCGAGCGGATCCAGGTGCGCATATCCGCCGGGGTGGCGGCATGGCCGGAATCCGTGGGCGCGCCCGAGGATCTCCTGGATGCGGCGGACGCCGCCCTGTACACCTCCAAGCACAGCGGGCGGGACCGCGTCAGCGTGGCGCCCCCGGCCGTGGCAGCACGCTAGGTCGGCCTGTCAGCGGATGGTGCATTATCGCGTGATATCCATTCCATGACCCAGCCACGCTACCGCCTTGAACATACATCAAGTGACGCTACTCAAATAGCGTTACTACAACCAGATAACATTGTCTCGTCCGGGCTTTGCCAGAGCCGGAAAACACCTTGACCGGGGACGTCAATTCCGTTACTTTGTATGTGCAGAGGGGCCGACCTGGATTCGACGTGTCTAGGGAAGTCGGAGCTGCGTGCCGAGGTCCCGTGACCTCGCTAAAAACCGGGAAAACACCATAGGTGCCAACAACAACATGGCGCTGGCCGCGTAACTAAACCTTACGTGTCCCGTCTGCCGAGCGACCCGGCCCGAGGTGGCGCGGCAGGCGACGATGAATCGGGCTGGTCCAGGCGCATTGCTCTGCGGCGCACGGACGAGATAAAGCGGAGCTGGTCCCCGGCTGGCTGTCCATCGGCCGAACCCGCGGGACGAGAAAAAAACAACGGTGGACTACGCACGTAGATGCACTGTCGGATCTATTCGCGGACGGGGGTTCGACTCCCCCCGGCTCCATACGGGCGCCCGGACCAGCCACACGGTCCGGGCGCTCGCTGCTTTTCAGGCCGTCCGCGTCGTCGATCCACCGTCCGGCGCGCCCCGGACGGTGCGGGGCGTCGTCGCTTACCACCCTATGCGGACGCGGATCTCCGGCTTGAAGGCGCTGGGATCGTCGCGGATGCCCTGGATGAGGGTCTGGGCGTCGATGACGGCCTTGAGCAGCTCGTCGTAGAGCGCGGGGTCCGTGAGGATGCGCTGCAGCGTCCCCTGGCCCTCCGTCAGGCCGCCGACGAAGGCGTTCAGGCCGCCCAGGGCGCTGTCCGCGCGCAGCGCCGTGGCCATGAGGCCCTGATAGAGCGAATCGCTCTGCAGCAGCTGGCTGAGGGTGCCACTGCCATAGAGGATCAGTGCACCGATCGAGTCCACGCGCGCCACGGCCGAGTGGATCTCGTCGTACACCGCGGGGTCGCGCAGGAACCGGCCGAAGGTCCCGTCGGCGTCGTTCACCATGGCCAGGGTCTCTTCCAGCTGAGCCGTGGTCACCACCAGGCGGCCGTACAGCTCGTCGTCGGACACGAGCTGCCCGAGCGTCCCCTGGCCGGCCACGAGGCCGGCCGTGAGGGTGCGCACGTCCGTCACCACGGCGCCGGCCTCGTCCATGAGGCCGGCGGCGCGCTCCAGGAACTGGTCCAGATCCAGGGATTCGCCAGCGATCAGGGTGTCCCCCGGTTGCAGGGCCGGTGAAGCCTCGGAGCCGGGCGCGATGTCCACGAACTTGTCCCCGAGGAGTCCCTGGGTGCGCAGGAACGCCCGCGAGTCGCGGCGTACCTGGGACACCACATCCGCGTTCAGCGCCAGCCGGATCCGCAGGTTGTTGCCGTCGGCCTTGGCCCCCACGGGAATGAAGCTGATCTCCGTTACCTGACCGACGCGCTGGCCGGCCAGCGTCACGGGGGCGCCTTCGCGCAGGCCGAGCCCGGTGGGGACCAGGGTGTAGACCTCGTAGCGATCGGCGAAGATGTCGAAGATCTTGCCCACGCGGTACACGCCGTAGCCGAGCAGGAAGAGGGCGCCCACGACCATGCCCAGGACCCGGACCTGACGCCAGCCGAAGCTGCCACGGGTGGTGGATCGTCCCGCCATCAGCCCAGAAACCGTTTGATGTAGGGATCGTCCTCGGCCACCATCTCCTCGGGCGTGCCATCGAAGACAATGCGCCCCTCGCGGAGGAGATTGACGCGCGAGGCCACGCGAAAGCCCGTGCGGATGTCGTGCGTCACCAGGACCGAGGTGACGCCCAGTTCGCGCTGGAGTTTGCGCACCAGGTCATTGAACTTGCCGATGGTGAGGGGGTCGAGCCCGGCCGTGGGCTCGTCGTAGAGGACCACCTCGGGGTCCGTGATGATGGCCCGGGCCACACCCACGCGCTTCTTCATGCCGCCCGACAGCTGACTGGGCAGTTGGTCGTCCACCTGGGCGGGGTTCAGATCCACGAACTCCAGGCGCTGATGCACCGCGTCGCGGATGTCCTCCTCGCTCAGGTGGTCGTTCCGTTCCCGCAGCGGGTAGGCCACGTTCTCGAACACGGAGAGCGAGTCGAAGAGGGCAGAGTTCTGGAACACCATGCCGATGCGGCGGCGCAGCTCGAGCGCCTCCTCGAAGGTGAGATCCTGGACCTCCCTGTCGAACACGCACACGGAGCCCGACTCCGGGACGAGCAGCCGCAGGATGAGCTTCAGGATGGTGGACTTCCCGGTGCCGGACTCGCCGGCCACCATGAGGGTCTCCCGCTCCCGCACTTCCAGGCTCACGCCATTCAGCACGGGCTGATCGAAGGCCAGATGGACATCCTCGAGGCGGATGATCGGGCGGCCCTCCGCCGCCGTCTCCTCCGTCCGGCGATCACTCTCCAGCTCCTGACGGATGGCGTCGAGGTGCTCGGCGCCCTCCCGTGAGGCCCGGGCGCCGGCGGAATCCTCCACGCGACGGCCGGAGCCCGCCTCGGAGCGCCGCTCGTGCGCCGCGTCCTCCTGCTCGGCGTCCTGCGCCGGGGCGACGGGCCCGCGGTCCACCTCCTCCGTCATCATCCGAGGCTCAACACCACGAGCATGAGTTGCGTCAGGAAGTAGTCCACGGCCAGGATGAGCACCGAGCAGGTGACCACCGAACTCGTGGCCGCCGCACCCACACCCTCCGTGCCGCCTTTGGTGTTCAGCCCGTAGTAACACGCCGTAAGGGTGATGATGCCGCCGAAGGCCAGGGGCTTGACCAGCCCGCTGATGAAGTCCTTGGGGAAGAAACCCACGAATCCCGCCTGTGCCAGCGTGTTCAACACGCCCTGAAGGTAGATGTCGGGTGTGATGCCCACCCGGAACACGGCAATGAGCAGTCCACCCAGGATGCCCACCGTGTCCACCACCATGGTGAGCAGCGGCAGGACCACGAGGCCGGCGATGATGCGCGGTGTCACCAGCTTCCGGATGGGGTCGGTGCCGAAGCTCTGCAGCGCGTCGATCTGCTCCGTCACTCGCATGGACCCGAG
>Ga0214473_10002065_pt1 | contig 25280 bp, 22 predicted proteins | sample RVTome_7_FD_203509 | JGI IMG/M metagenome (GOLD analysis project Ga0214473, IMG submission 203509) | Soil microbial communities from uranium-contaminated site in the Upper Colorado River Basin, Wyoming, United States - RVT98D197 | ecosystem: Environmental > Terrestrial > Soil > Contaminated >... | reverse complement strand
CGCTCGTGCTGGGCGGCCGCGTGGTCATCCCGCGGCTGCTGGCGCAGGTCGCCAAGGTCCGGAGCCGCGAGCTGTTCACCCTGAGCATCGTCTTCCTGGGCGTGGGCGCGGCCTTCGTCACCCAGGCCTTCGGCCTGTCCCTGGCCCTCGGCGCGTTCCTCGCCGGGCTGGTCATCTCCGAGTCGGACTACGGCACCCAGGCCCTGTCGGACGTGATCCCGTTCCGGGACGCGCTCACCGGCATCTTCTTCGCCTCGGTCGGCATGCTGCTGGACCTGCGCTTCGTGGTGGGGCGCCCCGTGCTGGTGGTGGGGGCGGCCGTGCTGGTGATCCTGCTCAAGGGACTCGTGGCCACCGGCGCCGGCCTCGGGTTGCGGCGTCCGGTGCAGGTGGCGGTCGTGGCCGGACTGGGCCTGGCTCAGGTGGGCGAGTTCTCCTTCGTGCTGGCCGAGCTGGCCCGACCCACCGGCCTGCTGGACGACGACGGATACCAGCTTTTCCTCGGCGCCTCCGTACTGACGATGCTGGCGGCCCCGTTCGTGATGACCGGGGCGCGGCCGGTGGCCCGGTGGGTCGGCCGGCTCGTCCGGCAACCGGCGCCCTCCTCCGAGGACGAAGCGGAGGCGGAGGCGCTCACCGATCACACCATCATCGTCGGGTACGGGGTGAACGGGCGGAACCTCGCGCGCGTACTGGACGGCGCGGGTGTTCCCTACATGATTCTGGAGCAGAACGCCGAGACGGTGGAGCAGGCCCGGGCCGAGCTTCAGCCCATGTTCTTCGGTGACGCCACCCGCCCCGAGGTGCTGGAGCGGGTGCACGTCGAGCGGGCCCGCGTGCTGGTGTTCGCCATCTCGTCGCCGGCCGACGAGCTGCGCGGCGTGACGGTGGCGCGCGCGCTCAGCCCCACCGTGCACATCGTGGTCCGCACCCGGTACGTGCGGGCCATGGACGACCTGCTCCGGGCCGGCGCGAACGAAGTGGTACCGGAGGAGTTTGAGACCTCGCTGGCCATCTTTGCCCGAGTCCTCCGGTACTACGAGGTGCCGTCCAACACGATTGCGCGGGAGATCGAGGCCGCGCGGGTCGAACTGTACGGCATGGCGATCGGCGGCGCGGGCGTCGAGGGCCATCTCGAACGGCTGGCTCGCCTCGGCGTGCACCACGGGGTGGAGATCGTCGAGGTCGAGGCCGGGGCGAAGGCCGTCGGCGAGCATCCGGTGACGCTCAACCTCCGGCGGGAGACCGGGGCCACCGTGATCGCCGTGGTCCGGGACGACGCGGTGCGCTACTCGCCGGATCCGGAGTTCCGCTTCAGGCCGGGCGACACGGTGCTGCTGGTGGGGGATGACGAGGCGGTGGCCAAGGGGCGGGCCGTGTTCGTGGCGTAGCCGATCGGGTCGTCCCGCGTGAGAGACACAGTCGTCAGGTTAGGCTACGACCAGCCGGCGCGAACCGCCTTCCGATCGGCGGCGCTCTTGCCAACGTCGCGGGTCGCGGCGGCGCTGATCCTCAGCCTTCCCGGCAGGCCGCGCCATCGCAAACGAGCTGTCAGTCGATAGGTGCGACCGACGAGTGGAGCCAACTGAACTCGTACCTCGTGGTAGCCGACCTGCCTGACCGCGATCCATCCATCACCAAACTCTCGACAAGAAAGCTCAAACTGGCCCTGCCCCATTGCAATCCCGGAGCATGGAGTGCCTGACACAATTACCAGCGCCCCTTCGACCGCGTCTCCGGTGGAGTCGCTCACAACCACGCCCCGAAGCGTCCAGTGGCCCACTGGCGGCGGTACCTGGACTTCCGTCACTTCTGACACTCTTATCAAGGGGCGGGCGCAGCCCACTAGAGAACCGACCGCGAGACCCAAGGCTGTGGCTATCCACGCGATGCGCGAGCGGATGCAAGTCGCCTCAAGCCGTGACTCCGCAGCCTCGCCGGTACCAGGTTCCGTTCTTCGCATGGGACCACTCCGTCGCTACGACTCGTTACGGGCCGGTCGGAATAAGGAGCTCACCACACACAGGCGTCGATACCGCCCCAACGTCAAGTCCACGTACCCAGGATTCTCATTTCACCTTTGCCCAGGCGGCCCGCCCGTGTGCGTGAGGCGGTGGCCAGGGGCGGGCGGCGTTTCGCGCCGCCCCGGCCGGCCCGCCCCTACGCCCGCCCGCGGGCGACCGGTGACCTGCGCATCTGGATTCGAGCTACCACCGAGAACGCCGAGCGGGTGTGGACGGCCCTGGTCGCCTTCGGTGCCCCGTTGCACCGGCTGACCCGGGACGACCTGGCGACGGACGACCTCGTCTTCCAGATCGGCGTGGTTCCCAACCGGATCGACCTCCGCACCAGCATCGGCGGCGTGACCTTCGACGACGCCTGGAGCCGCCGCACCACGGTGGCGCTCTGGGGATTGGCGGTGCCGATCATCGGCCGAGACGATCTCATGAAGGCCAAGAAGGCGGCGGGACGCCCGCGTGACCTCGCCGACTTGGCTGAGTTGGAAGAAGGCGGCTAGCGCCCTCACTGGGTTAGACACCCGGTCACCATGCATGGCTACGACCCCGCCGCGCTAACCGCCTGGCACTCCTTCCTTTAGCCGCCGGCACTCCTGATTCTTGATCGTAATACGCGCTCGAGATCGCCGACGTGCACTTCCGAGGGGGAGTGGGGACAGTGTCCCCCGGGGGCGGGACCTACTTCAACCGCTGGAGGGCCGACGCGAGCGCGGCCCGCAGCTCCGGCACCGCGACCGTAGCGGTTGCCCACACGACCGCACGGTCGGTTGCCCAATAGTGATGGGCCACGCGGTCCCGCATCCGAGCCACCGGCGACCACTCCACCTCGGGTAGCAGCCTCGCGGCCGCGCCCGGTGTACCCGATGATGGCGTCCGCCGCCTCGACCATGTGCCGGAGGCGGGCGATGGCTGCTGCGCGTCCCTCAGACACCAACGGCTTCGCGCACCGCGGTCGAGCGCAGCGGTTCGCGCAACCCAGCTTCCGTCACCACATCCACGCGCCGGCCTAGAAGGGCCTCCAACTCGATTTCGAGCCGCGCCAGATCGAGGAGTGTCCGGCCGGGCTCGAGCGTCACGAGGAAATCAACGTCGCTCCGGTCACCCTCCTCGCCTCGGGCCACCGAGCCGAAGACGCGCACGTCACGCGCCCCGCGCGCCGCGGCAGTTGCCCGGATGACGCTGGCAAGGTCGGTGAGCCGCCCACGAAGTCCCATGATGGGACTAACGTAATCCTCTCGGTTTCTCCCGTCGAGGTGTCCAGGCCTCCACGGTCATCCTGGACCTTATGCCGGGCCGACGGCTTCGTCCTGCTGCTCGCCGCCCTGCGGAAGGCCCGCCGCCTCACCAAGCAGACCTGCCCGAGCAGGTCGGCTCCACGTCATTCAAACACACCGCTACGAGCCCGCCGACAGCGGTCAGGAACTGCGGACTGAAGCGGCCCCGGCCCTAGCTTTGAACTTCGGGAACAAGCGCAGTTCCAGTTCACGCCCTTCCCGCAGCAGCGAAAAGCCTCGCCCACACCACGCCAAGGGGCGCCCCGAGAGCAACTGTTACGATCAACAAGGTGATCGTCGTGTCCACAGTCCACTCGAACCCGGAAACCGCGAATGCCGTGCCCGCAAAGAAAGGTGCCGATGCAAGTACCCCAATTAGCGCGGCTCCGAGAGATCGCGAGGCGATTGGCCGAACCAGCCCTACGATTGCACCCCCAACCACCCCGCCCCCGACATAGAGGATGGCCGTCGTGAGAAGCGCCTCGAGGAGCCCGCGGTAGCTGGGTCCCAAACCGACCGTAATGGCAATGCTCGCCATCACAGCTATCAGGACGCCCACGGAAAGACCGATTCTCGTTGAACGAATAACTCGCTCCCATGTCGTTCCTGAGACCATGCGCACTCCTCCTCTTGGACTCAACAGGTTTGCACGGCCCGCAAGATCGCGAGCGTGGCATTCGCACCAGGGATAAAGCCCCCTATCGTTTCCAACGCGCCGAGAAAGCCGCCATCAGCTAGTGGCTCGACCCCCCATGCGCCGGACACTTGATCGAGGATCGTCGCCCCAGCCATCTCCCCAAAGAAATTGGTGTAGGCACGCATGGCTTGCCTAGGAGCGAACCAGGTCCAGTGACCAGTAACCCAATTGCCAACAAGCCGCGGTGACCGAGAAGCGAGCATGCCGATTCCCGTCAACGCCAGGAAGTCGCTCGCAACGGCGAACCCGGCCGAGGCGACTGCTACCCCGCAGGGGGGTGGAGCTGCTGGGGTCACCTTGTTCACACCACCTGCGCGCGGCAGGCTTCTGCCGTTGCGCCTGGCGCTGGCCTGCATCGCGAATGGACCACTGAGATGACCCCTGTCTGTCCATCCTTCAAACTGGTCGCCCACCGACACAGGCCCAGCCCCGCCCATCTCGCTGCAGTAGTGGGCCCGCTTGAGGTAGGGCTTCCCCTGACGATCACCCCAGATGTCCCAGTGATTCAATTCGCACTGGTGAGGCGGAAACCACGGATACAGCCCATACGGGTCGCTACGGTTCACCGGATCGGTGCCTCCAAAAAGGAAGAGATTGAGACCTCCACCGATACCGATGGGATCCTCGTTCACAAACCGCTCCAACCGCGGGCTGTAGTACCGATGCCGCATGGAGACCAGCCCCGTCTCCCGATCCTCCTCCCGCCCCTTGTACGTTAAGGTGCTCGTCCAGTTCTCCCCCACCGGCGTCACGTACCGGTCGCCCCACGCTCGATACCGGTATTCCGTCACGCGGTTGCCTGTCGAGGGGGCCGTCAGGAGGTACACGTTCCCTTGTCCGTCCAGATGCAGGAAACGCGTGTAGATCCCCTCCCGCTGGGCCAGCGGGAAATCCAAGCCCTCGGGATGGTGGGTGAAGCGTCGCACGGCATTTCCGCTCAGGTCAGTCTCAGCCAACAGCTCCCACCCGTTCCACACGTACAGCCGCTGATTCAGCCCCGTCCCGCTCCCCCACTTCTTCACCCGCCGCGCCATCCCATCGTAGGCGTAGTTCACATCGAGCTGGAGGCTGCCGCCGGACGAGAAGCGCCTCAGCCGGATCAGCCGGTCCTCGGCGTCCCACGTGAGCGAATCGTAGCCGTTCGTGGTCGTGTTCTTCCACCAGGTGGGGTTCCCCGCCGCATTCCGCCCTCGCAAAACGACCCGAGGTAGCGGCCCGGACCACCGCATTGTTGAGGGCGAGGTGGTGCCGGAGGCCCGGAGCACGTGAGGTATTGAGTTACCAACGGCGGGGGCAATCGACCCCAATTTCCAGAGGTACAGAAATGACGAACTCGGACGATGAGATGCTTGACCGCCATTTCGCGGTCACGGCACAAGGTCCTGTGTGCTGGGAGGGAGCAGAACGAGGTCATGCGCAGTGGTTCTTCCATCGGGACGACCTGCTCCCCGACGAGCTGCAGACCCTGTGGGCGGAGGCCTGGATCTGGCAAGATGACTTGCGATGGGACCCCGCCAGCGATCTCGGGCAGAAGTTCTTCAGGCTGTGCAGGGCGGAACTGCTGACCGTGAGCGAAGCCAGGCGCATCGTGGCCTTCCTGAAGGCGCACCTGCCCCAGTGGGGTCCGGCGGCGATCCGCCGAATCAACGAGGGCGAGATCAGGGGCGAGCTCCCGGCGCGCATGATGGTCTCCCCTCGCGGCCTCGTCGTCCGGATCGATCTCTCGGAGTTCGGCGAAGGGCTGGGCTTCCCGGTCGGCGGGTTTGCGGAACCCGCGCACCCCGCCCTGGGGCGTCCGATTGGCTGGTGCGGTTGGCCCTGCCGGCAGAACGACCTCGAAGCGGGGGGCCGGGGCGGGCTGCGGTGGCGGGCATCCAAGGGTCCGTCAAGGTGTCCGGGACCCCGACCGGCCCCGGACAAGTAGAGCCACGATTCCACCCACCCCGAGGACAACTGGGTAGAGGATCAACATGGCTCGCGTGGCAGTCTGGCCATCCGCACAGTTTGAGATCAAGTACTCAAAATGCGCCACAAGAATGACGATCACCGCGGACAACAACGTCCGCACGCGCCGGTCTAGACGGTGCTCGATACCCTTGCTCACTAGGTATCTCTGAACAAAGGCATCAAGCTCTTCTTGTGATGGCTTATCCATTCTCCCGTCCGTTGTCACGAGTGTCCCCCGTCACCACAGGGTCGGACAGCGTTGCCCGCTACATGCAGGCGATCGCAGTCCCAACAACCAACCCAGCCACACCGCCAGCAATGAGCGTTCCTCCAAGCACCGCAAGTGTCGCACCGGTGCTCGCCAGAACAGCGGCTTCAAACTCCAGCATGTAGGCACCGACGGACACCCCCCACGACGCAAAGACCCACGAAGCCTCAGTTCTTTCGGCAGCTAGAGCACGATAAGCGGCACCTGATGAGTGGACCGCTAGCCCAAGGGCCACAGTCGCTGCCGAGGCTCCTGCATTTGCCATGCACTGGCCCCAATTGGGCTCGACCTTCGGCGGTTTCGGTCCCTGGTTGTTGCGGGGCGTTGACGGACCGAAACGTGCTCCGCCCTTCTTCTTGGAAGGGACGCTGCTCGCAAAGGCGAACGGATTGCTCCAGGCATCGTAGCCGTTGATCAGTGAATTCATGTAATCATAGAACCACATCCCGAACAACTCCTCTTCAGCCGGAGAAGGAGGTGCCTTGTCCACGACGTGGATGGTGTCGCACGTGGGGCACAGTCCCATCCGATCGGCTAGGTTAGCCGGGTCCAGCCCTGCGAAGGCATACACGTTGAGGCCGCCCGCAACGCCGATAGGGTCTGCATTCAGGAATCGCTCCAGCCGCGGGCTGTAGTACCGATGCCGCATGTACACCAACCCCGTCTCCCGATCCTCCTCCCGCCCCTTGTACGTTAAGGTGCTCGTCCAGTTCTCCCCCACCGGCGTCACGTACCGGTCGCCCCACGCTCGATACCGGTATTCCGTCACGCGGTTTCCGGTCGAGGGGGCCGTCAGGAGGTACACGTTCCCTTGTCCGTCCAGATGCAGGAAACGCGTGTAGATCCCCTCCCGCTGGGCCAGCGGGAAATCCAAGCCCTCGGGATGGTGGGTGAAGCGTCGCACCGCATTTCCGCTCAAGTCGGTCTCAGCCAACAGCTCCCACCCGTTCCACACGTACAGCTGCTGGTTCAGCCCTGTCCCGCTCCCCCATTTCTTCACCCGCCGCCCCAACCCATCGTAGGCATAGTTCACATCGAGCTGGAGGCTGCCGCCGGACGAGAAGCGCCGCAGCCGGATCAGCCGGTCCTCGGCGTCCCAGGTCAGCGAATCGTAGCCGTTCGTGGTCGTGTTCTTCCACCAGGTGGGGTTCCCCGCCGCATCGTACACTAGGCTGTCCCCCGGCGCCCACCCGTCCCCGGAGATCGCCGGGCGGCCGCGAACAGCGTTGATAGCCGCATAGCTGTACCCCGTCCCCGTTCGGTTCCCCGCCGCGTCATAGCTGTAGCTCTCCGACGCTGGCCCGTACGTCCCGGTCGCGCTGTCCTGGGCCTCGCTCCCCAGCCGGCCGAACCCGTCGTACGTAAAGGTCTGCGTCATCCCGCCCAGCGTGATCGTCCGGAACCCCTTCGTGATCGAGTCGCGCGTGTACCCCACCTCGCCGTTGAGCCCTGCCCGCCGCACCAGATGCGCCCGGTCATACACCAGCGAGTCGGTCCCCACGGGGAACACGATAGCGCTCACCAGGCCCTCCGTCGAATGCCGGATGCTGAAGGCCTCTGAGAAGGGGTTGGTGATGGTCCGCGCCCGATTGTTCACATCCCACCCAAACCTATAGGCCCCGTTCCAGGGGTCCGTCAAGGTGTCGAGCCACCCGCTCGCCCCGTAGGCATACTTCACCGTCCGGGTGACCCCGTTGACGATGGTCTTTTCCTGGGTGAGTCGGCCCAGCGCATTGTGGACCCGGTAGACCGAGGCGCCAAGACTCACGACGGTGTCCAGCGTGCCGTAGGTGGCATGGTAGCCGTACTTCGTGGTGTCCCCGGGGATCACCTTCTTGGTGAGCCGCGAGAGACTGTCGTAGGTATACCCGATCGTCTGGCTCCGCCGCGTGAACCGGCTCGTCACCCGGTCATTGCCGTCGTAGGCGAAACTGTCCCGCGCCCCCGCCGGGTCCGTTTGCTTGAGAAGGCGGCCGCGGAGGTCGCTCAGGAACACGATGCTCTGGCTGTTCCCGTCAATGACCGTCACGGTCCGCGCGGCATCGTTGAAGCGGGTCTTGGTGGTGATGGCGTTGCCCCCGCCCTGGGCGCTGTCCACCACCATGGTGTCCCGGCCGATCAGGTCCCGGACGACCGCGACCTTGCGGCCCGCCGACCCCCGGCGGCGCCACGCCACCCGGCCCGTCACGTCGAAGCCCAACGTCAATGTGTCCAGCACCGTGGCGCACGAGGGGGTACACGTCTTGGTGATCGAGTCGCTGATGGCCTGGCTCAGGTTGCCCCACGTCGCTTCGTAGGTGAACCGCCGGCCGTGGCCGCTCGGATCCACGACGCTGTCCAGGCGGGCGTTGGCGCCGTAGTAGTACCGGGTGATCCCGATGGGGACGGCCGCCTTGGGATTCTGGCCGGTGGCCATGCTGTCCAGCAGCACGTCGGAGCCGTAATAGAACCAGGTCGTATCCGGGGCTAACGGCGTGTTGGTCACGATGCTCCGCGACGGCGCGCACGGATAGCCGGTGCCCGCGCCGCAGGCGGTCGCGGCGTCGTAGGTCAGCGTCGTGCTGGACCCGCCCGCCGGGGACACGCTGGTGACGGCGCCGAGCCCGTTATAGGTCCAGGAGGCGAGCTGCGTTCCCTCGTGGGAGGCCGTGAGCGGCTGTCCATTGGCATTGCGCGTCGTGGCGCTGACCTTGTTGTTGGGGCCCTTGGACAAGAGCACGTTCCCCAGCCAGTCGGCGCTGAAATAGCTCGTGGGTCCAAGCGGCGCGCGGACCCAGCCCCAGGCCGAGTCCGCGGGAGCGCTCGCGGCGGGATTCCCGGAGGTCCCACCCGTCAGGGCCGCGCCCGCGAGCTGCGGCGCCAGGTACTTCACCGTGTCCGAGCTGCTCGGCTGCACCACGCCCGAGGGGCGGGGAATGGCGCTGTGATAGGTGATGGTGTACGTGCCCAGGCTCCGCGGCGTGATCGAGGTGACCGCCGACCAGTGCGGGCTGCCCGAGTAGCCCAGCGAATCCTTGAGGCCGTCGGGATCCGTGATGGTGGCCACCACCGTGTTGCCGCCGGATGTGCCGTACGTGAACGTCGTACACCGCTCGTTGGCCCCGGCCGGCGCGCAGATCTGCTGGAGCTTCCCGACCCCGCTCCCCGAGTAATAGTCGAACCGGATCTGGTAGTTCTTGGGATCGGTGATCGTGGTCGGCGAGCCGGAGCCGCTGCCCCGGTAGGCGATCGTGGTAACGCCGGCCGGCGTCACGATCGAATCCAGCCGGGCATAGCCCAATGACGTGACCCACGAGTAGAACTGCTGGGTCCCGTCGATGGACAGGAGCACCCAGCGGGAGTTGGAGTTGGACTTCTTGAGCGTCGCGAACATGCCGGCCGGCCGCCCGTAGCTGACGGTGTCACCCGACACGCTCAAGTACTTGTAGAACGCGACTCCGCCGCCCCCCCGGACCAGCAGCACGCCCAGCGTATCGATCAACGAGCCGCCGGGCATGTGGCCCGCACGAGAGTAGATCCGCGAAAGCCCGGCAATCCCCCATCCCCGGGCAATCGGGGTAGTCAGGCTGTCGCGCTCGAAATAGAAGGGCACGGAGTCGGTCTTTGTCGTTTCGTAGAACGCAGCAGCCGTCTGGACCCGGACCTTCACCACGTCCAACAGGCGCCCGACATACCCGCCCGTCGCGGTGCTCTCGGCTCGCGCGAGCATGATCCGGCGGCTCACCGTCCCGCTCGTCCCCGACCAGTCAGCGCCATTCCAGAACGTGCTGTCACCGCCCGTCGGAAACCACCCGGTGACCTTTGTCGCCCCGGCGTCCCACACCGTCGAAACGGAAACGGGGATCGTGAAGCGAGCCAGGGCGGATCTAGTCGAATAGACGACGCCGGCCGAGTGAAGCCCGCCGAGCGACACGTAGCCCGGAATGCTATGGCTGATGATTAGCGCGTCGCAGGCAAAGGCCGCCCCGGGCGCCACGCCCACCGCCGCACAGGATCCGGGATCATACACGCTGGGATGCAACGCCCCCGCGACGAACGCGGTCTGGGGACTCGCGTCGATATAGACAGAAATCGTCGCCTCCGCGCAGTCGTAGGCATTGCAGATTCTGGCGTAGAGGGTGTTCCAACTGTCATCCGTGAGGTTCACGTTCCCGTACAAGCCGGTACCGTTCTCCGCCGTCCACTCGTTCGCGGTAAAGGAGCCGGTCACATTCTGCCCGTTGCGCCGAATGACCAGCGTGCCCGGATCCGGAGTGCAGGCCCCGCTTCCATCATCCAGACAGGCGCCTCCGGCTCCATACTCGACCGCGATCCGCGGGTTCACGGAATGGCGCGTCGAGCTGGCGGTCGGGGCTGTGAACCAGATCTCCGGCGGCCCCTCCAATTGCGCGGCGAGAGGGGCGAACGGAACCAGGAAGACCAGCGAGAGCAGAACGAACAGAGAGCGACGCATGACCGGCTCCAACCAAGAGTCGGTCATGACAGGAGCACGCCGCATGCCCATAACGGGGGAAGGCCTAGGAGACGGTATGCCAACGACTTGACTCCGCCGCCGAAGCACCGCAGCTGTTCTCGGGCGAACACCCTGTGAACGCCGAGTGTTCATTCGTGAACAGTCATTCTCCCTGTTCTCGCGGGCCGCTCGACGCCGCACTCCCGCATGAGGTGGTACAGCCACGTGCGCCCGAGACCGAGGGTCCGGGCAGCGGCCGCGACGTTCCAGTGATTGGCCTCCAAGGCCGCTTTCAGTTTGCCGGCCCGATTGCCCTCCGATCCACCGGTCAGCTCGTGCTCCACGTGTGCGCGCGTGAGCACCGGGTCTTCCGTGAAGACCGCCAGCGCGTTCATGAGACCCTCCAGCTCGCGCACGTTGCCGGGCCAATGGTATTCCCGGAGGGCCCCCATCGCTGAAGGACCCAGCTCCTTCGGTCCCTGGCCATTCGCCGCAGTCCGAAGGAAATGCTGGGCCAAGAGTACGATGTCGCCCGGGCGTTCCCTCAGCGGCGGAAGATACAGGCGGCACGGCGCAAGACGATGAAACAGGTCAATCCGGAGCGTCCCCGTCGCTACCAGCGCTTCGGGGGTGCGCGGAGTCGCGGCGACCAGCCGGAAGGCGGTGTGCTCGATGCGCGTTCCGCCCAGCCGGGTGGTCTCCCCTCGCTCGAGCGCGCGAAGCAGCTTGGCCTGGATGGCGGCCGACGCGCTGCAGATCTCGTCGAGGAACAGCGTGCCGCCGCGGGCCCGGGCGAGCACGCCGTCCCGGCGCCGGGTGGCGCCGGTGAAGGCTCCGATCTCGACCCCGAACAGCTCGGCTTCCGCGATCCCGTCCGGCACGGCGGCACAATTGATCGCCTCGAACGGCCCCGCTGAGCGGTCCGAAAGTGCGTGGAGCGCGCGAGCAACCAGCTCCTTGCCCGTCCCCGTTTCGCCCACCAGCAAGACGGGCATCGAGGCTCGTGCCGCTTGGCGAACCCGGCGGTACAGGAGGAGCATGCCGGGGTCGCGGCCGATCATCTCCGGCAGGCTCTCGATTTCATCGATCATGGTTTCCGCTCCTGGAGCTTCCCGCCCGCCTTCTCGGCCCGTTCCAGCGCTCCGGCGGCGGCACTGTCCACCGCCGCGTCGTCCGCCAGCACCCAAGGCGTGATGAAGAGAAACAGCTCCGTCTCCGTGGTCCGCCGTTCCTCGCTCCCGAACAGCCCGCCGATCAGCGGCAGGGCCGAGAGCAGGGGAATCCCGGACTTGACGACGTCCTGCTGCCGCTCACGCAGGCCGCCCAGGACGATCGTTTGTCGATCGCGGACCAGCACCTCGGTCTCGGCTTCCCGGGTCGAGATGACCGGGGCGTCGAACTGCGTCTCGCTGGTGGCGTTGTTCACTTCCTGACGAATCATGAGGCCCACGTAGCCGTCCGGGTTGATGGTGGGAATCACGGTGAGCTGGGTGCCCACGTCTTTGTACTGCACCACCTGATCACGGGATGGAGTATCGGTCGGCAGGCTCCGACTGACGTGTACGAAGGGCCGCTGACTGCCCACCAGAATCCGGGCCTCGCGGTTGTTCGTCGCCAGGAGTAGGGGCCGCGACACGATCTTGGCGTCGCCCTTCGACACTGCGGCCCGGAGAATCACGTCCAAGTCGAAGCTCGCCATGCGCATGATCTGCACGGCGAACGTGCCCAGCCCCCCGCCGACCAGCGACCCGTCAACGGTCCCGCGGCCGCGATCAAAGCCGATGCCCTCGGCGGTGGCATCCACGCCCAGGGAGAAGAGCCGGTCCTTCCGCGCCTCAACGATCAATACCTGGATCAGGACCTGAAGCGGCCGGACGTCGAGCTGCTGCACTGCCGCTTGGATCACCTCGAAGTCCTGCCGAGTCGCACGGATCAGCAGCGCGTTCGTCAACTCATCGGGGACCAGCGTAACCGCCCCGTGGATCGTGGCGTCGCGGCCGACCCCGTCTGCGGGGGTCGGGACGCCAGGCGTGGGCTCCGCCGGTGCGGCAGTCCGGCGTAGCTCGTCGCTCAACGTGCCGCCCGAGAGGCCACGGGCACCGCCAGCGGTCCCGATCCCGAAGAGCGCCCCGACGGTGCCGGCGACGTCTGAGGCCCGGGCGTGCTTGAGTCGTAGCGTGAAGAGCTCCGGCGGACTTGCCGCCGCCCCTCCCGGCGCACCCGGCGGACCGGCGGACCGGCGGGCCGATTCGTTCACGGGGGCAATGCGGTAAAACGCCGAATCCGCGAGCAGCTCGAGCCCGTGCGCCTCGGCCAGCCCTCGGAGCAGTCCCGGAATCGCCCCCCGCGGAACCGGCGTCGGGGACTCGAACGTCACCGGCACGCCGGGAACGTTCCCCACGAGGAGGGGCCGGTCGAGATACCGGCCGAGCGCCTGCACCACGGCCCGCAGTTCGGCGTTGACGAACTGGATGACGACCGAGTCGCCGCCCGTGACCCGCGTCGTATCCTGCGCCGCGCCCAGCCTGGGCCAGAGCAAGAGGGATAGGACCGCAAGCCTCACCACCGTCACATGCCCTCCCGAGGTAGGGCGAGCCGCAGACTGTCCCCGCGCCACACGGCGGACACGCCGGCTCGGTCAATCCGGATCACCCGCAGGCCGGCCCGTTCATCGCCCTCGCCCAGAACTTGGGCGGCCTCGAGCCCGGGGATGCCGCGGATCACCGCGGCCCGAGCGGCACCCAGCACCAGCCCCACCAGCACGAATGCCGGCTGGGACTCGACCACGGGGACGGTCGGCTGATTGCCCATCGGGTCGAAGGCGGTGGGCGCCGGCTTACGGGTGGGCCGGAACAGCGCCAGAGCCGGGACCAGGGAGTCGAGGGCGGCGGGCCGGCGGGCCGGGCCAGCAGGCGGCTCGGCCTGGGCAGTTCGGTCGGTTCCCACTTCCCCCCTGAGGGGGATTCCGAGCGCCCACCCGCAGGCCAGCAGGCCCGCGAGGGAAAGCACCACCAGTCCAATCGCGGCGAGGTGGCGGATTCCGGTCATGGTGCCTCCGGCCCGCCGGCCCGCCCGCCCGCCCGACCGACCGTCCATCCCCGCACCGCCCCCTCCAATCGCAGCCGCTCAACCGGCGCCGCGCCGTCCTGCGCGGTGATCGCGAGATCCGTGAGCGACAGGAGGAGCGGCCCGGTCTCCAGCGCGTGGATGAACCCGTAGAGCCCCGCCAAGTCGCTCTCCGCCTGCACGCGCACCTCGATCCTAGTGAATCCGGCCGCCGAGCTGTCGGGTACCGGATCGAGGCGTGAGATCGCCACCCGATTATGCGCGGCGAGCACGTTGATCTCGCCCGCCAGGGTCGCCGCCGCCTCGGCCCCGGACGACCCCGCCAGCAGCAGCGGTGCCAGGTCCACGATCGCCTTGACCCGCTCTTGCAGCAGGCGCTGGCGCGCCGGCCCCTCGGCCACGAGCACTCGCGCTCGAGCCCCGAGGGCCGCGGCCTGGCGCGCCTCCTCCAGGCGCCCCCGCCCCACCTGCAGGCCAACCGCCCCGAGCTTGAGGCCGAGCGTGACCAGGACGACGGCTCCAGCGAACAGGAGGGCTCGCCGATCGCGCGGGCTCATTGCGGCTCCATGGGTCGCCACGTGAAGGACAGGATGAACCGCTCAACCGCTCGGCTGCCGGTCATCTCCCGGGTAACCCCTCCCTGAAGCGCGGGCGACACGACGCCGGGCGCGCGCCCAATGGCGGCGAGGGTCTCCGCGGCTGACGGCCCGAAGCCCACCACGGTCACCCGTCCGTCACGACCGCGCCGGAGCGAGAGGAGATACGCCGAGTCGGGCAGCGTGCGGGTGAGGAGGGAGAGGAGCTCGGCGTCCCGGGAACGGGCCGCCTGGGCGCCCTGGACGGCCGTGAGCAGACCGTCGGCCAGCGTCAGGTCGCGCTCGACCGCCACTGCCGCATCGAGGGCCGGACCCAGTGTGATCAGCTCGCTCCGGGAGCTACGGACCGCACCATTCACGCGGATCAGGCCGATCGTCGCGGCGGCCACCCAGCACATCGCGGCGACCACCGCCACGCGGACGGCGAGCCGGCGCGTGGCGGCGGAGCGCTCGGGGTCTGAGCCGTTGAGCGCGAAGGAGGGGGTCGGGCGAACCAGCGCGATGGCGTAAGCGGGAAAGAACCGGGCGCCATCCCCATCCAGCCCTGGTACGGGCGGTCCGGCTCCGGGATCGCCCGCGTCCTTTGAACGCCGGATCGCGATTGGGACCCCGCCCTGCACCGCCACGCGGTCCCATACGCCGTCCGCCGGCAGGTCGTGGTCGCCATCCCCCAGCATCTGGGCGCAGGCACCCACCGCGGTCCCCACCCCGTCACACCTGAGCCCCGCGCGGGCCGCGCCGTCGCACACGGCGTCCAAGACACCGCGCTCGACCGCCGCCGCGAGTACGCCCCCGTTGGCACCGGAGCGCGCGGCGCCAGTGACGAGCGGCCGGCCGTTCTTCAGGAACCAGCGGCCCGCCTGGAGGGCAACCGCGCGGTCGAGCCGGGCCGCGGAAAGCCGCGGGAGTCTCGACAGCACCTTCACCTGGACGAGCGCGCCGGCGATCGCGACGCGCGCGCGCGTGAATCCGCGGGGCCGTTCCGCGGCCAGCTCGGCCAACGCCGCGGCGATCTCCCCTGCCCCGTCGAGCGCCCGCTCGGCCGCCCAGGTAACGCGCCCTCGCTCGACGGCCACCACGCGAAGGGCGGTGCGCGAGATCACCACGCCGAGACGCCGGCTCACCAGAGCTCCCGCCGGACGATCGCGATCCGCGCCCCGGCCCGGACCCACCGCTCCGAAACGATGGGTATCCTTCGACCGGCCACGACGCCTTCACCCGTCACCACCCACGCCGGTGGGGCAAACGCCGCCCGCCCCACCAGCTCGGCGTAGTGCGCCGCGACGCGGTCCCGCAGGTCGGCCGGCAGCGCCCCGATGAGCTGGTCGAGGTCGTTGACGCGCCGGCTCCACTCGCGGAAACGCACCACCGCCGCGACGACCTCGGCATCGAATCCCGGCAACGCGAGCAACGTCGATTCGGGGGCGGTGTACACGTCCACCGGGCCCTCGTCCGGTGGCGCGAGCGCGATGTCGCAGTCCGTGGGCGTTTGAGGCCGAGGATTCACCCATGGGTCGGTAGATACCGCGGAGAACGCGGAGGCCGCAGAGAATCCGGAGCCGGACAACACCTCCTCCAGCCGCGCGCGGAATTGAGCCAGGCAGCCCTCGGCCTGCCAACGCGCTCGCGTGGACTCGCTCCGGTAGCGCGACGTCGCGATGCCATCCCGGACAGCAGCCAATCCGAGCGCGACGGCCGTGCCGGCACCGGCGAGCACCCAGAGAACCGCGAGCAGGGCCACGCCGCGCTCCCGCCTCATCCCCGCACCCCCACATGCAGCAACAGCGTGTCCGCCCGGCCGTCGCGGCCTTCGAGCCGGAGGCGCACGGCGATCGGGGCGCTCACCGGCGACACCCATTCCCGCACCAAGGGTGAATCGGCACCGTACTCGATCAGGAAGTCGGCCCCGAAGGCGCGCAGCCCCTCGGCCAGCACCACCGTGTCCGGGGTCGCGTCGCGCGGACCCGGCGGCAGGCGCAGCTCGGCCAGCAGCGCGTCCCCCGCCAGCCAGAGCCGCACTCGCCGCTCGCCGTCGCCGGAGTCCACGGGAATCCGGGTGAAGAACGTGATCCGATCGGCTTCGCGACCGTCGGGCCCGTCGTTCCCGTCCCGCCCATCGAAGCCGCGCACAGGGGCCGAGCCCACCGTGACGTTGGCAAAGGCGCGGAGCAGCCAAGCGCGGCGGTTGCCGGCCCGGTCCAGACCCTGCGTTACCGCACGACCACGGGCCGCCGCATCCGTCACCTCGGCCAGCATCGCGTGGGCGATGAGGACGACGAGCCCGGTGAGCGTGAGGGCGACGAGGAGCTCGATCAGGGTGAAGCCGGCGGGTGAGCGGGTGAGCGGTCGAACGGTCGGCCCCTCGCGTGATGCGCGGCGTGAAGCCGCGGCTCGGCCACCTGCGGCGTGAAGCCGCGACCGCGTCGTCTCCGACGACAGCTGGCCGAGCCGCGGCTTCATGCCGCGCACTTCTCCGAACCCATACCGCTCGGTCACGCCCCGCTCACTCCCCATCGCCCGGCCCCGGCCGATAGATGACCGTCACCAGGTCCGGCCCGGCATCCGCCGGTCCGATCGCCACGCGGAACAGCGAGAAGTCGAGCCGATCCACCCGCACGTCGTACGGCCCCACCCGCCGCCACCCGATCCGGGCTCCAAGATCCCGCCGGTTAAGCAGCGCATACGCGGCCAGCAGGCGGTCCTCATCGGCCACGCGCTGCTCCACCTCGCGCGCGCGGTCCAGCGTGACGAGGCCCTGGCTCGCCACCTCGACCAGGGCGAGCCCCGCGGTCCCCAGGATCGCCAGCGCCACCAGCACCTCCAGCAGCGCAAAGCCGCGGCGGCTACTCACGGCGGGCCTCGCCGGTCCACGGGTCCACCCGCCAGTAGGCCGCGCCGTCCCAGATGCGGGCTGGTGTGGCTGACCCATCGGCGTGGAAGGTGACCCGTACTGCGGCGGTGAACTCGAGCGTTGTGGGAGCCCCGGTCCGGATCGCGGTGACGCGGGCCTCGGCCAAACGGCGCGGAACCTCGGCTTCGGGACGGGGCTCGAGGGCGGCTACCGACAGGCCAACCATGGCGATGGTGATGCCGAGAATGGCGAGCGTGACGAGGAGCTCGACGAGGGTGAAGCCACCGCTGCCGGTTGCGCGGCATGGAGCCGCGGCTCGGCGATCTGCGGCCTCAAGCCGCGCGCCCGTCGTCTCCGACGACAGCTGGCCGAGCCGCGGCTTTACGCCGCGCATCCGCATCGGAGCCGGCCCTGGGGATGTCGGGCTCATCGGACCCTGACGCCATACACCGCTTGGAGCAGCGCCAGCGCCACGAACGCCACCATCGCGCCCATAGCCAAGATCAAGAGGGGCTCGACCAGCTTCACCGCCTGCTGGAGCGCCCGGGTCGCCCGGGACTCGGCGAGTGCCGCGCCATGCCCCAGCAGCTCCGGCAGCCGGCCGGACTCGTCGCCCACCTGGGCCAGCTCCAGCACCTGGGGATCCATAGCCCGCTCGGCCGTGAGCGCGGCAGCCAGCCCGCCGCCGGTGCGCACCCGGTCCATCGCCCGGCGGAGCCGAGCACCGACCGCGAGGTCGCCCGCCGCGTCGGCCGCCACGTCCAGCGCGCGCAGCGCGGGAGCGCCGGTGGCCAGCAGTGCGCCTAGCGCCTTGGCACTCCGGGCCGTGGCCAAGGCCAGCCGCAGCGGACCGACCGCGGGGAGCCGGAGCAACGCTTCGTGGCCCGGGGCGCTGGTGAGCCAGCGCCAGCCGAGTACGGCTCCGGCAAGTGCTCCCATCAGGAGACCGGGCCACCAGGCCCGCACCCCGGCCGAGAGGTCGAGCATCAGGCGCGTGGTGGTGGGAAGGGCGGAGCCGGCGTCGCCCAGCAGGGCGACGAAGCGGGGTAGCACCGTCAGCACCAGGACACCGATCGTGCCGAGCCCCACGAGCAGGAGGATGGCGGGATACGTGAGGGCGGCCTGGAGCTGGCCCGCGAGGTCGGCCTCGCGCTCCAACTGCTTGGCCGCTTCCTCCAGGGCGAAGTCGAGCCCGGCATCCTCCCCCGCCCGCACCAGCCCCACCGCGACGGCGGGAATGCCGGGCGCATCCGCCAACGCCCGGGACAGGCTCTTCCCCTGCCGCACCGCCTCACGGAGCGCCGTCACCACGTCCCTCAGCGCACCGGATTCCGCGGTGCGGAGGGCGCGGTCGAGCGGCACGCCCGCCCGCACCAGGGTGCTGAGCCCGCGGAAGAAGACCGCGAGGTCGCGCCGCGGGAGCCGGCGGGCGCGGGGCGCGGGAAGCTCCGTCACCTCCAGCGGGAGGAGCCGGCGCGCGGTCACCTCGTCGAGCGCGGCCGCGGCGTGCGGCGCCGTGAGCGTCCCCCGCACTACCTCGCCGTCCGATCGCGCGGCCTCGAACCGGAACCGGCTCACCGCCGGGCCTCCCAGGACTTGATGTCCGCGTCTTCGTCGTCACCCTCAGGCTGTCCGTCCCGGCCCAGCGACAAGAGATCGTAGCCCGTGGGCATCTCGGTGCCGGGCGATCGATAGGCGTAGGGCCGATCCCACGGATCCATTGGGATCTCTTTCCGGGTGTACGGCCCGCGCCACCGCGACGGGACCGGCGGCGCAGTCGGCTCTCGCCACAGCGCGGCGAGACCCTGCTCGGTCGTCGGGTACTGGCCGTTGTCCAGGCGATACGCGTCGAGCGCCAGGCCCAGCAGCTCGATCTGGGCCCGCGCGGCCTGGGACTTCGCATCACCCACGTTCCGGAAGACCATAGGGCCCACGAGGCCCGCCAGCACCGAGATGACGAGGAGGACCACGAGCATCTCGATCAGGGTGAAGCCGGCGGACCGGCTATGCCGTGGAAACACGAAGGACCTCCTCCACGGTCGAAATGCCCGCTTGGACCTTGATCCAGCCATCGTCCCGCAGGGTTCGCATGCGCTTGACGGCCTCCGCCTCACGCAACGCGGAGCGGCCGGCGCGGCGCGTCACCAGCTCCTTCAGCTCCTCGTCGAACACCAGCAGCTCAAAGAGCCCGGTCCGGCCTTTGAAACCGGTTTGGCGGCACGCCGGGCACCCAGCGCCGCGCTCGAGCGTCGTGGTGCCCACCGGGCGGCCGGCCAGCAGCGCCACCGTTTGGGGATCCGGGGTGTACCGGCGCCGGCACTCAGGACAGACTCGTCGCACCAGCCGCTGGGCCAGCACGCCTTCCACGGTGGACGCAACGAGATACTCCTCGACCCCCAGGTCGCTGAGCCGGGCGATGGCGCTCAGCGCGTCGTTGGTGTGCAGCGTGGAGAAGACCAGGTGGCCGGTGAGCGCCGCCCGCACCGCGATGCTCGCCGTCTCCTGATCCCGCATCTCGCCCACCATCACCACGTCGGGATCGTGCCGCAGCACGCCGCGGAGCACGGTGGCGAACGTCGCCCCGGCCTTGGCGTTGACGGGAATCTGGATGACGCCCGGGAGTTGGTACTCGATGGGGTCTTCGACCGTGACGATCTTCTCGCTCGTCGCGTCCCGGAGGCCCAGCGCCGCGTGGAGCGTGGTGGTCTTGCCGCTGCCCGTCGGCCCGGTGACCAGCACGATGCCATGCGGTCGCTGCGCCAAGGCCGAAAACGCCCCGTAGGTCTCGGCATCCATGCCCAGTTGGTCGAGCCCCGCCGGCCGGCCCCCGCGGTCGAGCAACCGGAGCACGACACTCTCGCCGTGCAGCGCCGGCAGGGTGGAGACGCGGAGATCCAGCTCGCGGTCCTCCAGGCGCACGCGGATCCGGCCGTCCTGCGGCACCCGCCGCTCGGCGATATCCAGATTGGCGAGCAGCTTGACCCGGGAGACCACGGCCTGGGCCAGCTCGCGAGGGGGCGGGTCGGCATCGCTCAGAACCCCGTCCACTCGGAACCGTATCCGGAGCCCGTCGCGCGTGGATTCCAGGTGGATGTCGCTGGCACTGGCGCCGTGCGCGTCCCGCAGGAGGAGGCTTACGTACCGAATCACCGGCGGCTGGGTCGCCAGGTCGCGTACGTCGGCCAGGAGATCGTCCGAGCCACTGGGCAGCCCCGCCGCCGCGTCACCGGGATCGAACAGCTCCACCACGCGGGTGTTCTCGTCCATGGCTCGGCGGATGGCGTCCCGGAGCAACGTCTCATCCACCGGGATCACGTCGGGCTGCGCGTCGAAGAGGATGGCCAGGTCGTCGAGTGCCTGGGGATCGGGCTCCCCGGCCGCGGCAACGCGGACCCGGCCGCCCGCGAGGGCGAGGGGCAGGAGGAGATAGTTCTCGAGGTATTCCCGGCTCAGCGCCTCAGGGAGCGGGAAGGAGGGACGGAGATCATCGCCGCCGAGCATGACCCAGGTCTCCGAGTCGAGATGCCCGTCCTCTTGTCAAGTACTGTGCCGAGAGTCGTTCGAGCCGCTCCCGGTACTCAAGTCCCTGTGAGCGCGTGAGATCGCGACATCGCTCCGGGACCGGGGTGCGCCGGAAGCGTATACCGGTAAACGCACGCGAGCGTCTACCGGTATACGCCTTGGGCAGCGCGCTACCGGTCGGCCAGCCCCGCCCGCTCGAGCCGGCGGTATAGCGTCCGCGGCGTAACCCCGAATCGGCGAGCCACCTTGCGTTTGTTGCCCCGGGCGTCCGCCAGGGCCCTCAACAGCACCTCGCGTTCGCCGAGTTCGGCTCCGGAGAGAACCGGCGGCCACGCATTGACCGTCAGATAGACTTTGAGGGCGTTCTGCAGCTGCCGCACGTTCCCCGGCCAGGAGTAGGCCATCAACCGGTCCACGTCCGCGGGCGCAATGGCTCGGGGCGGGATTCCGATCTCGGCAGCGAGCGACGGCAGGATGGTGTCCACCAGTTCCGGCAGGTCCTCGATGTGATCCTTCAAGGCCGGCATGCGGACCACCAGCGCGCCCATACGGTCCAGCAGGTCTGCGGGAAACCGTCCGGCCGCCGCTTCCGCGTCCAGGTCCACGTTGGTGCCGAAGAGAAACCGCACATCGAGCTTGCGAGCCCGCCGCTCCCCGATGCGCACCACCTCGCCGTCTTCCAGCAGTTGCAGCAGCGCGCCTTGGACCCGCCGTCGTGCCCAAGCGATCTCGTCCAGGAACAACGTTCCCTGGTTCGCCTCTTCCAGCACGCCCGGCACGTCTCGCACCGCCCCCGTGAACCCGCCCCGAGACCAGCCGAACAGCCGGCCGAACTCCAGGCCGCGGACCAGCGCGCTCATCGACTGCCGGACGAAGGGCCGCGAGACGCGTCGGGACAGGCTGTGAACCAGGCCCGCGGCCAGGTGCTTGCCGGCCCCCCGCGGACCCTCGATCCGTCCGTGCCACGGGACGGCGGCCAGCGCCCGCAGCTGCTCGCGCGCCACCTCCATCACGAGTGATCGTCCGGTGAGGAGGATTCCGACCGCGCTGGCGGATCCGCCGGACATACCGATATCCAACGAGATTGGGCGCATGGCGCCCTCCAAGAGAAAGGACGCCCCTCAACCTTCACGCGGATCGACCGGGAACCACTACCAGTAGTGGTAGTCCAGGGCCACGACGCCGAATTGTGACCCGGCTCACATCGCCAGGGTCGCGGCCGGCACTTCGCGCCCACCTATATTGGGTTGTCAACCTACGCCACCCGTGGGCTTTGGAGGTCATCATGCTGCGCAAGTTCGGTACTGGGATGCTCATCGTCGCCGCGGCCGCCGCCTGCGGCGAGTCGACAGGTCCGGAGGACTTCGACCCGGTGGTCACCCAGCAGAAAGCCGACGCCGTGCTGGCGGCGTTCGACAACCCGGCGCTCGTGAGCCTCGGCGCCTTGCAGAACCTGTCCTTCGGCGGGCCGCTGCTCAGCGCCACCCTGCCGCCCGAGCCCTCGGCCTTCGCCACGTCCACCGCCGCCGCCCGGCTCCGCGACTGGGCCCGGACGGTCCCGAGCTTCGGTTCGGCCAGCCCCCTGGCCATTTTCCCGGCCGACGTGCTGGGCGCCACGTTCGTCTGGGACGCGGATCTCGACCAGTATGTCCAGGACCCGCAGCGCACCGGCGCCCCGTCCAACGGCGTGCGCGTGATCCTCTACGCGGTGGATCCCGTGCTCCACCTGCCCACCGCCGCGCTCGACGAGATCGGCTACCTCGACATCATGGACGAGTCCACCGCCTCGGTGGACGCGCTGCACCTCGTGGCCGTGGTCGACGACGTCACGTACCTGGACTACGTCGCCAGCGCCACCAGAACGACCGCCTCGCTCACGCTGAGCGCGGAAGGGTTCGTGTCGAATGGGACCGATCGGGTGGACTTCGACCTGACCTTCTCCCTGTCCCAGTCCGCGGTGAGCGTGGACTACCAGCTGACGCACGGGGACGACACCCTCCGCCTCGAAGGGACGCTGAGCGAGTCCTCCTTCACCGTGACCCTGACCCTGACCGACGGCGACAACACCATCGCCTTCCAGGTCACCGTCACCCCCTCGACGGTCGAGGGCTCGATCGAGTACAATGGTGAGGTCGCGGTCGAGATCGGCGGCACGCCGGAAGATCCGACCTGGACCCGGGCCGACGGCACGGCGTTGACGGCGCAACAAATCGCCGCTCTCGAGCATCTCGGGGAGCTGATCGATGTTATCACCGGCCACTTCGACGACCTGCTCGGACCGGCCATCGTGGCCTTCCTCCTCGGGTAGGCGGATCCTGTTCGCCGGCGCCGTCGCCCTCCTCGCGGGGTGCGACGCGCCGGCCGGCACCTACGAACCCATCTTCCTCGCCGGCCGGGCGGTGGTCCCGGCCGGCGATTCGTTGCTGGCCGTCACGTCCCGCGAGGCGGCCGCGATCATCGTCTATGACCGGCTCGGCCGGGTGGTGGATACCCTGGGCCAGGGCGTCCTGCAGAGCCCGGCCCACCTCCAGATCATGGGGGCCGACTGGTACGTCTCGGACCTGCGGGACGGCCGGCCGGTGGTCGTCGTCCTGGGGCGCGACGGCGCCGTCCGCCGGACGGTCCCGGTGGGCGACGTCGCCGCCCACGCCCACCAGTTCGCCGTGCTGCCGGACGGCGCCGTCGTGGTGGAGTCGCGGGACGGACGGCTGGCGGCCCTCCGGGGCGACAGCGCCGCCACCTTTGCCGCGGTCGAGATCGGCCCGCGCCCCAGCCTCCTCCTGGGCGCGGGTGGCGGCGTGCTGCACGCCGTCCCCGACCGCCACATCACGCTCTACAACGGGTTCGGCAACATCCGCTGGCGCATCGACTGGCCCTGGGCCGCGACCGCCTACATCGGCGACCTGAGCCAGGACCGCCGCGGCCGGATCCACGCCCTGGCCGGCGTCGAAGCCACCAACACCTTCATCGCCTATACGTTCGAGGAAGGCACCGGTGAGATCATCCGGTGGTCGGACGAGACGGCGGCGGGATCGTTCCTGGTCGACCGCTTGGGAGAGATTGTGCCGGCGGAGGGGAGATGGATGGGGAACGTGAAACGTGAAAAGTGAAACGTGAAACGAGGCTCCCGAAACGTTCGTTTCACGTTTCACGTTTCACGTTTCACGAGCCAATCAGTATTTCAATCCCGCCTCGTCCGCGAACTTCTTGAACTGTTCTACCTGCTTTGGCGTCATGGTGTCCGGCATCTGGACCTGGATCTCCACCAGCTGGTCGCCGCGCTTGCCGTCCTTCGCCACGCCGTGACCCCGGATGCGGAACTTGCGGCCGGGCTGGGTGCCGGCCGGGATCCGCAGCACGACCCGCTTGTCCTCGACGGTGCGCACCCGGATGCGGGAGCCCAGCACCGCCTGGGCCAGGTTGATGGGCACGGTGCAGACGAGGTCATCGCCCTCGCGCCGGAGGAAGCGGTCCGGCTCGACGGTGATCGTGACGATCACGTCGCCCACCGTCCCCGCCCCGCCCCGCTGTCCCTGGCCCTTGAGCCGCAGGCGGTGTCCGGTCTCGACGCCGAGCGGGATCGAGACCATCACCCGCCGCTCGATCGCCACTTCTCCCTGGCCGCCGCAGCGCGGGCACGTCTCGCTCGCCACCTTGCCCCGGGCCCGGCAGTTGGGGCACGGCCGGCGCACCGCGAACGCCCCCTGCCCGAACACCACCTCGCCCTTCCCGTGGCACTCGGGACAGATGGTGACCTTGGCGCCCGGCGCGGCGCCCGTGCCGCCGCAGGTGGGGCAGGCTTCCGAGACCGGGATCGCGATGGCCACCTGCCCGCCGAGGACCGCGACCCTGAGGGGGACGGACACCGCGACCTCGATGGCCGCCGCCTCGTCGGCCCGCCGCCGCCCGAAGATGGACGAGAACAGATCGCCCAGCCCGCCGAACCCTTCGAACCCCTTGGTGAAGTCGAAGTCTTCGGCGGCGGTGCGCCCCCCGCCCGGACCCGGACCGGGCTCGCGCCGGGCGCCGGTGCGCGCGAAGGCACCGTACTTCCGCATGAGATCGTACTGCTTCCGCTTTCCCGGATCGGTCAGCACCGCGTGCGCTTCGGAGACCTCCTTGAAGCGCTCCGCGGCCGCCGCGTCGTTGGGATGGGCGTCCGGATGGTACTTCTTGGCCAGCTTCCGGTAGGCGCGCTTGATCTCGGGCAGCTCGGCCTTTTCGCTTACGCCGAGGATTCGGTAGTAGTCTTTGGTAGGAGGCATGGTCTACTGGCCCGTGCAGCGTGCACCGTGCAACGTGCAACGTGTCTCCAGGCGCCCGGGAATCACGCTGCACGCTGCACGCTGCCCGCTGCACGTTCTAGGCAGCACCGGACTCTCCACTCCAGATCCTCACCTGCACCCGCGCCGCCCGCAACAGTTGGCCGTTGAACCGGTATCCGGTCTGGAGCACCGCCGCCACGGTGTGGTCCTGCTCGGGCGCGGTCGCGGGCGCCTGGGCGATGGCTTCGTGCACGTTGGGATCGAAGGGCACGTCCACCTGCGCGACGCGCTCGAGCCCGGCCACCTCCAGCTGCTTCAGCAGC
>Ga0214473_10002064_pt1 | contig 25282 bp, 13 predicted proteins | sample RVTome_7_FD_203509 | JGI IMG/M metagenome (GOLD analysis project Ga0214473, IMG submission 203509) | Soil microbial communities from uranium-contaminated site in the Upper Colorado River Basin, Wyoming, United States - RVT98D197 | ecosystem: Environmental > Terrestrial > Soil > Contaminated >... | reverse complement strand
CGACATCAACCGACGATGCTCAGGTCAGGATTGGGAGGCAAGGCGCCACGGATCGAGCTACCCTAGGTCCAGGACCTCCCTCATGGATGATTCCTTCATCGGTCAGGACTCGACCTCTGTGGGCCGGCCTGGGGTTTTGCGGCAACGTTGATGAGGGACTCCGACCATGAAGGTCCGCTTGTCTGGGGGATTCGGAGACCGAACGGGGGCCACGACGACGGTGGTGGTGTGCACCCTTCTCATTGCCGCCCTCCCCCTCTTTCCATGGATCAGCGCACCGGCGTGGGAACCCGTCCAGGCATCCTCAGATGTCTCGCCCCCGAGCTTTCAGGTTCGAGGATTCTTTACAGAGAATCTGGGTCAAGTACAGAACGACGACGTCCGCTTCTACACGGCTTCCGGAGGAATGCTCTTCGGGTTCACCCCTCGTTCCGTTCTCACCGTCCTGCACAATCCTGTCCAGCGGACGGTCTCTCCCTACGGTGCGCGTCCCGCCATCAATGGACGCCCGGGATCGGCCGTTCTCGTTCGAATCACGTTTCCAGGATCCAATTCCGTTGTCCCTGAAGGGCTGAATGTACTCCCGTTCCCAAGCCACTACTTCCTCGGAAGCGAGCCGTCGCGTTGGCGGGTGAACGTGCGGAGCTATTCAGAGGTCGCATATCCGAATCTGTACCAGGGAATCGATCTCGTCTTCCGCGTCTCGGAGCATGGCGTGAAGTACGAATTCCTCGTCCGTCCGGGAGCTCGGGCCGAGGAGATCCGGGTTTCGTATGAGGGCGCGAAGAGGCTCGCCGTCGACGCCAGTGGGAACCTCCAAGTGGTGACGTCCGCAGGGGCGTTCGTGGATACGTCCCCTGCGGCCTGGCAGGGCGAAGCCCGGGTCTCGTGCCGATTCCGCGTTGAAGGATTGCGCTCCATGCGATACGCATGCGATCCCTACAACCACGGCGCTGTGCTCGTCATCGACCCGCTCGTGTATTCTACCTTCCTGGGGGGAGTCCTAACGGAACAGGCCTGGGACCTGACGGTCGATTCTTCCGGCGATGCGTTTGTGACGGGATACAGCCGATCCCCTGACTTCCCCGTCACGCCAGGTGCCTTCGACCCGTCCCCGAACGGGGGTAGGGACGCATTCGTCGCAAAGCTCCGGGAGACGGGCAGCGGACTCGAGTACGCCACGTATCTCGGCGGGGCCGGCTCTGACTGGGGCAAAGGGATCGCGGTCGATGCAGTGGGGACTGTATACATAACCGGAACAACGACGTCACCGGATTTTCCCACGACGCCCGCGGCTTTCGACCGAACATGCGGCTCGGACGGCACCTGCGATTTCGACGGGACGAATTACTACCCGGATGGGTTCGTAGCGAGAATGAGCGCGACGGGCGACTCACTCTTGTACTCCACTTTCCTTGGAGGTCTCGAAGGCGACGACTCACGATCTGTAACCGTCGATCAGACGGGCGACGCATACCTGACGGGCGACACCCACTCACGGGACTTCCCAACCACCCCCGGAGCGTTCGACCGGACGTGTGGGGCGGACGGTGCGTGCGATTTCGACGGTGCGCTCAGCCACGGCGACGTGTTCCTGACGAAGGTCTCTCCCGCGGGCGATCGCCTTGAATATTCCACATTCCTGGGAGGCGGGGACGACGACACGGGTGCATCCGTGGCTGTGGACTCGGGGGGAAGCGCATTCCTGACAGGGTTCGCGCAGTCGGACGACTTCCCTACGACCCCGGGCGTGTTCCAACCCGTGCGCGGGACGGACGTCTGGGGCGACGCTTTCGTGACCAAGGTGAATCCGGCCGGAAGTGCCCTTTCCTACTCGACGTTTCTGGGTGGAAACGAGGATGCCGATGGAGGGTTAGCACTCAGCCTCGACGCCTCGGGAAACGCGTATGTGGCCGGCACGACTGGTTCCGGTGACTTCCCCACAACCCCGGGGGCCTTCGATCGGTCCCACAACAGCCCCGGCGTCGCCGACGACGTCTTCGTCTTGAAGCTGAACTCAACCGGTGAAGGCCTCCTGTACTCGACACTGCTTGGCGGATCGGGGCTGGAGGGTTGGGTATCGCTCGCGGTGAGCGCGGATGGGGAGGCCCTCATAGCGGGGTTCACCGATTCGATGACTTTCCCCACGACAACCGGGGCGTTCCGCAGATCCGGGGGCGGAGGGAACGACGCTTTCCTTGCCAGAGTGAATGTGAATGCTAGCGCCCTCCTCTACTCCACCTTCCTCGGAGGTCAGATGGACGACTTCGGTTGGGCAGTGGCGGTCGACGCCAGCGGCGACGCATACGTGGCGGGGGCCACGAGCTCCTTAGACTTCCCGACGACGCCCGGCGCCTTCGACGGGACCGTCGACGGCGCCAGCGACGCGTTCGTCCTCAAGTTCGCCCCGCTCCCGAATCTCGCCGTCGTCGAGGTCTCCACGGTCCCGGGCCCGCCGCTCCCCGTCGGCGTCCCCGCCGCGGTCGCGGTCAACGTCACGAACGCGGGCGACGTGGACGCCGGCCCCGTCTCCGTCCTCGCCTTCGAGGATCGCGACGGGGACGACCGCTTCGACCCGGGGGAGGACCTCGGCGTGCGGGACGTCCCCTCCCTGCCCGTGTTCGCGTCGGTCGTCCTCTCCTACCCGTGGACCCCGGACGCTCCCGGCCCCCACCGGCTGTGCGCGCTCGCGGACTTCCTGGACCTCGTCCGCGAGGGGAACGAGACGGACAACCTCCGGTGCGCGGACGTCCCCGCCGCCGTGCCCGTGCTCGGTCCCGACTACGCGCCGCGGGACCCGCAGCCCCCGTCGCCCCTCCGCGTCGGCCTCTCCGTCGACATGTCCCTCTCCGCGCGCGTGGCGAACGTGGGGAACGGGTCCGCGAACGCCACCGCGACGCTCGCGTTCTTCAACGCCTCCACGCCCGGCTCGCCGTTCGCGGCCTTCCCCGTGCCCCCGCTCGCGGCCGACGAGGCCTCGGCCCCGTCCGTCGCATCGTGGCGGTCCCCCTCCGCCCCCGGCACGTACGCGATCGTCGCCGACGTGGACCACGGGGACGACCTCGCGGAGTGGGACGAGTCGAACAACGCGTACGCGTGGACCGTGGACGTCGTCGCCGGCCCCGTGACGACCCTGGTCCTCGGGCAGCCGAACGTCACGGCCCCGCAGGCGTACGTGACGTCCGCCACGCCCCTCTCCTTCGCGGTCCTCGACCAGTCCGGCGCGGGCATCCGGACCACGGGGTACCGCGTGGACGGTCCCCCGTGGATCAACTACACCGCCACGGGCCCGTTCACCCTGACGGGCGAGGGACCGCACCTCGTGGAGTGGTGGAGCGAGGACTTCGCAGGCAACGGGGAGGCGGTCCAGGACCGCGTCGTCGTCGTGGACGACACTCCCCCGACGACCGCGCTGGCGATCGGGGACCCCAAGTCCACGGACGGAGGCACGTACGTGACTTCCGCGACGCCCTTCGCCCTGGCGGCGTCGGACGGGGGCGTCGACCCCGTCGGCGTCGGCCCCGTGGAATACCGGATCGGCACGGACCCCTGGAGGCCGTACGCCGCCCCGTTCGCGATCCCGGGCGAGGGCCTCCACGCGGTCTCGTTCCAATCCGCGGACCGGCTGGGCAACGCGGAGCCCGCCCAGGCCGTGGAGGTCATCGTCGACGACACGCCGCCCACCGTGTCCCTCGCCGTGGGGCAGCCGCAGCACGCGGGCCCGCCGGTGTTCGTCGCGTCCTCCACCCCGCTCGCCGTCGACGCCACGGACGGGGGTCCCGCCCCCGTGGGGCTCGCCTCCGTCCAGGTTCGGATCGGCGGCGGTCCGTGGACCCCGTACGCGGGTCCCTTCACGCTCGCGCCCCCGGACGGCGCCCGCCGCGTGGAGTACGCCGCCACGGACCTCCTCGGCCACCTCGCCGTCGGCGCGACGGACTTCGTCCTGGACGACACGCCGCCCGCGATATCCGTGGACGTCGGCACGCCCCGCCACGACGGCGTCGACACGTTCGTCACATCCGCGACGCCCCTCGCGATCGCCGCCGCGGATGAGGGGCTGATCCCCGTGGGCGTCGCGTCCATGGAGTACCGCCTCGGTGGCCCCTGGATCCCGTATGCGGGACCCTTCACCCTCTCGGGGCCGGACGGCCCGAAGACCCTGGAGTACCGCGCGACGGACCGCCTCGGGAACGCCGCCACGGGACAGCGCACGGTCATCCTCGACGACACCCCGCCGGCGACGAGCCTGGCGGTGGGCGAGCCGAAGCACGTCGCCGCGGACACGTACGTGACGTCCGCGACGCCCCTCTCCCTCGCCGCGGCGGACGGCGGCGCGGGCGGCGTCGGCATCGCCGCCACGGAGGTTCGAATCGACGGCGGTCCGTGGACCCCGTACGGGGCCCCGTTCTCCCTCGTTGGGGCGGGCGCGCACGCGGTCGCCTTCCGCTCCACGGACCGGCTCGGGAACGAGGAGCCCATCCGAGTCCTCCCGTTCACGGTCGACGACACGCCGCCAATCACAACCCCCTCCCCCGGGGACGGCACGTACCCGACGGGCACGGCGTTCGCGTTCCCTGCCACGGACGCGGGCAGCGGGGTCGCCCGCACGGAGATCCGCGTCGACGGCGGATCATGGGCGACCTATGCCGTGCCGCTCGTGCTCGCGGAGGGCGCGCACACGATTACCTTCCGGTCCGTGGACCGCGTGAACAACACGGAGCCGGAGCTCACGCTGTCCGTGACGATCGAGGGCGCACCTCCGCGGTCGCCGGAGACGAACTGGAAGCCGCTCGTGGCGGCGATCTTCGCCGCGGTCCTCGCCCTCACCGGCGCGTGGTCCGCGCGGCGCGCCCCGTGGCCGAGGGGGTCCCGTCCGCGGTCGCGCGCGTTCGTCCTCACCGCGCTGCCGTTCGTGGCGGCGGAGGTGGCGACCGGAGTCCTGTCCCTCCTCACCGGGCTGCTCGCGGTCCCGCCGCTGTTGGGCGCGGGCACGGCCGTGGACGCCGGGATCCTCATCGTGGGCGTCGCGCTGGCCGTCTACCGCGTCCGCTCGCGGCCGTCGCGGGAGACGGTTTCGAACCATAGGCGGACTTGACACGGCGGGGGCCGGAATCCGAGCCTCCCGCGCGTCCCGGAGTTCGAAGGGGTCTTCAGAGGTTCCGCGCTGGCACTTGAATGCGGCACCGCAATCCGAAGGATGGGCCCAGGCCCACCGCCGCGGGACCACCGCCTAATGCCGTTCCTTCACCATGGATGGCCGACGCGGGGCTCTGGGCAGATGACCCCTCGCGCCACACGCAACATTGGACGGACCAGATGACGTGTCGGACGACCGCCGCGAAGACGCCGGCGACCGAAGTGGGCGTACAACCGCCCCGGATGTTGTCCCGGCCGACTCCGACCGATGGACGGACGACTGCAACGGAATGATGACCAGTCGTCCGGCGAGGCCGGACGGCTGGTACGGATGCATCCCCGACCGGGGCGGGAGCGTCCCCGGTTGTCCACGTTCGAGGGACGGCTGCCCGTCGGACCTGACCATCTGTCCGTCGTGTCTGACCAGATGTCCGCCCCATCGACCCAGTTGGCCGAAACCGCTGGACACATGGCCGTCACACTGTTGCGGCCGTCCGTCGCGTCGTTGCAGCTGCCCGTCGTGCACGGACGGATGGTCACGCGGCCTTCCCGGTTGTCCCTTGTGCCGTACGACCTGTCCCTCGGTTCATTTCGACTGGTCATACATCGGTCCCGTCCGGGCGACCATTCGGCCGAAACGGTTTATGCCGCACCGCCGGATACCGGGGCGATGGTCCGCGCGAAGGTGCCCGCGCGCCGGAAGGACGGCCGTCCGGGGCCGCCGGACCGGTACCCGAAGGACCCGGACAAGTACGCGGACCCGAGGAACTGGAAGTACCCCGTCCACACGCCGTTCCACGCGCGCGCCGCGCGGCGGTACTTCAACGACCCGCGGAACCGGGAGAAGTACGACGAGGCGGAGCAGGCGTACGTGGACCGGAAGATCGACGAGGCGCTCGCGAAGTTCGGCGTCGCCGCCAAGGTGCTCGGCGGCGTCGAGGAGCCGGAGGCGGGGATCATCGACGAGGACGTCCCCGGCGGGAAACCCATCGAGGAGATGGACCTCGACGCTCTCCTGGCGGTGCTCCTCGGCACGGACCGCCTCGCGCGCGCGAAGGAGATCCCGGAGGACGCGGTGCAGTTCACGAAGCGCGGGAGCACGATCGTGAACGCGGACGTGAAGTCGTACACGGTCTCCCTCGACCTGATGAACAAGACGATCTACCACGACTGCACGGACTGGACGCAGAACCGCGCGAAGGCGAAGCTGTTCTGCAAGCACGTCGGGCGGTTCTTCCTCAGCATGAAGCCGGGCGAGGCGACGAACACGCTCCGCGGCCTCCTGCTCGAGCGGGACAAGTGGGTGTTCGACGTCGCGTGAACAGCTCGCGGGACCGCTGCGGATCTAGAGGCGGTTGAAGTCGCGGTTCGCCTCGTCGTCGCGCCTTCGGGGCCGTTCCTTCGGCGGCGGGGGCGGCAGCGGCGCCTGCGGCTCCTCGTCGGCCACCTCGTCGTCCTCGTCCTCGGGCTCCTCGTCCCGCTGCTTCGGCACGTGGAGGGGCTTCCGGCACGACGGGCACTCCTCCTCGTCGAGGCACGCGGAGCACAGCCACGTCCCGCACGGATGGCGGGAGACCGCCTTCCCGCGGTGCGCGGAGCACTTCCGCAGCTCCCGCACCTCCTCCGCCTTCTTCGGCGGCGGCGCGGCCGACTTCGCGACGGGCTTTGCGACCGCCCGCGCGACCTCCGGGGCGGGCTTCGTCGTCACGCGGTACGCGCCGCCGTTGAACATCCGGAGGGACGTCTCGAGCCGCTTCGCCTCCCAGATCCCGAGGTCGAGCTGGCGGGCGAGGTGGACGAGGTCCCAGTTCTCCCGCGGCAGGTCGAGTGCGCGGCGCAGGAGGGCGTCCAGGTGCGCGTCCGGCTGCGGGTCCACGTCCGCCTCCGCGACGTTCTGGATGTAGCCCCACATCTCGCGGATCTCCGAGGCGTCGGAGCCCGGCGCGCTGATTGCGACGCGGTACCGGTCCGCCTCCTGGGGGCTCTCGACCATCTTGAGGACGACGCTGGACACGGCCTCGAAGCGGTGGAGCTTGTCCGGCGGCAGGTCCGCGGGCAGGACCTTCGGCGGCTCGCTGAGGTAGTCGACGACCTCGTCGAGGATCTGGAACGGGACGCCCGCCCCACGGAACATCTCCTCGCGCCCGGCGGTGCGGCCGTTCGCGCGCTCCCAATCCACGACGCGGCGCGCGGACTCCTCCACGATCCGCCGGTGGAGCCCGGCCTCCGCGTCCCGCTTCCCCTTGGCGGCGAGGTCGAAGTTCGGGTCGAGTTTCACCGCGTAGTCGAACGCGCGGATCGCGTCCTCGTACCGGCGCATCGCGAGGAGGGCGAGCCCCTTCGAGCCCCACACGGTCTTGTCGATCGGGTCGAGCGCGATCGCCTTGTCGTAGCAGGCGACGGCGGGCTCCCACGCGCCGCCCCGCTCGAGTGCGAACGCCTTCAGCGTCCACAGCTCTTTGCTCGCCGGGGCGATCTGCAGGGCGCGTTCGTACGCGTCCGCTGCCTCCGGGAATTCCGCGAGCTTCACGTGCGCGAGCCCCTTCGCCCGCCACGACCGCGCATCCCGCGGGTCGAGGGAGACCGCGCGGGTGAGGGCCTCGACGGACTCCTTGTCCCGCTCGAGCGCCTGGAGCGCCGCGCCCTTGAGGGCCCACAGGGAGGCCTCCCGCGGCTCCACCGCCAGGGCGTCGTCCACGAGGGGTAGCGAATCGCCAGGCCGGTTCTCGCGGAGCAGGACGGCCGCTTTCACGCGGAGCGCGACGGGGTCCTTCGGCGCCGCCCCGAGGACGACCTCCGCGCACGCGAGCGCCTCGTTCGACTTCTCGAGCGCTAGGAGGGCGAGCGCCTTCCCGTCGAGGAACTCCGCGTTCCCGCTCTCGAGCAGGAGGGCGTCGTCGAACGCGCGGAGCGCCTGCGCGGGCTTCCCGAGCGCGAGGAACGAGCGCCCCCGTTCCGCGAGGGCCGTGCGGTCCCCGGGGCTGATCTCCAGGGAGTGCTCGAAGCACCCGAGCGCCTCCGCGTGGCGGCCCGCCTTCGCGAGGCCGAGCCCCTTCGCGTTCCACGAGGCGCGGTCCATCGGGTCCACGTGGATCGCGGCGTCGAAGGCCCGCATCGCATCGTCGATCCGGCCGCCCGTCTGGAGGGCGAACGCCTTCGCCCGGTGCGCCTCCGTGTCCCGCGCGTCCAACTTGATCAGGTCGTCGCACACGTCCGCGACCGCCTCGAAGTCCTTCAGGGCCGTCAGGACGTCGCGCTTCACGCGGAGGAACTCCCGGTTCCCGGGGTCGATGTGGAGCGCCTTGTTGATCGCCGCGAGCGCCTCCCGCGGCTTCCCGACGGCGAGGGCGAGCTGCGCGCGGTCCTTCCACCCCGCCGGGTCGCGGGGGTGCGCCGCCACGATCGCGCCGGTGACCCCGTACGCCTCGTCGAGCCGCCCGAGCTTCTCGAGCACCGCGCGCTTCCCCGTGAGGGCGTCGAGGTCGCCCGCCTTGGTCTCGACCGCCGCCTCGAACACGATCAGCGCCTCCTCGTCGCGCCCGGTGCGCATCAGGGTGCGGCCCTTGCGGACCGCGTACACGACGTTCTTCGGGTCGAGGCCGAGGGCCCGCTCGAACGCGTCCGCCGCCTCCTCGAACCGCTCGAGCCACTCAAGCACCGCGCCCTTCGAGGCCCAGACGCGCGCGTCGCGGGCGTCGATCGCGAGGGAGCGCTCGTACGCGGCGATCGCCTCCTCGGGGCGCTTCGCGCCCTCGAGGGCGAGCCCCTTCCCGTACCAAGCGCGCTTGTCCTGCGGCGCGAGGCCGAGGCACGACTCGTACGCGGCGACCGCCTCCGTGTACTTCCCGAGCTTCCCGAGCCCGGTCCCGAGGCCGTACCACGCGTCCGCGTCGCCCGGGTTCCCGCGGATCGCCTGGCGGTACGATGCGACCGCGTCGTCGAACCGGACCAGCCGGAGCTGGACGTCCCCGCGGCGGTGCCACGCCACCGCGTCCGCGGGCGCGAGCTGCACCGCGCGGTCGTACGCCGCCAGCGACTCCGTCCACTCTTCGAGGGTCTCGAGCGCCGCGGCGTGGTCCAGCCACGACGTCAGGTCGGAGGCGTCGAGGTGGAGGATCTCCCGCGTCACGCGCACGACCTGCTTCGGCGTGCCCGCCGCCTTGAGGCAGTCCCGCTTGCCCCTCAGGGCCTCGAGGTCGTCGACGTCCACGGCCAAGGCGGACTCGTACGCCTTCAGCCCGTGCTCCGCGTCCCCGAGCATCCGGAGGGCGAGGCCCTTGTCCTTCCACGCCCGCGCGTCCTTCCGCTCCATCCGGAGGACCGCGTCGCACGCCGGGTTCAATTCCGCCCACCGCGTGAGGTCCTTCAGGAGACCGACCTTCGTCCGGAGCGCCGCCAGGTCCTGGGGCATGCGAGCGAGGAACGCGTCGAGCGCGTCCGCCGCCTCCGCCTTCCGGTCGAGCTTCACGAGGACCGAGCTGCGGTCGAAGAGCGTCTCGAGGTGGCCGGGTTCCGCCGCCAGGAGGTCGTCGCACGCGCCGAGCGCGGGCTCCCACCGCTCCAGCGCGAGGAGCGACGTCTTTCGGCCGTCGAGCGCGGCGGTGTCCTTCGGGAGCGCCGCCAGCACCCGGTCGAACGACTCCACCGCCGCCCCGTGCGTCCCGAGGGCCGCGAGGGCGAGCCCTTTCTCCCGCCACGCCTGCACGTCCGCCTCGTCCCGGGCGAGCGCGGCGTCGTAGCTCTCCACCGCCGCGTCGAGCTTCCCCATCGCCCGGAGGATCGCCCCGCGGTCCGTCCACAGGCGCGCGTCGTCCCCGTCGATCGCGAGCGCCTTCTCGATCGATCGGAGGGCGCGCTCCGTCTGGCGGGAGCGCAGGAGCACGTCCGCCCGGCCCTCCCACGCCGCCTTGCGGCTGGGGTCGAGCTGCACGACCTTGTCGAACGCGGCGAGGGCCTCCTCCCGCCGATCGAGGCCACGGAGCACCTCCGCCTTCCGGTGCCACACGTCCGGGTCCCGCGGCCGGAGCCGGAGGAGCTTGTCGAGCGTGTCGACGTCCTTCGGGTCGATCTCGAGGACGCGGAACCAGCACGTCACCGCCTCGTCCGGGCGCTGCGCAGCCAGGAGGACGTCGCCCTTGTTCGCCCACGACTCCTTGTTCGCGGGGTCCGCGCGGATCGCGTTGTCGAACGCCGCCAGGGAGCCGTCGACCTCGCCGCGGTTCGCGAGGAGGAGCCCGGTGCAGTTCAGCGCGTCCGGGTTCGCAGGGTCGAGGCGCAAGGCGCCCGAGACCGCCCGCTCCGCCTCCGGCGCGCGCCCGAGCTGGTACAGCGCGAGGCCGACGTCCGCGAGGCACGCCCCGTACTGAGGTCGCATCCGCACGACCGCGCCCGCGTTCTGTTCCAGGAAGGCGAGCGTCTTCAGGAACTGCGCGGCGGCCTTGCCGTCCGCGCCCCGGCCGTAGAACGCACGCGCGCGGTCCTCGAGACGCTTCGCGCGCGAGAGGAGGCGGCTCTCACGATCGAACAAGCTGCGGAGGGGTCCCATCCTTATCCCTTCTGCGGGGCGGTGTAGTCGTGTCAGCCGATTTATAACCTTCGGTCAGACATAGGTCGGACGCACACGCGGCCGCGGGGCCCGGGGGACGGTTTTCATAGGCGCCCGCCGTTTCCTAGTTCGCATGGTCGACATGTTCCTCGTGGCGACGTATGCGATTGGCCTCCCGTTGCTCGGGACCCTGGCGGCGGGCTCCGCCGCCGCGCTCTCGTGGAAGTCCGCGACGGAGGGGATGGACGCCGCCGCGCGGAGGCCCTTGCGGGGGCGCCTCCTCGTGTTCCTTGAGCTGCCCGCGACCGTCGTCCTGTTCGGCGCAGTGTTGACCTTCCTCATCGCCTCCCGGTCCGACGATGTGCCGGCCGCCCAGCTCGAGTGGGCCGCGCTCACCATGGGCGTCCCGGGGATGCTCACGGGGGTCGCATACGCGATCATCTACCATCGGGGCATCGCGCATTCGATCCGGGTCCCGACCGCCTTCGGACGGGTCCTCCTCCTCGCGACGACGACTCAGACGGCCGCGCTGTTCGGGTTCGCCATGGGGTTCCTGATCCTTGGCCAAGCCAGCGACCCAGCCTCCGTGGCGGCGGCGGTGGAGGCGTCCCGCGTCGCCGCGCTGTACCTGATCGCAGGCTCCTTCGTCGTACCGTTCGAGGCGTACGCGATGGTCGCGTACTGGCGGTTCGAGTCCCAGAAGCGGTGGATCCGGACCCTCGTCGTGGGCTCAGGCATCGAGGTCATCCTCCTGGTCGCGTTCGCGCTCGCGTTCCTGTCCCTGAGGACCGCGTAGGCTCAGATCGCCTCGACGATCGGCATCTCGACGCGGAACGCGGGGATCTCCGCCGCCATCCCGTCGAACGCCTCGAGGTGCTTCTCCACGTCCGCCCGCGTGTGCTGCACGGAGAGCGTCCACTGCTCGTCCGGCCCCGTCGCCATCGGCACGACGCCGCGGTTCAGCATCGCCGTGTAATAGCCCCACCACCGGCCGACGTCCACGTCGAGGAAGGACCGCCAGTCCACGATCGGCCGCGGCGCGAACACGAGGGCGCCGCTGATCCCGCGGTACTGCACGAACCCGGGGACACGGCGGTCCTCCAGGATGTCCGCGTAGCCCTTCCCGAGCGCGTCGCCGAGACGCATGGCGGCGAGCATCGCCCGGGGGGTGAGGATCTTCTCCAGCGTGACGTGCGCGGCGGTCACGACGAGCGGGTTCGCGTTGAACGTCCCCGCGTGGGACAGCACGCCGGGCTCCACCGCGTCGAGGATCTCCTTCCGGCCGCCGACGCCGGAGATCGGGTACCCGCCGCCGATCGCCTTCCCGAACACCTTGAGGTCCGGCCGGACGCCGAACTCCGCCTCCGCGCCCCCGTAGAACTTCCCGCCCGTCTTCACCTCGTCGAAGATCAGGAGCGCCCCGAGGCGGTCGCACAGGGACCGGAGGCCCTCGAGGAACCCCGGCCGCGGGAGGACGAAGCCCATGTTCATCGGGATCGGCTCGAGGATGATCGCCGCGAGTTGGTCCCCGCGCGCCTCCGCGATCGCCTCCGTCGATGCGAGGTCGTTGAAGGGCGCGACGTACGTGTGCTTCTGGGCGCCTGGCGTCAGCCCCGTGCTCGCCGGCACGACGTTCGGACGCCGCGGGTCCCCCGCCTTCTCCCGCGTCGGCTTGATCCCCGCCATGAGCGCGTCGTGGGAGCCGTGGTAGCACCCCTCGAACTTCAGGATCCCCTTCCGCCCCGTGGCGGCGCGGGCGAACCGCATCGCGTACATCGTCGCGTCCATCCCCGTGTTCGAGAGCTTCACGCGGTCCACGTGGAAGCGCCGGCACAGGAGGGCGCAGACCTTGGCGGTCTCCTCACCCTCGAAGCCGAAGATCGTGCCGTTCGCGACGCGCTGCCGCATCGCCGCCACGAGCGCCGGGTGCGAGTGCCCCGCGACGAGCGCGCCGAACGCCATCGAGAAGTCGAGGTACGCGTTCCCGTCCACGTCCCAGATCCGCGCGCCCTTCGCCCGCTTCGCGTACAGCGGGTACGGGTCGAGGACGCGGTAGTTGCTGTGCACGCCGTACACGGTCCACGCCCGCGCGCGCTCGTACGCCTTCGCGGACCCCGGCGTGCGCTTCTTGAAGAGCGCGACCTCGTCCTCAAGCCCCTTGGCGGCGGCGCCCGGACCGCGCCGCTCCCTCATCCGCCTCCCTCCGCACCGCCCTGGATCCCAGCGTCCCGCCGGACCGTCCTAACACCCGGTCCGTAATCCCGAGGGCGTTGGATAACGTTTCGTCCGCACTCTATGTCTGCGGTCTATATATCCGGTCGCGGCGATGGCGCCGCGGTCCCGATCCGGGGAGATGTCGTGGGCTCGCCGTCGCAGCTCCTGCCCGAGGTCCAGGCGCACTACGGACGCGTCCGGCACTACGCCGGCGGCGCGTGGCTCGAGGCGGGGGGCGAGCCGACGTTGGTGGTGAGGAACCCCGCCACGGCGAAGGAGATCGCCCAGGTCCCCCTGGCGGCGAAGGAGACCGTGGACGCGGCGGTGGCGGCGGCGCGGGAGGCGTTCCCCGCGTGGCGGGAGACGCCCCCGCTCGAGCGCGGGCGGAAGTTCTTCGCCCTGCGGACCCTGATGCTCCGCGACGCGGAGATCCTCGCCCGGGTCATCGCGCAGGACCAGGGGAAGACGATCGAGGAGGCGCGCGGGGAGGTCCAGCGGGCGGTCGAGAACGTCGAGGTCGCGGCGGGCATCCCGTCGCTGATGATGGGGTACGGGCTGGAGGACGGCGCCGCGAAGGACATCGACGAGGAGGTCGTCCCGCAACCCCTCGGCGTCTTCGCCGCGATCACCCCGTTCAACTTCCCGCTGATGGTCGCGTTCTGGTTCCTGCCGTACGCGCTCGCGACCGGGAACACGTACGTCGTGAAGCCGTCGGAGCAGGACCCGGTCGTGTGGCAGCGCCTGATGCCGCTGTTCGCGGAGGCCGGGTTCCCGCCTGGGGTCGTGAACCTCGTGAACGGCGCGCGGGAGGCGTCGGAGGCGCTCGTCGACCACGCGGACGTGCAGGGCGTCTCCTTCGTCGGCTCCACGCCGGTCGCGAAGGCGGTGTACGCGCGCGCGGGGGCGCAGGGGAAGCGGGCGCAGTGCGGCGGGGGCGCGAAGAACCTCCTCGTCGTGATGCCCGACGCCCGGATGGACCACGCCGTGGCGGCGGTGCTGAACAGCGCGTACGGGATGGCGGGGCAGCGGTGCCTCGCGGGCGCGGCGGTCCTGGCGGTGGCGGGCGCGCACGACGCGTTCCTTGCGAAGTTCCGGCGGGCGGCGGAGGCGATGCGCCTCGGGTACGGTCTCGACCCCGCGACGGACATGGGGCCCGTCGTGTCGGAGGCGTCGCGGGCGCGGATCGTCTCGTACGTGGACTCGGGGGTATCCGAAGGCGCGGAAGCGGTGCTCGATGGGAGGACCGCCAAAGTGCCGGACTATCCCGGATACTTCGTCGGGCCGACGATCCTTGACGGGGTCGCGCCGGACATGAGGGTCGCGCGGGAGGAGATCTTCGGGCCCGTCCTCGGGATCATAGAGTCGGAGGACCTCGACGCTGCGATTGCGCGGATCAACGTGGGGCCTTTCGGGAACGCCGCCTCGATCTTCACGCAATCCGGCGCAGCCGCGCGGCGGTTCCGGTACGCGGCCCGGTGCGGGAACATCGGCATCAACGTGGGCGTCGCCGCTCCGATCGCCTACTTCCCGTTCGGTGGCGCGCGGGAGTCGTTCTTCGGGACCGTGCACGGGCAGGGACGGGACGCGATCCGGTTCTTCACGCAGCACAAGGTCGTCATCGCGCGGTGGCCATAGGGCATCGGCACGGCGCGGGGCGCCTTGGAACGACAATAAGGTTAAGAATGCGCCGCCGCATGCGGCCCCCTCTGGGGGGTCGGAGAGAATGCGCGTGTCTGGAACGGGTGTGGGCCTGCTCGTCCTCGGAATGCTCTTGGCGGTCGCGGTCTCCCCCGCTTCCGCCACGGACTACACGGTCACGGGGACTTCGTACACCAACACCGGGACCCTTGAGGCCTTGGAGCTCTGGGACACCTACGAGCTGACCGCAGGGGGCGGGAAGCGGGTTTCTTACACCGTGGCCGCGGACAGGACGAACGCGACCGGCGCGTGCGTGATGCTCCTGTGGGCGAAGGGACACGACGTCACAGGCAGCTCGGAGTACCTGGTCACATACTCGCAAGAGGACTGCGTCGCGAGCTTCTCCAGCGGCTACACGATCGGGTCCGGCGACCCCAGCCAGTGGACGGTCGTGGTGCTGTCGGACCGGACGTACGACGTCGACTACACGCTGACGGTGAAGATCGAGAACGCGTTCGACCCGACGATTCTGGGGATCATCATCATCGTCGTGGTCGTTGTCGCGGTCATCGGCATCCGGATAGCGCTGCGCCGCCGGAGGCAGCGGATGGCCCCGCCGGCAGCCCCGCCGATGCCGCCGATGCCCCCGATGGAGCCGCCCCAGTCCCCTCCGCCGCCGCAGTGATCGCGGCGGTCCCGGACCGCGGCCGATTCGGACGCGGGACCACGTCGCACGTCGCCGAGGCTCACGCCTCGACGACGAGGACCATGTTCGTGCGGCCCTCGCCGCCGGGGTAGCCCATCGTCAGCACGATCCGCGCGCCCGCGGAGACGCCCTCGGATCGGACGATCTCCCGCGCCCGCGCGACGAGCCCGTCCAGGTCCAGCGAACCCTCCACCGCCACGGGGACGACGCCCCACACGAGGGCCAGGGAACGCAGGACCCGCGGCTCCGCGCACAGCGCCACGATCGGGGGCGCGGGCCGGTGGCGGGCGATCGCCCGCGGCGTCCGTCCCGTCGAGGTCGGCGTCAGGATCGCCGACGCCGCGAGCCCCCGCGCGACGTCGACCGCCGCGGCGGCGACCGCGTCCTTGACGTCCCCTCCCGGGGCCGGCGGGACGACGCGCAATGCAAGTGCGCCCTCCGCTTCCCGCGCGATCGCCGCGAGCGTCTTCACCGCCTCCACGGGATGGCGGCCGACCGCGGACTCCTCGGACAGCATGACGGCATCCGTGCCGTCGAGGATCGCGTTGTACACGTCCGCCGCCTCCGCGCGCGTCGGCCGGGGGCTCTCGACCATCGACTCGAGCATCTGCGTGGCGGTGATCACGGGCTTCGCGAGGGCGTTCGCGAGGCGGATGATCCGCTTCTGGACCTCCGGCACCTTCGCGAGCGGGATCTCGACGCCGAGGTCCCCGCGGGCGACCATCGCGCCGTCCGCCGCCGCCAGGATCGCCTCGAGTCGGTCGAGCGCGCCCTGCCGCTCAATCTTCGCGACGATCGGGAGGACGCGGCCCGCATCCCGCATCACCGCCCGCGCCGCCTCGACGTCCCCCGGGGAGCCCACGAACGACTGGGCGACGAAGTCGAAGTCCTCGGCGACCGCGAAGCGCAGGTCCTCCCGGTCCTTGTCCGTGAGGGACGGCAGGGACAGGGCCCGTGCGGGGACGTTCACGCCCTTGTGCGAGGACACGGGGCCGCCGACGAGCACGCGGCAGGCAAGGCCGTCCTCCGTCCGCGCCTCGACGCGAAGCTCCACGGAGCCGTCCGCGAGGAGGATCGCGTCCCCCGGGGAGACGTCGCGCGCGAGGCCCGCGTGGGAGACGGGGATCGTGGCGGCGTCGCCGACGACGTCCTCGGCGGTGATCGCGACGGTCGACCCGGGGGCGAGGACGGTGCTCTCCGCCATTCGGCCCAGGCGGATCCGCGGACCCGCGAGGTCCCCGAGGACCGCGACGGGGCGCCCCACGCGGTCCGAGAGCTCCCGCACGAGCTTGGCGGTGCGGCCGTGCGCCTCGCGCGTGCCGTGGGAGAAGTTCAGGCGGGCGACGTCGAGTCCCGCCCGGATCATCGCCTCGAGGACCTCGGACCGCGCGCTCGCCGGCCCGATCGTCCCGACGACCTTCGTCCGCTTGGCGGTGGACCACCCGCGCACGGACCGCGACCTGCGCTCCGGCGTAAAGTCTTTCCCACCTTACGGCCGCGCCATCGATGCATGAGTATTCCGTCGGTGCGAAACCTACATAGCGGTCCCCGCCGCTCATGTCCCCGGCCGCATCGTACGAGAGGAATCCGATGGCCGACAAACCCTTGAACTTCATCGGCGGGCAGTGGGTCGGGGCCGCGAGCGGGGACACGTCGAAGGTCATCAACCCCGCGAACTCGAAGGCGATCGCCGAGGTCCCAAAGGGCGGCGTCGAGGACGCGAAGGCGGCGATCGACGCGGCGCGGGAGGCGTTCGACAAGGGCCCGTGGGGCCGCTCGACGCCGGGCGAACGCGCCTCGTACCTCCTCAAACTCGCGGACCTCCTCGAGAAGGATGCGGACCGCCTGGCGGTGCTCGAGACGACGAACCAAGGGAAGACGATCAAGCAGGCGCGGGACGGGGACATCCCCTTCGCGGTCGACAACCTCCGGTTCTTCGCGGGCGCCGCGCGGTCCCTGACGTCCGCCGCCGCGGGCGAGTACGCCTCCGGCCTCACGGGCACGTCCTTCCTCCGCCGCGAGCCGGTCGGGGTCGTCGGGTCGATCACGCCGTGGAACTACCCGCTCATGATGGCGGTGTGGAAGCTCGGCCCCGCGCTGGCGGCGGGGAACACCGCGGTGATCAAGCCCGCCAGCCTGACGCCCCTCACGACGATCGAGATGGGGAAGCTGTTCGAGAAGGCCGGGTTCCCGCGGGGCGTCGTGAACGTAATCACGGGGCCGGGCAGCGTCCTCGGGGACGCGCTCGTCTCCAGTCCCGACGTGGACATGGTGAGCCTCACGGGCGACACCGCCACGGGGCGGAAGATCCTCGAGGCCGCCGCCAAGGCGATCAAGAAGGTCCACCTCGAGCTCGGCGGCAAGGCGCCGTTCCTCGTCTTCGAGGACGCGGACCTCGACGCCGCCGCGAAGGGCGCCGTCGCCGCGGGCTTCGTGAACACCGGGCAGGACTGCACGCAGGCGTGCCGTTTCCTCGTCCACGAGTCCGTCGTGGACAAGTTCTCGAAGAAGCTCGTCGCGGAGGCGAAGACCGTCGTCGTCGGCGACCCGCTGTCCCGCAACACGGACATGGGCCCGCTCGTGTCGAAGGCCCAGCTCGAGAAGGTCGAGTCGTACGTGCGCATCGGGAAGGAGTCCGGCGCGACCCTCGCCCTCGGGGGCAAACGGCCCGCGGGGAAGCTGTTCAAGGACGGCTTCTTCCACGAGCCCACGGTGTTCACGGACTGCGACCCGGGCATGCGCGTCGTGCACGAGGAGATCTTCGGGCCGGTCCTCACCGTGGAGCCCTTCGGGAAGGAGGACGAGGCGGTGCACAACGCGAACGACGTGATCTACGGGCTGTACAGCAGCGTGTGGACGCGGAACGTGGCCCGCGCGATGCGCGTCGCCCGCGCCCTCCGGTTCGGGGCCGTCGAGGTGAACGACCACCTCCCGATCGTGTCGGAGATGCCCCACGGCGGGTACAAGCAGTCCGGGTTCGGGAAGGACCTCAGCCTCCACTCCGTCGAGGACTACACGGAGCTGAAGCACGTGTACGTGGACCTCACGGAGGCGTCGCGGAAGGGCTGGCACTACATCACGTACGGGAAGCCGTAGCGCCTAAGCGGACGAGGGGAAATCGTCATTAGGGCCGGACGCACATCCCGCGGTCGTCCGTGAAGGCCATCATCAACGTGCGGAAGGAAGGTCCTTGGTACGTCGCCATGGACCTCCTCACGACCGTCTCCGGGCAGGGGAGCTCGGAGAAGGAGGCGATCGACGTCCTCCTCGAGGGGCTCAAGGAGCGCTACCGCGGGCTGAACATCCTCATCAAGAAGCAGAAGGGCACGAAGGTCGTCGTGATGAAGGGCGTCCGGCTCTGAAGCGCGGCGCCTACGGCTCCGTATTTTCCGCACCCAAGGAATCGTTATCTACCGTCCTCCCCCTTCGCGGGCCGAGGTGTCCTCCGTGCGTGTGCTCGTCCTTGGCGGCTATGGGGCGATGGCCCAGTCGACGGTCCGCGATCTGCTCGAGAGCAAGGGGGTGGAGGCGGTCGGCATCGCGGGTCGGAGCGAGGAGAAGGCGAAGGCGTTCGCGAAGCTCCTGCGGGACGACCGCGCGGTCCCGACGCCCGTGGACATCCGCGAGCGGGACCGCCTCGCGCGCGCGATGACAGGCTGGGACGTGGTCATCAACAGCGCCTGGTACGACCTCAACGTCCTCATCACGGAGTCCGCGATCCGTGCGGGGATCCATTACACGGACCTCGGCGGGCTCTACAACGAGACGCTCAAGCAGATGAAGCTGGACAAGCGGGCGAAGGACGCCGGGGTCACATGCCTCCTCGGGATGGGGTCGACGCCGGGCACGATGAACGTCATGGGCATCTACGGAGCCGCCAAGATGGACCGGATCGCGAAGGTGCGCCTCCGGTCGAGCGGCGCGGTCGTGAGCGGCGGCGAACCCGGCGTGTTCGCGCCCCCGTACGCGGTCCGCACGATCTTCGACGAGTTCCAGCTCGACTGCCCCGTCCTCCGAAAGGGGAAGATCCGGATGGTCCCCGCCCGCTCCGGCCTCGAGCAGATGGAGTTCGGCCCGCCCGTCGGGAAGGTCGAGGGGTACTACACGATCCACTCCGAGCTCGCGACGATGCCATGGACGATCGGGAAGGGCGTGCAGGAGATGGACTTCATCGTCGCGTTCCCACCGGAGTTCCGGCAGATGATGTCGACGATCTGCGGGCTCGGCCTCGCCCGCCACGAGCCGATCGCGGTCGGCGGCGCGAAGGTCGAGCCGTTCGACGTCACGTCCTCGCTCATCGAGTCCCTCCCGAAGCCGAAGAGCCCGGAGCTCGACGTCGACGTGCAGCGGTGCGACCTGATCGGGGAGAAGGACGGGCGGCCGACGACCCTCCGGTTCGAGGCGTGGACGTGGCCCCACGAGCGGTGGGGCCTCGGGGGCGGGACCGTCGACACGGGCGTGCCGCCCTCGATCGCGGCGCAGTGGCTCGCGAAGGGGAAGGTGAAGGCGAAGGGGTGCGTCCCGCCGGAGGTCGCGCTCGACCCGGTCCCGTACTTCGGGGAACTGGGCGCGCAGGGGCGCGGCATCAAGATCGTCGAGCACGCGGAGGAGCAGCACGCGCTGAACTAGGAGGTCGTCGCATGGCTACGCGGACGAAGTCGGAGCGGCTGAAGGCGGAGCGGGACGCGGTCCTCGGGCGCGGCGTCCGCACGTTGAACGACTTCTTCGTCGCGCACGCGGAGGGGCACACGATCCGCGACGTCGACGGGAACGAGTACGTGGACCTCACCGGCGGCATCGGCGTCCACGCGACGGGGCACCGGCCGGAGTCCGTCGTCCGCGCGGTGAAGAAGCAGGCGGACAAGTACCTCCACCTCTGCGCGATGGTGTTCAACTACGAGCCGTACGTCGAGCTCGCGAAGGTCCTCCGGGACATCGTGCCCCTCCCGGACGGGAAGAGCGCGCTGTTCAACTCCGGCTCCGAGGCGGTGGAGAACGCGGTGAAGACGGCGCGGGCGTTCACGAAGCGGCCGGGCGTGATCGCGTTCCACAACTCGTTCCACGGGCGCACGCTCCTCTGCCTCTCCCTCACCGGGAAGTACAACCCGTACAAGGTCGGGTACGAGCCGTTCGTGCCCCACGTGTACCACGCGCCGTTCCCGTACCACTACCGGTGCCCGCCGGGCCACGACGAGGACGGGTGCGCGGACCTCGCGCTGGCGGCGATCGAGGGGATCTTCCACGTCCACTCCGCGGACCGGATCGCGGCGATCCTCGCGGAGCCCGTGCAGGGCGAGGGCGGCTTCATCGTCCCGCCGAGGGGCTTCTTCCCCGGCCTCCGGAAGTTGTGCGACGAGCACGGCATCGTCCTGATCGACGACGAGGTCCAGGCCGGCATCGGCCGCACGGGGAAGATGTTCGCGATCGAGCACTTCGGCGTCCAGCCGGACCTCGTCTGCACCGCCAAGGCGCTCGGCGGCGGCCTACCGATCAGCGGCCTCACGGGCCGCGCGGCGGTGATGGACGCGTGCGTCCCCGGGTCGATCGGCGGCACGTACGGGGGCCACCCGCTCGGGTGCGTGGCGGCGATCGAGAACGTCCGCCTGATCCAGAAGGCCCTCCCCGCCGGGGTTAGGCTCGGGGACCGGATCGGGAAGCGCCTCGCGGAAATCCAGCGCGACCACCCGATCGTGGGCGACGCGCGCGGGCTGGGGTGCATGCGCGCGATCGAGCTCGTGAAGGACCGGAAGTCGAAGGCGCCCGCGAAGGACGAGACGAAGGCGGTCCAGCGCGAAGCGCGGGACCGCGGGCTCCTGCTCCTGACCGCGGGCTGGCACGACAACGTGATCCGCCTGCTCCCGCCGCTCACGATGCCCGTGGAGGCGGCCGACAAGGCCCTGGATGTGCTCGAGGCGTCGATCGCGGCGGTCGAGAAGCGCCGTTAGCCGTGGCGCGCGCCGCGGGGCTCCGGAGGGCCCGCGGGAGGGTGCTCCAACGTCTATAAATCCCCGGACGGAGATGCACGGTCATCTGGGCCCAACCCCGGCCCAGGAGGTTGGGGAATGGAAGCGGATTCTACCCCTCCGCCGCCCCAGGCGGAGGAGCCGGACGCGAACAAGCGGAAGAAGACCCTCGTGATCGTCCTCGTGCTCGTCCTGATCCTGGCGGCGATCGGGATCGGCATCGTTGCGGTGCTGTCCTCGCAGCCGCCGGCGCCGAAGCTCGGGACCCTCCTCGTGATCCCGAACGAGGTCACCCTCGACATCGGCGGCGCGAAGCTGTTCCACGCCCGCCCCCTGTCGACGGAGGGCCGCGTCCTGCAGGCGAGCCAGGTGGCGGTGACGTGGTCCCTTGCGCCGGCGGCGGTGGGCACGATCGACAACGCGACGGGCCTCGACACGACGTTCCACGCCGTGCAGGAGGGGACCGCGGTCCTCACCGCCACGGGCGTCGCGGGCGGGGTCACGAAGACCGCGACCGCGAACATCACGGTGAACCCGCCGCCGTTCTGGGCGGACCGCTACACGGTCGTCGCGCCCCCGTCGGCGGTCGAGGCGGACCCGTTCGACGTCACGGTCACCGTGTACGACCAGGTCGGCGCGGTCTTCACGGGATACCGCGGGACGGTACACCTCACGACGACGGACACGGACCCCCGGGTCGTCGTCCCCGCGGACTACGCGTTCGACGCCGCCGACGCCGGCGTCCACGCCTTCGCGGGCGGATTCCGGCTCTACACCGCGGGGACGCAGACGATCACCGCCACGGACGTGGGGAACGCGACAATCACGGGGAACGACCAGCTCCAGGTCAGCGCGAACCAGCCCCCGAACGCGACGTTCACGTACGTACGGACCCAGCTCCGCGTCGATGTGAACGGGAGCGCGTCCGACGACTCGGACGGGACGATTACGGCGTACGCGTGGGAGTGGGGGGACGGGGCGACCGGCGCGGGCGTCACCGCCACGCACACGTACGCCGCCCAGGGCCTCTACCAGCTGAACCTCACGGTCACGGACGACAAGGGCGCGACGGGCCTCTTCCAGCAGCTCGTCCCCCTGCTCGGCCCGACCGCGGCGTTCACCTACACGCGCACGGGGCATCGAATCGACGTCGACGCGACGACATCCTCCGATCCGGACGGGACGATCGTCACGTACGCTTGGAACTGGGGCGACGCGACGACGGGCACGGGCGTCACCGCCACGCACACGTACGCGGGGGACGGGGACTACACCGTCGCCCTCACCGTGACGGACGACATCGGCCTGACGGGGCTCCGCAGTCAGGTCGCCCGGTTCCATCAGCCGGGCGCGTCCTTCTCCCTGTCGGCGGTGAACCTCACGGTCTCCGTGGACGCCTCCCTGTCCTCGGACCTCGATGGAACAATCGTCACGTACGCGTGGGACTGGGGCGACACGACGACCGGCACGGGCGTCACCGCCGTCCACACGTACGCGACGAAGGGCACGTACACGATCATGCTGACGGTGACGGACGACATTGGCCTCCCGGGGACCCTGAACCAGACCCTGACGGTCCGCCACTATCCCACCGCGTTCTTCACGGTCCAGGTCGTGGGCCTCACGGCGAACGTCGACGCTTCCGGATCCACGGACCCCGACGGGGTCATCGTGACGTACGCGTGGGACTGGGGCGACACGACGACGGGGGCGGGCATGGTCACGTCGCACGCGTACGCGCTGGCGGGCACGTACCTGCTCGTGCTCACGGTGACGGACGACGACGGCCTCACGGACACGTTCCAGCGACCCGTGACCGTGGGCCTCGGCCCGATCGCCCCGAGCATCTCCTTCACGCTGACGATCGACGGGCTGAACTTCCTCCTGCTCGCGGATGCGACCGCGTCGTTCGACCCGGACGGCGTGATCGTTTCGTACCAGTGGGACTGGGGCGACACGACGACGGGGACGGGCGTCACCGCCACGCACGCGTACGCGGCGCCCGGCGCCTACACCGTCTCCCTCCTGATCACGGACAACGACGCCCTCACGAACACGTCGAACCAGCCCGTGAGCTGGTTCCCGCCGACCGCGCGCTTCACCCTGACGCGCAACGGCTGGTCCGTCACCGGGGACGGCACGGCGTCCTCCGACCCGGATGGGGTCATCGCCTCGTACACGTGGGACTGGGGCGACGGGAACGTGACGACCGGGGCGGTGTCGACGCATCCGTACGGGGCGGGCGGGACGTTCACGATCACGCTGAACGTGACGGACATGGACGGCTTCTGGCACCGCACGTCGCAGACGGTCACGTTCAACCCGCCGACGGCGCGGTTCTCCCACGTCCGCGACCTCTTCTCCGTGACCGTGGACGCAAGCGCCTCCACGGACCCGGACGGGACGATCGTTTCCTATGCGTGGGACTGGGGCGACACGACGACGGGGACGGGCGTGACCTCCGGCCACACCTACACGGTCGAGAACGCGTACACGATTACCCTGACCGTGACGGACAACGACCTCCTCACTGACACCGCCGCGGCGGTCGTGAGCGTCGGCGGCACGACGTACGACTACAACTACTACGATTTCTTCGCGGTCGAGTTCGGGGAGTACTGGGACTACCGCACGAGCTTCTACGGGGATCTCCCGATCGGGGTCGACTGCTTCAACGCGACGTCAATCGCGGACGGGGTCTGTGCGGGCACGACGAGGTCGCAGTACCCGTACACGATGTGGTACCCCGCGCCGGGGAACATTCGCCCTGGGAACCCGAACGCGAATCCGATTCTGTACACGATGTATCGGTTCAACGTGACCGGGCGGAACTCGCCCGCATACACAATTGACACGCCCGTCATCGTACCGCGGTTCGGGCCCGCCATCCCGGGCGGCTCCGTCCAGCTCGACTGGTCGCTGGACTACGTGGACTACGCACGGGCGAACGGGCTCGGGATGGACACACCGTGGAACTCAATCCCGGGCGACAACTGCGGCGCGATTCTGCCTGGGATGGACGGTTTCATCACCGAGGCGACTCTCACGATGACGATGGACTACGCAACGTCGCGGAAGCTGTTCGGCGTGGCGGGGGACCCGGCGACCTGGTGGGCGGCCAACGTGAACCCCGGTTGCCTGAACTACGGGCAGCTCGAGACCGCGTACGAGGACTGGCTCGTGGCCCAAGGCGGGCCACAGGGCACACCGGGCACCTACGACATCTGGAACTCGTTCGAGTGGTACTACGGGCCGTTCTTCACGGACATCGAGTGGTCCGTGACGCCGGGGCCGGGCGGAACGAATACGACGACAATCATCGTCCACCACGGGACGTGGGGCTACGAAGTCCTCCTAGCCCGGTGGTTCTACTACGGCCGCACGACGTATGCGGACGCTCTGACGCTCGGCACTCCGCCGCAGGGCTGGTGGGGCATGGAGCTCGCATGGTTCGATGGGCTCCGCATGCAGGCGACAATCTCGAACGACTTCGACTTCTATCTCTCGAGCGCGATGGGCTATCACTTCGCGAACGTCGGGTTGCCGGGGCCGGACGGGAACCTGGGCACGAACGACGACTACTCCGCCTGGAACTGGATGCCCGTCCTGACCGACTACATCCCGTCGAGCCCGCAGCACCCGTACTCAGAGATGGACGCGTACTATGGGCCAGACCTCACGTATCTCCACGACGGTCCGGGGAGCCGGAAGTATGCGCTTCAGTGGACCTACGAGGGCATCACGCCGCACGTGTGGCAGCTCCGCGCGGGCGAGACGCTCACGTTCCTCTTCCCGACGACACCGGTCACGTTCTACGATCCCGTGGCCTCTCCGCGGTTGTCCGACCCCGCGACGCTCGTGGGCTTCACCGGCGTCATGACGTACGATCGCACGCGGCCCGTGGGCTTCGGGAGCTGGGACGGAGCGACCGGGATGTGGCGGGTCTGGGGACCGACGGCGTTCCCGAGCCCCGCGCTCCCGCTCTACACGGACCCGATGCCGGGCGTCTGGCTCCGATCGTAAGGAATGAGTGACCATGGCGACGCTTCCGGAAGGACCCGAGCCTGGGCGGAGGAGCCG
>Ga0214473_10002063_pt1 | contig 25300 bp, 24 predicted proteins | sample RVTome_7_FD_203509 | JGI IMG/M metagenome (GOLD analysis project Ga0214473, IMG submission 203509) | Soil microbial communities from uranium-contaminated site in the Upper Colorado River Basin, Wyoming, United States - RVT98D197 | ecosystem: Environmental > Terrestrial > Soil > Contaminated >... | reverse complement strand
AAGAATGCTGAAAGGAGGATACCATAGTTATATGGCTATGTCAAGCTTTTTTTGCCTTTTTCATAATTTTTTCACACCTTCTCCCCCTTGAAGGGGGCGGAAGAAAGCGATTCCCCTCCCCTTCAGGGGGAGGGCTAGGGTGGGGGTAGGGTTAGATGACTTATGTGTCTGAGTAGAAATAGTCCAATAAATTTTGGTTGTTCTCAATAGTGGCAGGGATATTTCTTCGGGCCTCCCTGTTAGGGCAGAATGCCGTGATTGCCCTATCCACCATTATTTGGTATATTGAGCTTAACTAAGAGTGTCAGGTGATTTTATAATATATGTGGGAGAAGAGAGATGGCTTCCGCGAAACGATCAAGGCCCGATATTTATCAGGTTAAGGTGACCCTGAAGGACAGCAAGCCGCCGATTTGGAGAAGAGTTCAGGTAACCGGGGATACGACTCTTCTCACATTTCACAAGATCCTCCAGACGGTAATGGGCTGGACGGATTCTTATCTTCACCTCTTTATCATCGGCCGGATATTTTATGGAAAACCCGACCCCGAGTATCATTTCGAAGTGAAAGACGAAAAGGATTTTACGTTAGGCCAGATCCTTACGAACGGGAAAAGCAGAATCATTTATGAGTATGACTTCGAGGATTGCTGGCAGCATGACATTGTGATCGAGGACCGACTCTCTCCGAGAAGGGGATCACAGTACCCTCTCTGCTTAGGGGGCAAACGGGCCTGCCCGCCGGAGGATTGTGGCGGCATCTGGGAATACACGGACATCCTGGAAGCCGTTGAAGACCCGAGACATCCGGAATACTATAACATGCTGAAATGGGTGGAAAACGGCTTTGACCCCGAGTCCTTCAATCTGGAAGAGATAAACCGGAAGCTGAGGATGATCAAGTAGGGAACGATTTTAAACCGTTCCCTACCGCTTAATTATTCAGCAATTTTTTCTTTATCATCTCGCCCAGAACTTTCGACCTCAGGGTGGCCGCTTCCACGGCGTTTATCAGCGTGGCTCTCAGTCCGCCTTGCTCCAGGGCATGAAGACCGGCAATGGATGTTCCTCCCGGAGAAGTGACCATGTCTCTTAATTTTCCAGGATGCTCTCCTGTCTCAATCAGCATCTTGGCTGAACCGAGAACGGTCTGAGATGCCAGAATCAAGGCGTCATGTCGTGGGAGCCCCACTTTCACGCCAGCATCGGCCAAGGCATCGATGATGAGAAAGATGTATGCGGGACCACTTCCGCTCAAGCCAGTCACCGCATCGAGAAGATGCTCTTCAACGAAGAGGGACTTCCCTACAGAATTGAAGATCGTTTTTGCAATCATCAAATCGTCTTGAGTCGCGTGTCTTCCCCCGGAGATGGCTGACCCCGCTTCCCGGACAGAAACACAGATATTTGGCATGACCCGGATCATTCTCAGTTCTTTTTTTGCACACGATTCGATTACCTCCAGGGGGACTCCGGCAGCGATGGAGATGATCAGTTTTGTGAGATCAAGATATTCCGCAACCTCTTCCATCACTTCTTTCATAATCTGGGGCTTGATGGAGAGAATAATGATCTCCGATTGTTTTACCACTGCCGAGTTGTCAGAAGTTCCCTTTACTCCATAGGTCTTCCGTATTGCCTCCAGCCTCTCAGGCTGCGTATCCGAGCAAAGAATCTGCTCCGGCCGGCAAACACGGCCATGCAACAGCCCGCGAATTAACGCCTCGCCCATATTGCCCGCGCCCAGAATTCCCACTCTTCTTTTTTTCAGCATCGGTTTCTCCTCCCCCTTTTTTCTTTTTTGAGAAATTTTTTATGATGGTCTCGCCGTCCTGTATCCATGGAAATCATTAATCCCTCCTTGCCCCCTGAAGGTGTGAAAAAAATGTCCAAGCGGCGAGGGCGGGCAGGGATGTCGGAAAAGTTTTACAGCGGTACCTCTTAGCGCTAACCATTAACGTGGGGAACCTTAAGGTATGTTGAATACTTACACACCTTTGTCACCTTTGCCATGTCAAAAAACCGCATTTGTAAAACTTTGGAGATATCCTTGCCCGCCCGATTCCCCGATTTTTTTCACACCTTCCGTTGGTAAAGGAGGGGTTGGAAGGATTTTTTAATGTTTTATTCTAACATGCCCTTCCATGTCAATGAAGAAAGATTTTTAAGGAATTCTTGAAATCTCTGTAATCATTTTGTGAAATCGATGTAATCCAGAGAGCTCCTATCTGGTTTTCCAGAGCTCTCCAAGAAAAATGTTGACAACAAGGTGATTCTTATAGCAAAGTGAGGAGAAAAGTTATCCCGAGTCGATTCTGAACAAGGCTTCCGGAGCACACAGGACGGATGTTCCGATACATCATTATTGAAGGACCCATCGGCGTTGGCAAGACCAGTCTGGCAAGACTCCTGGCCGACGTGTTTAACGCCCGGTGTGTCCTGGAAAAACCTGAAGAGAACCCCTTTCTTCCCCAGTTCTATCAAGACAGGGGAAAATATGCCTTCCAGACACAACTCTTCTTTCTCGTGAGCCGGTTCCAGCAGCAAAGAGAGTTGATTCAACTTGATCTATTCAACCAGGTCACTCTGTGTGATTACCTGTTTGCCAAAGACCGGCTCTTCGCTTCCTTAAATCTCGATGACCATGAACTCGCCCTCTACGACCAGATCTTCCAGCTTCTGCATGGGCAGATTCCTTCGCCAGATCTGGTGATCTATTTACAGGCAAAACCCGATGTCCTTCTCCATCGGGTCCGAACGAGGAATCTTACCCATGAGAAGGAGATGGACTTCGATTACCTCAAAAAAGTGATCGAAGCCTATAATTACTACTTTTTTCACTACGATCAGACCCCCTTGCTCGTCGTCGATACGAGTGAGATTGATTTTGTGAAGAAAAAAGAAGACCTCAATCAGCTCATCCGAGAAATCAGGCAAATGAGGAAAGGAACGTGGTACTTCATTCCGAAGAGGTCCAGGTAATATGGAACACCAAATTTCAAACTTCAAACTACAAAGAAGATCAAACCCCTCCTCCCAACCACTGGGTATTCCCAGACTGTGAGCCTTTTGTTTTTTTTCTTGACATCCTGAATAAATAAAGTAATAATAGTCTACAAATGTAGACCCTCTTAAGGAGATAGGCAAAAGGGAAAATGCCATTTGCAATGAAAAAAGATTTGACTTCTAATCAAGAAAAAGTCCTTATTTTTTTGAATGAGTTTCTAAGAACTAAGGGGTTTCCACCCACCCTCAGAGAAATCGCAGCCCATTTTGGATTGAAGGGACCCAAAGCTCCACAGAAGACTCTTCAGAATCTCGAAAAGAAGGGTTTCATACGAAGAATTCCGGGAGGATCGAGGGCCATCGAGATCTTGAGGGGAAAAGAGAACCGAGAGTACGCCTTTCCCTACAAAAAGGACCGTAGAACTGGGTACCATAAAGGCCAATCCGGCAGGTCGGGCGGCCCGCCCTACGAAATTCTTTCTATTCCCATAGTCGGGCAGGTAAGGGCGGGAGAACCCATTCTTGCCGTTGAAAATATTGAGGGCTATATCCATCTCGACCGGAGCCTGGTATCTTCGGAAAATGTCTTTCTTCTCCGGGTTCAAGGAGACAGCATGATTGAGGCCCATATTCAGGACGGAGATTTCGCTCTGGTGAAACCCCAACCCAATGCGGAGAACGGAGAGATTGTTGTGGCACTCATTGATGATGAGGCCACGATTAAGAGGATCTTTCAAAAGAGAGATTTGGTTCGCCTGGAGCCGGCCAACCCCGCCATGACCCCGATCGTGGTCAAAAAGGGAGAGAAGAGAGTCACTATTGTAGGAAAGGTGGTAGGGATTTTTCGAAAGATGTGAAAATAGTTCGGAGTGATTATAGTGAACGTCGAAAAAAAGGTGTCATTGCGAGGAGCGAAGCGACGTGGCAATCTCATGAGATTGCTTCACTTCGTTCGCAATGACAACTTAAGGATGTCAGTATATTTAACTCGTTCACTATAGTTCGGGGTTCGTAGAAAAAATGACAAATGACTTTTTGGTTTTTAACTCCGAACTCCCAACTCTGAACTCCTTACTATTCCATTATGGCTGACCGAATCATTCTTCATATCGATATGGATGCTTTCTTCATCTCGGTGGAGCAGAGGGACAATCCCTCGCTTCTCGGAAAACCCGCTGCAGTCTGCGGGTCTCTTTCCCGGAGCGTTGTCACCTCGGCGACCTATGAAGCGAGACCTTATGGGATTCATGCGGGGATGCCGGTCCAGGAAGCAAAAAGGAAATGTCCAAAATTGATTCTCGTTGAAGGGGATCATTCCAAATATACAAAGACCTCTGCCCGGATCTTTTCCCTTCTCAAAGACTACACCCCCTTGGTTGAGGTGGCTTCCATTGACGAGGCCTACCTCGACATCACCCAGTCCTTACTCCTCTATCCCTCCCCGCTTCATATTGCCCAAACGATTAAAAAACGGATACGGGAGGGAGAAAAGTTGACTTGCTCCATTGGCATTGCTCCGAATAAACTTCTTGCCAAGCTGGGAAGCGGCTTAAAGAAACCTGACGGTCTGGTGGTGTTTCAAAAAGAAGAGGTGGAAGACCGGTTAAGGGACCTTCCAGTTTCAAAGCTCTTTGGAATTGGTCCTAAGCTTGATGAGGCGTTGAAATCCATGGGAATCATGACCTGCGGGCATCTGGGAAAATTCCCGGTTTCATTATTATCCAGACGCTTCGGGGTGATCGGGGAAAGGCTCCATGAGATGGGTTTGGGTCTCGACGATAGTCCGGTTGTTCCCTTTGATGAAGAAGAGGATGCCAAATCGATCAGCCATAGTGTTACCCTTGGAGAAGACACCTCGGACCCCGAGCTCCTGAGAAAGGTTCTTCTTCAGCTTTCGGAGAGGGTGGCAAAGAGAATGAGAAGGGAGGGGTTTTATGGAAAAAGAGTCGCTCTCACGGTTCGTTATTCGGATTTTTTCACCTTCTCCAAGCAGAAGACGATTTCAAAGTTAGTCAACGGCGGGAATGAGATTTTTCAACATTCCCTTGGGATTTTTGAATCGGTCTCTCATCCCAAGCCGATCCGGCTATTGGGGGTCGGGGTCTCCCAGCTAAAAAAGGAATGGTTTCAGCTGAATCTTTTTGAAAAGAGGGAGAAGAAGGATAATCTCCTTAAGGCCGTGGACCGGGTAAACGAGCGGTTTGGAGATTGGACTTTGACATGGGCCTCCCTCCATTAAATTCGGAATGGTGATTGTGGATTTCGATACGACCATTCCTCCATAATCCGTAATCAAAATAGGTATCCGCAGGCTTTAGCCTGCGGATATCGCAGCCTGAAGGCTGCGGCTACCATTTTTTGAGATCTAACGATTTCTCCAAATCGGTGAAACCTGAATTCTTGTCTTTTCCATTGTTGATATGATTTTTATCCCTATTTGGATTTTTTGATTACGGATTATGAATTCCTTTGGTTGTCTTGACAAATCCTCCTCCATTCTTCTATGTTAAACGATAAAGTATTGAACCCTTTTGTTAACAGGGGGGAAAATTGATCAAGATCGGAACGAGCGGTTTTTCTTTTCCGGACTGGAAGGGAACAGTCTATCCCCAAGGCCTTCAGGAAAAAGAGATGCTTTCCTTTTATGAGAAAGAGCTTGGATTCAATGCTCTCGAGGTGAATTTTACTTATTATGCTTTGCCTTCTCAGAAGAGTCTGGAAGGGATGTCGAAGAAAACGTCCGGTGAATTCGAATTCGTTGTGAAGTCTTATAAAGGGATGACCCATGAGATCCGGGATAAGGAAACAGGCGAGATGGTGGACAATCAAGAGATTTTTCAGAAATTTAAATACGGTCTTGCTCCCCTGATCCAGGACCGGAAACTCACCTGTGTTCTGGCACAGTTTCCGTATGGGTTCTTTCCAAACCGGGGAAACATGGAATACCTCGAAAGGTTCAGGGATGAAATGGCGGATATTCCCTTAGTCTTTGAATTCCGGAACCGGACGTGGATGAAAGAGCAGACTCTTCAATTCTTAGAAAAGAAGGGAATCGGATTCTGCATCGTCGATGAACCCAATCTGCCGAAATTAATGCCCTACCTTCCGAAGGCAACCTCGGAAATCGGCTACTTCCGTTTCCATGGACGAAATCCCAACTGGTTTAACGTGCCAACGAAAGTCCGGTACGATTACCTTTACAATGAAGGGGAGCTGAAGGAATTCATCCCTGATATTAGAGATATCTCTCAGAAGACGGCAAAGACCTTAATTTTTTTTAATAACTGTTATTCGGGTTCGGCGGCGAAGAACGCCGCCCAGATGGCGAAGCTGTTACAAATTCAGATTGCGGAATGAGAAGGGGAGAAAGCGTGGTCGAAATCGATTTTGAAAAAGAGAATGGGTTGATTCCGGCGGTGATACAGGATGCGACAACCCTTGAGGTGTTGATGGTCGGGCATATGAACCGGGAATCATGGCAAAAAACCCTGGAGACAGGGCGGGCCTGTTTCTGGTCGAGAACCCGCAAGAAACTATGGCTGAAAGGAGAGACTTCCGGTCACTTTCAGGAAGTCAAGGAGATCTACCTCGACTGCGATGGAGATACGCTTGTGCTCAAAGTGAACCCAATCGGGGGAGCAACCTGCCATACGGGGTTTCGGAGCTGTTTCCACCACAAGTACGAAAATGGAGGGTGGAAAATTGTCGGGGAGAGAATCTTTGATCCAAAGGAGGTATACGAAAAGTGAAAGTCCTGAAAGTGGGAATTCCAAAAGGAAGTTTAGAGAACGCGACCATTGAGCTTTTCAAGAAGTCGGGCTGGAGAATCTCAGTGAGCTCGAGAAGCTACTTTCCCATCGTGGATGATGATGAGCTCCGGTGCACGCTGGTGAGGGCCCAAGAAATGTCACGTTTTGTGGAAATGGGCACCCTGGATGCAGGGCTTACCGGGAAGGACTGGATCCTGGAGAACGGGTCTGACGTGGTGGTGGTCCAGGACCTGGTTTATTCCAAGATCAGCACTGCGCCGGCAAGATGGGTCCTGGTGGTGTCGGAAGATTCACCCATCCGGAATTTGAAAGACCTGGAGGGGAAAAAAATTTTCACTGAACTGGTCAGTTTTACCAAGCGGTATTTTGCGGAGCGCCATATCAAGGTGGATGTGGAGTTCTCGTGGGGAGCTACCGAGGGAAAAGTCATAGAGGGATTGGCTGATGCGGTTGTAGAGGTGACAGAGACCGGCAGCACCCTTCGGGCGAACGGGCTTCGCATTGTAGAAGAATTGATGAAGACCAATACCCAGCTCATTGCCAACCGGGGATCTTACGAAGATCCCTGGAAAAGGGAGAAGATCGAACAGGTCTCCCTTCTCCTTCAGGGAGCTCTGCGGGCCGAGGGAATGGTTGGCCTCAAAATGAATGTCTCGGCCAATGACCTGAAAAGCGTCATGGAGATCCTTCCCAGCATCACTGCGCCGACCATTGCCAACCTGTTTCAGTCGGATTGGTTCTCGGTAGAAACAATCATCTCGGAGAAAGTTGTTCGTGAGATGATCCCGAAGCTGCAAAAAAGAGGCGCCGTGGGAATCATCGAATACCCGCTCAATAAAGTAATTTGAGGAAATACCTCACCCCATCCCTCTCCCCATAGAGACTGCGTCACAAGTCCGTTCATGGTTCGACAAGCTCACCACGAACGGACCACTCCGCATTAAAAATCAATGAGTTATCCGTTCGCCCTGAGCGTGTCGAAGGGGGAACGGATAATTACGACGCAGTCTCATAGGGGAGAGGGGAAGGGAAAAGGGCGGTCATTGGAGATTGGAATTTTAGATTTATTTGGAATTTAAAATTTGGGATTTGGAGTTTTTAGTCAGTAGTCCTACAACCTCCATGTGGTAAGATTGGGGAAACATATCGATCAGGGTGACTCTCCGGAGTTCAAATCCTTTTTCTGAAAAGAGGCTTACATCCCGGGCAAACGTGGTGGGTTCACAGGAGACATAGATAATCCTTTTAGGGTTTAAAGCCGAAACCCGATCCACAATTCTCCTACAACCCGTCCTTGGGGGGTCGAGGACAATCAGATCGAAACCATCTTTTTCCCACCGGATGAGTCCATTTTCCACTTGCCCTTGAATAAAGCCGCATCGTTCTATTCCATTCCCTTCCGCGTTGAACCGGGCGTCTTTAACGGCTGCCCTGTTTTCCTCAATCCCCCAGACCTCTAAGGCTTGAGCTGCTAAAGGAAGGGTCAAATTCCCGATTCCGGCATAGAGGTCCAGAACCCGTTCCTCTCTCTTCAGTTCGGCGAATTCGAGAACCGTCTCAAGCAGTGTCTGGTTCTGATCCGGATTGACCTGGTAGAAACTTTCCGGCGATGTGCGAAGTCTCAGGGTTTGCATTCTTCCGTGCCGGTTAGAATAAATCGTGTAGTGGAGGAGAGGGTCTCCGGAGAGAGTCAGCCTCCCTTCTTGAATCACGGCCACGCCCTTCAAGACCGGGCACGACTGAAGCAACGATTCAGCGAAATGCTTCCGGCCCCGAGAAGAAGAATGGAGGTGAACGACAAGACCCCCTTTTTCTTCTTCAGGGGAGACATTGATCTCAATCTCCTTCAAGGGGGGAAAAGAGGAAAGCTCTTTTCGGAGGGACAGAATGATCTGGTTGATAAGAGAATGGGAGATTTGGCAGCGGTCAATATCCACTAATTGATGTGATCTTTCCCGGTAGTAGCCCATTCTTCCATTTTTCACTCTGAGCTGCGCCCTGACTCGGTAGCCATAGGAATCGGGAGATGGAATTACCTGAATGATAGGCGCCTCCTTCACCCTTCCCAATCGGTGAAGAATCTCTTCAAAAATTCCTTTCTTGATCTCCCCATGGAATGAATAGTCGATGTGCTGCCATTGACAGCCGCCGCATACACCAAAGTAGGGACAGGGCGGATCGACCCTCCAAGGGGAGGATTGGGTGAGCTTCTTCAGCCTCCCCATGGCGTAGTTCTTCTTCTCCTCAACGAGTTCTATCCATCCCTCATCGCCCGTTGCTGAAAAAGGAATAAAGACTACCTTCCCTTCGATACGGGCCACACCGTATCCCTTGAAGGCCATGGACTCTATCTTGGCGTGAAATTGCTGGTTCATCCTGCTTAAGGAAGTCTATCCTGAAATCCCTCGACACCTCATCTCAAACCATCTTTCTCAACAATCGCTCCGCCTTGGCAGGGTTGAATATGCCGCATTCGCACTGACGGGAAAGCTCCAGGGCTGCCTCCTCGTGGGTCAGTCTTTTCTTTTCGATTTTTTTTATCAGGTGCGCAATCAGGTTTGGGGAAACCATGGCATGGCCGCACATGGTGGAGATCTCCAGGACCTTCTCGTCAGGGAGCAGTTCCGTCTTTCCGGAAATACCGAGGGAATATTGGACGGTGTGGGGAGTGAGGCCTATTTCATGACAGGTCTTTTTCACTTCGTCAAATAGACCTGATACGGTCACGGAAAGACCGAAATTTTTCTTTTTTATCTCTTCCAGGCAGGCCTTCATCGTTTCCCTGTCTTTGAAGACCGCATGAATCATAAATCGATCTTCCTCTTTGAAACCCTTGATGCTCTTTTGATGGCGTCCCCCTCCCCTGATGGAGCCAAAATTGGTGAGATCCCCTTCATAGGAGGAGAGGATATCCCAGATTTCCCGCATCTTGTCTTTAACATCCGGGTCGTTCATCCGATCAAAATTGGTCAGGATAAGCATCACGTAGTCATCGCGAAGGTTACCGGCATTTCCATGACGGTGCAATGAATGGGTCATGATTTATTCTCCTCCTCTCAGGGTCTTCCCAATCCAATATTGGTTTTTGTATGTGGCATCGGTGTAAACCCAGCTTCCTCGGCAATGGAAACCGTCGGAATGTTCCCGTCATCCTTCAACCGGTTCGATAATCCAATGGAAAAGACCGTGTGGATCCGGGATGAAACTTCTTGAGCGCTTGCAGGCTATTCAGCAAGGTCTGGTTTGGGCTGCTGAAGTGGATCATGATATGGAGCCCCCTCTCATTCAATATATCCTCCCTGAATTTTCCTTTTCCCAGGTCGTCCATCAAAGCGGTGACACCGCTTCCGGGGTCAAATTCCACACCCGCTTTAGCAAGGGCCATGCAGATCTCCTGAACATCATGAAAAGAGGCACTGAGGCCCGGGCGTCCCACTTCCACCACAACGGCAGTCATATCTTCCGAAATGCGGCCCGTCACCTCATTCAGCTTGGGCTCCGGTGGTGGTGGCGCCCCCGTTTTCCCCGGAAGGGGGCCTGAGTAGGGGCTGCTGAAATGAGACCGGATCTCCCTTGGCCACTCCAGCTCCGGCATAAAGATGGCATCCGTGGGACAGACACTCGACCGCAAGCAGGCGCCGCACTCCACACAATCGTTCTGGGTCACTTCGCTTTTCTTCTTATCCTCCCACGGCACGAAAGAGATCGCGCCAACAGGACAATAGGGATGGCAGGCTTTACAGGCGATGCATTTCTCCTTATTGATTTTCATTCATCAACCTCCAGTGAGATATTGAAAATCTTTTTATCCATAGGGGAACTCGGTAAGGCAGAAAAAGTTGATTAAAACAAATCCTAACTGCCAGGAGGAAATCCGTCAACCGAATTCATTTTCCCTTGTAGTTTTAGCTTGAATATGCTAACAATCAACCAAATATAATTCTGTTTTTTGCCATTAGATTTCCATAAACGTATTTAGTTCTGACAAGCCGGGCGAAGGCATTGTTTTTTGCAAGATGTAAAAGGGGGTAAAGAGTTGGCTCTCTATAAGGTGGTCTTTTTAGGTCTTGCCGTGGCCGGACCGGAAGAGGAGGCCCGTTTGCTTAACGGCCTTCATAAGAGGTTCAACCTTTCCCCGGAAAAAGCCGAGCGCCTGCTCCAGAAGGTGCCTGTCGTTGTAAAGAAGGGAATTCCAAAGGAGGAGATGGAACGGTATGTAAAAGCCTTTGAATCCTTCGGCGGGCGCATCAGGGTGGAAGAGGAGCCCATCCCTGAGACTCCGGAGATATCCCTCCCGCCGGAGCCTGAGAAGAAGCCCTTTCTTGGAAGGATGATCACATGTCCCCAATGCGGGTTCGAGCAACCCGAGACGGACGAATGCTCCAAATGCGGCCTTATCATCTCCAAATACCAGCAGTATCAAGAGATGGCCCGTTCCTATGAAAGCCAGGTCCGGGAGATCTCCTCGGAAGAAGTGTCCGCACCATGGGAGGGCGGGGAGGGATTTGTCCAGGCTTTTATTAGAACGACCCGGGAGGCCCTTTTTTCACCCACCCGATTCTTCAGAAAGGTAGCCGCAGGGGAAGGATACTGGTCTCCTCTGATCTATGCCTTGATTGCAGGAATCATTGGAGCAGCCGGGTCCACTTTGTGGCAGTGGCTTATTTTTTCTTCATTTTTACCCATCGATGGACTTCCTTTCCTGCCCTACAGTCTCTTTCTATTGATCCTCTGCATTACCCTTCCGTTCGGGGTTGCCTTTTCCATCATCGCGGGGAGTGCTGTGATGCATCTCTGCCTGATGATTGTGGGAGGAAACAAGAAAGGGTTTCAGTTAACCTACCGGGTTCTCTCTTATTCTTATGCGGGCTCCCTTATCGGGATCATTCCAATCATTGGAGGTACTGTGGGAGGAATCTATACCCTTATCCTGGCTGTCTTCGGGTTCAGGGAAGGCCATGGTATCTCGACGGGAAGGGCGGTCGTGGCAGTTCTTTTGCCCTTGATCGTAATCGTCGGACTGGGGATTATAGCAGCCATCCTTGTTCCGATCTTTTTCGGGTCGATGAGGTTCTCCGGAGGTGTGGGAGCATAAGCTGAAAACCGGATCCGGAAATAACCATCCAGAAAAAGGGGGCTTCCGCTCCCTTTTTTTGTCCCGGCGTACAATCATTTATGCCCTGGGATTGGCACTCCTGCTGCTTTTCACTTTCCGCACGGGTGCTATCCCCCGATTAACCCCCCTCTGTCCCCACTTACTTTAAGGGGGGAGAAGGTGAAGGATACCATGGCGATGAAACGAACAAAAAAAGAGAAAAGAATTGCCCGGAGAGCAATGGAACTTTCACCGGAACTCATCCTTCAATGGATGCAAGAAGAAGATCGGCCGGTTTTCCTTAAAGAAATCCTCCAAGGCCTTAACCTGAGCAAGGATCAGAGACAGAATGCAAAAAGATTGATGAAGGGCATCGCGGAGGAAGGAAGAATCGTTCGAATTCGCGGAAACCGTTACGGCCTCCCTGCAAAGATGAATCTGGTTGTGGGCCGGGTCAAGTGCCATCCGGATGGATATGGGTTTGTCATTCCCGAGAAAGAGGGAGAAGAGGATATCTTCATCAGTCCCAGAAATCTGAAGGAGGCCATGCACGGGGACCGGGTCGTTGCACGGGTGGAATCGATCCGCAAAAAGGGAAAAGAAGGAAGCGTGATTCGGATTCTTGAAAGGGGAATTCGTAAAGTCGTGGGAAAGTTCATGAAGGCGCCCCACTATTCCTATATCATCCCGGACGACGAGCGAATTCTTCAGGAGATCTATATTCCCGATGGAGAGACGAAGAGGGCGCGGCCCAATCAAATTGTGGTGGCTGAGATCACCCAGCATCCCACGGAGAGGGCGCGGCCTGAGGGCAGGATTACCCAGATTCTGGGTTACCCTGATGATCCGGAAGTAGAGCCTCAGATCATCATTCATAAATATGATCTTCCTTACCGGTTTTCTTCCTCCGCCGTGAAAGAGGCTCAGGGTCTTCCCGGTTCTCCTTCCCCGAGCGATTACAAAGACCGTGTCAATCTGAGAGGGATTCCAACCTTCACCATTGACGGAGAGAATGCAAAGGATTTTGATGATGCTGTTTCTATCGAAGAGGAGCGGGACGGGGGACTAAGACTCTATGTTTCAATCTCGGATGTAAGCCATTATGTCAAAGAGGGGACGGCCCTTGATGGGGAGGCTTATCTCCGGGGAACCAGCGTCTATTTCCCGGATCGGGCGATTCCCATGTTTCCCACCGAACTTTCGAATGAGATCTGCTGCCTCCATCCCAGGGTCGACCGGCTCACGGTTACAGTCGAGTTAAGATACGATGCCAGAGGGACACAGAGGGGCGTAAGGTTCTACCCGAGTGTGATTCGAAGCGACGAACGGTTGACCTACACGATTGTTAAGAAGATTCTATTGGATCAGGATGCAGAGTTGAGAGTGAAATATCATCATCTTCTCCCCTCTCTGGAACTCATGTCACTCCTCTGCCAGCAACTTCGGCGCAAGCGGTTTGAGAGAGGGGCCCTCGATTTCGATCTTCCCGAGCCTGAGGTCATTCTCAATCTTCAGGGGGAAGCAGAAGATATCATCCGCGCCGAGAGAAATTTGGCCCATCAGCTGATTGAAGAGTTTATGATCGCGGCCAATGAAGCGGTTGCCGGTTGCATTGGAGAAAATGGATTCCCTTCCATCTACAGGATCCACGAGCCTCCCAATCGAGAGGCCATTGAGGAGTTCCGAAGATTCATTTCCCATTTAGGATATCGAATGGAGAAAGGGGAGTCGGGCCATTCGCCGGTAGACCTCCAGAGGGTTCTCTCATCTGTGAAGGGAAAGCCTGAAGAGAGGGTTGTCAATAATGTTCTTCTTCGATCCATGAAATGGGCCAAGTATTCGGCTAAGAATGTTGGCCATTTTGGATTGGCCTCGGGCTTCTACACTCATTTCACCTCCCCCATCCGGAGATACCCCGACCTCATGGTCCACCGCCTTCTGAAAAGGGTTTTGTTGAAGAAGGATGTCCAATTGACAGAGGAAGAATTGGGCAGAAAGGCAGACCACCTCTCCCAGAGGGAGAGGGTGGCCATGGAAGCGGAACGGGAGATCCTGGACAGGTACCGGATTCGCTTCATGAAAGATAAGGTGGGCGAAATTTATGAGGGAATCATCAGCGGGGTCACCGCTTTCGGTTTTTTTGTGGAGTTGAAGGAGATCTTTGTGGAAGGACTGGTCAGAATGACGGGCCTTCATGATGATTATTATCATTATTATGAAGACCGGTACTGCCTGATGGGAGAAAGGACCCGCAAGACCTTCGGGGTGGGCGATGAAGTGAAGGTGAGACTTGACCGGGTGGACATGGAGAGAAGGCACATCGATTTTGGACTAATGAAATAAAGTTCGGAGCAATGAGTTCGTAGTTCGGAGAGAAGAATAAAAACTCCGGACTCAAGACTCCGAACTCCGAACTAATAAATCGGCGATTCGGCGGTGAATTCGGGACATTGGGAAAAGATTCAATTTTGGAACAGAAACCCATCTTGCTTGTCCTACATCGTTGGTTGCCTTACAAAAATAAACATGAAGGGCGAGTTTGAAGTGAGAGAACGTCTGTTGGAAGATTCCGAGAGGCTCTCTGACTTCGACATCCATTCCCATCTCTTTTTTGATATGGTTTCTTATCTTTAACCCCATCCTGAACTTTCTCTTTCCTTCAATTTTCCAGTTGGGAAATTCCCATAGGCCTCCCAGGAGTCCTTTGGCAACCCTACGCTTTAGCAAAACCTTCCCATCTTTCACAATGACAGCAGATAGAGCCTCGATGTGTGGAATGGGTTTTCTGATCTTTCTGGATGGATATCTTTCAGGATCTCCGGAAGCCTTGCCTTTACAAAAGCGTTGAATGGGACAACGCAAACATTGGGGGCCCTTGGGCACACAAATCATCGATCCGAGGTCCATCAGGGCCTGATTGAAGGCGCCTGGATGCTTTTCAGGAACGAGGGACTCTGAAGTTTGCCATAGAAATTCCTCTGTCTTTCTCTCTCCTGAGTTTCCCCAAATAGCAAAGAGTCTGGAAAGGACCCTTTTGACATTTCCGTCGAGGATGGCTGCTTTTTTGTCGAAGGCAATCGAAAGGATTGCACCAGCCGTATACCGGCCGATTCCCGGAAGGCCAAGAAGGTCTTTTGGATTGTCTGGTATTTTCCTGTGGAAATCTTTTGCAATAACCCGGGAGGCTTGATGAAGGTTTCGGGCTCGTGAGTAGTAACCGAGCCCTTCCCAGACTTTCAGGACTTTTGAGAGATTGGCTCTGGCCAGATCCTTAACTGTCGGGAAGGTTTTCAGGAATCTCTGATAGTAAGGAATGACCGTGGATATCTGGGTCTGCTGGAGCATGATTTCGGAGACCCAGATGGCATAAGGGTCACAGGTCTCTCTCCAGGGGAGCTTCCGACCGTTGTTTTTGAACCATTGAAGAAGGTGGGTCTGAATTTTTTCTTTTTGAATTTTTGGGAACATATGACATGTAGCAATGTAGGGTGGGTGGAACGAAGTGTGACCCACCAGATCATTCACCGCCTGTATCCTCCGGGAAGTCCTTTGCAGGTCCGCTCCATGACTTTGGATAAATGCCCTCTTGGTGGGTTTCGCTTCACTTCACCCACCCTACGCTTTGCCTGCCTCACTTACGCCAGGCTGCAGCACATCTCGACTAACCTTGTTTCGAGACCTATCCCCCTTGCATAGTCGATCGTTCCCTGGAGGGGATAGGCAATGGTATTCACACCCGAGGTAATGAATCCCTTTTCCATCTCAGCCTTCCAGGAGTGAGCCGGCCGTATGCAGCCTGTTCGAATAGGGAGCGTGGGGTTGAGAATTCGAGCGACAGCTGAAATCTTTGAGGTCTCTTCCGGTCTTGGAATTTCGAATGTGTTCATTCCTGTGTTTGAGAGAGGTTTGATCACAACCAGGACAAGGGTCTCCACACCAATTCTCGTAATGATCTCTAGAGCTCTCCACTCCCCCCTGATTTTTCCAAAATGATGGCCAATGATAATGTGAGGGGCAAGGCGGTGGCCCATCTCTTTTAACATCCACAGCGTTTTTTCATAATCTTCAACCCGTTTGTTCAGGTGGTAGACTTCCCGGATCGTCTCATCGTCTCCGATTACGTCAATCAGGACCTGGTCCACACCGGCCTGCTTCAGGGCTCTCCCTACATCTTCTCCAATCAGACCCGTGTGAACGATGATTCTAAATTGAGGATTCTTTTCCTTGATATGGCTGATCGCGGGAATGAAAGCTTTGAGCGGAACGGCACCATTCCGGTCCGCACCCCCGCTCACTAAAACGCCATGAGCGCCTCGTGTCCGGAGTCGATTCATGATCCCTGAAAAAGTTTCCGGATCCGTGGCGGGGATCATTGACTCCAGAAGGGTTCCTTTGCAGTGGGCACACTGAAGGTGGCAGTGTTTGCCGGTGATGCTTATCGCCGCAAACTTTTCATTGTTTGAATTCAATTCCCCATGATCATAGGCAACCGTACCAGGGAAAGAAAAAGTAAGTTCGTTGCCGAAGTGGGCCTTACGAAGTCTGAAAGCCTCGGTCTGAAGGTCTTTTAAAGGGGTCTGAATGAGCTGGGAAATCATTGCACTCCCCAAAATGGAATAATGGAATGGTGGAATAATGAAACAGTAGAATGATCAAAAGCATTTTTGTTTCCGAAAAAGCCCATTATTCCAATATTCCATCTTTCCAATATTCCAGTTGTTTCTTGATCTCTTCGATGTCTTCAGGTTCGGGCATAAACGGAAAATTCCGGATGGGGCCTGAAGGTCTCTCATTCCCGTAAGGCCTATTACAGGCCGCCTTGCCATCTCTTCCCGGACATCCCGATGTCATGAAAGGTTCTCCTATTTCAATGAGAGGATGGACGTCCATTCCAAAATCGATTAATCGTCCGGTTTCGTCAAATTTCATTTGCCCGGCAGGCCCTAACCCCCCATTAATGATCCAGCGGCTGAGCTGTATTCGCCTGTACTGATCAAGTGGGGGTGGAGAATGGCCTTCCATGGGGCTTCCTTTTTCGGGGAAAAAGGAGAAGAGATGAGTGTATGCCCCCAGGTCCTGTCCCTTCTGAATTGCTTTTACCAGCTCCTTCTCTGTTTCACCCAGACCAACGATGAGATGGATCCCCACATAAAATCTCCCGAAGACATTCACTGCCTTTTGGACCACCTCCCAGTAATGGTTCCATCGATGGGGCCCCCCAACCCCCTTGCCTCTCAACCGATCGAAAAGCTCCGGAGTTGCGGCATCGATTGCAATCCCTATCCGGTCCGCTCCGGCTCCTTTCATTGCCTTCAAAGAGTCTTCTCTTCGGATCAAGGTTGGCGAAATGAGCACACTGATATATAGATCCGTTTTCTCTTTGAATCTCCGTATGACGTAAAGGGTGTCCTCCAGGGCCCTCGGGTGCGTAATCATGGAAATACAGACACGGTGGATCTGGTTTTTCCCGCTTGCCTTTTCAACAATCTCTTCAAGGGAATAAACAGGCCAGTCCACCCGAATGAAGGTTTTTCCTTTCGGGCTTTCTTTCCTCGATTTCGAGAGGCCACAGAAGTGGCAGCTTCCCATGCAGCCTTCGGAATAATGGAGGAGGATGTTTAGTCCTTTCAGCTTCGCATTCCGATGGAAGGCCCCCTGTTGAAAGCCCAGGGTGAGAGAAGCGGCCAGACTGGTCTGGACATATTGGGGACTGACTTTCTGCTCCATGAATTTTCCTTTCTCTATTTCCACCCTCTGCGTCTCCGTGTGAAAACTATTTTTTTCGATCTTCATAATATTCCTTAAACCCGACCCAGGTCTTGCGGATCAGATCTTCAAAATCGATTCCTGGTTGATTCCACTTTGCTTCAAGACTTTCCCTTTTGAGTGCACCGTAAGTAAGGGAGTTCCCAAAAGCCTCACGCCATTCTCTCTCATAGGTTTCCAAGTAAAGGAGGTCGTTCCTTGCCACGGCCTCAGCCGCCGTTCTTCCAGCGATCTCGCCCCCAATGACGGCATTAAGGATTCCCGCGCCTGTAATCGGGTGGGCGTGGCCTGCCGCATCCCCGACGATCATGAGGTTTCCTGAAACAGACGGCCGGGGCCCCCCACATGGAACAGAGCCTCCGGTCTTACCGATAATTTCAATTGTCTTCAGCCTCTTCAATTGGATCAGCTTGTTCAAAAAATCGTCCATCAATTGCAGGAGAAGGGATGCTTTCCGAGGGACAACTCCTACACCCACATTGACTGTTTTCCCCTTCGGAAAGAACCATCCATATCCTCCTTCGTAGTCCCGATGGAAAAAAACGTTCGTCTCCTTTTGAAGGTGAGAATGGACTACCTCGTATTGAAGGGCCACGACTCTCTTCTGAGGAGAATGGTCCATCCAGCGGGCTGCCGTGGAATGGACGCCGTCCGCGCCGATGATCACCTTCGCTTGAATCGTGCTTCGTTTTCCCTTTTTCTCCACGGCAACGCCTTCCGTCAACCGGCCAATCGCTTTTGTATCGATCGAGATTCGAGCTCCCGAGAGCACAGCGGATGAAGCCAATTCCTTGTCAAAAGCGGAGCGGTCGAGCATGAAACCGGGGCTTCTCATTTCATTCTCTGTTCCATCAGGAAGATGGGTGACCATCTTCTCAATCTCCTGAAGAACGCATTTGGAAGAGTAGGACGCATAACGGGAAATTGCTTGATGGACGAATTCCGCACACTGGACCGGCACACCAATCTGCTGTCTCTTGTCGATCAGGAGGACTCTGGCCCCTCGCTCAGCTGCGGCCCTGGCAGCGCTCGAGCCCGCAGGGCCCGCCCCGATGACAAGGATGTCGTAGATTTCTGTCATGAGCAAACCCTTGGTCAAAATCCAAAATCCAAATCCCAAATTCCAATGACCGAAATTTAAAACCCCTCACCTTTCCCCTCTCCCCTCGGGGGAGAGGGGAAAGGTGAGGGGCGGGACTACGCCTAACTGTAACAATACTCGATCACTCTTTTGAGAAGGGGGAGGTTGAGATGGGTCTGATTTTCGAATTGACCTTTAAAGGCTTTTTTCTCCTGGCCCAGATCGTAACAAGTGCTTCTCTCAACATCGACGAGAATACCGGGAAGGCCGATCCTTTCAAAGTCGGGCCGGTGTTTCCAAAAAAAGGGCTCGCAGCAGGAGCCCACAAATCCTCTGACACCTGAACGTTTAAGCCCCTGCAGAGTTGATTCAAGGTCTTCGTAATTCTGAATGGTGATCGAATCCATACAAAAAGATTTCGCAATTTGTGCGGCTTCTCCTATTGAACAACGGCCGCATTCGTCACAACCTTGCCGGTTCCGGTAAGAACAATCAATCTCCTTGGCGCAGTAGGGGAGAAGAAGCACCTCGGGTTTCTTCACTTGCCCAAAGGGTTTTAAGACATTGAAAAGGTGGTGGATTTCTTCCTCATCGAATCCATGGGGGAGGAGGTCCATCTTTTGGACCGCCTCTACAATTACCCGGATGAGATGTCCCTCTTTGACTCCCGGAATCCGGGGTTTCTGGTCTGCGAAGAAGGTGCGAATGATCCCTTCGATCTCCGAAGGTGAGGCTTTTGTATTTTTGAGGAGGCATTCTAGGTCGAAGATAGCCCTTTTGGGATAGGCAAAAAAATCGCCCGTGATTAGGATCTGGTTGATTATCCTTGTTCTCGTATCCACCGCGATGGAGATACGGATCAGTCCTCCAGGAGCCCTCAGGATCGATGTCAAGGTTTTTCTTCTTGGTAAGGATTCCCGGACCTTAAAAACATAATCCCGGGATGAGAAGTAGGATAATTTTGTCGTTAAGAGATTCTCTTCTTCAGTGGTGAGTGGTTTCGGGTCAAAGGAAACGCCGAATGCTTCTGCAAAACCCTTTAAGAGGGAGTTTTTGATTTGATTGAGGGAAGGCGTTCGTCCGAGCTCCCAATTCAAACAGGTGACCCTCTCTTTGACCGATTCGACCTCTTTATCCTGGAGCTTTTCAGTGGGAATCCTGAGGGCCCTGAGCATTTCGTCCACGTCAAAATCAACAAGCACCGTTCCCTGGAAAAGGATAGCACCTGAAAGTTCGGTTCCCCCCGTCCCTGAAATCTTTCGGCCTTGGATCTCGATATCATTTCTCGGGCGGAAATAAGCTCTCACACCGAGACGGCGCAGACCTGCGGCAGCCGCTTCGCCGATCTTTCTGTAAAGATCTTCAATTCGCGAAGGAATGCGGGGGTCCGTTTTCGAAATATAAATCTCCCAACCCAGTTCTTTTTTCCCCCAATAAAGCGCTCCACCTCCCGTAAGCCTGCGGTTGATCTCAATCCCCTTCATCCGACAGTAGTCGAGACGGACTTCTTCATCCGCAGATTGATGGTGTCCTACCAGGACGGTGGGGTTGGAGAACTGGAGAAAGCGCAGGGTCGAAGAGATCCTCTCCTGTGCCTTCAATTCAAGGAGCAGCTCGTCCAGGGCCATATTCTCCGCCCCCGAGCGCACGCCAGTATCCAAGAGCCGCCACGTCTCCATCAGACCATTTGTATACCCTATTTTCTTCAGGTCTTCAATGCGAAGCAGTCAGTCATAAAGACTTTTCAAAAGGCTTCCCCTATTCATGCGATCGCAATTATAGGGAACCACCCTCACTCCAACCCTCTCCCGCCAGCGGGAGAGGGTTGGAGTGGATTTCCATCGTCGGATTTCCAATTACACCTGTGATGCTCTGCCATAGCAGGGTTTAGAGAATCAGGTATGCACTTTTAATTCGTAAATGACATTTTCAAATAATAAACTTGACAAGTTCAAGACGATCAATTAGATTTAGAGCGTTCTGATAGATCAGAATATACTGAATGATCAGAAAAGAGGTGATAAGATGCCGAAAAAGGGAAAAAAGCCAAATTGGGTTGCACCTGAATGTGGCCCATTAAGTTGTTGCAAGGTGGAATCATTGATCAGCGTAGACGAGCGTGGCCAGACCGTGCTCCCCAAAGAGATCAGGGAAAAGGCGAATATTCGCCCTGGGGACAAGTTGGCAGTCGTGAGCTGGGAAAAGGATGGGAAGATCTGCTGCATTTCTCTGATTAAGGCAGAGGAGTTCGGAGAAATGGTAAGAGGGTTTCTTGGTCCAATGATGAAAGAGATGGTCTGAGACTAAAAAGTTCCCTACCCTTTTCCTCCCCCTTCAAGCAGGGAGGCCTGTCCTGAGCGAAGTCGAAGGGTTAGGAGAGGGATGGGGTATCGTTAGAGTAAGACTACTTCAGGAGGAGAAAAATGGACGAAAAAATCATTAAGGAAATCGTAAAAGAAGGGTATGGTAAAGTTGCAAAACAGGGTGGGTCCTGCTGCGGCCCCGGGAGTTCCTGCTGCGGACCTGGTAATCAGGTCCAAGATATAAGCAGGAAGATCGGATATTCGGATGAAGAATTGAAAGCAGTCCCGGAGGGCGCGAATCTTGGTCTTGGCTGCGGGAATCCTGTTGCTCTGGCCTCCCTGCAGGAAGGGGAGACTGTTCTCGATCTTGGTTCCGGTGCGGGGTTTGATTGTTTTCTTGCTGCTGCCCAGGTAGGTCCAACCGGAAAAGTCATTGGCGTGGACATGACTCCGGAGATGATTGAAAAGGCAAGAGAGAATGCCAGGAAGGGTCACTACGGGAATGTGGAGTTTCGATTCGGAGAGATTGAGACGCTGCCTGTGAGTGACAGTTCCATTGATATGATCATGTCCAACTGTGTCATCAATCTCTCCCCGAATAAGGCAAAAGTCTTTCAGGAATCCTTCAGGGTTTTAAAACCCGGTGGAAGGCTGATGATCTCGGACATTGTTCTATTAAGTGAGCTTCCGAAGTTCATCAAGGACAGTATCGAAGCATATATTGGCTGTGTATCCGGCGCAATCCTGAAGGACGAATATCTTGGCAGCATTGAAGCGGCGGGTTTTGAGCAAGTCCGGATCGTTGATCAGACTCTTTTCCCCGTAGAGTTCCTCGTTAATGACCCTGCGGTGAAAAAGATTATCGAGGGTTTGGGTTTAAAACCCGAAGAAACGAAGAAAGTAGCCAGCTCAGTTGTGAGTATAAAGGTTCATGCGGTAAAATCGGTCGGAAAGAATTAGACATCCAGACGGGTTATGAAGGGTCTCATGATAATGTCGACATAGGCCCCCTCACCCCTTCGACTCTGCTCAGGACAGGCCTCGCCCTCTCCCGCCAGTCGATAAGACCCGACCACGGGGGGAGAGGGTAAATAATAGTTTCCTTCCCCATCAATGGGGGAGGGTGGGGGTGGACGTTTGATTAAACGCCCTCACAAAGGATTATCCCTGCCTGTGAAAGGCAGGTGAACCTCTCATCTTAGCTTCTCCAATCAACCTACGATCAAAGACTTTTCCGGAAACCTGATAATTACTGGAAATTACAGAGTATTTGTATTTTTTACTTTTTTGCTTGACAAATCATTGGTTTGTTGGCATAACAACCAACAATGTAAAGGAGGTTTCGAGATGATTTCATTTGGAGATGCAGAAATAAGGGCCAAGATTATAAAGGCGATGGGCCATCCCGTCCGTTTAATGGTCATTGATTGCCTGAAAGAAGGGGAGCGCTCTTTCTCAGCGTTATTTGACCTCTTTCAACTCGACAAATCAACCGTGTCCAAGCATCTGCTCGTACTGAAAGAAGCGGGGATCCTCTCTTCAAGAAAAGAGGGTCTTGATATGATTTACAAGCTTGAAGTCCCCTGCGTAACCGACTTCTTCAGCTGCGTAACTGCTGTGATCGAGAATAGCGTGAAGAAACAGCAAATCTGCTTGTGCAAATAAATTCAAAAGGAGGATCCTATGAAACCGATTCAAACAGATTTATCCGTATTTAATAAGTTTAATTTTGAGAATTCACCGATAGGCATTAAATTTCTGTTCAACAAACCAGAAGGAATTGAGCAGCTGAATAAAAGCATAGCTATCTGTGAAATGATCGGAGAAGCCCAGAAAAGAGACACCCCGTTTTATATGACTAAGGAGAATGAGGATTGCTTTGGAGCAGTGACCCTGGGCATGGCTGAAACACCTCCTTTTGCTGAAGCCGGGCGAATCGGCTATGAGCTTGGCATTTTTAAGGAATCGCGGGCCAACAGCAGGATCTATAATTATCTCCCCAAAATACACAAAGGCTTGGTGAACTATGTCGTTTTTGCCAGGCTGGGCCAGATCACCTTTGAACCGGATCTGCTGATTCTTACCGCTACGGTCAGCCAGGCAGAAATTCTGTTTCGGGCCATGGACCACTTATCAGGAGGACCGCGTGAATCCAAGACAACCGGCGTATTTGGATGCGCATGGCTATTTACCTATCCCTATCAGACCGGTAAGGTAAATTATACGGTGACAGGATTGCACTTTGGCTCGAAAGCAAAACAAGTATTTAAAGAGGGATTGATACTGATCTGTGTTCCATTCGATTGGATTTCCGTTTTGGTGCAGGGTCTAAAAGAAATTACGTGGGAGCTTCCAGCCTATAAGCAGGGCGCCAAGGAATTCAAAGAGTGGGAGAAAAAAATGCTGGAGAAGTTGGCAAAAGAGTCTCAGAATCCCTGAACCGGTCATGGGAAAAAGAGTATGAGAACCATCGGCAAAAGAAAAATAATATCATAAGGAGGGGAAAGGATGGAAATTATTGTCATAGGCCCGGAGCAACCGTGTATTCGCTGTGTAACCACTTTTAAATTTGCTAAGGAAATAGCCGGGGAATTTCCGGGAAAAGTCGAGGCAAAGAAAATTACAACAAAATCGGAGGAAGCCAAAAAATATGGGAAGGCGGAAGGAGGGCATGATATTGCCCAAATTGAGAAAGTGGAGCATGACGAAGATGGGATCAAGAGATTGATGAAGGAAATTGATGAGCTGAAAACTGATGAAGAGAAAAACTGGAGTTTAATTGAAGCCAAGATGCAAAAGATACAAGAAAAACTGACACCCATTAGTAAGAAATCGGAGGAGAAGGGTTATCTGATGACGCCTGTTCTGGTTGTCAATGGCCGGGTGAAAGCGAGCGGCTATGTTCCGAGCAAAGAGAAAATCCGGGAATGGGTTAAAAGTGAACTAAAGCCTTAAAAGAACTCTATCGATGGGTTCAAAAAAATGAGGAGGGGAAAAATGAGAAAAATATTTCTGATGACATTATTGGTTGTGTTTGGATGGAGTTTATTGATTGATGGATTTAGAAAAGTGGGTTCAGCCGCGCCAACAAAGCTTCTGTTTGCTTCCTTTACCTCGGATAAAAGTTTTATGTCCGATGGAATTAAAGCCTTCGCAAAGGATCTGGAAGAAAAAAGTAAGGGCAGGGTCAAGGCTGAATTCTCCTGGGGGAGCGCCTTGGGCAAAATTCCCGAGTACTATGACCTGACCGTCCGGGGTGTTTGCGATGTGGGTTTTGCAAACCCAGTCCAATGCTCCAAGGATATTTTCCAAATGGCATCCATTTCCACTCTCCCTTTTACTTTCCCCACAGCAATAATTCATACAAAGGCCATATGGGAGCTTTATAAAAAGGGTTATTTGGATAAGGCGATGGACGATGAAAAGGTGAAGACCCTCTTTATTGCTGGGGATGCGGGGAGCGGTTTTCTTACCTATAAGAAGCCGGTTAGAACCCTCGCCGATGCAAAGGGTTTAAAGCTCCATTGCGTGCCTGGAATGCAGATGACTTTAGCTGAGGCAATGGGAGCTGTGCCTGTGGATATGGCAGGCGCGGAGGTCTATATGGCCCTTCAGACAGGGACCATCGATGGACACTTTAAGGGTTATTCACCCCTTCCGAATTTCAAGTGGTGCGAGGTTGCAAAGTATGTAACAGAGCCGAAATTGGGAGCCGTCTTTTTTGCGGTCTTTATCAATAGAAATACTTATAACAAACTGCCAAAGGATATCCAGACAATCATAGATGATATGGCTCAGGATCCGAAATATGGTTTGATCGCTGCCAAACAGATGGATGACCTCACCGAGGCAGGCAGGCAATGTCTTATCAAGCATGGGGTTCAATTCATTGAGTGGGAGCCGGCTGCTTTAGATGAACTCGGGAAAGGGCTTGCTCCATTGTGGAATAAGTGGACCGCCGACCGGGAAGCAAAAGGACTGCCGGCAAGGAAGGTTCTTGAACAATTTTATGCCCTTCAGAAAGAAATGGGGGTTAAGATTCCTGCGGTTGGATATAAGCCCGCAGGGATGTAGATAAAACAAGGGCTTACTTAGAAAGCGGATTTCGTCTAACGGTCACGGTGACGATGCCCGTATCGTCATTCGGTTAGGTCTTCAGTCTTAATAACTTGACGTAACCCCCTGACCTTGGACGAAACGGGTTTCGTGACCGTCGCCTTAACCCAAGGACAAAGCCATTCTCATAGTTCGTGGGGGGCTCAAGAGGCCGTGACAATTG
>Ga0214473_10002062_pt1 | contig 25309 bp, 16 predicted proteins | sample RVTome_7_FD_203509 | JGI IMG/M metagenome (GOLD analysis project Ga0214473, IMG submission 203509) | Soil microbial communities from uranium-contaminated site in the Upper Colorado River Basin, Wyoming, United States - RVT98D197 | ecosystem: Environmental > Terrestrial > Soil > Contaminated >... | reverse complement strand
TGACGACTTCTCGTGGCAATACGACGACCAGCTCGTCTGCTTCGCGGTCACCAACCTCCCGACCCTCAAGAATCCCGAGAATGCCAAGAACTGCCTGGCCGTCGGCGCGTCGCAGGATACGCCCAATCAGGGCAACCACTGCACGGGCGGCACCGGTCCCACCTCCGACAGTCGCCGGAAACCCGAGGTGTATGCCCCGGGCTGTGGGACGATGTCATCGGCCGGCAGTACCGGCTGCGGCGTCCAGGCGTTGACAGGCACGTCCATGGCCAGCCCGGCGGTGGCCGGCATCGGGCTGCTCGTGCGGCAGTATTTCACCGCCGGGTATTACCCTAGCGGAGCCCCGAACCCGAACGACGCCTTCACGCCGTCGGGGGCGCTCGTCAAGGCGATGCTGCTAAACTCGGCAGTGGACATGACCGGGGTCACGGGGTATCCCTCGGATCGCGAAGGCTGGGGTCGGCTGCTGGCCGACAACGTGTTGTACTTCGCCGGCGACGGGCGAACACTCGTCGCGTACGACGCGCGCAACAACAGCCCTCGGGGGCTGACGACCGGCAAGTCGGTAATACGGAAGATCGCAGTCCAGGATGCTGGGCCGCAGTTTCGCGTAACGCTCGTCTGGCATGACGCGCCGGCAGCCGTCAACGCCGTCGAAGCCTGGGTCAACAACCTGGACTTGGAGGTCGTCTCGCCGACGAATCTGACGTACCGGGGTAATGTTTTCAGCGGCGGCGTGTCGGTACCGGGCGGCGTCGCGGACGGGCGGAATAACGTCGAGCAAGTGCATATCAGCGCACCCACGGTGGGCACGTGGACGGTCACGGTGAAAGGGACCGCGGTGAACGTCGGTGTGCAGGGTTACGCCCTCGTGGTGACCGGTGCGGTTGCGTCTGCGGACCGCGCGCTAGGGGATCTCAATTGCGATGGCGCGGTGAACAACTTTGACATCGACCCCTTTGTCCTCGCGCTGACCGATCCGGCGGGCTACGCTCAGAAGTACCCGGATTGCGACCGCCTGCTGGCCGATTGCAACGGCGACGGCGCGGTGGACAACTTTGATATCGATCCGTTCGTCAAGCTACTGACCCCCTAGTACTACAACGCTAGAAACCGCCAAGGCGCCAAGAACGCCAAGGTCGGCAAGGTACGGAAGTTACGGGCGCTTCCCGCTGCGCGGCCCCCAGCGGCCAGCGCGCCGCTCCCCTGGCAAAGCGTCGGTCCCCCGGGGCAGGTCGTTCGCTTTCCGGCTCCCTCGTTCAGCCCTGAGTTTCTCGGCGTTCTTGGCGCCCTTGGCGTCTTGGCGGTTGCCTTTCAGAATGCGAAATAGCGTTGTAGTGCTAGGCGCGCGGATGCCTCCTCGTGAACTGGCCTCAACCGCCGTTTTGTTCGCGGTGCGGTTGGCTCTTTGAGTCGCGCCCGGTGGTCGGGAGTTTGGCCTGCCACTCGGCGGCCTGCTCGGATCGGCCCCAGGCCTCGTACAGAGTAACCAGGCGCTCGACGGCCCGCAGCGTGCGCTCGTGGGAAGCGCCCAGGGCGGCGACCAGCCCGGCGTAGCTTTGGAGGAGTTCCGCTTCCGCTTGCTCATAGCGCTGCAAGCGCACCAGGCATTGTCCGTAAAGCCCCTGATACAGCGCGATCTGCCAATGCCCGGCCGGCAGCGCCCGCGGTGCCGTCCGCACCACGGTCTGGTACAGGGGCTCCGCTTCGGACGGCTTGCCCTGGGCCGACAGCAGACCCGCCAGATTGCTCAGCGCTGCCAGCGTGCGCGGATGGTCGTCGCCGAGGATACGGCGGCTCACCTCCAGGGACTGGCGGTACAGCCCCTCGGCGTCGGCCAGCTTACCTTGCTCTTCCAACACGGTGCCGAGGTTGCTGAGTGCCCGCAGCGTGTCGGCATGCTCGTCTCCCAAGACGCGCCGACGAGCCGCGAGCACCTTCCGCTGCAACTGTTCGGCCTCATCGAGGCGCCGCAGGCGCCGGAGAAGGACGGCCCGGTTATTCATCGACCGCAGCGTTTCCGGGTGGTCCGCACCGAGCACCCGCGCGCGGGTCATCACGACGTCCCGATACAGCGCTTCGGCCTCCGGCCAGCTCCCCATGTCGTACAGCACGCCGGCCAGGTTATGGGCGGATAGGAGCGTGTCGGGGTGCTCGTTCCCGAGCGTGCGCTGCCGGGTGGCCAGCGCGAGCCGGTGGAGCGGTTCCGCGTCGGATAGCCGACCCTGCTCCTTCAGCAGCGCGGCCAGGTTATTGAGCAGCGCGAGCGTGTGCGGGTGCTCCGCGCCCAGGACGCGCCGGGACATCTCCAAGACCTCGCGCATCAGGCGTTCGGCTTCGCCCAGCCGGCGCTGCTCAAGCACCAACGTGGCCAGATTGCTGAGCGAACTGAGCGTGTCGGTATGTTCCTGCCCAAGCACGCGACGGCGCGCCTCCAGAACTTCCCGGTACAGGGGCTCGGCTTCGGCCAGCCGGCCCTGGTTCTGGAGGGTATTGCCCAGATTGTTCATGGTGGTCAGCGTGCGCTCGTCGTCCGAACCGGTCACGCGCCGCTGGATCTCGAGGGTCGTGCGCAACAGTGGCTCCGCCTCCGAGAGTCGACCCCGCGCGACGAGCACGGCCGCCAGGTTGTTCGTGGCTTCGAGCGTGTCCGGGTGCTCCTCCCCCAGATGCTCGCGACGCAGCTCCACGGCACGACGTGCGTTCGCTTCCGCCTTCTCCAGATCGCCGAGCCGCCAATAGGTACGGCCGATCGTCGTACGCGCCGCCGCCTCCACCTCCGGTTGACCGGCCAGCGCCGCCGGCAGGGCGCGCTCCGCTTCGTCCAGCACATCGACCACCCGAGTGTCGCGAGGGTTGCCGGCCGCCCCGTGGCGCTCCCACGGGTCTGGCGCGGTCAGCATCTCTTCGAGCACCCGGTTCACCGCCTGGAACTTCGCGGCTTCCTGCTGGACTTGCGCGAGGCGTTGTTCGGCGAGCTGCTCGGCCTGGCGCGCGCGATCACGCTGCCGCGTGGCGCGCACCGCCAAGGTTGCCGACACCCCCGCGCCCAACAGGAGCATGGCCAGTGCCGTCGCCAACCCGGCCACCAGCCCGCGATGGCGCAACGCAAATTTGTGCATCTGGTAGCGCGCGCTCGGCGGACGGGCGCTGATCGGTTCGTGCCGCAGGAAGCGGCGGAGATCGGCGGCGAGCGCGTCGGCGGAGGGATACCGCCGCGTTTTGTCTTTCTCGAGCGCCTTGGCGGTCAGCGTGTCGAGGTCGCCGCGAAAGCGACGATTCACGTTTCGCAGGGGGATCGGCTCCTGGTCGCGGATGACGCGCACCGCGTCCAGCAGGGACTGGCCGGCCAGCTCGAACGGCGGGCGCTCGGCCAACAGCTCGTACGCGAGCACGCCCAGGGCATAGACATCGCAGCGCGTGTCCACGTCTTCCGCACGGCCGGAAAGCTGCTCCGGACTCATGTAGGGGACGGTGCCGACGATTTGCCCGAGTGACGTGCCGAGCGTGGTAGCTTGCACGTCGGCATCGGTCGCCCGGGCGACACCGAAGTCAAGGATTTTCGGCTGTCCCGATTCGTGCACGAGGATGTTGCCGGGCTTGAGGTCGCGGTGGATCACGCCGTTTTGGTGAGCATGCGCGACGGCTTCGCACACTTGGATGAGCAGGGCCAACCGCGCGCGGGTGTCGAGCGCGTGCGCGCGGGCGTAGTCGGTGATGGGCTGTCCGCGCACCAGCTCCATCGCAAAAAACGGCTGCGGACCGTAACCCGTATCCGCCGTGTCGGCCTCGAAAATCTGGGCGATCCCCGGATGTTGCAAACGCCCGAGGAACTGGGCCTCGTACTCGAAGCGCCGCAGCAGCACGCCGCTGGCCAGTCCCGGCCGGATGACCTTGAGCGCGACCGTCCGCCGTGGATTCTCTTGCTCGGCCTGATAGACGACTCCCATGCCGCCCGCGCCGAGAACGCCGAGAATCCGGTAGTTCTTGAGGCGCTCCGGAATGGGCAGGCCGAGCGCGGCCGGTTCAAGAAAGCCATCGCGGCTATCGTCGTGCGCTGCCATCAGCCGAACGAGTTCCGCGCACAAGTCGGTGTCGGCGCACCGCCAGCGCGTCAGGAACGCTTCGCGCTCCTCGCGCGGGAGAATGTGAGCTTCCAGAAAGAGCGCTTTGACCTGCTGGTAGCGTTCCGCGTTCACGGCCTGGCCTCCGACGCCTCGCCGCCCAGTTCGCAGCGCAGCCAGGCGCGGGCCATGGCCCAGTCGTTGCGCACGGTTCGCTCCGATACGCCCAGCGTGTCGCCGATCTGCGGCTCCGTCATGCCGCCGAAGAAGCGCATCTGGACGACCTGTGCGGCCCGCGCATCCAGTTCCGCGAGCCGGGTCAACGCTTCGTCGAGGGCTTCCAGGTCCACCGTGCGGGCGGTTTGACCGGCCAGCGCGGCGGTGAGCGTAATGCGCTGCCAGTCACCGCCGCGCTTGACCCGCTTACGTCGCCGCACCTCATCCACGAGTATCTGGCGCATGGCCGCGGCCGCGACGGCGAAGAAGTGGGTACGGCTCTTGAAGTCGGCGCCGGGTGGGTTGACGAGCCGCAGGAAAGCTTCATGCACGAGGGCGGTGGGTTGCAGGTTTGCCGCGCTGTCGGGTGGGCAGCGCCCCAAGTACCGTGCGGCCAGTTCGCGGAGGGCATCGTAGACCAGCGGCGTGAAGCGCGCCGCCGCGGCCGCGTCGGCGCGACTCGCGGCGCGCAATAGTTCGGTTGCTTCGGTCGGCACGGGGCAGCTCCCTTCGGCCTCGAAAGCGCCAACCCGATTGCCGGTTCCCGGCACCATTGTCGTATTACCAGGTAGGGAACGCAACGGTTTTTTGACCGCACCGCGTTCCCCAGAGCCGAATGACGCGGAGCGCTCCCCCGCGTCGCTAACGTGTTTCGGAGCCGTGTAACTCGATCCCAGTGCAAAGGAGGTACATCATGAATCGCGCCGTGTGTTGGTTATCGTTGGTGGGGATCGTTCTTGGAGCGGTCCCGGTCGCGCACGGGCAGACCTGCGAGTTTTCCCAGCCGTGGACGCCGCCGCGCCCGCCCTATCAGTCGCGCGTCGTCGGCTGCTCGCAACCGACCGCGGAGCCGAAGATCGCGTTGGACGATTTCATCTGTCACCAGAGCGCCAGGCTGGTCCGCGTCACCTGGTGGGGCTGGCTCAGCGCCCGCGCCCAGGGGTCGCGCAACTTCTACATCGCGATCTACAACAACTTGAACTGCACGCCGACCGCGCGGGTGTATTGGGCCTGCGTCCGGCCGGACTTCGTCGTGCACGTCGGCGCGGACTGCCAGCCGGCCCGGTTGTCGATCTACCGGATGACCGCGGCTCTGCCGGGCGGTTTCCTCGCCGCCGCGGAGACGCGCTACTGGCTCCAGATTTCCGAGGACGACAGTGACAGCCTTACCGCGAACGAAGACGACTTCAAATGGGCCGCCCATCGCCCGGAGGAGGGCGTGATCCCGGCGTGCTGGGCAAAGCAGGCCCCGCCCCTGGCGGACCTGCCGCTGGATCCCTGCGATGCACAGAAGAACGAGCTGGCCTTCTATCTGTCGTCGCGGACGATTTTCGCCAACAACCCAGTGCCCCCGCTCGTGCTGGACACGCCGCTGCGCTGGAACCTGCGGCTCCCGGCCGACGTGGAGGTGCTCGTCGAGTCGGGCGTGGTAGACGTGAGCAAGGGCGGCAGCGCCGTGCTCGTGCCGCACGTGCCGGACGGCCCCTACATCCTGGAGGTCTACGTGGCCGGGGCGGAACCGGTCCGGGCTAGCGTGTTGCTACAGGCCGGCACGGAAGCGGTCGTGCAAATGCCGCCCGCGTGCATTGGCGACTCGAACGGGGACGGGATCGTGAACAACTTCGACATCGACAAGTTCGTCGAGTGCCTGACGCGATTCTGATTCCCGCGACCCGCCCGGTACGGACACGCTCGGAACGCAGGTCGGCGGATGCTCTTCCGCCGGCCTGCGGTGCTTCCTGCTCATCGGTCAAACGCGGAGTCAGAAGGTGGGTCATGACCCACCGTACGTGGCGGGGTGGCCTGGATGTCGCCGGGGAGAGTGGTACGGGCGATGACGGCGGCGTAGATGCGCCGCGCGCCGGCGCGGCGCAGCGTTTTGGACACCTCGTGCACGGTGGCGCCGGTGGAGATCAGGTTGTCGATGATACACACGCACCGACCGGCGAGCTTCCGGGGAGCCCCGCGTCGGACGGCGAAACAGCCGCGGACGTTATCGAAGCGCTGCGTGCGCGAGGTGGTCACGACCTGGCTGGGCGTATGCTTGATGCGGGCACAGGCCCGCAGCAGGCGGACGTCCAGCTCGCGAGCGACGACGGCTGCCAACAGTGCCGCGTGATCGCAGGGCCGCTGCCAACGCCGGAACCAGTGCATCGGGACGGGCACAAGATAGTCCAAGTGCCGACTCCAATCGCGCGCTGCGAGGGCGGCGGCGAGGAGCCGGCCGGCGAGTTCCGCGTTGCGCTCACGCCCGCCATACTTGAGGGCGGTGACAAGTCGTCGGATCGGCGGCTCGTAGGCGCCGATCCGGACGACGCCGGCCACGTTCCAGAACGATTCGTGCTTGCAACGGGCGCAGCCGTCGGAGTCCACGGCGGGCGGCGGCATCGTGCGACCACAGCGCGGACAGTAGTGCGTTTGCGTGATGTCGGTCAGGGCCGCATCGCAGGCGGCGCAAGTCGGTGGGCCGCCGCCGGGAATCCACTCGCCACCAATCACGCACGTCTGCGGCAGTAAGGCGTCTTGCACGCCGCGGATCAGCAGGCCGAGGGGACGCATCAGGCGGGTCGCGAGCGAACTCATGCGCACCAACCACCACACGGGGAAAACCGCTCCCTGGCGGGCGCGGCTCGGATCGGGATGCGCCGCGGGCACGGCGCCGCGTTAGCTGGTGGCCTCGTCTCCGGGCGACTCTGGCGGGGCCGCTTCCGGCTCGAACGGCGTGAGCTGCGGCTTACCGGCGGCGTCGAGCTGGATCTTCTGAATCCGCTGCTCGGCCTGGTCGAGAATCTCGCGGCAGCGGGCCGCCAGTTGCATCGCCTCCTCGTACTTGGCCAGCGATTCCTCGATGCCGATCTCGCCGGACTCCATGGCCGCGACGATCACATCGAGCCGTTCCATGGCTTCCTCGAACTTCAGGCTTTTGGCGGACTTGGCCATTGCAGCAGGGACATGATGCTTCGATCGACGGGCGTGGTCAAGCACGCCCGCGCCCGTCTGGACGGCGGCGGGCATCCCGGATTGCATTTTGACAAGCCGCCGCCCGGTCCACATACTGCGGCCCATCGCGCGTGCGCGCCCGAGGCTGTGCCGGGTAGAAGCTCGGCGGTGTGCGCCCGCGCTGGGTTGGTCCTCAACACAGGAGCCAGGGGATGGCCGTTCGTCCAGCAGCGGCTCGCGGTGGCGGATTGACCGGGCTGCACTACGGGCTCATCGCCTTCGTAGTCGTCAGCGTCGCGTCGCTCGGCGGGCTGATCTTTCTGCTCACCGGCGTGAAGGAGGTCACGCAGCGGGCCGCCAACGCCGAGCGCCGTCTGGAGCGCTATGGCACGCCGCCGGCACCGGTGGGCAGCTACTACGAGAACGAGGCGAGCGCGCGGAACGCGTCGGTGTTTGCCGTGATGGGCGACGACCTGGGTCGGATGGCGCAGCTCATCGCGGGGACCAAGGACGCGGTCCGTGTGGCGCTGGACCAGCAGGCCGGCGCGCTGATGGGACAGATTGCGGCGGGCAAACCCGGGGTCGTGAGCATCGACGACCCGCTGCTGACGGCGATCCGCAAGCTCGACGAGCGGCTGACGGAGGAGATGAACGCGAATCGGGCTAACCAGGCCGCGCTCGCGGAGAAGGAGGCGGCCATCGAGTCGCTCACCCGGCAGCTCAAGTCCGTGCGCGATCAGTTCGAGCAGCAGATGGGGCAGCTCAAGACGGCGCTCGGGCAGGCCCAGGACGAGTTCTCGAAACGGCTCGCCGAGAAGGAGACGCAGCTCGCCGAGCTCCAGAGCACCCTCGAGTCGCGCGAGCAGCAGCTTCAGCAGTTCAAACGCGAGGGCGATCAGGAGAAGCGCGAGCTCAAGCTCCAGTTGGATCGCAAGGACAGCCAGATCGTCACGCTCCAGCAGCAGGTGCAGGAACAGAAACGCGGCTTCGATGCCGAGGCCATCCTCAAGAAGGCCGACGGCCGCATCCTGCGGGCGATCCCCGGCAGCGACGTGGTCTACATCAACCTCGGCGGGAGGGACGGCATTCGCGTCGGCATGGGGTTTGAGGTTTATCCGCAGCTCAGCGCGCCCGGCGCGCCGCTGCGGGGCAAGGGCTCGCTGGAGGTAGCCACGCTCATGGACGATACCGCCGAGTGCCGCGTCGTGCGGACCACGCCGGGCCAGCCGATCGTGGAGGGCGACATCGTCGTCAACATCGCCTACGAGCAGAATCGCAAGCCCAAGTTCGTCGCGCGCGGCGATTTTGACCTGAACTACGATGGCCAGATCGACGTGGACGGCGCGGAGCGCGTGGCCGCCCTGATCCGCCAGTGGGGCGGCGCGGTCGTGCCCGAGTTGGATGAGACGGTGGACTTCGTCGTGATCGGCGTGGCGCCGCGCGTCGACGAGGTGGCGCCGGGCGCCAGCGAAGTCGTCCGCGATCAGGCGGAGCGCAAGAAGCTCGAGCTGAGCCAGTTCCGGCAGTTGATCGACCAGGCCCGCGCGATGTACATCCCGGTCATCACGCAGAACCAATTCCTGTTCCTGACCGGCTACGCGGGCCAAACCTCCCTCCGGGGACGCTGAACAAGCGTCCGGGCTCGTGGGAAGAGAAGAGCCGCGGGCTTCAGCCCGCGCGGACGTACCCCGCGTGTGCGCTTCACGTCGGGGCATCGCGCTCGGCCGGCCGGCGCGGTCCGCGGGGGTGTGGTCCCCCCGACTTGACAGTTCTATTTTTGTTAGGTATAATAAGAATCGGAACGGAGTTTAAAGTGCGGCCAATTCAGGCCCGCGCCGCGGCGCATGAGGATGCCCGCGGGCCCGGACGGCTGCATGACTGAACGGCGCGAGGTCGCGGCTGGAGCGGATTCGTAAAGTTTCGCGCGGGTATCGCGTGCCACTGCTCTTGAGCAGTGACGATTCCGGGCCGCCCGTGGCACTGCGCGTGAGGACGAGGTGGGGATCGCCGCGCGCTCGCGCTCAACCTTGGGTTTCCGATGCCCGAATCCCCGGAACCCAAACGGCATGTGCACCCGCGCCGCCGCCCGGCCGACGGCGACGAGCAGTCGTCGCCAGCAGCGGCCGATGGCGGCGTGCCCTACGCCGAGCTGCACTGTCTCACGAATTTCTCCTTTCTGCGCGGCGCCTCGCATCCGGAGGAGCTGGTGGCCCGCGCCGTCGAGCTGGGCTATACCGCGCTTGCGATTACGGATCGCAACTCGCTGGCCGGCGTGGTCCGTGCCCACGTGGCTGCGAAACAGCATGGCTTGCACCTGTTGATTGGTGCCGAGATCACGCCAATGGACGCCCCGCCCCTGGTGCTGCTGGCTCCGGATCGAACCGCGTACGGGCGGCTGGCGCGCCTCATCACCCGCGGTCGTTGCCGTGCCCCCAAGGGCGATTGCACGCTTTATCTGGACGATGTCGCCGAGCTGGGCCCGGGCCTGATCGCGCTGGTTTTGCCGGACGCCTATCTGACGACGGCGTTCGACAACGCGTTTGCCCAACGCCTCAAAGCTTCGGCCTCAACCCACCGGCGGGGCCCCTCGAATCCGTCGCTTCCTCAACCCCGGGATTCCTTGCGGACCTATCGCGACATCTTCGCGAGTCGTCTCTACCTGGCCGCCGAGCTGGCGTACGACCTGCCCGACGATGTACAGCTTGCGCGGCTATCCGAGCTGTCTCGGCGCACCGGCATTCCCCTCGTGGCCGCCAACCACGTGCATTACCACGTTCCCGAGCGGCGCTACTTGCAGGATGTGCTGACGTGTATTCGTGAGCAATGCACCCTGCCCCAGGCGGGTCGGCGTCTGCTGCCCAACGCCGAGTGGCACCTGCGGCCGCGCGACGAGTTGGTCCGGCGTTACGCGGGCTATTCCCGGCTCCTCGAGCGCACCGCGGCCATTGCCGCGCTCTGTACTTTCAGTCTGGACGAGCTGCGCTACGAGTATCCACATGAGTTGTGCCCGGAACGCACGACTCCCGTGGCCTATCTTACGCAACTGACCTGGTCTGGAGCGCGGGAACGGTACCCGGCCGGTATTCCCGAAGCGATCCGCCGTCAAGTCGGCGCCGAACTCGCCCTGATCGCCCAGTTGAAGTATGAACATTACTTCCTGACCGTCTGGGACCTCGTCCAGTTTGCGCAAAGTCGCGACATTCTTTGCCAGGGACGCGGCTCCGCGGCGAATTCCGCGGTCTGTTACTGCCTGGGCGTCACCGCCGTCGATCCGACCCGCATCGAACTGCTGTTTGAGCGTTTTGTCAGCCGGGAGCGCCATGAGCCGCCCGATATCGATATAGACTTCGAACACGAGCGTCGCGAGGAAGTCTTCCAATACATCTATCAGAAGTACGGCCGCGAGCGGGCTGGCATTACGGCGGAAGTCATCACCTATCGGCCGCGCTCCGCGGTGCGCGACGTGGGCAAGGCGCTCGGGCTCGCGCTGGATCGGCTCGACGTGCTGGCCAAGGCGCTGGACTGGTGGAGCGACGAAGCAGTTCCGGAAAAGGCCTTGCGCAGCGCGGGCCTCCATCCCCAGGATCGCACGGTCCAAATGTTGCTACGGCTGGTCCGGCAATTACTGGGTTTTCCGCGGCATCTTTCTCAGCATGTGGGTGGATTTGTCATCACCGAAACACCCCTGTGCGAGATCGTGCCACTAGGAAACGGGGCGATGCCGGAACGGACGTTCATCGAATGGGACAAGGACGATATCGACGCGCTCGGGATTCTTAAGGTCGATTGTCTGGCATTGGGGATGCTCACCGCAGTCCACAAGTGCGTGGATCTACTGCATGCGCATAGCGGCATTGAATATGAATTGCATACGCTACCACCGGAGGACCCGGCTGTGTACGACATGATCTGCCAGGCGGATACCGTGGGCGTGTTCCAGATCGAAAGCCGCGCGCAGATGTCCATGTTGCCACGGCTGCGGCCCCGGCATTTCTACGACCTGGTCATCGAGGTCGCTATCGTGCGGCCCGGCCCGATTCAGGGCGGCATGGTACATCCCTACTTGCGCCGGCGCGACCGTCTGGAACCTGTGGTATATCCGAGTGAGGCGGTTCGCCAGGTGCTGGAGAAGACGCTGGGCATCCCCCTGTTTCAGGAGCAGGTCATGCGATTGGCGGTCGTGGCCGCGGGTTTCACGCCGGGCGAGGCGGATCAGCTTCGCCGCGCGATGGCGGCGTGGCGGCGCAGCGGGCAGCTCGACCGGTTCCAGCTCAAGCTCATCCAGGGGATGCTGGCTCACGGCTACTCGCGCGCCTTCGCTGAGCAACTCTACAAACAGATTCGCGGCTTCGGTGAGTATGGTTTTCCGGAGAGCCATGCCGCGTCCTTTGCCCTGCTGGTGTACGCGTCAGCCTGGCTAAAGTATTATCATCCAACGGCATTCTGCGCCGCGCTGCTGAATTCCCAGCCGCTGGGCTTCTACACTCCGGGACAGCTCGTGCGCGACGCGCTGGCGCACGGCGTGACCGTGTTGCCGGTGGATGTGAACTACAGTGGGTGGGATTGCGAGTTGGAGCATAGGCACGCAGGCACACAGGCACGCAGGCACGCAGGGAAGACAAAGCAACCACGTGATCCCGGTTCAGGAGCTATAAATGGAGATCAAGACGTTTCGCGATCTGATTGCCTGGCAGAGGGCCATGGCATTGGCCAAGGAGGCTTACCACGTGACGGCGGATATGCCGGACTCGGAGAAGTTCGGCCTGATCACGCAGATGCGCCGAGCCGCCGTATCAATCCCATCGAACATCGCCGAGGGCTATGCACGGCAGAGCCGGACGGATTACATACGGTATCTGAAAACGGCGCGCGGATCGCTGGCCGAACTACAAACGCAGATGATCCTGTCCGAACAATTGGGCCTGATTCGGGCTTCGACGCCGTTGAACGACTTGCTCGGCGAAACCGACCGCGTGTTGCAGGGCCTGATTCGCAGCCTGGATCGCCAGCCGCAGTAGCAGGTCGCGCAGCTTCCTCCCCTGCGTGCCTGCGTGCCTGTGTGCCTCCGTGCCTGCGTCTGGGTTTCCGCCTCATCCGCGGCCTGAGCGCGGACCAGGTGCGCGGCGTCGAGGCCGCGCGGCGCGCGGGGCCCATTCGCTCCCTTTACCAGCTCGCCCAGCGGCCGGATGTCCCGCGGGATACGCTGCTACGCCTCGCCGCGGCGGACGCGTTCCGCTCGCTCGGCCTGAGCCGTCGGCAGGCCCTGTGGCAGATTTTCGCGCTGGACGACGCGGAGCCGCCGCTATTTGCGGAGCTGGAGCCGCACGAGCCGGCGGTCGAGCTGCCCGCGCCGTCGTTGGAAGAAACCGTCGTCAACGATTACGACGCGCTCGGATTCTCACTCGAAGCACACCCCATCGGCCTGGTGCGGGAGGAGTTGAACCACCTGAAGGTGACGCCGAACGGGCGGCTGCGGCACCTGGGTAACGGGCAACCGGTGGCCGTCGCGGGGCTGGTAACCGTCCGCCAGAGGCCCGGAACGGCCAAGGGCATTGTTTTCATGACGCTGGAGGACGAGACGGGCATGGCAAATCTGGTCATTCGTCCCCCGATCTGGGAGCGCGACCAGCGCATCGCCCGCGGCAAGATTGCGCTGTTGGCCGAGGGTCACATCGAGCGTCAGGGCGAAGTGGTACACGTCATCGTCCGTCGCATGCACGACCTCTCGGCCCGCCTAGCCAACTTGGCACACCGCTCGCGGGACTTCCATTAGCCGGCAACCAGCAGTAACCTGAGTACCGCTCGCAGCGCCGCGCCGGGCCAGTCCGCTTACCGCCGCAGGACGCTCGACAGTACATCCTGACGAGGAACCCGACATGCGGCCTCTTCGCGCTACCAGCCTGATGCTCCTGATGGCGGGTTGCACGAATCAACCCGGCGCGCTCCAGTTGTCCGTCCAACCTGCCAAGCCGGAATTCTTGGAAGACGAACCAATCCAACTCAACACCACGCTGGTCGCGACAGGCGCAAACATCTGTTTGGCCAAGGACCGCCGATTCGCGGTGGAGTTGCATTCCCTCGACCGGCGTGACGAACCGCCCATGATGTGTCCTGAACGCTTCGGGTTGTGTGGAACCGGCTACATGGCGCTATGGCCACTGCACCCATTCTTCTTCGCCGGGAGCCTGCTGGACGTCGGTGATACCGCCGGCCGCTTTGACGTACTCCCTCGGCACGGTCGACTCGAAGAACATATCACGGTGATAGTCTGCAAGCTGGGCGAACCGTATCGGCTGGCCGTTTTCCAGAAGACGGGAGCGCCCGCGAGGGCCGAGTGCGAGCTCTGGCGGGCGGGTGAATACGTGGCCAAGGTGAGGCTCGTCAACGAGCACGTGGACTTCAACCCACCGCCTTTCTTCTGGCATCCATACCCCCACGCTGTCGAAGCCGAAACCCGCATCCGTGTGGGGCCTCATTCCCGCTGACGCGTCTAAGCTGTCGTTTGTGTGGCGGAGACGATTCCCAATCGGCTGCATACGCGATACGCTGCAACGCATGCAGGATCGTGGGCATCTGTTAACCGAACAGCACAACCCCCAATCGGCGAACCTGGACGCGCTGTCGCTGCCGCGCGCGTTCGAGGTGATGAATGCGGAGGATCGCCGGATTGCCGACGCCGTCGCGGCCGCCAAGCCGCAGATCGTCGCCGCGATCGAGCTGGTCACGGAAAGCCTCAGAGCCGGCGGACGGCTCATCTACGTCGGGGCCGGTACCAGCGGCCGGCTGGGCGTGCTCGACGCCGCCGAGTGTCCGCCGACCTTTCTCACCGACCCGGACATGATTCAAGGAGTCATCGCCGGCGGCGACGCGGCACTACGACGCAGCGTCGAACACGCGGAGGACGATGCTGCCGCAGCGGTGGCGCGCCTGGACGAGCTGCGCGTTGGCCCGCCGGACGTGGTCTTCGGCATCGCTACGGGTGGCACGACGCGGTTCGTCCACGGGGCGCTCCGCCGGGCGCGCGATCGCGGCGCGCGCACCGTGTTTTTCGCGTGCGTGCCGCCCGAAGACGTGCTGGACGACGCCAACGTGTCGATTCGCGTGCTCACCGGCCCCGAGGTCATCAGCGGCTCGACGCGGCTGAAGGCGGGCCTGGCAACGAAGATGGTACTCAACCTGGTCAGCACGCTGGCGATGGTGCGGCTGGGCAAGGTGTTCGGCAATCTGATGGTCGACGTCAATGCCCGTGGCTGTGCGAAGCTGACCGACCGGGCGATCCGCACCACGACGGCCGCCACGGGGTTGCCACGTGACGGCGCCGCCGCTTTGCTCGAAAAAGCGGATTGGCACGTGAAAACCGCGATCGTCATGCACCATCTTGCGGTCGATGCCGACGAGGCGCGCCGTCGGCTGGCGGCGGCCGGCGGCTTCGTCCGGGCGGTACTCGGTCCGCGGGGGTAGTTGTCCGTGCGCGTGATGCTGTTGGTGACCGACCTTCAACGGGGCGGGACACCGCTACGAATCGCGCGCCTGGCGAGCGGACTGCGCGAGGCCGGCGTGGATGTCTGCGTGGGATGCCTGGCGCCGCGCGGGCCGGTGAGTGAAGCGCTGGAGCGTGCCGGCGTTCCCACGTTCGCGTGCGAAGCGAAACATCCGCGCGATTTCGGCGCGCTATTCCGACTGGCTGACTATGTTAGGCGGTTTCGGCCCGACCTGATCCATGCGACACTGACGCACGCGAATGTCGCAGCCCGACTCGTCGGGCTGTACCTGCGAATCCCGGTCATCACGTCAACGGCCACCATCGAGGTGGAGCGGCGTTGGCATCGTTGGGCCGAACGGCTCACCGGCCGACTCGATCACGGGCACATCGTCAATAGCAACACGTTGGCCGAGCACGTCGCGCGAACCTTTCGGCTGCCGCGCGGACGAATCCACGTCGTGCCGCCATCGATCGAACTGCCGCCATGTTGCGACCAGCGCACGCAGGTCCGGGCGACACTGGGGCTGGCGGCGCAGGAATTCGTCGTGCTGTGGGCCGGCCGTTTCGACCCGGTCAAGCGCCTCGACCTGGTCATCCAGTGCGCGGAGGCACTACGGGATGTACCGGCGCGCTTCCTGTTGGCCGGTGACGGACCCGAGCGGCCCCGCATCGAGCAGTTACTGACGCGCAGCAGCGCGGCTGGGACCGTACACTTACTCGGCTGGCGCGACGACCTGGATGTGCTCATGGCCGCCGCCGACGCTTTCCTGCTGCCGTCGCGAACCGAAGGCATGCCCAACGCGGTGTTGCAAGCCATGGCCGCCGGGCTGCCGGTCGTCGCCAGCGACACGCCGACGCTGCGCGAGCTGGCGGGCGGCGGCGAGCGCATCTGCCTCGTGCCGCGCGACCAGCCGAAGGCGTTCGCGGACGCGCTTCTGGCCCTGCGCGCCGAGCCGCAGCGCGCGGCCGAGCTGGGGCAGCGCGCCGCCGCCTGGGCCCGGGAGCATCTGAATCCGCGTGAGACGGTCGCGGCCACCCTGCGCGTCTATCGCAGCGTGCTCAGCGCGCGATGTCGCGCTGCTCAACCCGCTTCCGGGCGCGCGCCGCACACCGATCGTTGAATCTCACGACATTCTCAATCCGTGGCGTCCGCCTGTTGACGCCGCAGTCGTTTGGTGTGGCTCCGCAGCCGCTTGGCCTGCACGCGGCGCGCCTGCGCAGCCGCGGTCGGACGCGTCGGTCGCCGCCGCTTGGGCGTCTGAAGGGCGGCTTGCAGCAATTCGAGCAGGCGTTCTTCGGCGGCGACGCGGTTGGCAAGCTGAGAGCGCTGCCGCTGCGATACGACCCGTAACCGGCCGTCAGCGGCCAGGCGACTCGTCAACCGCGCGCGGAGGCGTGTTCGCTCGTCCGGCGTCAGTCGCGCGCAACCCTCGAAGTCGAAGAGCAGCGTGGCCCGCGTGTTGAGCTTGTTAACGTTCTGCCCCCCCGGACCTTCCGCACGGTCAAAGCGAAACTCGAGCCAGGGCCGCAGATCGTTCATGGCGAAGCGCTGCGGCGTCACGCCTGGCCCCGCTGCGGCGCTCCTAGCACAGCGCCAGGTACGCGGCCGCGAAGTAAATCGCGATCCGAATGCGTTGCGGCGTCCAAACGAACAGCATCTTCCACCTCCGCGGGTTGGCTGTTCCCGAAGTTCCCATTCTTTTCGGACGCTGTCGCGACCCGACCTCCGGCGGCACTGGCCGCCTCTGTTCATTTCTATGCCCGACCCCGCGCCGAATCAAGTCTTTTCGTGCGCGCACCCGGTGCGATACTCGCAGCCTGCCGTCACCTCTTATGGGGAGCGACTTTCGCGGACGTGCGGGCGACTCCCGGCGCGTGTGAAGTCTTATGGGTACCGCGAGGTGGTGTGCCGCGCGCTTTGGCGCGACGATCCGCCGCATCAACCGCCGGCGTTGGGCGGGATGACCTCGATCGGCCGCGCATGCATCACTTCGGCCGCGAAGCCGCAAAACGCGCCCGAAAGGTAGTTCAACGGGCGAAACCCCAGCCGCTGGCCAATCTGGAGGATCAGCTCGTGAATCTCCGGCGGCAGGTGCACCGTACGCGTGTCGCGCAGCACGTAGCGCGGGTGCGACGGCGTGCACGTCTCGGGCGGATCGAGGCTGAAGAAGTAGCGGCAGGCGATCGGCCGGACCGGATAAATCCGGCAGCAGCCGGTCTGCTGATCCAGGAAGCCGCAAGGGCGTTTGAGTCGGTTGAACTCCAGGTGCGCGTCCTTCACGCGCGGGTCGTCGCCGCCGTACGCTGCCTCGCCCGGTTTGAGCTTTGAGGCGAGGATTTGCATGAAGAGTTCGGCGGACTCGCGGTGATACTCGAACACCTGCTTCGCGTCCGGCCACGCGCGCACGAAGCGGTAGATATTGATGATCTCCGGCGTGTTGATGCCGCGCACCAGGTCGATGCAGCAGTTGGAGCAGCCCTTCTTGCACTGCACGCGCGGGGTGGTGCCGGTGTAGCTGAGGACGAAGTCGATCAGCCGGTCGAAGCAGGCCAGGGCCGCGTTAAACTGGTCGAAAAATGCGGCCGGCAGCGCGCGGGTCTGCGTGAAACGATCGAGCCCCGGCAGATCGCGGACCGTCTCCAGGCGCGCGCGCATGTGCGCGATCTGCTCCAGAAAGTACGGGTGCTCTTCGGGTCGCGGCGCGGGCTGGTTGGGACTCTCGCTCACTTACGGTAGCATAACGCGGAATCCGGACGGCAAAATGGCTTTTGGGCGTACGCGTGCCGTTGGTTGCGGCCTGGTGTTTGGTGTTTGTTCGCATCGGCGGTATACTGCCGTCGTCGCGCCGGAGCGCGAGTCAGCATGGACGCGTACGCTTTCCTGCAACAGCTTGAGTCCCGTCGCGATTATCGCGGGCAGATCGCCGCGGTCCGGGCGCTGGACGCGCGACCCGCCGAGTATCACACGCCGTGCAGCCCGGTGCCGGCGCCGCTTCAGCAGTTGCTGCGACAGGAGGGCATTGAGCAGCTCTACCGCCATCAGGCGGACAGCTTCGACGCGATCCGGGCCGGCGAGAACGTAGTGATCTGTAGCGGCACGGCCTCGGGCAAGAGCCTGTGCTATCACCTCCCCGTGCTCGCGGCGCTGCTGGATGATCCGCACAGCCGGGCGCTGTACCTGTTCCCGGCCAAAGCGCTGGCGTACGACCAGCTCGGGAATCTGGAGCGCATGGTCACGGTGGGCGGCCTGGCCGAGGTCGCCAAACCGGCCTGCTACGACGGCGACACGCCGCCGCACCGTCGCCCCGGTATCCGCCGCAGCGCCACCATCCTGCTGTCCAATCCCGACATGCTGCACCAGGGCATCCTGCCGTACCACGCCAAGTGGGCCAGCTTCATGGCCGCGCTGAAGTACGTCGTGCTCGACGAGATTCATACGTATCGGGGGATCTTCGGCAGCCACGTGGCCGGCGTCATTCGCCGCCTCCAGCGCGTCTGCCGGCACTACGGCTCGTCGCCGCAGTTCATTTGCTGTTCGGCTACGCTCGGCAACCCGCGCGACCTGGCCGAGCGGCTGACGAATCGGCCCATGCGCCTCATTGACTACGACGGCTCGCCCCGCGGGCGACGCTGGTTCGTGCTCTGGAATCCGCCGTGGCTGGAAACGGGGACACGCGTCTCGCGGCGCAGCGGCAACGTCGAGGCACAGGCGCTGATGCAGGCGCTGCTCGAAGCGGGTGCCGGGACGATCGCGTTCGCGAAAGCCCGCGTCGTCGCCGAATTGCTGTACAAGTACGTCACCGACGCGCTCCAGCGGCACCGACCCGATCTGGCGCGGAAGGTCAAGCCGTATCGCGGCGGCTACCTGCCGTCCGAACGGCGCGAGATCGAGCGGGCGCTGTTCTCCGGCGAGCTGCGCGGCGTGTGCAGCACCAACGCGTTGGAGCTGGGGATCGACGTCGGCTCGCTCGACGCCGCAATCATTGTCGGCTTTCCCGGCACGCTGTGCAGCTTGTGGCAGCAGGCCGGCCGTGCGGGTCGCCGCCAGGATGAATCGCTGGCGATCTTCATCGCGTATGACGACCCGGTGGACCAGTACCTCATGCGCAATCCCGATTTCCTCTTCGACCGGCCCATCGAGCAGGCGATCATCGATCCGGCCAACCCGCACATCCTCGCCGCGCAGCTCGCGTGTGCCGCCCGCGAGCTGCCGCTGACGCCGCCGGACCTCGCGGACTTCGGCGACGTGGCACAGCCGGTGGTGGACGAGCTGGTGCGGGAGGGTCGGCTCAAGGCCGGCCGCGAGCGCTACGACTATTCGCGGCCCGGCATGCCGCAACAGGAGACGAACCTGCGCACGATCAGCAACGCGACGTACGCCATTGTTGACATCACCGACGGCCGCAACGAAGTCATCGGCCAGGTCGATTCGATCTCGGCGCCGGAACTCGTCTACCCCGAGGCGATCTATCTGCACCAGGGCGAAAGCTACATCGTCCGACAGCTCGATCAGGCCGCCCGCCTGGCCCGCGTCGAACGCCTCGACGCCGATTACTACACCCAGCCCGTGCTCGCCGACGAGTGCCGCATCGTCCAGGAGCACTTGGCTGGCGAGTGTTGTGGCGGACGCAAATGGTTCGGCGACGTGACGGTGCGATGGCAAACGGTAGCCTTCCGCAAGTTCAAATTCCACACGATGGAATTGATCGGCCAAACGGTGCTCGATCTGCCGCCGCAACAGATTGACACCGTCGGCTGTTGGCTCCAGCCGCCACCGCCGGCGCTGGAAGAGACGCGCGCCGCGGGTCACCAGGTGTGGGAAGCCATGAGCGGCGTACGCAACCTGCTCCTCGTCGCGCTGCCGACGCTGGCAATGTGCGACCGCTACGACGTCGGCGGCATCGTAAACTCGTCGCAGCTCGGCGCGATGACCATCATTCTCTACGACCGCTATCCCGGCGGCGTCGGCTACGCCCGGCACGGCTACGAACACGCCGACAAGCTGTTGCGCTTAGCGCTGGACATCGTTTCTGGCTGCCCGTGCGACCACGGCTGCCCCGGCTGCGTCGGCCCGCCCAACCTCCGCGTCCCGATCCACCACGACCCCGACCTCGGCCACGGCTACAAGATCCCCGACAAAGCCGCGACGACCGCGCTACTCCGGACGTGGGCACGGTAGCTGGCCACCGGTCAGCTTTGGGCCGCTTGCCGAGCCGTGGTCGCACCGGCGTCTCGGCGGTGGGACCGCAGCCGGGACGCCTGTGGGACAGAGGCTTGACAGCCGCTCGGGGAGGCCCGTGGTGGAGTGACGACGGCGCAACCAGCACGGCCGAAGAGCGCCGACAGGCGCCACGGCGTCAAATTGGGCTTGGGCTCGGGGATGAATGTTGGTAGACTACGAGTGTGCCTGCTGCGCAGCGACGCTGCGACTCGGACAGCGCCCGAGCGCGGTGCAGCGTGCGACGGCCCGAGGAGTACGTCATGGGCAAGCTTCACTGGTTTGGTTTGGTCGGCTGCGCGTGTTGTGTGGGCGGTGCCGCGTACGCCATCGAGCGGCACGTTCCGAGCGAGTACAAGACGATCGGCGCGGCGATTTACGCGTGCGCACCGGGTGACGTGGTGATCGTCGCGCCCGGGACGTACAAGGGGACGAACAACCGCGACATCAGCTTCATGGGCAAGGCGATCACCGTCCGCAGCATCAAGCCCAGCGACCCGCAGATTGTGGCGACGACGATCATCGACTGTGAGGGGAGTGGAGTCGATCCGCACCGCGGGTTCTGGTTCCACTCTGGCGAGGGGCCGAACTCGATCCTCGCCGGCTTGACCATCAGGAACGGTTGGGTCTCCAGTTCCGGCGCCGGAGTTCTGTGCGAGAGCACGGGCCCGACCATCACTAACTGCCTAATCACGGGAAATACCGCAAGCCAGGGCGGCGGCGTTGCCTGCGCATCGCCCAATGGGACAACGATCCGGGATTGTCGCGTTGTGGCCAACAAGGCACTGGGAGGAGTAGGCGGCGGGGGAGTCTACGCCGAAAACATTCAAGCCGCCGGCCTGACGATCGAGCGCTGCACAATCACTGACAATTCCAGCGCTGGCAACCGCGGGGGCGGAATCCTCTGTTGGGGCGGCGCGCGCGTAACGATGAGGAATTGCGTCATCGCGCGCAATTCGGCCGGCGAGGGCGGAGGAATCAGTTTGTACTACGTCAACCAGGGCACCCTTATCAACAGCACGATTAGTAGCAATTCTGCGTCATCTGGTGCCGGGGTCGCCTGCTACTCAGTGGCCGCTGCTCTCAACACTTGCACACTTAGCCGCAACGTGGCCACGGCTACCGCGGGCGGCATCTATTGCGCAGGTGGTGCCACAGCGACCTTGGACAACTGCATACTCTGGGCCGACAGCGCTGTCAAGGGGCCGGAGATCGGCGTCGTCAGTAGCAGCACGGTTACCGTCAAGTATTGTGACGTAGAGGGCGGCGAAAGCGCCACCTATGTTGACGTTTCGAGCATCCTCTATTGGGGCGCTGGTAACATTGAGCAGGACCCTCTGTTCGTCAATCCCGGCGCAAACGACTTTCACTTGATTGAGGGTTCCCCCTGCATCGACACTGGCGATCCCGCCTTCGTCCCGAAGACGGGAGAAACGGACATCGACGGCGAGATGCGCGTCTGGGACGGCGACGGCAGCGGTGGGGCACGGGTCGATATGGGTGCGGACGAATTCGGCTCATATCGCTTCGGCGACCTGAACTGCGACGCGAAGCTCAACAACTTCGACATCGACCCGTTCGTGCTCGCCCTGACCAACCCTGCGGGTTACGCACAAAAGTTCCCGGATTGCGATCGGATGCTGGGCGACATCAACGCGGACGGGAGCCTCAACAACTTCGACATCGATCCGTTCGTGAAGGTGCTGACGGGTAAGTAAGGCACGGAGGCACGCAGGGTCCGAGCCCGAAGCGCCAGCGAGGGGGCGAATGTCGAGCCGGCGCGTCGCCGTGTGCCGCAATCACGGCTCGATTCTCGGTACCCAGTACTCGGTACTCGGTACTCGGTCCTCGGCCCTTGTCACGCTCCTATTACTCGCAGCCGAAAATGTTGAACGTTGTCGGGTGCCATTGGCAGCTTGCTGCCAGTGCGGATTACGGCGTGCGCACGGGCGGACCAGCCGCCCGTGGCACCCGATTGTCGAACGCCGTGTTCAACGTTTTCCGCTCCCCTTCGTAAAGCGCCTGTCAGAACCCGCCACGCCAGTGGCGGGCTCCGGCGGCCCCGCCCTCGTGGGCGTGGTTCTGTTAGCGACCCTTAGCTTCGCCGGCCCCGGACCGCGGCCAGCGCGAGGACCAGCAGGACCAGCGAAGCGGGCTCCGGAATCTGGAATTCGGCCCCGAGCACGTTGCCGCTCAAGCCGGGAACGGCGATTTCCTGGAGCTTCTGACCCGCCTTGGAGTACTGGTACAGCTTACCCGCAGTGGAGAACGCGCCGGGGATCCAGAGCGTGTCATCCGCGTAATCGAGGGCGATGCCGTAGCCGCCGCCCGAGATCGGGCCGATGTTGAACTCGGACAGAAGCTGCCCGCCCAGGCTGTACTGCTGCACCCGATCCGACCCGCCGACGTTGTTGGTCAGCCAGAGCGTGCCGGCCTTGAAATCGTACGTGATGCCCGAGCTACGCCGGCCCGGAACGAAGGCGACCTGCGCATTCTGCCAGTTGGCGTCCGCCACGATGACCGCGAAGTTCACGTTGAAGTCGTTGTGCGCGACGGTCCAGTTGCGCACGCCGTTCGTCGCCCCGTCGTAGCAGTCCACGAAGCCCGCGTTCGGATACTGGCCTGGGAGCAGGTTGCCGTTGAGGCTGTACTCCCGCCCGATGTCGCCGCCCTTCTGCCCGTACATCTTGATCGTGTTCTGCACGACCAGCGCGGGGCCGTCGAAAGGACCGGTGCGATTGAACTGGCGGATGACTTGGCCGCCCCGGACGACGAAAGCGCGCGTGTCTTCGTACGTCGTCAGGAACAGCTCGCTCGTTTGCGCGAGCACCGCCGCCCCACCGGACAGGAACAAGACCGCGAGCGCCGCGAACAGAGATGCTCTCATGCTTTTCTCCTCCTCGTATACGGGCAGACCCCAGCGCGCATACATCGCACCGGTCGGCGCTACCCGCAACAACCCCTGAGTATGCCGTCGCGGAGCCACCTTGTCAACGCCATTTGCCCGGCTGCCGCGCTGCTTATCGGCGACTCACGCGCGGTTCGCAGCCCCGCCGTTTGCACCCTCCCGCCAACGCCCTACAATGCCGCGTTCTGATCCGATAGATCGACCACTCGAGCGCGCATGCAGACCCGTCAACTGCTCACCGGTATGCTCCTGGCGCTGGCGGTGTTTTTCGCCTACCAGTGGGCCCTCTCGCTTTTCCTTCCGCCGCGCCCGGCACCCACGACCCAACCCACGCCGGCGGTCCCGCCGACCACCCAGGTGGTTGCCGAAACCCGGCCGGCCGAGTCCATTCCCGCCACGACCACCATCCCACGCCGCGAACTCGCGTTCTCGGAGGGCGAGAGTCAGGCGCCGCTGACCATCGGCGGCGGTGCGGCCGACGCGCTCCGACTCACGCTGAGTCCGCGCGGCGCCGGCGTCGAAGCGATCCGCATCACCCAGCAGCACAAGAATCGCTACGTCTACCGCACCGCGGCCGGCCAGAACGAGCCGTACGAAATCCTCGATCTGGACACCCTCCGCAGCGTCGCGGGCGGCCGCGAGGTCCCCCTCTCCTTCGCGACGCGGCAGATTCGCATTGCCGAATATGGTGACCGCGCCTGGCCGCTCGAGGAACTCGTCTGGCGCGTCGCGGAGGCCACACCGCAGAGGGTCGTCTTCACGACCACGCTCTTGACCGTCGACCGCGACGAGCCCGTCTTGCGGCTGACCAAGGCTTTTGAGCTCCAGCCGGGCCAGCCGCTCGTCAACCTGGCGCTGACGCTCGAAAACGCCGGCGACCAGCCGCTCGGCCTCATTCTCGAGCAGGATGGTCCGACCAGCATCCGCCGCGAGGCCGAGCAGTACGACATGCGGCGGGTCATGGTCGCGCGGCGCGAGGCGCAAACGCTCAAGATCGGCCGCACGGCGCAACGCGCCGAGCTGGAGAAGAAGGCGCTGGCCGGCGAGACGGTGGAGTTGTTCAAGGCCCGCGAGGGCGCCTTTGCCTGGGCGGCCCTGGTGAATCGGTTCTTCGGCGTGTTTGTGCGACCGTTGCCCACGGGCCAGACGCCCACCGGCGTGGACCTCATCACGGCCACCGTCGCCATCCCGGAATCGAGCGCCAAGCTCGGCGACATGGTGACGCGGCTGGTAAGCCCGAAATTGACGCTTCCGCCCGGCGGCGAGGCCCGACAGCTCTACGAAATCTACGTCGGTCCCAAGGACAACGAAGTGCTGGCTGCGATCAACCCGGAGTTCGTGGACCGCACCAAGATCGGCTACGACCTCGCCCGCAGCGCCGACCAGAGCTGCTACTGCACGTTCGAGCCCCTGCCGCAAGTCATGACCACGCTGCTGCACTGGATCCAGGTCGCGGTCCGCAATTACGGCGTCGCGATCATGGTGCTCGTGCTGATCGTGCGGACGATCCTGCACCCGCTGTCGGTCTACCAGCAGAAGCAGATGTTCCGCATGCAGGACAGCATGGCCCGGCTCCAGCCCAAGCTCGAGGCCCTCAAGGAACAGTACAAGAACGACAAGGTCCGGCTCAACCAGGAAACGATGAAGCTCTATGCCGAACAGGGTGTGAACCCGATGGCGAGCTTCATCGGCATGGTGCCAATGTTCCTCCAGATGCCGATCCTGGTCGCGCTGTGGACGAGTCTGAACACGGACGTGCAGCTTCGCCACGCGCCGTTTGACGGCTGGTGGATCAAGGACCTGGCCGCCCCGGACGCCCTGCTGATGTTCGATCCGCCGCTGACGATCCCGATCCTGGGGCAACTGCCCTGGCTGGGCGCGATGTTCCACGAGATCCCCGCGCTGAACCTGCTGCCGCTCGTCATGGGCGTCAGCATGTGGCTCCAGCAGAAGTACATGCCCAAGCCCGGAATGCACGCCAAGCTCGAAGCCGCCAGGAAGCATCCTCCGCGGGAGCGCAAGCCCGGCCAGCTCACGCCCGAGGAGCAGCTTCGCCAACAGCGGATCATGGCCTACGTGATGACCGTCATGTTCCCGCTCATGTTCTACTACATGCCCGCGGGACTGAACCTGTACTGGATGGCCACCAACGTCTTTGGCATCTTCGAGTCGCTCATCATCCGCAAGCAGCTTCAGCAGGAAAAAGAGCGGCGTGAAAAGGAAGGCCCCCCGCCGCCGGGCGCCAGGAAAACGGGCTTGGTCGGCCGCGTGCTCAAAAAGATGGCCGCGCAGGCCGAGCAGATTCAACGCCGCGCCGACGCGCTGTCCGATGTAAGCCGTACGCGGCCGCGCAAGGACCGCGACGCGGATCAAAGGAAACGCTAGAACCTATCCCAAAACCTCTTTGAGCAGTAGCATCGTGCATCCGAGATGAAGGAAGCCTTGAAACAGCGTGGTCGACTTCTCCCAGCGAATACACA
>Ga0214473_10002061_pt1 | contig 25309 bp, 33 predicted proteins | sample RVTome_7_FD_203509 | JGI IMG/M metagenome (GOLD analysis project Ga0214473, IMG submission 203509) | Soil microbial communities from uranium-contaminated site in the Upper Colorado River Basin, Wyoming, United States - RVT98D197 | ecosystem: Environmental > Terrestrial > Soil > Contaminated >... | reverse complement strand
GGAGATGAGTTTCCTGTAGGATTATCTGTTGCAGATTAACAGCATTTTTTACTTGTTCAAAGTCGTTAGACAATTTTTTATCCTTTAAATTTTCCGAACAGCTTCATATTTAAATTCTATTAGGTTTCCGCATATAACATTCATATAGCCATTATCATGTCGTAAAATTGCCGGATTTTTCTCGCGTTCTTTGCGATAATTCTATTCTTATTTATTTGCAGTACTGGGGTTTTATATCCGAGCCTTAATGCGAGTGAGGCTTCTGTAAATCCTTCCTTTATTAAGCAATTGATAAGTTTCCATGTCGGCGCCGCATCTATTATGCAGTGTCCCCATGCGTGTTCAGGTCTAATTGCAAGAATACGTCTCTCTGTATTTTCTCTGATCCGTTTATGTTTCCCCTGCTTTATCTTCTGTAAAAGCGAATGAGAAATTTCTGTAATCTCCGAAACTGTGCGCCGCCCAATCCCCTTCCTGGATAAATATAGAAGTCGCCGTTGCGCTGTCCGTGCAGGGACTATATTATTGTAAAAACCTTTTCTACGCATTGCTGCACATTCACATTCGTAACGGCTATTTGCTTTACGACACAAGGCACATTTACATCCACCCATATATTTAATCCTTGTCCCGTGGGGCTTGTTCTCGGCCAATTGCTTCGCTGTTTTAAGATGTTCCGGTCTCATTTCATTTCTACTTTTTTGAACTCAATCATCCATACCCAAGGATTAACGTCCCATCCAAAACCACGCTTTGCATTGATGGAATCCCATAATTTTTTAAATTTTAAAGTATAATGTGCTTCGGAGTAATACGAAGGTAATGCATTAAAACCTTTTGAATTTATCATTCCTTCGGCCTGAGCGTCTTCTTCGCTTATTTCTTGCAACCTCTCAACCTCGATGTTTATTATTTCCAGCGTAATCCTTGAAGCCCGGCGGGGCATATGAATAGAAGGCTTCCAACTTGCTCCTGTATTCCATTCTTCATCCGCACGATAAAAAACTGATTGCCCTATGCCATAAAAGCCATCCCCTTGTCGCCATGTCTCTCGTACCCAAAGGATGTCGCCTGGTTTTCTGTAAGGACAAAGGAACTCTTTCACGTCTGGAGCGCAAGACCAATATCCTACCGCACCAGATTTTAAGTCAGTCGTAGGCTGAGGCTTTATCACCCGCCTTGTCATAGACTTTCGACCTTCAAGAATCGCCCTAACCATTTCACCGGAAAATATTATTGGACGTTCTTTTATTTCGACCATGGAAACTCTTGTCTCTTTGGTAAATGCGGATAAAGGTCTAAAAGATTATTTTTCAGAAATACAGGAATGTTGAATTTATCAGCCCGCTCGATAATCGGCAGGACCCATTCAAGACGTGTGCCACCCTTCTCTGCTGGTACCGGCTGACCCCTACGGTCAGTGAGCACTCCAATGATGAACCACTTCACATTTTCATGATGATAAAAAAAATCGGGGTTACTTTCTTTAAATGGTCGGACGTCATCAAGTAAGGGCTCGAAAGATATAAAGCAGTTCCTCTTTGAATTAGGCTGCCCACCTACCCAATGCATATTCTGTGCATTTGTTTTATCTGTAACACTTGTTCCAAACCAGAAATTATCAAAAAATTTAGCCTCGTGAAAATGCGAGGGGTTTTTTGTACATAATAAAAATCTATGCTGTAGATAATTTTGAAAAATCTTATATAAAATCTTTCTTTCATAAAAAAAGGCAATATCCCCCATAAATCCTATGAAAATTGTCCGGGGCTTTCCCCAGCGTTCGACCTGGCCGAGAATCCTGTCCGCATCAGGCAGCCAGACAGGTTCAAATCGCTTCATTTTTGTGATAACGCTTGCAGGATATCCTCTCAGCTTGCCGATGCGCTCTGCTCGCATATGAGCAATCCTGCGAGCCTGGCAGTAGCTGCATCCGTGAGTACATCCCCAGAAAGGATTCAGCGTCTCATCACACCATTCAATTTTTGTCGGCATCGTGTTTTCCGAAAATTGTTTTTTTACCCATCAACCAAACAGGCGGCTGGGTTTTACCTACAGAGACCCGCACTCTTTATCCGTCATGGAAGACGGTTTATGTAAAATAAAATTTGATTCCTTAAAATTAACAGGGCGCATACAAGACCTCCAGATTGGCAACAAATTGATAACAAAATTGGTTAATTTTGATTATTTTTGACGATTTGTGATATATTGAACTTTGCTTTAACTCGTGGAAACTATTGATTTTTGGGGAGTCGTCCAGCGGCAGGACGGCAGACTCTGGAGAGGTTTTCACTATCATATTTTTCAATAAGTTATAAGTCATTGTTTGCAAAATGACCACAAAATTCATAAAAATTTTTAGTATATTCTATTCTCTAATATTTTTTTTGCTTTAAAATATATACAATCGTCAAGGTGCTTTTTTTCGCCTTCTAATGGACGACTCCCCAAAGACTGTGGATAACAATATAGACAAGAATTGGAAATAATCATATGGTAATTAATTCTGTTAAGCAATTTTTGCAGAACTGTCGTTAATTCCCTAATTCTCTCGGTCTGTTGAGAGTCGGTGATAGCTTTGTCTGATTCCCAGAGTTGTTCTTTATCTCTCATGTGTTTCTCTATTTGCGGCGTGTAAGGCACGATGGGGGTTTCTACAAGATGCTTCTCTATCCAAGCTAAAAAATATGACTTATTAAGATACAATACCTGTTTATTCTTTAGTTTTACCTCGGACTTATAAGCTTGGAGTAGGCCTCGTTTGATGTAAGAATAAAGAGTACTGTATGATAGACTTGATATATCCTTTGCCTCTATAAGACTAATAAATTCTGACATATTTTAATTTCTCCTTTTTAAATATTAAATTTCAGTTTATTAACTGCCTGTTGACGGATTTTATTAACCACCTCCGTATAAATTTGAGTCGTCTTAATATCTGCGTGGCCCATGAGCTGCTGTATAACGTCAAGTTGCTCTCCTGCTGAGTGCAGATATGTAGCAAAGGAATGCCGCAGACTGTGCAAGCTTGTTTTTTTTGTTTGTTTATTGTAAATGCCAGATTTTCTTGCATATTTAGTGAAGAGCCGGCTCATAGTGTCCGGGCTGGTCCATTGCGGGAAAAGCGGGCCTATATCTATTTTAAAATTCTCAACCAATATCTTTTTAAGGTCTTCGGAAATATTGACTTCCCTGTCTCTTTTTGATTTTGTATGGCATACTCTAATGATATTATTCTTCAAATCTATATCCTGAGCCTTAAGCCGTACAAGTTCGGCTCTCCGCATACCGGTATAGAGATATATCTGCACTGCAATTTTAAAATCAGGATTATCTATTACATTTAAGAGACTGGTAATTTCATCCATTGTCAGGTAACGTGGAAGTTTTTTGTCAGTTTTAAACATGACGGCATCCTGATGTTTTTTTGTAATGAATGGATTTTCAGAGATATATCCGATTGAAAGGGCGCTGTTAAATGCAGAGCGTAAGGACCTCAGCAGGATGTTAACATATGTCGGCGAAAGTGATAGATTAAGACAGCGGGATTTGAAATTATCAATCTGTTTCCTTTTAATCAGGCGCATCGGCTGATTACCGCAGATTTCAATGAATTTTTTAAAGGCGAGATTGTCATTGTCTATGGTGCCCTGCGCTTTTGATAATGTGCGTTTCGGCAAGTCATCAGTGCCTTCTATATATTCAATTATAAATTCGGAAAGTTTAATGCGGGAAATTTTATCAAGCGCTGTAATTTTATTATTGCGGATTTTATTTTTTTCAAGATTAAAAAGATTTACTGCCTCTAATTTATCCCTGGTCTTGAGGCTTCTGATGTATATGCGGCTGAAATAGATATAATAGTAGCCGTTGTCTCTCCTGATAAGTTTCATCCTGCCCTCCTTAATTCTCTGGAACGGATTCTTGCATTATCACGAAGCTCATTAAAATAATTATCAATACTTTGCCGGTCAATAATGTAAGTTCCGCTTCCATCTGGTTTTGATGCATAGATTTTACCATCTTCTATCCATTTTAGGAGAGTATTTCTTGAATGTCGCGTATAGAGACAGGCCTCAGGTAATGACAGCCACTTCATTGTTGCAATATAAGGCAGTATTAATGAAAAGAATTTACTACTGAATTGGTAGCGGATTATCTCTTTTGAGAGTTGTTCTATCTCGCCCTCGGAAAAATAATCTGATAAGGGCTTAACAGGAGAGAGTTCGCCTGTAAGCATTGCCTGTGTCAGATGTTTTATGTCATCTTCTATAAGAGCTTTTATGTCATTGCTGATTTTCATAAACTTTTAACCCTCACTATACTATAATTTGCCTTCGGAGTTCAGGCAATGGCAAGGTTTTCGTTATATGAATAAAAAATCTGTATGCCCATTATGTCCTTTTTGCATATTTAAAATACAGCACTGAACCCTTGCGCCCTTAAAAGCATGTCGAGGAAGATGCGTTACGCTTTTAAGACCAAAATCTAAAATTGCCTTTGTTCTTTTGACTGAATTTATTAAGGTTAGCCACGGCATAATAGCAATAATCGTATCCGACATTTCCATACATTTAAAAAGGATTTGATATCCTATAATCATCGGAGAAAAAGGTGGATTTATTACTACAGCATCAAATCGTCCACCACCAGACCAAAAGTCTATGGGGACAGTTACATTATATCCTTTTAATTTTAGCGCCTTTACTAAATTTCCAGCCCCTGGGGTAGGTTCAAGAATATGCAATACCGTAGTAGGTAACAATGCAATCATTTCCTTGCATACCCAATCCGGTGTTTGGAAATTAATAAAATCTTTCATATAACTTCATGATTAAACGAATGCTGATACGCGTTCGCTTTTTTACGTTCTCTCTTTTTGGACATCTGACATTATTCCTTTTCCTGCATCGCTCATGGCAGCGTTTAACATATTAAATGCATATTCTTTTTCAAAACCATTTATTTTAAGATGGATTGCGTTATGGATGCAGTTTTTATCATTACAGCAGTCGCAAGATGCACTGATTCTGCCTTTATAGTTTTTGTATCGTTCAAGTAATTCATTAGCATAAGAACAACTTATATTCGTACCGAGTACCGCGTCTTGCGTACTGCGTTCTACATCCATTAACTCTCCTTCGGACATTTTGTGAGTGTTGATATTTCAAAAGGCTTGCCGAATTTATAAGCCTGGAAGTTACAAACAGGTTCGTTAACTCCCGGGTAATCGTTCTGATTATTACAAAAAGCACAGTTGATGTTTTTAAGATTGCAAAATTTCATTTTGTTTGTTTAAACCACTGCCTCTGCATCATCTTGATTATGTCGTCAGGAGTGTATTTTCCCATCTCTTCTATAAAAAGCCTTATAACTTCTTTGACCTGGCCGATAGGCAGGCTTACTTTCTTGCCTTCTTTTAAGGTGATGTTTTTGGCTATTTCGTTAAGATTCATTCCTTCCTCCTTTTTCTTATTTTTCGTCCCAAAGGGTTATCATTTTTAAATGCTGGATTCCTGCTCTACGAGTCATAGACCTTCGCAGGAATGACAAAAAAAGGACAGGAATGACGGGGTTATTTTTCATTTCAGCGTCAATGCCTCCTGTGTGCCTTTGAGGGCTTCTTCATCTGCCTGTTGTTTCTGAAATTCAAGGTATTTGTCAACTGCCCATTTTGTGGCTTCTATCTCTATTTTTACCGCTGCTTTAAACTCTTCCATGGCCTGCGGGTTCATATTGCCCCAGAGTCCCTCTATTTTTTGATAAGCATTAATATACTTTTGATAGGCTTCAGGGTGGTTCTGCTCAAACCAGTCTGTCCAGCCGTCGCATTTATATTGACTGTACTGACACTTCTTGCCAGCGGTTTTTAAAATATCCTTTATCGCTTTTTTGTAATATTCCTCATGCCAGGAATAGGACATTTTTATAGCCACCATAAAATCAAAATCATAAATAAACTATATATCACAAAAACTATGCCACAAAAAAGTTGATGTTTCTGATTAGACTTAGACCACCTTGCAAATTCAGGGTCAAGTTCTTCAAGGGTTCGGCATCCTTTATCATATCGTTCCTTCCAAGAATGATAATTTAATGGCGGCGGCGGCGGGGAATAAGCCATATTAAAACGCCTCCTCTGTGACCTCAGTCTGTTTTCTCTCATGAATCTCCATTGCATAGGGTTTTATGGCTCCCGAGGCCCTGCCAAAGGCATCCTCAGGCTCTTTTGCCCTAAGAAAGCCGGCAACTTCAATAAGCGTTCCTTCTTCAATGCCATCTATGTCCTGATTATTAAATGTATAGACCTCAAAATCTTCTTCAATGTCTTTATAATTGCCCTGGCCTTCACGGATAAGATGGATATGCAGTTTGCCCTCGCCATTTACTTTTTCTATTGCTGTAAGTTCACCGACAAGAATAAATGAAGAGCGGAATTCCTTTCCTTCGTAAGGCAGCCATGAGAAGAAGGTATAATTGCTGTAACGCAGTCCTTCTTCTTTATCGTATTGAGAGAAAAAACCTCTGAAACGGAAAGCTGCGCCAGGGTTCTTTTTAAAATAATCAAGGAAGGCGTCTATCTTATCTTGTCCCCAGAGTCTGCCATAGGTTTTGACATTGCCGTAGAGTTCATTGCCGCATTCAAGCTGAATAGCGAGATATGGTTTGTCATTGTCTGATTTCTCGAGCTTTATACCTGCCACCCTGCCCCAGACATTTCCCATATTGAAATGCTTCATGCCGGTATGCTCCCTCTCACCACTTCTCCGAGGCGGAAGCGGATATCTAAAATTACTTTTGTGTCAATTGTGCCGTCCTCAAGGGCAGAATTAATTTGCTTATCAAGAAGGTCTGAGGCATGGAGCATTTGGGCGAAGAGACCGTTGCCCTTCTGGATTCCTGCTTCCTGCTTTTGATTGTTTGTCATGCCGGCTTGTCCGGCATCTTTCTTAAGAGGGATTCCGAACAAGTCGGAATGACGACTCCCCTGTACGCTGTACGATTTCTCAGGCTCGGCTACGCCACTCCTGTCTGCGCCGATATTGCCGTTGCCGGCCGATTTTCTTTTCCAGGACACCTGAGATTTCTTGCCGTCGAGGCTCGTAGAGGGGGTTTTTCTTATGCCGATTCTGCCTTCTTTGTTTAATTTTTGCAGATAATGTTTATTGCAAAAACCTTTTGCCTTAATAGGATTTTTGCAGCCTTCTATATTACATTTACAATTGCCGATTAATGGTTTATGATTTTTCCTGCGAGAAGCAGCTCGGGGTTGTAAATCTGATATTTTATCTTTATATTTTTTTTGATATTCAGAGATATGTATTTTTTTACATTCAGGACATCTTTTCTGGACATTGGAAGTGGGTTTATATTCTTTTTTACAGTCACAGCATATTTTTTTTGTTACAGTGATTTCTCCTCGCCGTGACTGTTTCGGTCCCTTTTCTTTTGTGCGAAGCATCCTTTGGACCGGTTTCGCAAAAGCCGGCTTATCTTGTTTTTCTCTGAGATGTTTTGTGCATAGTCCTTTTCTCACCCAATATTTTTCACATCCTTCAATTTTGCAACGAGTATAATGATATTTACAAAGCCCCTTTTTTTGACTATATATAGGATTTTTACACCCATTTATACTGCATTGTCTATTTTCTGGCACTGATGATTCCGTACTGCGTTCTCTGTGCCTTTGTGCCTCTGTGCCTCCTGACCCCCCTCCATGGGTCGTAGACTGTATTGTATCCGGGTCATTTGCCTTTAAATTACAGATAGCACAGACGCCTGAGGGGTCATTTGTCTGTCTGCCGCATTTGCAGGTCATATGGGAAACTCCTTTTTAACTCTTTATCTATCTTTCACTTCGATTTTTCTTTGCTATAGCATTTATTTTTAATAATAATAATTACTTTTTTATCAGACAAACATTCATTTGTAGCACAGTCATTATCAATACAAGTTCTATCTTTACAAATAATTTTCACGAGATACTCACTTTTAAAGCCAATCGGCTCAAAGTTCCTCCAAACAAATCATAGTTGCATTTATGGCAGGTGAAATAATATTTTCCGCCTTTAGTGTATGCATGCATCCGCTCATGGCAGATGCAGCAATATTTAATTTTATGGGTTGATGAATTAATCATTCTAAGTTTTCTCTACGATTGCTTGAAGATAATTCTCCGGTATCTCTCCTGCATGAAATTTCTTTGCTGCCCCAAAAGATAAGGCAGTCTCATTATATGTTGATACACTTGTCACTATTGATGCCCAGTAATCAGCATCAATAACCTGCTCAAACACTATAAGAGAATCAGGATGTGAATCCGTTTTCTTTACAATTAATACACTCCCATCATTAAGCCTTTTAAAATAAAGCCCATTACTTACGTGAAACATTATTCCCCTCCTTGCTTGTTATTCTGGTTTCCTGCTTTCGCAGGAATGACAATGCGGCCATCGTCCCCGCCCATGCCGGCGATTTCAATCTTGTCGTACTGCGTACTGCGTAATGCGTTCTGCGTCTTTAACGCTGTACGCTGTACGCTGTACGTTCTTTTGTGTTTTGCCTCGAATGCTAAACGTTCCTCTGCGCCGAGTTGTTTATGCACTTTTACTATTAACAAGCCTGTAATAAGCACAAGGACTAAAAGAAACAAAAGACAGTTGAACATATCCTTCATAAACCCTCCTTTATATCGGGTTTATTCCTTTCATGTATATTGATTGAAAAAATACACATAAGACATATTCCGAAAAATCCTCCTATAAAAAAACCGATGAAAAATCCTGTGAGCATCATAATCCAAACCTCTCAAGGTCTTCTTTTAAATGCCGGGCTGAATCTTTTACAAGATCCAGCCTGTTGGCCTGCGCGCCGCCGAGAATGCCAGACAGGCAATTGCGGAGATGATGCGCCAACACTTCCTTCACATCCTCCGGCATCTTCTTTATTTGTTCTATGGCCTTTGATTCATCTTTAATAATTGCGCCCATTTTTATTTCCCTTTTTTAATCTTATGAATCTTTTTTTTGGTTTTTTTATTCATAGGTTTCCTCTTTATTTAATCTCCTCTACCCTTTCCTTGTTTTTTCCGTCATTCCCACAGTCCTTAAGTCTATGACCCGTGGGTCCCGACCCATAGGGTGAGAATCCAGCAGACTTTGAAAATATGGCTATGATTTCCTGAAAGCCTTTTTCTCATACGAGCCTTCGGCCAGAATCTCTACCCGGCGTTTTAAGATTTCAAATTCAGTCATTTAAATAATTCCTCTTGTACAGATTTCGGGAATTTTCTGCCTGTTAATTGTTCTAAATCATTAATTGCTGAATTTTTAAAATAACCGTCTTTCATATTGTCAATTTTGATTGCAAGGTTAATCTGTCTATCCAGCCTTTTAAGTTCATAATGCTTGGCGGCAAGCTCAAACTTAGGATCAGAAGCCAGAGCCACCCTGCCGACTGTCTCCATTTTGAGAAGATAAAGCTTTACTTTTTTGGCTTCTTCGTTCTGGCCGTATATGCCAACAAGAAGTAAAGCATCCCAAGCAACAAAGGTAGCTTTACTGTCTTTCGGGCTTATATTGAAAAATTTGCGTAGTTTGCTAACTACTTCAGGTAGGAACCAGCCTATTTTATAGGTCATAATTTGGTATGCTGACAGTAGTTTTGATAATCCCCATGCATTGGAATACCCCAAAATCTTAGCTGCATCAACCATATTTGCGAGTACCATCCCGCTTACCTCCATTGTTTTAAACCCGAACTGCTCCCCTGCCCTCTGCATCATCTCATTAGCGGTCTTGCGGTCAATCTCGGCAAGATAACCAGAGGCTTTATCAATATTGCCTTCCAGCAGGGCTTCTTCTAATAAAATCAAACTATGCATAAGTCCTCCTTTATTCTCCTAAATACAATTTTGGGTCAAAGTTAATTTCATGGAGCTTCCGGGCGATACATTCCCGGAGCCTGTTGTTGAGTTCAGCCTTATCATCAGCGGTAAGTTTATCAAGCATTGCTTTTGTAGTTGCAGGAATACGAAAACTGTAAATTTCTACTAATTTTCCTTGCTCATCTGTCAGGTTATTTGACAAAGTAAACCTCCTGTATAACAATGTAAACATTGATTAGTAAACAAATTTTTTTTAAGCTGAGTTATGAGGAGAAAAATATTTAAGAGAGCTTTCCCCGCCTCGTGGTATAATTTGCTTGCCGTCAAATTTATAACAGAGGAGGCAGGGAACATGGTTTTATATGATGAAAATTCAGTATGTCCGAAATGTGGTAATGAATTACATCTGCAACTTTTAAAGAGATTACGATTAAAAATATTCTGTAAAAAGTGTAGGTTCAAGACTTACCCCCGAGTTGAGCAGATTTCTGAGAGTCTGAAACAGAGGTATCTCCGTGATCACCTTCTGGGGTAATAAGCATCTCAGTTTTGATAGGAGGAAGTTTGTGTCTTTTGCAAAACCGATCAAGCCAATCAAGTTTTTTACTCATTAAAACAAGAGAGGGATGCGGAATGACTTTGCCTTTAGAATTTTTTGCCATAGTGCCTTCTACCTGGACTATTTTTAAGAGAGATTTGATTTCTTCGCAAACCAGAACAGCTTCAAGGGCTTCTTTCTCTGCTTGTTTTTTGGTCAAGGGTTTAGAAGGCATAAAGACCTCCGGGAATAGAAATATTTTTAAGGGCATGGATGGGAAACCCTGGATAGGATAGAAAACATACTTTTGGTAGGTCTTCTGAATCCCATCCGATGCCCAGCTTGAGTTCTTTTGTTCGGGGTTGGTTTATGTTTTTTATCCTATCCATGAGGATAGGATAATACTAAATATTAGTGTTATCAAGTCTTAAATTATGGAGTTATGGTCAGATTTCGCTTAAATAATGCTAAATTTTAGCGTTTATAGCCTTTTTTCTTAGTATTATTGATTTTTAGTGCTATTTACTCTATTTTTTATATGTGGAGGGTTTCTTGGAGCGGTTAAAAGAAGAGATGAGTAAAAAAAATATGTCTCAATATCAACTCGCCAAATTAATAGGTGCAAAAACTAATACTGTAAATAATTGGTTTAAAGGAAGGGCAAAATGTCCAAGAGATAATTATCTTAATAAAATAGCAGAAATTTTTGGGGTCCATCCTGCATGGCTTAAATACGGCGACAGGGAATACGCTCCTACCCTGAAGGATGAGGTTATGAGAATAGCTGAGGAACTTGAGGAATATGCAACAGAGAGACCGCAGGAACTAAAAAGACTGAAACAGGTTATTGATTTGTTTATGTCCAGAGATATAGTATTTTCAAAGAAGAAAGAGACTAAAAAAGGCAAAACTCTTAGGCATAAGGCTGGTAGTGGATAATACGGTGACTGGATTCCTGCCTTCGCAGGAATGACGGAAGAAAGAAAAAACCATGCCACGTTGGAAAAATAAAGAGGAGTATGAGAAGTGGAAGGCCGAGAGAGCAGCAACAGGCGCAAAAGAAAAAGCTATAAATCCAGTGGAACAGCCAGCCCTTCCTTCATCTCCTCAAAATAAAGATAAATATTCTATAATTCAAAAAAAATTTGGTCAAAAAGAACTAATAGGTTTTATTGGTGTAGGATTTATATTAATTGGAATATTTTTGCCTTTCATCAAAATTCCAATTATAGGAAATATGAATTATTTCAGGAATGGAGAAGGTGATGGTGTTATTTTGTTAATACTTGCAATGGGTTCTTTAGTTTTTATTTTATTAAATAAAATGAAGTGGTTATGGTTAACAGGCATCGGTTCAACATTAACTTTATTATTTACATGTTATAACCTTCAAACTAAAATGCATGAGATAAAAGAAGGAATGGATAAGTCACTCGCTGGAAATCCTTTCAGGGGCATTGCTGATACTATGGTTGAATCTATTCAAATGGAAGTAGGCATTCCTGTATTAATTATAGGAATTTTATTGATCATTATGTCAGCTTATTTAAATAGTAAACAAGTGAAACTGATTAATTAAAAACCTTAGAGGGATACTGGATTCCCGATAACTACATTCGGGAATGACGGAAGAAAGGATAACATATGTTTGGCATGGGTTTTTTAGAAGTTTTTATATTATTTTTAATCAGCATCCCTTTAATTGCCTTAATAGATATCCTGAGAAGTGAGTTCAACGGTTATAATAAGATAATATGGGTCATTGTTGTGATTTTTCTGCCTGTGCTCGGAGCGGTGCTTTATTTTTTTATTGGCAGGAAACAAAAGATAAAATAGAAAGGAGAACTGCATGAGAAAATTAGCTATTGTCTTATTGATTGTCTGTTTGGTTTTACCGGCGGTTATATCTGCATCAAGCAGCGATTTTGAGATTGTAACCTATTCTATTTATGGTAATAAATTAGGAGATAGTTGGGCAAAAGTCACTGTTAAAAATGTTGCTTCAGGAAGCAGGATAATTGAATCCGATGATTTTGCCGGCCATTTTGCAGACGGCTCCAGAAAAAGAGGAATGGACGGGGCAAGTATAAGTGTGAAGCCTGATGAGACCGCTGTAATTATGGTAAGTTTTGAAAGATATAAATGGCCATTGGAAAGTGTTAGTTTCTATTAATCATTTGTTGATGCAGTGAGCGGGATAATTTGCGGGCTTTTAGATTTTATTTTGATAACAACCTGTAAAGTATATGAACTGGATTCCGTCCCGACGCTTCGGGATGCGGAATGACAATCTTTTGTTGACGGTTCACAGTTTATAACTTCTCCTTGAAGTTTATTTCCTGTAACAGCAAATTCAAGGATACTGCCTATTTTAAATTGTGATTCTATGTCGAGACCGATAAGCTGCTCTCCGGGAATGATAAGAGGAGATTCTATAAATTTTGAGCCGTCTGGATTTAAAATAGTAATTTCTATCATAAAAGAACATTTGCCACAAGACCTACACAGACTTTAAAAAGTCAGTGAAAATCAGTGGCTAATTCAATATCCCTGCTTGTCCTATTGTATAATTTAATCCTATCGGGTCTGTCAATTTATTTACAAGTGTTCCGTCTTTTTTGAACAGCAGCATCTGCCGTCCTACCCTGGCTCCGACATGGTCGCAGGCCTGAATATATCCAAGAGGGATTTTATAAAACAAAAAATATAAACCATCAAGCATATCGCTTTGTTCATACGTAAGATTATGAATCATTCCCTTGCCGCTGTTATATGAATATTCATCAAAAACTACGAGAATATATTCACTGTCAAGAGATTCATTTATAAAAATTCTGTCAATATGATAGCCTGTAATATCATCCACATATTCAAATGTGAGGTAATAAGCAAGAGGGTCGGACGGGTCTCCCTCACGGGTTGGATCAAAACTTATCACTTTAGATTTTATCGTTGTCAAACCTGTCAAATTATATTTAACTCCATTTATGTAAATATAATATTTTGCTGTAAAATTCTCATTTATAGAAATAATCTGAGAATTAATTAATTGTTGGTCCTGCGGATTTAACACTAATTTAGAACGATAACTTAAATCATACTCGTCTTTTGAAACCCAGTTTGTCTCGCGCACAACAGCAATGTTTTTATACACAGCAAGAAGCTGATAGTGGGTTTTTAAAAACGTATCAGGCGCGGAAAATTCTCTTTTAATTCCATTAATATAAAGTTCTTCATAATAATTGCCGGTCTGGGAAAAAACCTTTACAAAAGAATTATAGTTATATGGAATAATAAACGGAAAAGTAAGACAAAAGGGTCCGCCTACGTTGCCGCAGCATTGAGCCTCTGAGGTGCATTTATTACTATGAGAGAGATATGCAGATGGATTATCTTTGAAAAATCTATAATTATCATAACCACTGCTTCCAAGCGAAGGGCTGTGCACCCAGTAGGGGTTTGGTCTGATATAACTAAAAATAGAGGGCACAGAGACATTAATATAATCAAAACCTGCCGGCTTATCCACACCAATTACAGACGGCAATGTAGCTTGTGAGTCTTGAGGAATAAGCTCCTCATTGTTTGAGATATAAAAACCATAAAATTTAAACTGGCCTGCCTCTAAGAACCAATCCCAGAAATTCAGAGTAGGCATGACAGTAAAATACTGCGTGTACTGAGGATTTGCAGGTAATTTTGGCAGCACAGTCCAGAGTCCATCCGCCGAATATTCCATCCAGCCTGAATTTTCTTCATAAGCGCCAAAACAAAGCATGGGACTTCCCTGAAAGAGCACCGATAAAATGCTCTTAACTAAAACTCCTGCAGGGGTTTTATAATTATTCTGGTAGGCTTGATAAGCTTCTTTTTCATATGAAACATTGGCAACATACCGCAGGGTATTTTTTAAAGGATCTAAAAATTTAATTAATGACTGAGGGCCGCCCGCGCCAAGAGGCACGCCAAGGGCGCTCAGGCTCTCCTTTTTATCCCAGGCTGAGCCTGACCAGTAAGCGGCGTCGTCAATAATCTCATTATAAGATAAATAAGAGAGTGAGGTTGGCGTAAGAGTCTTTACTGTATTTATATCTTCATCAGCGAGGATAAAATACTGCTTCCCCTGTAAAGCTCTTGTTACAGGATGCACAGGATTAAAAAGAAAATATAGGCCCTTTGTTTTTACCTCATCTGAGATAAAGGCAGGATTAAGCCTGTTCCATTTGTGACCATATATATAACCATTGTCTTCCAGGACTCTTTCGCCTTTTCTATACGTGATGTTCCCGATTGGAGAGGCTATTGTTCCATCTTCAAGGAGATACCTGCCTTCAGGAAGAACTGATAATATTTTTTGTGTTTTCATTTAATTTAAAAAATTTCAGCCACAGATTTACACGAATATACACAGATAAAAATATATTTGTCTTTTTTAAAAAAAGGGGTTTGTCTGTTGTTTCTGCGTTCATCTGCGAAAATCTGTGGCAAAAAAATTCTTTCCTCTATTTTTCACTTAACTACTCCCAATAGATGCCATCTGTTGTTTTCATCTTGCTGCACGTGCACCATATAATCTTCTTTTAGAGGCTCGTCTGTTACTGCTGAAGCGCTTATTACTTTTCCGTCAGGCAGTTTAACAAGATGCGAACCGGTATTTTGAATGGAAATTAATCTGCCCTGCTGACGGTTTCTGACAGGTTTTCCTGCGCCGAGAAGATTTAATAGTTCGTCAATCAAGGGGAAGCGCCTCTATATTTGTTTCAGGGGTTTTGCCTTCTCTTTTAGAAAAACTGATGCTTTCAATCAAGGCTTTTGCAAAACTAAAAGACTCTGTATAAGATTTTTCATTGTTAATATCACTTAACAATCTGTCTTTAAATTGAAAAGAATAACCCGGCAGATTTACAATAGAGCCCACAGGCAGGTCCACAAGGCCGGCATATTTAATATTTATGGTTTTTCTGCTCAGGAAAAATATTCCTCTTGAAACCAAATCCTGAAGCTGGCTCTGGGTAAGATAATCAGAGCTGTCTATAACCTCTATTTTCCCATAGATGTTAATGTTATATATATCGTATTCCGGGGTGCCTGAATCCTCTAAAGGATTGCCGATCTGCGGGATCTGTAAACCGCCGATTTGGGTTTTTACAAATGTCTTAATCCCGTCTGCCCCTCTTAATGTGGTGGTTACTTTTACCATATCTCCGGTTATTTTCTGATAGGAAATTGATTCGTCCTTAGAAGATAAGAGAGAGCCTGAAACGGAAAATGTTGAATGAGAATTAGACTCCCCCATTAATTCATTATATTCATTGTATGAATAAGCGCTGACAATCTTTTCTTTGTTAGTGGGCCAATTAAAAATTCCCGCCGGCGTCCTCGCCCATTTCATATATGTAATATTCGTTGTTTTATTTATAAGTTTTCTGCTTCTTACGTTTAAAGAAGGCGCTACGTCATATTCATAATCAACCTCTTCTATTTTTACCAGCCCGCCGCCGCTTGTAACAAGCATAGGAGTGAAAAACCATTCAACCACATAATATGAATAATAATTAGCTGTTTCTTTGATAACGGCGTCTCCATATTTTGTTAAAATTCTATCTATCTTAGACAGTAAATATTTAGTCCCGGTATAAGGAGAAGTATAATATGATTCTTCAGTAGTAATTGATGTTATAGGCGTAAGGGCAGTAACTCCGCCCCGCATATCTATGCCTGCCTTTTTGTTGAGATAGATTTTTGAGATTTCAGTTTCTGAGTCAGAATCTTCAAGAGAAAGAAGCCCTGAAACAGGCAAAGTTTTAGGTACAATGCCTGCCGTGGATGTTTTAAGGCCGATATCTTTATAGAAACAGAAAACCTTTCCATCCATAACAGAAAATACTGCTATATCTGCAAGAAAGTTCAGAGGGGAAAGGAGTTCACGCACAATGTCAAGAACAGTGCCTTTGAGAGTTTTTACTATATCAGTTGTAAGCAGGTTATAATCATCAACCTGCCATGAGACGCCGAGCCTGTAAGCAATATTAGACGCCTTAACACCCGCATCCAATATCGTTATTGGATTAAAAATTGAAACTGAATCTGCTGACAGCCTTAAAGTATCGCTGTCAGAGCCGACCATAAAATAATAAAATTTATTGAGCGGCTGATAATCCTTGTGCAGGAAATCATATCTCCATTGAATTTTACCTTCAGACAAAGCTCTTTGAGATTCAACGCAAATCGCAGGCAGAGACACCTGAACAGTGTCTTTTTTGATTAGAAGGTTATAATTGTCTCCCTTACTAAGTTCGTCAGTGGCAAAAGAGGCGCTGCCGCTGTCGAGCATCCCCAGAGAGCGTTTAATGTCAAGACTTAGTTCGTTCATTTAATTTTTTGCCACTGACTTTCACTGACTTTTTCGTCCTGTTTTAGTCTGTGTAAGTCTGTGGCTAATATTTTTTTCTTCATTATATAACTATCCCTCCGACATCCACGTTATACCAATCTACAAGATTAACTTCTTTTGGGATATTTTCGTCATATAAATTAACCTCGCTCTGCACAAACCTGTGTATTCTGTGAAAATGATATTCCCCGAGCTCATCATCAGAGGAATTCTGGAAAATAATAACCTTCAACCTCTGCCCTGTTCTGCCGTCATGAATCACGATTTCACTTTCATAATTTGTTCCCCCGATTACAACCCTCCCTGAAAACACATAATCCCCATTTTTATTCACTGAAATTGCAGGATGCTGTCCATCAGGATAAGGATGCAGATACCATACAGGGGATGTAGCCTGTTCAGGCGGATAGCAGGTCATAATGTGGTTCCCTGAATAATCGAGCATATGATAATCTCCGCTGTTAGGCGCAGAAAGCATTATAGTTATTCCATTAGCAGCCCTGATTTCAAAGCCGAGTCCAAATTCATTCGGGTCAGGGATTATCTCTGAAGCGCTGAGCTGCAAAAATTCATCAAGCTTAACGATTTTTTGCGGATAAGCCGTAATATGATTCACGCCTATTAAAAGCACGGCGCCGTCTGAAACAATCTTTTTTTGAAATTGATTAACCCCGTAAATGCCTCTTACATCAATATTAAGAGAGGTCTCATCAAATTTAAGGCCTGTGACAAAATTGCCATTCATGTCATAACATAAAATACCCTGGTCTTCTGTATTTAAAAGACCTTTCCAATGCGCGTCAAAATCAGCAGAAGCTATTGCAGTTCTGGCGCTGTCAAGGTATTGAGTCATAAATATCAGATAAAATTTATTTTTCATAAATAAGAAGTAAGGCAGAAAAAGCCCGCGGTAATCAGAGTCATTTGATTTGGCTATGGAGATGTCGCTGCCGACCTGAGAGTTTGAGAGGTCGTATTTCCTGATGCAAAGCTCCTGCTTATAATAATAAAAAGGCGGAATTTGATGATCAAATGTGAGTTTTAATATAAGCACAGCATAGCCGTCATTATAATAGACTTTACTGAGCTTGCTGATTGTCTGAGACTGATTCTGCCAGCCATTAACTCCCATCTGAGCTTTGTATTCGGGCAATCCGTCATCAGTGATAATTGTGGAAGCCTTGGGATTACTGCCGGCATTGAAGTTATACTGCCTAATGCCAAGACATTCGAGCTCTGTCAGGGGGGCGCAAAGGCTGACAGAGGATTGTATCAGATAATGGTCAGCAGGCAGGGCCGCAAGATCTGTAATTGAATATATTTGATAGGGCGATTCATCGGATTTTTCTTTTAGCTCAGCGGATGCACGGACAAAGTCCTGCGCTATAAGAGACAGGATTGGACAGCCGCACAGAAAACTCTGCTTCGGCAAGGTTAGAGGAACCATACTTTTAGCAAAATCAGCTGTCGTTATATAGGCTTCAAAAGTAATCTCTGATTTCACAAACAAAGGCAGGGTAATTTCTTTATATCTGCTGCTTCCTCCAAGACCAAAATATCCCGGAAGGGTATAAGCCTTTGTAAGGTTAAAATTCAGGTCTGCCTCACGGATTCTGTTATTATCCTGGTCATAAAAATAACAGCGGTTCTTTGTGAACCCTGATTTGCCCGCGCTCGTGATATTTACAATATCAAGGGGGCTATTTTTTCTTATTTCCGTCAGCTTAAATGAAGTGTTATATATGCCTATTGCAACGTCATAATGACTTGAGCCTTTGTAAACATTCAAAAGGGCTGCAATAGTGGTGTCGTCAAGCATATAAAACTCACTCACGACTTTGGAGCCCACAGGCATGAGAGTGTCAGTAAGCAGACTGTAAAAAGGCATCTGAGAAAGGATATGCCCTGATGAATCCATCAAGACAATAAAATCAATATAATAACTATAATCTCCCGGCGCAATTGTGTCAGAAGGCATCCTGATATATCCGATTAACCTGTCGGAATTCTCCTGCGGAATTATTTTTAAAGTAAAAGAATCTTTTTTATCAAACCCGAGAAGCTGATGGGTTTTTTCAGTATAAAGCCCGCTTAAAGAAACAGAACTTTCTACGAAAGAAGTTGCCGGCGTAATAGTCACGCCATTTTCAAGTAAATCAACTGTTGAATAAACACAGGGATAATCTAAATTTACAGTAGAAAACACCGGCTGAAGATTGAGAGTCACTGATGAACGTACAAAGGCCCTTGACATCTCTCCGGCTGTATAAGGCGCTATTGAGATCAATTTTTCAAAGGTCTCGGTTTGAGGATCCCAGACGCCCGGAACTTGAAGCGTATCAACTTGAACAGCGCCTGTCCAGTCCTTATCAGTAATTTCTATGCCATTGAGATAGAGTTTGCCATTTTTTTCGTAGATAGACTCAAGCCAGTCTTCATAATCAGAAAGCGCAAGAGCTGATGCAGCGTCTTTATCATCAAGATTATATTGTGCCAAATGATTTTCAAGACTCAGGGGAAATTTGGACAACCGTCTTGATGCAATAAAAACCTTGTCGTTGTTCAGGGTCTCAAGTGATGTATTAATGCCGGGCGGGTTGAGTGCGGCATAAGCAATCGGCAGGGCATGTTTTGTGAATTCAGATATGGTCCCTGCCTCATCATTTAAACGCCAGATTTTAGGGGGGGTTTGATTGGCCGCTGAATTTAAGATAATTTTATAAGTCTTTGAGGCATAAAGCGGACTTTCAAGCACAGTCGCGGAATAAATGCGATACGGCGCAAAATAATCAAGAAGCTTAGTAGTTGATAACATATAATCCGTATCAGGCAGGGAACTGCCCCAGTCCAAATCAGAACTATATTCATAATATAAATTAGCGCCGACATTTCGGATAAACGCATAACCGAGGTATGGGGAATTTGAAAGCGGATAAAATGAATGGATTAAATTTGGATAATTATTATCATTGGCAGAATTAGTGATAGCAACCCTTGCCTGCCACGTCCCGGTCTTTTTGCGGTATTGAATATTGTTGTATGTTGAATAAGTCCCCCAGCCTTTACCTGACCAGACAGCATGGATATTATTGCTTTTATCAACTGAAACAGTAATAAAGTCCTGATTATTATTGACATCAGCCAACACCTCAATGCTTCCCCAGCCTGAAGTGCGGTTACGATAACCTACATTTTGTCTATAGCCATAGTTTGTAACCCCATCATCTATATATTCCCCTATCCAGCCAACGTGAACATCCCCATTCTGGTCAACAGCGAGTACAGGACGTTCCTGGGTTCCGTCTCTGTCAGTAATGAGTTCTTCGGTCTGCCACGAGCTTGTCTTTTTTCTATAACATATCTGGAAGGCATATGTATAAGTCCCCCTGTCTTTAGCTGTATAAACTGTATGGACATTGCCGCTTGTATCAATCCCGATAGAAACACCTGAACCATCCAGATAGGCGCCCCCGCCTGTAAGAAGTGTGGCTATTAATTCGGCAGAGCCCCACGCTCCGCCTGATTTTTTAATATAATAGGCATTAATATCGCCTGATGCATAATCAATATAAGCAATGTGGATATCTCCGCTGCTATCAAGAGCAATAGATGGAACTGCCTCATAACCTGCGCCGCTTAATGCAACAACTGTTTCAGGCGCGCCCCATGAACCCGCCCGTTTGATGTATTTAATTTCGCTTGTTCCGTACGCATAGACAACATGGACATCGCCAGCAGCATCAATTGCTATGCTTGGCTGAATACAATTTACAACACCTGATGTTACTTGCTCTTCTGTCCAGTTCTGCCCGTCATCAAGAGAATAGCTTGCATATATTTGATTATAACTGCCGTCTGAACCGTGATATATTGCCCATAGCCGGCCATCAGCAGCCCTGACAATTTTTCTGCCATTTGTGTAAACGGGATAACCGGAAGTATTTAATGAATAGGAAGGCATACTAATCTCTATAACTTCTTAAATTTCAAGATATACTCATTATCTTTATATTCCTGCCATAAAACAGGGATATAGCTTAGCCCTGAAACATTTTTTAGACTAATAGGCTTTAAATTCACCCCCTCGTTCTGAGAGATATAAACTATTTCGCCTTGTTTCATTAAGGCGATATTATAGTGATAGCCTTCACTATCTCTCCGAACCCATTCCGCATAAAGTAATCCATCTTCTGTAAGAAAAGGATATAAATTGTCAGGCAATGCCTTATGTGTGGAGGTAATCTTACGTTCTCTTGACCAATTTCTTAATGTGGACCTGTCCTTTGTTTGAGAGTCTATCTGTCCTGTAACTTTATAGGCTATCTCAACAGATTGGTTTGAGGTAACTAACAAAGAAGTGGCGCTCTGATTTTCAAGTCCATCAAAATCAAATGACGCCTTATCCTGAGGACTCATCTCTATCCAACCAAAACCATTGTAATAAAAGACCGTATAGTAAAACCCTGTTTTAGCGATGCCTCTTGCTGATAATAGGACTGGATAATCATTCCACAAAGCCGCTTCAAAGTTCTTAGACTTTGTAGCTCCGTTATGGATTAACAACTCATCACTCCATGTATTGCCATCATCAATGCTTATCTTGAAAAAGTAACGATTGGTAGTGCTTATCTCGCCTTTTGAATATATAAAAAATAATTTACCTTGACTATTTTTTAATATGAATCCATGACGTTCAGGCATATTGCCAGAAGCCCATTTAGCAACTGAGGAGGCTATCTCTTTTGAATCTATTACAGACCAAACACCACCAACCTTTATAAGTTTATGAAACCAATACTTCCCGACAAAAGGGGCAACCAAATTTCTTGTAAGAGTAGTTAAATAAATGGTATTGCCATCTACAAAGGCATTTGGTAAGAAGTGCCCGGAAGCAATTATCTGAGGAACGCTCCATTCAGAATTATATGTTCTATAAACAAGCTCACTTTGTTCGTTAGTATAAAAAAGGATTAAAGACTCAGATAATCTTTTAAGGTCATAAAAGTATTTAGTTTTACTTTGCTCTATCTGAACTGCGTCATCAGGGATAGAATTAGATAATGCAATTTGATCCGCAGAAATTGTTTGCCCTTCATAGGCTTCAATATATCGTTTAGAAGAAGGTGTATATTCCTCATTTACAGCATAAAGTAAATCATTAGCAATAATGACATTAAGAAAATTGCCGCTCTTTAAAAACATCTGATTGCCAGTATCAATATCTATAGCAATGAGTTGTCTTGAAGAATTAATAAGCCAAAGAATATCCTTACTAATTGCAAGGCTTATAGAATGATAAGGCTTTCTCCACCTTATATTGCCTGTTGATTTATCAACTCCTATGGTTTCATTACCATTGTAGATTATTGTATTTTCTCCGATTAAAGGAGTATTACCATCAGGTTTTATGAGCAAAAAAACATCAGGCTTCCCTGCATTAACAACCATTTCCCAAATAATATTTCCTGTCTGTGCGTCAACTTTATTTACTTTAACCCCATCAATATTTAAAAAATAAATGAAACCACCATCACCAGAAGGATATAAAGCCTTTGCTTTTTCCCATAATTTCACGCCAGTTTTAGCGTCATATGCTTTTAGGATATAAAAAGTATTATCATATTCAATAAATACTCCATGAGTAATGGTAAAAAATATAGTTGTGCGAGTAACTGGATGAGACCATAAAGGCTCTATAAAATTTTCAAAACTACTGGCGCTAACACAATAACTCGTCCAGCAATACTTACAAGTTGCCCCATAATTATAAATAACACCATCATACAAAATAGTTTCTTGAGGGGCAGATACTGCTTGTGAACAAACAGGCGGTGTTGGATAAAACCCTGTACTAATAGGCTTGCCGAATATGTCGGCAATACCTACACCGTGCCGTCCCCAAGAAGATACGCCCTGAAAAATATAATGCTCTTGTAATGACAGGTTATAATCACTATGCACCTCATCTATAATTCTCATAGACTTTATGAACTTCCCTGTGTCTGCATTATAGAAATAAGGCTTAACCTGAGTAAGACAATCAAGACAGGGCACTACAAGCATCTTACCTATTACTCTAATTTTGGAAGAAAACGTATAAGGATAAGCAGTTATTCCCCATTTCTGTATTAAGGGTGGAATTATCTTTACAGGGGAATAACTTGTTCTTCCTGAGTCTTTCCCATACTGTCCCCAGTCCTCAGCATAGGCAAAAGAGGTTAAGCCCAAGATTAAAAGACCAGTCAATAGTATTTTTTTTATCATAATACCTCTCCTTTTTTTAAAATATCCCTCGCATAAGGGAACTGTTCCACTGGATATCTTCTTCCCTTAACTCCATCATCTGTTGAGCGGTATTCAGTGACATTTCCATTATTAAAGCCCCCGAAGGTTATCCCGGTAATCTTTCCCGGACCAAAAGACGCTGCAGCGTTAAACATAAAAAAATAAAAATCTGCCTTTTGAATTGGATAACCCATAACATGCACTTCTACTAACGGCTCTGGCAGGGCCAGCCAGAACATATCTTCATTTGTAATCCAATGGCCCTCAATGTCCTTGACTTTCCAGATTATCAGGTTGTGACCCATAAGGCCGGGTTATCAACTGTGCCTGACACAGGTTTATGCAGCACAATACTTGACGAAGAACATCCGGCGTCAGCAGGCTTAAGTTTATTGCCTGTCAGTCCAGAGGTAATTTGCGTCCAGACAGGCGTGCCTTCTGTGCCGCCTCCGACCTTATCGTTAAAATACCAGGTGAGTATAGGCGCTGCGCCGGCATATGAATACCTCACAACAAACACACAATCCATATCAGCAGGCACAGAGGCGTCATAAGGTATTTCCCAGCAGCCATTAAACTTGACTTCTCCGTTCTGTACCACAGGCGCATTATCAAGATTGACATAATTCGTAGAGCCTTTGAGCCTATTGATTGTTGCGCCGCCTGGCGTGGCGCTTGCAGGCTTCCAGCTTGACGCAGGCGCGCCATCTGTTGTGGCAACTCCTGAAAGCATCGGTTTATTGGTGTTGCCTGAAGTGCCTGCAAAAATCTCATTTGCTACAGTATTAAAATTTTCATCATCCCAGGCCTCAAGCTTGGGTATGTCTGAGGTGCCCTCGCTGAATTTTACTTTCAAAACATTTACAGCCGCAGAGCCATTGCCGGCTCCTACTACTTCACTTGGTATTGACATTTAAACCTCCTCTTTTTTTTAAAAAGGCACTAAGGCAAACGGAAGGCACTGAGGCACTAAGAAATCTCTTACTCTGTGCCTTTGTGCCTTATCTTTCACTTTGTGCCTTATGCCTATATGTTTTTTTATCCTGTAATAATTGCATTTATTACAACATCAGCCATTTGGTCAGTCGGCACAAGGTCCTGAATAGGCACGCTTAAAATAAAAATATTAAAACTCCTGTTAAAATGGTCCAGATAAGCCTGAACCGTGCCGATAAAAGCCTTAAGACTGTTAATTATTCCTGCAAGATTAGTTTCATGATAAAGCCTGCCAGAAATCTTTATCTCCTGCCCTGCGAGAAACTTTTCAACAGCGCTGCCCTGGTATCTTTGAAAATTATTAACCCTCAAAAGGATATCGCCGTCTGCCAGAATAATTTTCTGTATGCCTTCATGGCTGTAATTCAGTTCAAAATCCTGAATATCCGTGAGTTCAAGGGTCCCGATTTTAACAACATATGACATAATTCATAGTACGCAGAGGCACTAAGAAGATAAGGGCAAACAAAAGGCAAACGGAAGGCACTGAGGCACTAAGTAGTCGCCTACTCTGTGCCTTTGTGCCTGATGCCTTTGTGCCTATTCTTTCACTCTGTGCCTCTGTGCCTTCTTTTACTTTGTGCCTTTTGTTTGCCCTTTTTTCTGCCTTTGTGCCTGTACTTAGTACGATTTTTTATTATCATCCCCGTCTTAATTTTGCCATTCTAAGCTCTTTATGGAGTTCTGCAAGCAAATTTTTTGTTTTGGGACTTGCATGAACAACATTATCAGCAAAATTAATTTTGTAATGGCTAATTTCATCTCTGCTGCCTGCATTTGTAACATTGCTGATTGAGGCCGGGGCGAGATTCAGCCCGGATAAAGACGGAACCTCAAATTTCATTGAGTTCAGGGTATCAAACAGTCTTGCGCCGTATTTCTGCACGGCCTCTTTTCTCACAACATATTCACCTGCCTCAAGAGCTGCCTTTATTTTATCTCCTCCGCCCCAGCCGGGCAGCCAGCCGCCGGAGGCAAGATATTTTATAGAAGCGCTTCCTGTTTGAAGCGCTGTATTTATGACTGTGCCTACAAGCCCGCCCCCTCTATAACCCGCAGGAGGCGCGGTCTGCCTATCCTCTATAACCTTTACATGGACTTCTGAGCCGTCAAGCTCTTTATATCTTGCTATTACGGCGTCAAGCTCTGCGGAATCCACATGTAACTGCATATTGGCGAATGTAGTTTGCAGGCTCTGTGCCTGCTG
>Ga0214473_10002060_pt1 | contig 25316 bp, 26 predicted proteins | sample RVTome_7_FD_203509 | JGI IMG/M metagenome (GOLD analysis project Ga0214473, IMG submission 203509) | Soil microbial communities from uranium-contaminated site in the Upper Colorado River Basin, Wyoming, United States - RVT98D197 | ecosystem: Environmental > Terrestrial > Soil > Contaminated >... | reverse complement strand
GGAGATCTTTATACAATCGGTCGTTGCTTCAGAGGTCAAAAAAGAGGGAAAGCCTTTAACCTAATTCCCGTTGCCTGGCACCAATTTCCCTGAAGCGGCCTTGATGAAACACGTGAAGTTGTCCATGAGGGCCAAGGCAAGGATTCGCGTTCTGGTCACTTTCCCTTTGTCGCCGACTCGCGGAAGAAAATACTCGCGGTCTTTGTCATCCCAAGAAATATTGGCTCCCTCTATCTGGCGAATCATCACATGATGAAGCGGCCCGGGTGCATCCAATCTGCCTTGTGGAGGCATACCTCCGAGCTATGCCTCCCCCATTGTCAAGTTGTTTTAGAACCTACTTCCCCGTGCCCGGTAATGCTGTTTTTACAAAAGATAAAAGTTTTTAGAAAAGTTTTCATTTCCCTCTTGACAGGAAGAACATAGGATGTCCCCGTCCCCGGAAGCACCAACCGCAAGAACAAAAGCAATCAAAACAATCCATATGATTCGTCTCATGGCTATCCTTTATTTCCTTACCCTATCCTTGCTTTACGGAAATACAATTAAAATTGTACCGACGGCCAGGCTGACCGACGTCCTCAGCGCGGTACAATCAAATTGAAAAGCTTATCTGCCAGTGCCGGATCGAGGCGCCGCAGTTCCCGGGCGGCATCCAGGGCGGCTGTCCGGTTGCCGGAAAGGACGTAAACGAACCCGAGCTTGAACCAGGCGTCGGTAAGCTCCGGATTGATCCGCAGGGCTTGGCGGAAGGCCTCGATGGCGTCGTTGTACCGCTTGAGACGGCCGTAAACGGCCCCGAGGTTGTGCCAGGCGATGGTAAACTCCGGATTGACCCGCAGGGCCTGGCGATAGGCCTCGATGGCCTCGTTGTGGCAGTTGAGGCTGCCGTAAACGGTCCCGAGGTTGTACCAGGCTTCGGCGTGCTCCGGATTGCTCCGCAGGGCCTGACGATAGGCCTCGATGGCCTCGTTGTAGCGGTTGAGGCTCTCGTAAACGACCCCGAGGTTGAACCAGGCTTCGGCGTGCTCCGGATTGCTCCGCAGGGCCTGACGGAAGGCCTCGATGGCGTCGTTGTAGCGCTTGAGGTTGCGATAAGCGAGCCCAAGGTTGAACCAGGCAGTAGTATACTCCGGATTGATCCGTAGGGCTTGGCGATAGGCCTCGATGGCGTCGTTGTAGCGCTTGAGGCGGTAGTAAGTGACCCCGAGGTCGTGCCAGGCGATGGTAAACTCCGGATTGATCCGCAGGGCCTGGCGATAGGCCTCGATGGCGTCATCGTAGCGGTTAAGTTCATCGTAAGTGACCCCGAGGTCGTGCCAGGCGATGGCATTTTCCGGTTCGTTTTTCGTCCACTTCCGGCACCAATCAAGTAACCCCTGCCAGTCCTTCATACTTTCCATGGCGATAGCGCGCTTCAACCATTCGGTATGACTGTGACTCTCGGCGGTCGCTTTACGGCCCGGCTTGATCTCGCCTATCCACTCCACGGGCATGGCGAAATTGAGGCTCTGTCCACCGTCCAGGTAAAGGGTTGTTAGGCCGACAAGCCGGCCTTCCCCATCGAAAAGACCCCCGCCGCTCGAACCCGGGGAGATAGCTGCCGTGGTCTGAATCAGGGGAGGCGGACCGCCCCGGAGCTGCGCAACAATGCCGTCGGAAAGGGAAAGCTCCAGGCCCTTCGGCGCACCTACGGCATAAACCGGGTCCCCCACCTTGAGGCCTGCCGCCTTGCCGAGCTGCGCTGGTCTTCCTTCAATGCCATTGGCATCGAGTAGGCAGATGTCCTTGTCGCCGTCTTCCGCATACAGGGTTGCAGAAATAAGCTGTTTGCCCCGGCCCACCTGGTAGGAGGCACCCCCTTCAATAACGTGGCAGTTGGTGGCGATCCTGCCGGAAGAAATCAACACCCCGCTCCCCTGACCTTTCAAGTTGCCCTGGGCGTCCAAGGTCTTCACCACAACAACGGCATCCTTGACCTTGTCGAAGACCTGGCCGGCCGTAAGGGCGTCGCCTGACATGGGCAGCATCGTGAGGAAGAATACAGTACCGATCAGCCTTATAACCGATTGGATATTCATCCTTGTCCTCTCCCCGCCCTTCCATTTGTCTGTCATGTGGATCCTATTTCTGATTCTAAGTAATGTATTTGACAATGTTTGGCGGGGTTTGCTCGTTCATTTTATATGCCCTCTCATTTACGGAGATATTCTTTATCCCTTTAAAACAAAACCCCATTCCTTCTTCACAAATGGGGTGCAAACAAACCTTTTCATAGATCCCCCTAAAGGGTTAGAGCGTTGTCTGCCAAAGAGGTTCCGTTTTGCTATCAGGTTACTAAATTGAATAAGAAATGTCAAAGAGAATGTTTTAGACGGGATGTTTGGCAGGATTTGCATCTGCGCACTGTTACACATACTGCCATTTTATGGCACCGGATGGCTAAAGGGACCACGAATATTGGGGAGATTATTTACTTGACACACAATCATTTTACGACACAGATCAATTGAACAAATACGACAGGGACGGGGCAAGCGAGAGGGTTAATGCTTTTTCCGATTTCGATTTGTCTTATATTTTTTCTCTGCCTGCTTTACTTCAGGCTTTGATATCCGAAATAATTTCTTCATCCTTTGTTCGAAGTTCAATTTTGCTTCCGGGCCTTCGATCATCTCGGGCTTCATAATTCTATTCTCCTTGCTTAGTAACTTTAGATCCACAAAATCGAATACGTACTCTTTGAATGCTGCGCCCATGTTATTATTCTCCTTTTCGCTCTCTTAAATGGATAACATATTTAATCCTGTTTTCTATATTATTGGCAAGTTTACGCTTCGCCAGCCATTCGCCTAATTTTGGCTGATTGAGATTTTCATACTTTTTCTTCAGTGACAGTAACCATTCTCTATTACGATAGAGGTAAACAAAGCTATGAGTACCGAAAAGGATTTTCCATGATTTTCGGATATTATACTTAATACCCCCTAAATGACGATTATCAATATCTTTCATTACTTCCCTGGCAAATAAATCGGCACACTGAATCCCCACTTGCTTGCGGTCAGCAATAGAAATTTCATCAAAATACGAACTAAATCTTACCTCTGGAAAGTTGATCATATGGTCGTATAATTTGAGTGAATGGCTATCTGTTTGCGGGTTTTGATCAAAGTAAAATTTCGATTTTTGTTGAGGATCAATTTCAGAGGCTTTTGTACCAAATAGTAAAACTAAAGGAACAAAACACATATAATAACACATATATCTGGGTACATCAGGGAAAATGTCTCTATAAGCAAGAATATCAATACCAATACCAAGCCCTATAATATTTGCCCTTGCCAATATTTTTGCTAAATCTTTATGTAGTTTTGATCGCTCCTCTTTAGACATTCCCTTAAATTCGCCCCTTCCTGCTTCACACTGGGCAGCGTGAAAGATTTTACCACCTAATCGGTCAATCCACACAGGGGTAAAGGCATCCCATACTTCTTGTGAAGCAGCTACGCCAGCTACAACAAAAATCCTTTGTTGCTTCTCATCATGACTTTCATCACCAAACACACTGAGCATAATTACTACCAGTCTATCTTTTCTTCTTTCTCTGATTTCTTTTATCCTTATGCTTTTTAGAACGTTTCCCAAGTTATTATCCTCTAATTCATATTGTGGGTCAACTACTATTCCTTGCATTTTTTCTCATCCCATCTTTTACCTTGACATCCCTGCTCCTCTTGACACAATCAGGTTCGGCCAGAACCAAAATCATATCGAAAGGAGACATGGGATGTTATTATCAGATGACGCAAAAGCCATTGTTGCCTCAAATCTTGTCATTGCCAACGCCCTAATCTACCAAGAATACGGAAAACGGCCCTGGGGGACGTTGATGAAAATCGACACTTTTGAAACGGCTTTGCGCTGTTGAATCCTTCTACTTCGTAGATGCTTAAATGGAAGCTCTGAACTGCTTCAAAATCAAGCCCGAGAGTTCTTGCATGGCCTCCTGGAACCTTTCCCAATCCCTCCTCTTCTCTTTCTTCCTTTAATCAGAAGCCTCCACTCGCGTTATATATTGTTTAAAGCCCTCGAAGACGACCTCACCCATTGTTGAAGATACCTTCGAATACCGCGAATGACAGAGAATGTCGCGAACATGACCACTCATTATCATTCGGGTAATTCGTCCCGGGGAAGCTATTTTCATGGCTCCAGGTCCCCGTCATGGAGATAACTAACACAATTCGGACGGTCACCTCCTGTTTGTCGTATTTCTACACCAAACTGGAAGAGGAATCAAGATTATTTTTGGAGAGCTCTTAGCAACTGCTAAACGCTCTCTTGATTACACAGATTTCAATAATGATTACGCCGATTCTTTGAGCCACGTTCCTTTGGTTTGCGGCCCGCCTGAAGACCGAGAAAGGGTAATGGCCTGTTTCGGCTAGTTCGAAATAATGAATTGCCCGGCAAGACAGTAAAAAATATCTTAGTGTTTTCTAAAAAGTTGTAGTGACTTCAGAACTTCCTTTTCATCGACAAGACGGTCGGTAATGTATTTGTGGAGCACGCTTGATATGAGAGTTTGGTAGGGCATGCCCTCCTCTTGCGCCTTCTGTTTGAGATGGGCGAGATCGTCCTCGGTGATCCGGATATTAATGTTCTTGGTCTTCCGACTCCTCTCGATGATGGCTTCAATGCGACGACGTTTTTCGCCTGTGATAGGAACAAATTGATCAACATGCGTCTCTATTTCCTTCTCGAACGTATCGAGTTTAATCTTCTGTTTCACAGTAGCCTCCGTATCGCTTAGAAAGCTTTCGGCTTGGGGTGTTTTCGGGAACGGCCCATACGTAACCCTTGATATTTAATACAAATACTTCCTGCCCTTTGCGAGATGGATTTTCAAGAATGTCTATATAATCCCCCGCCAGAATATGGTCTGCAATTTCCTGGAAAGAGATATTCCGGGTGTTCCTCAGCCATAAGTCCTTTTCCATATTCCATCTGATCACAGATGGAAAATAATACAATTAATAGACATTGTCAATAAATCTATGGAAAGCTTCCGAGTACCGGGAAACGGACATGCCCTCTCCGATCTCCTCGAAGTAGTTGACCCATCCGACCGCGTGCTTTCCTATGTGGATAATCAGGCCTGCCTTCCAACCGGGTGAGGTCTCTCTCAAAACCATTAATATTTGTCAGGGTTTGTGGTATGCTGTCTTACAGGGGAGAAGAAGAGACCTTGAAAATCTCCGACGCCGCAAAAAGGCTGGGCTCGGCTGAGGATGAGGTGGCTATGTTTAGACCATTTCAAGAAATTGCCGAGGCGTCACCACTCTCACATCAAACGGTAAACCCTGTAAGTCAAGAAGGTCTTTGTCCCCGCTAACGAGGAACTTCGCTCTCGCTTCAAGGCAACATTCAAGTAACATATTGTCTTCCGCATCTCTGCAGATAAACAGTTTTCTTTGAGGATTGACAAGGATCGCTCGTGTGACAAACGCAGCGAAACCACTGATCAAGGCTATGAATTGGCCATGGGTAAGCATACCTTCCCCCTCGAGTGCCAACGGAACATCACGATACTCCTTCAGAAGATCAGGCGACACGAATAATTCCGCCTCCGCAAATGCTTTCTTAACCGCCTTTTCAGGAATTCCTCCGAAGGCAAAGGCGGAAACAAGCACACTCGTATCGACCACGATTCTATTTCTTTTTCCCGTAAGCCTTTCTCCTTACTGATTTAACAGCATTATCAATATCCTTCACCGTCAACTTTGTCTTCTTGAAGGCTTGCCGCGCGACTTTGAAAGCGGCGTCAAGTCTATCCTCCGGTGGAAGCACCGAAAGGATGTAATCCTCCGGATTGACTTTTTTTGCAGCAACTCCCATTTTTTTCACCCCTTTTTAACGTGAGCAGCCTGCTCAACAAACATTGGCACACGGTAAACCCATGTTCCAGGGCTGGCCTCTTCTTTATTCTTTCCATCCCCTTTATACAGCAAAAAGACGGTGAATGACAAGGCCAATTTTCGGCACTTGCAACCGCGGCTCTCACCGCGCACTCGTCCTGCGGGCAGGACTTGTTCGACGCACTGTTTTGGTCGCGTGTCCAGCGCCAGGAAGGCAAGGGGAAGTAATTGATTTTGGGAGTCAATCGTAGGAAGAAGCGGCTGATTTAATATTTTTCACGGTTTGTGGTATTCTGTCTTACAGGGGAGGTAATGTCCATGAGACTCTATCTCGTGCAGCACGGAGAGGCCAGGTCCGAGGTGGAAGATCCGGAACGCTCCCTGACAACCAGGGGAGAGGAGGAGACCATGAAAATCTCCGACGCCGCAAGAAGGCTGGGCTTTCGTCCTTCAAGGATCTATCACAGCGGGAAGAGGCGGGCCGAGCAGACCGCCGGGATCATTGCGAGGGCATTGGATCTGCCTGTTCAGCTTGGCCAGGGACTGAATCCGAACGATGACATCCGTCCGTGGGTCGAACGGATATCCGGAGAGTCTGAGGATCTTATGATTGTCGGCCACCTGCCGTTTCTGGAGAAGCTTGCCTCCCTTCTTGTTTGCGGCGACGAAGCGGCAAAGGCAATCCTGTTTCGATACAGCGCCCTCTTGTGTCTCGAAAAGAAAGAGCCCGGAAGATGGGCAGTCGGCTGGTTTCTCAAACCGGAAATGATCCACGATCCGGCTATAGGGCTTGTTGGCCTTGGAAGTTCTGGAAAAGACGATCTTTCGGATCAGCACGACAGCTACCTTGCAAAGTATAATCGTCGTAAGAAGGAATGACGGGCTGTCAAGCTTCTTCGGTCTTCTTTTTCAGGAGGGGAAGGATTCCTCCGGCCTCCCAAATCTCCAGCAAGGTTTCGGAGAGAGGCTCAAAGGAGGCTTTCTTTCCTGTCTTTGGATTCCTCACCTCTCCGGATTGAGTATCGATCTCGATCTCATCTCCTTCATCGAAAATGGAGCCGGACCCTTTGGACAGTATGGGGTAGAGCCCCAGGCCGATGCAATTTCTGAAATAGATCCTTGCCATCGATTCGGAGACGATAAAATGAATCCCCAGCTCTTTGACGACCGCCGTGGCCTGCTCCCTGCTCGATCCACAGCCGAAGTTGTTTCCACCGACGATGATGTCGCCTTCCCTGACTGTTTTATAGAACTCGGGGAAAATGGGGCTGAAGGCGTGCTTTGCCAGCTCCTCCATGGAAAGATGGAGCTGAGACCCGGGGGTGATAGTGTCCGTATCGATGTTGTCGCCAAATTTTCTCACTCTGCCTCGTATGATGGTCATCACTTCACCTCCCTCGGGTCGACGATCTTGCCCGCCAGCGCAGACGCTGCAACCGTTGCGGGGGACGCGAGATAGATGTTCGCCTCCGGGCTCCCCATGCGTCCCCTGAAATTCCTCGGGGTCGCGGCGACACAGGACTCGCCCTCCGCCAGGACGCCCTGGTAACCGGTACAAAAACCGCAGGATGGATTCCCTATCATCACACCGGCCTCGACAAGGGTGCTGATGATGCCCTTGTCGAGGGCCTCTTTGTAGACTTCCCAGGATCCGGGCGCAACATAGAAGCGCACTCCGGGATAGACCTTCTTTCCCTTGACGATCTTTGCAGCGGTCTCGAGATCCTCGATGCGCCCGTGGCAGCAGGAGGCAATGACCGCCTGATCGATCCTGATCTCCTTAGCCTCGGACACGTTCTTTGCGTTTCCCACGTTGTGGGGGAAGGCGACTTGGGGCTCCAGCGCTCTTGCATCGACCACATACTTTTTCTCATAGACCGCATCGGGATCCGGGGCCACGGGCTCAAAAGGCTTGTTCGTGCGGACCTTCAGGTAGTCGATGGTCTTCTGATCGGCCTTGAATATGCCGAACTTTGCCCCCAGTTCCACCGACATATTACCCATGGTAAGCCGGGCATCGATACTCATTTCATCGACAGCGGAGCCCGTCCATTCGATGGCCTTGTACTGGGCAATCTCTGTGCCGTACTTGCCGGCGATGTGGAGGATCACGTCCTTGGATGTGACGAGATCGGGAAGCTTCCCGGTGATGTCGAACTTGATCGTCTCCGGCACCCGGAACCAGAGCTCGCCCGTCTTCATCACGTAGGCCATCTCAGATGCGCCGATGCCGGTTGCGGCAGCATTGAGGGCGCCGTACGTTGTCGTATGAGAATCGGCGCCAAGGATGAGCTGACCGGGAAGAACGTGCCCCTTTTCCACCATCACCTGGTGGCAGACCCCCGGAAAGACATCATAAAAATGTTTCACGCCCAGCCGTTTCGCCGTCTCCCGGGCAGCCTTCTGGGTCTGTGCAGCAACCAGGGAAAAGGGCGGTACCCGGTGATCGGTAATGACGAAGAACTTCTCCGGATCCCACGGCTTGAATGTCTCTTCCCGTATGCCTGCCTTGGCCAGAAGGCCTTTGATCAGCCTGAAATTCTCAGGCATCATCGCAACGTCGATGTTGGCGGTTACATAGTTACCGGGGACAACTTTCGTCCGCCCGGATGCCCTCGCCAGTATCTTTTCTACAATCGTCATAACTCTCCTCACTCCTTCTCAGATAAAGATCTATGCCTCTTCCGGGACTCCGTCCGGAATCCCGCCAACGGCGGGACTTCGGGGCAGTCGGTTTTTTTGTAGGGTCGGCGTCCCCGCCGACCGGACGCGGCAGGCGAGACGCCTGCCCTACGTTTAAACGCCCTTTATCCGATAGTGACACTTTTTTGTCGATATGTGTGCGCTAAGCGCCTAACCCCACCCCCACCCTAACCCTCCCCCTGAAGGGGAGGGAAAAAACTCTATTCCTCCCCTTTCCCGCTGCGCGTGCGCGACAGCGCGGCGAGCAAGGGGGAGGCCTGTCCTGAGCGAAGTCGAAGGGTCAGGAGGGGGATGGGATATCTCTGTCTCCGTGGTGAATCTTCTTTTAGAGTGCCTCCTCCTCGTCCGTTTTAACGACCAGATCTCGAATATGGCCCTTGGGGAAGGTGAGCGGATCGACCGTTACCGTTTCCCCGGGTTTAACGAGCGTGAGGCAAGCGAAGCGCCGCTCCTTGTCGATTCTCATCAGACAGGAGCGGCACATCTGCAGGCCGCAGCAGAAACTTCTGAAGCCCAGGGTTTCGTCCATCTCCTGCTGAATCCTGTTCAGAAGAACCAGCACGGATATTTCCTCTTCAACGTCCACCCGGTACTCCTGGTACCGGGGCTTCGTATCACGGTCCGGGTCGTATCTGAAAATCAGGGCAGTGATGGTGCCGTCCATTAAGCCTCCGTACTCACCTTCACCCTATCCTTCTCCCCCGGGAGAACCTCCTTTACTCCTCCCCCTTCAAGGGGGAGGTTGGGAGGGGGATGGGGTTGTAGCTTTTGCACTACCAACCAAATCTTCTCCTTTACCGATTCTATCTCCTTAAGAACCTCATTGTTCCAGAATCGGAGGACGTGAAAACCAGCCGCCTGCAGTTTTCGCGTGCGATTCTCGTCATACCCTGCTTGCTCTCCATGTTGTCCCCCATCTACCTCAATCACCAGTTTGTTTTCCAGGCAAACAAAATCGAGGATGTAATCACCAAATGGATGTTGACGGCGAAACTTCAAATCGCAAATCTGACGACCCCGCAGAAGTTGCCACAAAGCCTGTTCCGCCTCAGGCATGTCGTCACGTAACGTCCGTTGCAGTTTGCCTGAACGTATCTTCTTGTTTGTCTGGCCGATCACGATCTATCCCCATCCCCTCCCTCACCCTCCCCTTGAAGGGGAGGGAATTTTATAAGTTAGCGCTTATGCCCCTTGAAGGGGAGGGAATATTAAGTTCGCGCTTATGGAAGTGAGGGAAGGTTCTCCGGCCTCATGTGGTCGAGGCCGACCGGGACAGAGCCAATTCTGAGCTGCCCTTCTTCAAGTCGCGCCGTCGTGTGGCAAAGCCAATGGGCGTTGTCTTCCTGTGGAAAATCGGAGCGGTAGTGAAACCCCCTGCTCTCTTCCCGGTGGAGGGCCGAACGGGCGACGATTCGGGCAGCCTCGACGACAAAAGGAAATTCGATGGCTCTCATCCATTCCAGGTTGAACCTCGTAAAGCGCGGTACCTGAAGGCGCGGGATATCTTCCTCAATGACGTCGATCTCCAGAAGGGCCCCGGTCAGACCCTCTTTGTTGCGGACGACGAACACGCAGCGCTCCATCACATCCTTCAAACGGTTCTTCAGCGCGGTCACTGAGAGCGGCTTCTCTTTCGCCTCCATGAAACGATGGAGTTGCTCTTCCTCATGGTCCACCTGATCCCTTGGGAGCGAACCCGAATGGCCTGCCCGCCGCGCATACTCCGCAGCCCATTTCCCAGCCTCGAACCCAAACACGATCATCTGCGAAAAGCTGAACCCCGAGAGCCGGCACGCGCCGTGAACAGCGCCCATGATCTCGCCACCGGCAAAAAGCCCGGGGAGAGTCGTCTCTGTCTTAACGTTCACCCTGACGCCTCCCATGCTGAAGTGGGAACCAAGGATGAGATCGATCTTGAGGTCCCGGGGGGAGATGCCGAGCGACTCGGTCATACGCCGTCTCTGCTCCCATGCCTTGATCAACAGTTTCGCGTCGATTGTGGTATTTGACCGCTGGTCGATAAAGATCGGCCCATTACCCTTTTCCATCTCGAAAAAGAGTTTTTGAACGAGGTCCTCAGAGTAGGAGGCAGCCCCATACCGGGAGACGTCGTCCTCGATGATCTCACCCAAGCGGTTCCGGTACGGTCCTGCCCAGAATTCGGGAAAGTAGCGGATGTAGAGGGCCCGGGGGTTTGCCGGGAGGGGAATGAACTGGATCATCTCCATGTCGATGAGATCCGCCCCTGCCCGAAAGGCCATCATGTGGCCCGTTCCGGAGGCATCGGTGGAGACGCCAAAAGGGTTGTTGCTCGAGTGGGGATAGAGCTCCCCGGTGCTCCCACCCGTTGCCAGCACGATTGCCCTGGCCTCTATGGCAAAGAGTTCTCCCGTCACCAGATCGAGCGCCGTGACGCCGGAGACAGCGCCACCCGAAGTGAGAAGACGTGTCACGAGCACGTCCTCTCTCAGTTCGATGTTCCGTCGTTGGGTGATGTGGTTGCGGAGTTTCTGCAGTGTCTCCGTGCTCTGGACCGCGACAGACCTGGCGCGCAGCGGCACCACCGATATACCCAACGCCTTCAGCCTCTCCAGGGCGTTCTTAATCTCGTGGGTCATGAACCAGGCGATCTCCTGCTCGTTCAGGAATCGCCCGGTGGTGATCATAAGGTTAAAGAGATGCTCCTCGGGACCCGCTCCTGCTGTCCCGCCGTTGGCAGTCGGCGTTAGCCCGCTCATGCCGATGGGTCCCTTGCTGACCAGCATGACCTGGAGCCCCTCGTCTTTCGATGCCTCCATCGCGGCGAGGGCGCCTGCGCCGCCGCCGCCGATGACCAGGATGTCACACTCCTTAATATTTTTCTGCTGATGGACCAAGGTTACTCCCACAAAATCATAATGAGGTTCCGATGGAATGATGGAATAATGGAATATTGGGGTGACAAAAACCGGAATAGTGGAATATTGGAATTCTGGAATATTGGGTAAAGGAGGCTTCTGTCTCCGTTTAATCTATTGGATCTCGGGTTTGTCCTTCTGTTGTTTACCCATTTTTCCATTATTCCATTATTCCAGTTACGACTTCTGCCCCGTCTTTGCCCACGATCAACGTGTTTCCCATCATCACGAGCCGGCCCGACTTCTCCTTCGCTGCTGCACGCAGGGACAAACACATCCCCTCTTTGAGCTTCTCTTTGCCCTTCTCGGTGATCACGGGAGATTCATTCAGACTGAGGCCAATGCCGCCTCCGAGACCATAGTCCGCAACGAGATCGAATCCCGATTCCTGCACCCGGTTTCTGACCTCGGCAAAAATCCCTGATACGCTCATTTTTGGCTTCACGACGGAGAGGACTTGTGTGTATAGGGCAGATGTCTCTCCCGACATTTCAGAGAAGGAAGATTCCCCGGCCACAAAGGTCCTTGCGGCTTCGGCCCAGTAGCGTTCGAACTCCACAGCGATGTAGATAATGACACTTAGACCCGACTCTATCTTTCTCCCCTCCACGGGCCTCAAAGACCATTTCCCTTCGCTTCCTATTCCAACGAGCATCCGGAAGTCCCCGGCCCCCTCCAGGCGCGCCTCCCTGCGCACCATGGCATCCAGAAGCTGCTCACTCATACCATCGAATGTGGCCGAAGCGATGAAATCGAAGGCCTTCTTCACGATTCGGCCGGCGCGCCTGATTTGATCGCACTCCTTTGTCGATTTCACCATCCGGAGATTGCTCACGATTCGGGCGGCATCAACGATTGTGCACTCGGTCAATGATTCTTGAAGGAATTGAAACTGCTGATGGGGCATGAACTCCTTGAGCCTGCCGAAACCGACGGTGCAAGGGATGAGACTTTTCTCCTTCAGGTACTTTACACACTCCCTGGCGACGTCAGAGGCCGCTTTTAACTCCCGGACCCACGTGGTGGCCAAATAGGAAGGCAGCCCGCGGGAGGCTCCTTCGAAGAAGACCGCAACAGGGCCTGTTAGAGGGACTGCCGCCAGCGCCCCCCGGGGGAGCCGGGTCACAAAGTTACTGACGTAGCAGGGATCTCCATATTCCTTATAATCTTTTCCACAGAGAAGAAGCAGGGCGATGCCGCCTCTTTTCATTTCCGCCCTGATTCTCTCCACACGCCCTTCAAACTCGCCTTGGGGCATATTGACACGGTCCCAGACATTCCGCCCATTCTTCAGTGCGGGTTGCATCGTTTCCATGGCTACACCTCTTTCACGTAGAGTTTGGTCTCAGTTTTTGCAAGCCTCTCCGCACCGCTGTCGGTAACGAGAAAGGTCTCGCCGCATGCGAGATAGCCCGTTTCGGGCAGGTACTGGTTGGGATGAACAACCACAGCCTGCTGTCGTTCAAGCAGCACTTTCGTTTCCTCGTCGATGGTCCCGCCGGGGGCAATGGAGCCGACGCCAAACCCATGGCCCCGGGCACGCATATAGGGCGGGTAGCAATACTTGCCGTATCCTGCGTCGCTGATCACACGGTTCATGGCCTTCACCATCAGCGATGCCTCGGCCCCTGATCGGACTTCTTTAAGCGATTCATCCAGGGCCCGAAGCAACAGATCATACTTTTCGACCAAGACAGGGCTTGGCTTCCCGATGACGATGGTCCTGCACCATTGCATGAACTGGCCCTCCCGCACGGGTGTGATCTCACCGATGATGATATCGCCGGGCCGCAGTCTCTTGTCCGTCGGCTCATGCATCTCCTCATTATGGGGGCCTGAGCTCAGAAGAATGAAGATGTCGTCAGCCCCTGCAGCGCGCATGGCAAACTCCATCTCTGCGACCAGCTCATATTCTCTCATGCCCGGCCTCGCATATTTGAGAAAGGCCTCAAACCCGACGTCAGCAATCCGTGCCGCATCGTAGACGACCTCGCTTTCCCGTGCCGTTTTCTCCCGCGCCATCTCCTCGATAATCCCATCGGCCGGCTGCAACGTTGCCACGCTTCCTGCAGCAGCGTAGACCTCTTCGGTCACCTCCCGTGAGCCCGCGATGCCGACCGGGCCGGAAAGGGCGAATTCGCGCATCATGCGCACAAGATCGGCGGTGAATTTCGAAGTCCCCCGCACATCTTTAATCCAGCTCTTCCCCGATACCCTTTCTGCATCCCCCGGAGGCTCAACGAGCACCGCCACCTTCCCGGTCTTCGCCAGCACCGCCGCGTTTCTCGGCCCCATGGGCCTGCATTCGCAAAAGTAATGGAGGTAGCTTGGCGCAAGGATGCTGCAGGTGCCTCCCGAGAAGACGACCAGACCGTCAAGCCCCTTCCGGCCCAATAGCTCTAAAGCCCTTTCCATCTTCGGATTGCTCTGTCCCATGGCACCCTCCTACTGCTTGAGCAGTTTGTATTCGCTCTTATGCTTTACGATATACTTGTTGATCCCGCCCGCTTCCAGGATATCCATAATGAAATCGGGAAACGAATTTGCCTGGTAGATCTCGCCCGTCGTAAGATTTTCGATCTTCCCGGTCCCGACGTTGACCCTCAGTTTGTCTCCCATCCGGATCTTTTGAACGTCGGCGCCGATCTCGAAGATAGGGAGACCGGAGTTGAGGGCGTTGCGATAGAAGATCCGGGAAGCGCTGTTGCAGACGATCGCCCCAATGCCTCGATCCTTCAGAAAAAGCGGCGCATTCCTCGATGAGGAACAACCGAGATTGGAACCGCCCACCCAGATATCTCCTTCCTTCACCTTCTTCGGAAATTCAGGAATGAGGAGCTCTCCGATATGCTCCATCAGCGGCTCATGACCCGCATGGAGCCAGTGACTGGGTGTAATCGATTCGGTGTTGACGTTGTCGCCCACCCTCCAGACAGTCCCTTCAACAACCCATTTTTTGCTCTTTTCCTTCTCTGCCACGATCATACCTCCCATTTCCAAATGGAATGCTGGAATATTGGAATATTGGGAAAAGAAATACTTGCTTAACCCAATATTCCATTTTTTGTATCAATTTAGCCTTTTGAAAAATAAGTGTAGTGTAGGCCCTTGTGCCTGCGCACCGGAGTGCTTCGGCACACAGGTGTGGCCGTATATTAATGACCTGAGAACCAAATTTGTCTTTGGTTTTGTCCACGCGCATAAAGCCCTTCACTACAGGTCCTATTTTTTTTCAAAGCGCTAAAGTGTTACCATTTTTCCACTGTTCCATTATTCCTCATTATTTTATGTACCATCATTCCAATATTCCATTATTCCATCATTCCTCGGAGTTTGTTGATATTCTGCCAATATTTTTATCCGTAAGTGACGTACCGACTACAAGTACTTCCTGGGATCTGCAATCTTGCCTTCAACGGCGGTGGCCGCGCAGGTTGCCGGAGATGCCAGGTACGTATACGAGCCCTCCGCCGTCCGGCCCGGCCAGTTCCGGGGACCCGGATGCATCTGAACCTCGCCTGGGGCGAGGTGGCCGATGCTGAGGGTCTGGCACGTCCCGCAATAGGGTGGGAAAAGATCGCATCCGGCATCGACGAAGATCTGGATGAGACCTTCGTGCGTGCACTGCTTAAGGACCTCGTGGGTGCCGGGGACGATGAGGGTACGGGCCTTCACCTTTTTACCCTCGATGACCTTTGCCGCCTCGCGAAAATCGTAAATGCTCGCTCCGGTGCAGGTGCCGATGCAGACCTGATCGATCTTGACCCCCAGCGCCTCGGAGAGCGGTTTTGTGTTCTCAGGGGAGGATGGAGTGCAGACCTGGGGCTCGAGGTCGGAAACATCGAACGCATAGGTCTTCTCAAAACGGGCATCCGGATCGCTTTTGACGATATCGTATGGATGCTTCACCCTGCCCTTAAGCCACTCGATGGTAATGTCGTCCGGTTCGATGAAGCTGCACTTTGCTCCCAGCTCAGTGGCCATCAGGGTAAAAGGAAACCGCAGCGGCACAGGCAGCGAGTGGATGTAAGGGCCGTCCCACTCGATACACTTGTAGACGGAGGCGTCCATACCCACCTTGGCAACGATATGCTGGATGACGTCTCTCGGATAGACACCCTTCTTCGTCTGTCCCGTGATGATGTACCTGTGCGTCTCGGGCACCTTGAACCAGAGCGTCCCGGTCAGAAAGACCTGTCCCATCTCGATCCCGCACTGTGTGGATATGGCTCCCACGGCGCCGTAGGCAGGCGTATGGGAATCGCCGAAAACGCAGAGTGCGCCGGGGAAGGCCAGCCCTTGCTCCATGATGATGATATGGGCAATGCCGGAGCCGAAATGGAAGACCCTGATCCCCAGCTTTTCTGCCCAGTCCCTGGTCTTTTTCTGGTCTTCGGCCAGCTCGTCGCTGTGGCCGGTGCAGAAATGGTGGCCCATGAACATGCCCACCTTCTCAGGGTCGAAAACGCCGGTCATCTCCCCGAGGGACGTAAACTGGTCGTACTTCCGCGAGTCAAATCCCTCGTGCATGCCCGCGTAATCGATGCGGGCGGTCACGATATCACCGGGTGAACTGTCCGCGAGAGGTTTAACCGAATGGTTCATGAAAATCTTTTCAACTGCTGTGTGTGGCATTTTTCTTCACCTCGATATAGATTTATTCTGTTCTCCCCTTGGGGGGAAGCGTACGGGCGAGAGGTTTATTTTGGCCCTACGAATACCAAGCTAACCCATGGAAAATATGTAATCAGGAAAAGCCCGGCTAAAAGCAGGATCAGAAAGGGGAGAACCCCTTTTATCACTTCCGTTACCGGTTCCTTGCAGACGGCGCTCATGACGAAAAGGTGCATCCCCACAGGGGGGGTAAGAAAAGCCAGTTCCATGTTGATCGTCATCAAGATGCCGAAGTGGACTCCGCTGATCCCCAGCTTCTCAAGAACAGGATAGACGATGGGGAGGACGATCAGGAGGATGGAGCCTGGCGTCAGAAACATGCCCATGATGAAAACCGAGATGTTCATGATGGCCAGAAACATCCAGGGCTTGATATCCACCGTAGCCATCATTTCGAGAAGCCGGTCGGAGAGCTGCTCCATGGTAACGAGGAATCCGAAGAGTGTTGCCGCCATGATGATGAAGTAGATCATCGATGTGAGGACTACCGAGTCGTTCAAAATCGAGACGATCTCCTTGAAACCGATGTTACGGTAGACGGCGAAGCAGACGACCGCTGCGTAAAAGACCGACACCACAGCCGCCTCGGTCACCGTAAACATGCCGCTATAGATGCCCCCCATGATGAGAAAGGGCATCAGCAGTGCCCAAAACGATGCCTTTGTCTTCTGGCCTACCTCCTTCCAGGAGAAGTTGTCTCCCGGAGCGGGACGGCCGTACCCCTTGTACTTGCAGATCAGCCAGACCTCTATCGAGATGGCTGCCCCAAGGATAAAACCTGGAAGAAAGCCTGCAATATAGAGATCGGCCACCGACTCTCCCGAAACCGCCCCGTAAAGGATGAGAATCGATGACGGGGGGATGAGGATGTCGAGCGTGCCTCCGGCACCGATCAGACCCATACAGAACCGCTTTGGATAACCTTTTTCCATCATCCAGGGAATGGCGATGAGACCGAGGGTGGCAGCAAGGGCGGCGCTTACTCCTGAAATCGCCGAAAAGATAACGGCCGCGAACATGACCGCTATGGCAAGACCCCCATCAATGCGTTTGAGAAGGGCATTGCCCAGCTCAAGGAGCGGCCGGGCAAGGCCCCCTTTCATCATGAGATTGCCGCCCACGATAAAATAAGGGATTGCGATCAGGACGAACTTATTGACGCTCCAGAACATCTTGGGTGCGATGCCGTCGACCTTGATCATGTTAAAAAAGAGAAGGCAGGACAGGGACGCAATGCCCATGCCGAAGGCGATCGGCATGCCAAGAAAGAGCATGACAACAAGCATGATGAGCAGGGCCACGGTCACGTCGATCTTTGCCTCCAGCATGTAGAGGAGGGCCAGAGAGAGCGCAACGAGCCCAAAGACGATGGGATCTTTCCATGCCCCTTGACCTTTCAGGCTCCTGCCCAGCATCACGAGCCGTTCCACCATTCGGAATAGCAGCAACAGCCCGCCAATGGGCATGACCAGATACGGAAGATACATCTTGAATTTCAGGTGGCTCTCCGACGTGATGCCCGTGGCATAAGCCTTCTGCACCAGGAGATACCCTCCCCAGGCCACGACCGCAATAAATGCCAACCCCAGAAGGGTGTGATAAAAATGGAGAATATTCTGCCGTTTTTGCGAGAAATGGCTGATCAGAATATCGACGCGCACATGCTCATCGATCTTGATGAGAGAGCTTACGCCGAAGAAGATGGCCCAGATGACCGCGTAGACCGCGATCTCATCGGACCAGTCGAGGGACCAGTGAAACACGTATCGCGCGACCACACTGTAAAAGGAAAGGCACAGCGCAAAGATCATGAGGACCCCAGCGATCCACTTCTCCAGGCCATCCCAGCGTTTCACGATGGAGCCGCCGCCACGAGCCTCCTGGCTTTGATCTGGGTTCATTCGAATCCCCACCTTTTTTGTCTCGGTTGAGATCTTTGGGTTAAGGTTACGGTTAGGAAGCCCGTTTCGTTTACGTCACAGGGTTACGTCAAGTTCGTAAAACCAACGACCTAACCGAATCCTGTCCTGAGCCGCCGTTCATCCTTCGAGAACCTCAGGACGAACGGCGAGTCGAAGGGGACGATGCGGGCATCGTTGCCCTCACCGTAACTCGAAATCTCTCACGACCGTCCCTACTTGCCCTTGCCTTCCGCTTCCTTCTGCGCCTCTTTGACCAGGTCGGATCCGATCTTCGGGCCAAACTCCGTATAGACCGGCTGAAGCGCTGCCTTCCAGCTCGCCCGCTCGGCTGGCGTAAGGACTACCATCTGGCATCCCTTCGCTTTGATCTGGTCAAAGACCTTCTCATCATCGACAATAATCTCCTGGCGCTGCTCCTTGATGAGCCTCTGAATCGACTCGGAGATGCCTGACTTTACATCAGCGGGTAAGCTCTTCCACCAGTCGCTATTCGCAACCAGGAACCCGAAGGTGGAGTTCATCATACCGGGGTTGGTGACATACTTCTGAACATCAAAGTACTTGCGTGCGAAGAAGACGCCCGCCGGCGTGGTGGCCCCGTCGATGACCCCCTGTTGAAGAGCGCTGTAAGTCTCCTCGGAGGCTGTCACGACGGCCATGGCCCCGAGGGCTCTCAAGGTTGTAGCTCCCATAGGGCCAAAGGAGCGCATCTTCAGACCCTTGAAATCTTCCACCTTCTTGATCGGGTGCTTGCTATTCGAGACGGCGACCGTCCCTGAGGAGACCGCCCCGACAATCGTAATCCCTTTTGTCTCTACGTTTGCGAAGGCCTTTTTCCCGACTGGTCCATCCATCACCCTGTAGCCGGTCTCGATATCGGGAAAGAGATAGGGGAGTTTCCACATCTCCATGCTCGGATGAACAAGGTCCATGGACGATGCGATGACGTATGACATCTGGATCTCCCCTTTGATCAGGGCTTGCGTCTCCTCCTGGCCGGTGTAAAGCTGGGCCGCCGCATACGTACGCACGCGCACCTTATCCTTCAGTTTGGGGTCAGCGTTGATATACTTTGCCAGGCGCTCGATGCCAACCCCCATCTGCTGGTGCTTCATCTGGACCGTCGTAATCTTCATATCGATTGGAGCAGCAAAGGGACTGCTGCACCACAAGATGGCAAGGATCCCAAGACAGATTCCGCTGAAGGCCAGTTGTTTCTGAGTCTTTCTCATAACCATACCTCCTTAGTTTAGCGCACGGTGATGTGCTATCGTTACTTTTTTGTTTTACTCAGCTCTTCCACCTCTTGCTGAACCTGCTTCACAAGATCGGCGCCGATCTTGGGTGCGAATTCCGTATAGACCGGCTGCAATGCCTTCTTCCAGATCCCTTGTTCAGCAGGCGCGAGGGTGTAAACCTGGCAGCCCTTTGCTGCAAGCTGCTTGAGAATTGAGGTATTCTCCACCTCCACCTCACTCCGCTGTTCTTTGACCAGACGTTGAATAGCCTCCGACATGCCGGCCCGTACGTCAGCCGGAAGATTATCCCACCATGCCTTGTTCGCCACAAGGACAGCCAGTGTCGCGTTCAGCATGCCCGCATCGGTTACGTATTTTTGCACGTCGTATAGCTTGCGAGCCAGAAAAACGATGTTCGGGTTAGCGCCACCGTCGATCATCCCCTGCTGGAAAGCGGTGTACATCTCTTCCGGAACTGATACAACGGCGATGGCACCAAGGGCCTTCAGCGTTGCAGCCCCCATGGGACCGAAGGAGCGCATTTTCAGGCCCTTAAAATCCTCAGGATTCTTAATGGGGTGTTTGCTGTTGTGGATAAGCACGTTTCCGGATGAGACGATACCCAGAACGAGGAGCCCTTTCTGCTCCAGCCTGGCAAATAAGTTCTTTCCCCGTGGTCCATCCAGGACTTTGTACGTCACGTCAATATTCGGAAATAGAAAGGGAAGCTTGGCGAGCTGTTGGGCCTCATCGATCGGCTCCAGGGAGGATCCAATCAGGTACGCCATCTGGACCTCACCCTTGATGGTCGCCTGAATATCTTCCATGAAGCCATAAAGCTGTGCAGCCGGATAGGTCCTCACCCGAACCTTGTCCTTCAACCGTTCCTGGGCATACTTTGCGAGCCGTTCGATTCCTACCCCCATCTGTTGGTGGCGCAACTGGATCGTTGTGATCTTGATGTCAATCGGCTGCTGGGCCAGCACCAAGCCTGTGTGCGCCAGGACCGTCACTGTCAGGAAAACGGCAGACAACCTAAGAACCAGAACCCGCTTTTTCATGCTCAACCTCCCTTCATGAGATTTCTGAAAAAGTCAGCAATCCCTGATTTCACCGATTACACAGATACAAAACTCACTCAATGCCGCCAACACTTTGTGGCAGTTCTGACTTCGGTCGAAGGTGCACTCTTCGATCACCCCGGGTTGCCCTGCGCCAAAGATCGATATGCAATAACGTCTTGTGCTGGTTTCATCAAACAGCTTATACAGGGAGGAAAGGTCCCGAAAGGTGCACGCTTTGCGCTATGTTATTTTACTGATGTAAGACGTTAAAACATTAATACATTTCCTATTTTTCTGTCAACCGCTTTTTCCGAGATTTCTGAAGAAGTCAGACATCTCTGATGACTCCGATCAGGAAATGATTACGCTGATAAGAGACCTACCAGGGTCAACCAGTTTTTCTCTTGAAACTTTCGATAAGTCTTGATGGATTTGAAGCTCAATCGTCTTGCGATCTCTTCGGCATCCTTTACGAAGAGACCTGAAAGGATATACCATCGTTTTCCATAGAAGGCTTCTTTGCTTAACAAGGACTCCATGACCTGGAAATGGAGATTGGCACAGATCAAATCCGCTTCCTCTTCGATAAAATCCTCGGCCTTTCCCTTCTTCACCTCAATTCTTTCAGATTCTCCATTTGACCGTACGTTGTGCAAGGCTGTATCGACAGCCAACTCGTTACAATCAATCGCCAAGACTCTTTCCGCCCCCCATTTCGCAGCGGCCAGGGCAAGTATCCCGGAACCTGTTCCAAGATCCAGAACCATCCTGGGTCTCTCATTTTGATAGATTGTCCAAAGGGCTTTGAGGCAGGACCGGGTGGTGAAGTGATAACCCGTGCCAAAAACAACGCAGGGATCCAGATGAATCAGGATCTCTCCTTTCTCGGTCACCCAATTCTCCCAGGGAGGACAGAGGACGAGGTTTTCAATCTTAAAGGGCTTCAATTCCTCTCCTGCCTGCCAGTCCTTATAGTCGAAGACATTCTTTGACAAAAGGGACATTCCCTTTTCTCTGGTAAAGACATCTACTTCTTCATCGTGAGGAGTAGAAAAGAAGAGAAATGAGATCTCCCCTTCATTCCAGCAACCCACGTAGTCATTCTTGAAAAAAGTCCTCGACTCTGTAACTTCCGCTGAAATTTCGTAGATATAGAGGTTTTGGTAAGGGAGCATGCTGTTAGGGGAATAATGGAATAGTGGAATGATGGGTAAAGAAATTTTTGTTCGCATTTAAAGCCAATATTCCAATTTTCCAGTATTCCATCATTCCAAGGATTCTTATACCATAGGCCCGACCCTCTTGACAATGCGTTGAAAAATATTATCCTATTTCTATCCCTAACCCGAGGTGATCCTTATGCCCACGTATGAGTATCAAGCAGCCGAGCCGGATCGATGTTGCAGCCATTGCAGATCAGGTTTTGAAATCATCCAGAGAATGACCGAACCCTCTCTTAGCCGCTGTCCCAAATGCAGCAATCCTATCCACCGGGTTCTCTTCGCGCCTACCGTAGTCGTCAAAGGAAGTCCGGTGACGGAAACGGATCGTCAGATCAAGGAGTATGAAAAAGAGGGGAAATGGAGCCATGCTGCTGAACTTGCGGATAAGGAGGCGGCAAAGACCAAAAGGGATGATTTAAAGGTCCGTGCCTTGGATGACTACAAGAAAGCAGGCTATAATTTCGATAAGTATGACGCCGACACGTAACCCTGGAATAATGGAATGATGGAATACTGGAATAATGGGAGAAAACACTATTCTTCCAGGGTTCCAATGCCTGATCATTTTATAGTGGTTTTAAACCATCATTCCATCATTCCAGTATTCCATTATTCCATTGCGGTTGTATGATCACTCTTGGCCATATTCAGAAACAGTTCGGTAGCAAGATTCTCTTCAAAGACGCCTCTCTCCAGATCGGGGTCAGAGATCGAATCGGACTCGTCGGTCTGAACGGATCCGGTAAGACAACCCTCTTCAGGATGATTTTGGGAGAAGAGCCCTTTGACGGCGGAGAGATCCGTATCGCCAGAGGGGTAAAGATCGGTTATCTCCCTCAGGAAGTCATCCCCTTCGCAGGAAATACGGTCCTTGAAGAGGTCCTGAGAAGCGCAACCGGCATTACCTCTCTCCAAGACAAGATGAAGATCCTGGAGGAAGAATTATCTTCCATTGAAGATCCGGAAGAACAAGAGAGGTTGGCAAAAGAGTACGGGAAGCTGCAGGAAAGATATACCTTCCTGGGTGGGTATGGGCTGGAAGCTGAGGCCAAGCAGATACTTCAGGGGTTGGGATTCAAGGAGAGCGATTTTTCTAGAGCCACGGATGAACTGAGCGGTGGATGGCTGATGCGAATTGCCCTGGCGAAGATCTTGCTTCAGTCCCCGGACCTTATCCTTTTGGATGAGCCGACCAATTACCTGGACCTGGAATCCCTCATCTGGCTCGAAAATTTCTTGATCAATTACCCGGGGGCCATGGTGATCGTCTCTCACGATCGGGTCTTCCTCAATCATGTCGTGCATCGGATCAGCGAGATCGAAGCACAAAAGATCGATCTCTATCACGGGGATTATGATCACTACCTGGAAGAGAAAGAAACCCGGAAGCGGACCCTTGAAGCCACCCTTGTGACCCAACAGAAAAAGATCGAACAGACCGAGAGATTCATTGAACGGTTCCGGGCCAAGAATACCAAGGCAAGACAGGTTCAAAGCAGGATTAAGATGCTCGAGAAACTGGAGCGGACCGAACTTCCGACGGAGAAGAGGGAGATTCGATTCCGCTTTCCCAGCCCTAAGCGGAGCGCTCATAAGGTTGTAGAGATTAGAAATCTTCACAAAAGCTTTAACGGCTTCAAAGTCTATCAGGGAATCGACCTCGCCCTTTTCAGGGGGGATAAAGTGGCCTTGATCGGCCCCAACGGAGCAGGTAAATCCACACTTCTCAAAATCCTGGCGGGGGCCCTCGACTTCGAACGAGGAGAGGTAGAATTAGGGAAGGAGGTCACCCGCACGTACTTCGCCCAACACCAGTTCGATCTTCTTCGCCCTGAAAAGACGGTCTTTGGAGAGATCCTCTCCATCGCCACCGACGAAAGCCAGACAGAGCTTCGAACCCTGCTCGGCGCTTTTCTCTTCAGTGGCGAAGAGATCGAGAAGCGGGTCTCCGTCCTGAGCGGCGGCGAGAAAAGCCGATTAGTTCTTGTAAAGATGCTCCTTAAACCTGCGAACTTTCTTCTCCTGGATGAGCCGACCAGTCATCTCGATATCCCTTCCCGAAACGTATTGGAAGCAGCGCTTAAACAATTTCAAGGGACGATCTGCTTGATCAGCCACGATCGCCATTTGATCAATCAGGTTGCAAATAAAATCATTGAAATCGATCGGGGCAGGCTCCATATCTTTCCAGGTAATTATGACTACTACATCTATAAAAAGCAGTTGATGGAGATGGAAGAAGTTCAAAACGTCGCAAGGCCGATTCTGAAAACGCCCATCCCCAATAAGAAGCAATCTTCATACAAGACAAGGGAGGAGAGGCGGAGAGGGGCCCAGGAGAAGGACCAATTTCGGAGGCAATTCTCCGGTCTTGAAAGGAGACTTCAGGAGGCAGAACGATCCCTGAATGAAGCCTCTCAACAACTGGATGATCTCAACCAAAGGCTTTCGGATGCCTCCCTCTACCTCAATCAGAAAGAGACTTATGAAACCATTCAGGCCCACCGAAGGGTACAAGAAAGGGTGAAAGAGCTTTCTCAGCTCTGGGAAGCGCTTGCCCTGGAACTGGAAGAGATGGGGGAGAGAGGGGAAGCGAGGACCAAATAATGTTTATAATCTGTGACAAAAAAAGGCGTTTCCAGGCTTTTCGGAAGAATCTGGGACTTTAAAAAAACCTTTAGGAATCAATGTTTTCAATAAAAAGGCCCCTTCTGGCACCCATATTGCAGAAAAATTTTGATTCGTCTGGACGGAAGGGCCATGATGCAACCCATCAAGGTTGTTTTGCGCTATACCGATGGTACGGTGATCAAGGGCTTTACCCAGAATTTCTCTCCTGTGAGGAAGAATTTCCATTTCCATCCCGTTGATACTTATGAAAACTCTAATTGGCCGATTGAGATCTCGGTCAATGATCTGAAGGCTGTCTTCTTCGTTAAGGATTTCGCCGGCAACTCTCTTTATAATGAACGGAAGGAGCATTTTGAAGGAGATCCGCCTTCGGGTCGGAAGGTGGAGGTGAAGTTTATGGATGGCGAGGTGATGGTGGGATCAACTCTGTCCTATGACTCAAACCGTTCTGGCTTTTTTATCTTTCCGGCCGATCCAAACAGCAATAATATAAAAGCATTCATCGTGAACTCGTCCGTGATAAGAGTCGATTATTTATAGTTCTTATTCGTGGTTCGCTTCTCTCCGCAGCGTATTCCCAAATCCTGCCTGGGGTAAACAGATGCAATCCGCTCTCCCGAGGAAATCAAGGCAGAAATCCCAGAAGGCCAGGAGATTCTCTTGTTTGCTTTCCTCCTCCTCGATCGAATCGAGCCGATCTGTTAACTCTTTCTTGATTTCCATTGAACCCTCCTTCAGAGAGAAAGAGGTGAGAGGGCGGGCTTTGTACCCTAATGGTTCAGACCCGCCCTCGTTAAAATCTTGATCGTCTGTTTATTTCACGCGATGCGCCTGCGCACAGTGCGCTTTGCGCCATACTCTACGCATATTTTTTAGTAACCCGGAGGCGGTGGTTAGGCGGGTTCCTCCTTCTTTGATTTCTCTGCCACGGCCGCCTCGGTGGTGATCAAGAGAGAGGCCACACTGGCCGCATTCTGCAACGCCAGCCTCACCACTTTCGTCGGATCGATGATCCCTCGCTCGATCATGTCCGTGTATTCCTC